>Ga0315276_10000361_pt1 | contig 38446 bp, 39 predicted proteins | sample YL17G05_0_MG_FD_204542 | JGI IMG/M metagenome (GOLD analysis project Ga0315276, IMG submission 204542) | Sediment microbial communities from Yellowstone Lake, YNP, Wyoming, USA - YL17G05_0 | ecosystem: Environmental > Aquatic > Freshwater > Lake > Sediment | place: USA: Wyoming | collected...
GAAGAGGTTGGGGAAACCTTCCGTGGAGAGGCCCAGATAATTGCGCGGACCGGCTTGCCATTTTTCCTTGAGCGTCCTGCCGCCCCGTCCGCGGATATCGATGCGGGTGAGCGCGCCGGTCATGGCGTCGAAGCCGGTGGCGAGGATGAGGGTATCGACCTCGTACTCCTTGCCCAGGGCCTTGACAGCATGCGGTGTAATCGCTTCGATGGGCGAAGCGCTGATATCCACCAGCGTGACGTTTGGACGGTTGAAGGTGGCAAAGTAGCCGGTGTCCACGCACAGCCGCTTGCAGCCGATGACATAGCGCGGCATGAGCGCTTCGGCCACCCGGGGGTCGCGCACGATCTCGCGAATTTTGCCGCGGACGAATTCCGCGGCGGTTTCGTTGGCCTCGGGCTCGAACATGAGATCGGCATAGGCCCCCATGAAGGACACGCCGCCATAGGCCCAGCGCTCCTCGTACTCCCGGCGCCTTTCTTCCGGCGCGGTTTGCAGCGCGCGCGCAGGATTGAAGCGAAAGGACCACACACCATTGGGACTTTGCTTGCCGCTGTCCCGCAGGCGCTTGTAGTTCATCTTCACTTCGCGCCGAATCCCGGAATCCAATTCGGCGTTGTGCGCGGGCACGGAGTAATTGGGCGTGCGCTGAAAAACATACAGGCGGGCGGCCTGCTCGGCGATGAGGGGGATGGCCTGAACGGCCGATGAGCCGGTGCCGATAATCGCTACCCGCTGGCCAGTGAAATCGACCTCTTCGTGGGGCCAGCGGCCGGTGTGATAGGTGGGGCCGGCGAAGGTCTCGAGCCCCGCGAGCTGCGGCGTGTTGGCCGAGGACAGGCAACCGGTGGCCATGATGCAAAAGCGCGCGCTCACACGGGTGCGGCCGGATGTTTCCAGGGTCCAGCGCCTGCCTTGCTCGTCAAAGACCGCGGAGACGATGCGCGTGTCGAATTGGATATCCCGGCGCAGGTCGAAGCGGTCGGCCACGTAATTGGCATAGCGCAGGATCTCCGGCTGCGTGGCGTAGCGCTCCGACCAATCCCATTCCTGCTGCAAGTCATCGGAAAACTGAAAGGAGTACTCCATGCTCTCGATGTCGCAGCGCGCGCCCGGATAGCGGTTCCAATACCATGTGCCTCCGACGCCGGTGCCGGCCTCGAATACACGCACCCGAAATCCCATGCCGCGCAGGCGGTGGAGCAGGTATAAACCGGCAAACCCGGCGCCCACGATTACGGCATCGAGATCGACTGTCGATTGGTTTGTCTGTTGTGGGTCGGACATGCCTCTTTGTGGATACCAGTTTCAGAATAACTTCAGACAGATCGTCGACGAGCGCGGCTCAGCTACTCGATCCGCATCACTTCCTCATGCGCGAGGGAGTCGGTCGCATAGTGGGCAGCAGCCTGAATGTCCGCGCTGGTCAGACGTGGATAGGCCGCAAGAAGCATTTGCTCATTGGCGCCCTCTCCGATCTTGCGCAGAATCAATTCGACCGTAATCCGGGTCCCTCGGATAACGGGTTTGCCGAGCATGATCTTCGGATTGATTTCTATTCGATCTTGAATGTTCATAGGGACGATGCCGTAGCATCGGTTTCAAGAATGGGGAATGCTACCCCAATCACGGCCCCGTGTAAGCGCGCTGCACGGTGTCGAGGCCGTCCGCCACATGCTGTTCGACCAGCAGCACGGTGTGGCCGCGCGAGGCGACGACCAAGCGGAGCCGTTCGAATGCGCGCTCCGCCATGATCGACCGGCTTGAGCCGTAATTTGAAGCCCTCGCCTTTAGGCGAGGGTAGTTCACCGCAGGTAAAACCGCGTCCCGCACACGATGACATGATCGTCGCCGGCGTGGCAACCGCGCCGGCGAGCCTCGCGCAATATGGCGTCACGGTCGTTGACAACAAGATCGACGCCGCACAGCCCCGGACCGCGCGCGTCGGCTGTCCGCACGAATCGAAGACTTGCATTGCCCAATTGCACGCTCGGTATTCCACCCAGGGACGTAACCGGGAGATCAGCGACATGCGCCCACTTTGCCGCGAGCGCCGCGGGATTGGTGCATTGCAATTCCACGCCGGCAAATTCGCGTACCCGCCCGGTGCGAACGTGCTTTTTCCAGTCCATGCCACCGGCCGGTTCCCAGCGTCCGGCGAAATCGGACTCGATGTCCCAGTCGATCTCGAAGAATGCCGCTTCGAGATCTCCGGGATGAAGCTGCATGATTCTGAAGCCTTCGCGATCGCCCTCGTAGGCGACGCGCACGCCCGCCGCGACAGCGCGTTCGCGGAAAGCGCGCTGCGAATCGCGGCTTTCCGTCTGGCAAATGACCATGTAGCCGCCATCGCCGCCTCGCCTTGCGATATAGCGCCCGGCGGCGGTGCCGTCTTTGATCGGGGCGACGACTTCGAGAAAATTGCTGCCGATGGGAATGAGCGTGTTCTCCAAACCCCATATACCGACACCCGCATCGACGTGGCAGGGTTCAAGTCCGAAGATCGCGGACAGATCGTCTATCACGGGCGCGAGTTTCGATGCGACCAGCGCAACCTGACGCAGGTGAAGGCTCATTATGCATGGCTCCGGTTGTCCCGCGGCATTCTATTTGGTCCGGTCATTTTTCGGTTACCAGCCACGATGCGATATGGAAACACGGAACAAGTGTCGTCCTCGCGTAAACGGGGAACCAGATTTCCTTGAAAACATGGATTCCCGTTCCCCGATAAAATCATTCGGGGACAAGCTTCACAGAAATGACAAACGAGGACTTATTCGGTGTTTCATTAACGCCCCTGGAACACCGGTCCGCGCTTCTCGACGAACGCCTTGGTCGCATTGCGGTGATCTTCGGTCTGCCCGCAATGCACGTGGTGGGTTGCTTCGAGGTCCAGACAGTCGTAGACGTCGCCGGACGAAATCGCGCGATCGATATTCTCTTTCATGTAGCGATACGCGACCGCCGGACCGGCCGCCAATCGGTTCGCGATTTCCCTGGTCTTGTCGGCCAGCGCTTCCGGCTCACAGATCCAATTGGTCAGCCCGATACGCAGCGCTTCTTCGGCACTCACGCGATCAGACAGGAAATACAGTTCGCGCGCCTTGGCGGTGCCGACCAGTTGCGACATGAAAAACGTGCCGCCGTAATCACCTGAAAATCCGATCCGGCCAAAAGCCGTCGTCATGATGGCGTCCGACGCCATGATGCGCAGGTCGCAAGACAGCGCGAGCGACAGCCCCGCACCCGCGGCGGCGCCGGGCAGCGCAGCGATGGTGGGCTTGGGAATGCGGTAGAGTTTTCCCGCGGTGGCGCGCTGGTTGATTCGCTGACGATGAATCGCCGCATCGATCGTATTTTGACCGACCGTGCCTTCGCCGCTCGCCGCCATACCCTTGACGTCGCCGCCCGCGCAAAACCCTTTTCCGGCGCCCGTGAGCACTATGCAGCGGACCTCCGGATCGAGTTCGGCTTTGCCCAATTGCTCGGCAAGCGCCGCCACCATAGCCCTGGACATGGCGTTGCGAGCTTTCGGTCGGTTCATGGTGAGCGTGAGTACGCCTTGATCGAGATTCGCCAGTAGATCATCGGTACCGGTTGCGACTGTAACCATCATTTCTCCCCCAATATGGTTGTTGCGAGTCTCGGAATCGCCCATCTCGCGAAACCCAGCGCGGAGGCGTCGTACGAAAGCGGGCTCGCATGCGCCTAGTCTTTCATTTTGCGCGGCTCCCGTAAACGGCAACCGGCAAGTCCGCGGTCGTGCGCACCCTTGCTCTAGCAGCGGGGTCATGTGGCAGAGGCGTAGCAACGAGGCTTGGCCGGTTGCGAATCAGAAGACAGAGGACAGAGGACAGAAGACGGAAATGCGGAGTCGAGCGAAAACGACGCGCAGGGTTTTCTGTCCTCTGTCTTCTGATCCGCAATTGACGGCTCGCCGGGCCGGGGCTACAGTTCCCGCCAGTGAAAAATAAGGTTTGAAATTCTTCACACGATCCACGAAGGTGAAACCGGAAAGAGCATGGCCAACCGGCTGTCTGACGCGTTCGACAATGAAGAAATTTTCGTCATCTAATTTGCGAGTGCACCATGACAGTTAAGGCCCTCACCTTCGACACCGGCGGCACCATCCTCGACTGGCACCGCGGCATCAGTGGCGCATTCGCCGCCGCCGGCGCGGCGCGCGGCCTGAATGCCGACTGGGCGGCGCTCACCAACGAATACCGCCGCCGCTCGCTGAAGGCCATCGTCAACGCCGAGCGCCCCTCGTACAACTTCGACGACGTGCACCGCGCCAAGCTTGATGAGGTGATTGCCGAGTTCAAGCTCGACGCGCTCACCGCCGCCGACCGCGACGCGATCTGGCGCACCTGGCACGCGCTGGACGCCTGGCCCGGCTTCGCCGCCGCCGCGGCGCGGCTGCGCAAGCGCTACGTGGTGGCCTCCTTCACGCTCCTCACCACCTCGCTTGTGGTTGACGTCTCGAAGAAGAACGGCATCGACTGGGACGCCATCATTTCCTGCGAAATGATCGGCGTCTACAAGGTGCGGCCCGAGGCCTACCGCACCGCCGCGAAATGGCTGCAACGGGATCCGGCGGAAATCCTGATGGTGGCCTGCCACAATTTCGACCTCGACGCAGCGCGCGCCTGCGGCTACCAGACCGCGTTCGTGCGCCGGCCCGACGAATGGGGCCCCGGCGGCCCACCTGACCCGAACCCGAATCCCGCCTGCACCCTTGTCGTGGACGATTTCGCGCAACTCGCGGACAAGCTAGGCGCGTAACCGGCGACAGGAGACTTGCATGAAGGCATTCGATCTCTGCGGTCGCGTTGCGATCGTCACCGGCGGCAACGGCGGCATTGGTCCGGGCATGGCGCGCGGGCTCGCCAGCGCGGGCGCCAGGGTGGTGGTAGCGGGCCGCAATGCGCAGAAAAGCGCCGCTGCCGCGAAGGAAATCGGCGGCATCGCGATCGAAGCCGACCTCACGCGCGGCGCGCGGCAGCAGGTCGAGGGCCTGGACGAGCGCGTGCTCGCGCGCACGTCCGCGGGCCGCTGGGGCACGCCCGCGGACCTGACGGGCATCGCGCTCTTTCTGGCGAGCATCGCTTCGGACTTCCTGACCGGAACCGCCATTCCGGTGGACGGGGGCTATTCAGTCCAGGGGTAAGCGCGATGTCAATTTCGCGCTCGCAAGCCTGCGAGAGGCCCGATGACGGCGTTCATGGCAAAGCGCAAACCGGTCTTCAAAGGAACTTGAAGAAGCGCGCGATAATTCTCACCCCGCCACTTTGACCTTTTCGAAGTCGCTCGCGTCATGTCTCTCCGGCAGCTGGCTCGCGGGGTCGCCCCAGGTGCGGTTGACCATGCGGCCGCGTTGGACGGCCGGGCGCTCGGCGATGGCGTCGGTCCAGCGGCGGACGTTCTGGTATTCGTGCACGCTCAGGAATTCGCCCCCCTCGTAGAGCAAGCCCTTCACCAGCGCGCCGTACCACGGCCAGATCGCCATGTCGGCGATCGTGTAGTCGGCGCCGGCGATGTATTCGTTCGCCGCGAGCTGGCGGTCGAGCACGTCGAGCTGGCGCTTGACCTCCATCGCGAAGCGGTCGATCGCGTATTCGATCTTCGTCGGCGCGTAAGCGTAGAAGTGGCCGAACCCGCCGCCGAGATAGGGCGCCGCGCCCATTTGCCAGAACAGCCACGACAAGCACTCGGCGCGCTTGCCCGCTTCCTTCGGCAGAAAGGCGCCGCCGAACTTTTCCGCGAGGTACATCAATATGGCCCCGGATTCGAAAATGCGGATCGGTGCAGGCGAGCTGCGGTCGAGCAGCGCCGGAATCTTGGAATTCGGATTTACCGCGACGAAGCCGGAGCCGAACTGGTCGCCATCGTTGATCTTGATAAGCCAGGCATCGTACTCGGCACCTGTGTGGCCCTCGGCCAGCAGCTCTTCCAGCATCACCGTGACTTTCACGCCATTTGGGGTCGCGAGAGAGTAGAGCTGCAGCGGGTGGCGTCCGACGGGCAGGTCCTTGTCGTGCGTTGCGCCCGCAATCGGGCGGTTGATGCGCGCGAAGCGCCCTCCGTTGTCCTTGTTCCAGACCCAGACTTTGGGCGGCGCATAGGCAATCGCGTCCGTCATGTTCTTTGTGCTCCGTTCGTGAAATATGCATTTAATGCGCCGCGGGCAGGCTTGACGGTGTGTTCGGCGGTCGAAAATGTCATGGGCTGGCGCCCGGTCGACCCCGGTCAGTCGCTAGGCTACACCCTTGTTCGGATTGATGAGGCATTTCTCGCCGGTGGACCACGTGCCGCAGGCGCAGATCGCGTCGCTCGCAGCGCCTCGGCCAAAAACAATGGGGACGCTACCCTTTATTCCTCAGATGAGAACAAGGGTAGCGTCCCCTTTTGCCCGCCTCTTGCCCGACCATGAAACCCGAGCCGATCACGCCGACGCCGACATTCCTGCCCGCCATCAGACGCGCACGCTGCGACCGCTGCGGGCCGACTCAAGCGCCGCGTCCGCCAGCACCAGCGCGTGCCGGCCGTCTTCCGCGCCAACCGGTACCGGCTTTTCTCGCAGGACCGCATCAATGAAGGCGTCGAGTTCGAACCGATAGGAATCAGCGTAGCGCTCCAGGAAGAAACTGAGCAGCGGTTCGCGTGCTTCATTGCGGCGGCGCTGGGATCGAAGCGGCGATTGAATCCGAGCAGCAGCGGCGTGGGTGTCTTCTTCAGTTCGTCCAGGCAGTCATCAACTTCCGCGATGTTGAGTCCGATCGGCTTCTCGCACAGCACTGCATTGCCTGCCGCGGCAGCGCGCTGAATCAATTGACCGAAGTTGACGGAATGGTCCGCCGATGAAAGACTGCTGCTCACAAAAGCAACTTCAGCCGGCAGGAGGAGAGCGATGAAAACCGTGCGCTTGACCATGGCGCAGGCCTTGGTTCGTTATTTATGCAGCCAACAAACCGATCTCGACGGGCGCACCGTGCCGCTGTTCGCCGGCGCCTTCGGCATTTTCGGCCACGGCAACGTCACCTGCCTGGCGGAGGCCCTTGAGGCGGTGCAGGACAAGCTGCCCACCTGGCGCGGCCAGAATGAGCAATCGATGACGCTTGCCGGTATCGCCTTCACCAAGGCGAAGTTGCGGCGCCAGATGATGGTGAGCGTCAGCTCCATCGGGCCCGGCGCGACCAACATGGTGACCGCCGCCGGCGTGGCGCACGCCAACCGCATGCCGATTCTGCTGCTCGCTGGAGATACATTCGCCAATCGCTTTCCCGACCCCGTGCTGCAGCAGGTTGAGCATTTCCATGCGCCATCGACCACAGTTAACGATGCATTCCGCTGCGTGACCCGCTACTGGGACCGCATCGTGCGTCCGGAGCAGATTCTGCAGTCGCTGCCGCAGGCCGTCGCGACGCTGCTCGACCCGGCGGATTGCGGGCCGGTATTCCTGGGTCTGGCGCAGGACGCGCAAGGCGAGGCCTTTGACTATCCGGAAATTTTCTTCGAGCCGGTGATGCATCGCATCCGGCGCGCTCGGCCGGACCAGCATGAGCTGGCCACCGCGGCTGCGTTGCTGTCGAAGGCGAGACGACCGCTGATCGTGGCCGGCGGCGGAGTGCTCTATTCTGGCGCTGCGGAGCAGCTGTCCCAGTTCGCTGCGCGTCACGGCATTCCGGTGGTCGAAACCATCGCCGGCCGTGGCACGCTGCTGCATGAGCATGCGATGAACGCGGGACCACTGGGCGTCATCGGATCGAGTTCCGCCAATGCGCTGGCGGCGCAAGCGGATGTGGTGCTGGCCATCGGCACGCGGCTGCAGGATTTCACCACCGGGTCGTGGACGGTGTTTGACAGTCCCGAGTTTCGCTTGATATCGCTCAACGCGGCGCGCTTTGACGCGGTGAAGCACCGCGCCCATTCGGTGGTGTCCGATGCGCGCGAAGGCATCTCTGAACTGGAACTTGCGTTGCAAGGCTATCGCGCTCCACAGGCCTGGCAGGACCAGGCGCGCAAGCTCTACGCAGTGTGGAACGAAACCGTGGCACGCGCCACAAAACCGGCGGCGGTGCCGACCTACGCGCAGGTGGTGGGGGCGGTGAATCGCAGCGCCACGCCGAGCGACCGCGTGCTGACAGCCTCCGGAGGCTTTCCGGGGGAACTGGTCAAGAACTGGAAAGTGAAGGCGGTGGGCAGTTTCGACTGCGAATTCGGTTACTCCTGCATGGGCTACGAGATCGCGGGCGGTTGGGGCGCGAAGATGGCCAAACCGGACGCAGAGGTTTACGTGCTGGTGGGCGATGGCGCCTACCTGATGATGAATTCCGACATCTACAGCTCTGTCCTCACCGGGCACAAATTGATCGTGGTGCTGTGCGACAACAGCGGCTACGCGGTGATCAACCGGTTGCAGAACTTCAAGGGCGGCGCGTCGTTCAACAATCTGCTGCGCGATTGCCGGGTATCGACGCTGGTGGAAGTTGACTTCGCGAAGCATGCCGAGGCCATGGGTGCGCTCGCCGAGACGGTGGACAGTGTGGCTGACCTGGACCGTGCACTGGAGCGCGCCCGGGCTGCAACGCGCACCACGATGATCGTGATCAAGGTCGACGCCTTTGCCTGGACGCCGGGTGATGCGTGGTGGGATGTGGGGGTGCCCGAGGTCAGCGTGCGGGAGGCGGTGCGCAAGGCGACAGCGGAGCATGCGCAAGGGAAGAAGAAGCAACGGCACGGCGTTTAGAAGAACAAGGATCATCGATGCCGTGCTGGAAGGTGTGTTCACGGTGCCGGGTGACGGCTGTGTTGACTATTACGCGTTCACCCGGCTGCTGGCCGAGATCGGCTACGAGGGCTGGGCCGTGGTCGAAGCCGAGCAGGACCCGGCAAAAGCGCCGCCGCTTGAATATTCAAGGATGAGATTGAAGCACTTGCAGGCGGCATTTAGCGCCGCAAATTTTGAACGGGTCGATTGACCGAAACAACGAGAGGGCGTCAAGATGAACGAGGTTCGATCCGGCGCGTCGCGCGTCGACGGAAAAATAGCGATCGTTACCGGTGGCACGCAAGGCTTGGGCGAAGCGGTCGCCGAGCTGTTTGCGGCGCGGGGTGCCAAGGGTCTGGTCATCTGCGGGCGCAACGCCGACAAGGGACGCGCGGTCGCGGCGCGCATCAGCGCGCGCGGCTGCAAGACCGAGTTCGTGCAGGCGGACCTGGCCAAAGTCGAAGACTGCCGCAAGGTGGTGGCAAAGGCGGACGCTGTGTTCGGGCGGGTTGATGCGCTGGTGAACGTGGCCGGGATGACCGATCGCGGCACCATCTGGGATACCTCGCCGGAATTGTTCGATCAGATGTTCGCGGTGAATGTGCGGGGGCCGTTTTTTCTCATGCAGGATTCGATGAAGATCATGCGCCGCGAAAATATTCGCGGCAGCGTGGTCAACATTCTCAGCATGTCTGCCCATGGCGGGCAGTCCTTCATCACCGCCTATTGCGGATCGAAAGGCGCGTTGGCGACGCTGACCAAGAACATCGCGTTCAGCGTCATGCGCGACGGAATCCGCGTCAACGGCCTGTGCATCGGCTGGATGGATACGCCGGGAGAAGATCGCGTCATGAAGGTGTATCACGACGCGAAGGACGGTTGGCGCGAGGCAGCGGAGAAAAATCTTCCCACCGGGCGCATGCTGAAAGTGGACGAAGTATCGCGCGCGGTCGCCTATCTCGCGTCTGAGGAATCCGGAATGATGACCGGCTCTATCATCGACTTCGATCAGTCGGTCGTCGGCTGCTATGAGTCCGCGCCCCAGCCTGCACCGACGAGTTGAGCCTTGCGAGGGGCGCGGATTGCAAGTCGGTCCGCCTTCGCGATATGTTTTCGTCACTGGTCACGGGATGCCGGCATCCTCTCTTCGCAGGAATGACAAATCAGGGCATGTTCAGAGGTTCCCTGACGCGGCCGCTTTCAGCCGCCAACGGCGCCCTGCGTATTCACATACAGCGCATAGACGCTCTTGCTCGCGGCCATGAACAGCCGGTTGCGCGCGAGCCCGCCGAAGCAAAGGTTTGCGCAGCGTTCCGGCAGCGCGATGCGCCCGATCAGGTGACCATCCGGGTTGTAGATCACGACGCCGTCGAGTTCCGCGCTGCCCATGCCCCAGCCGAACCAGATATTGCCGTCCACATCGCAACGCATGCCGTCGGGCGTGCCGGGTCCGGCGTCGAGGAACTTGCGCTTGCGCGTAAGCCGTCTGCCGCCCTCAGTCACGTCATAAGCGTAGATATTGCGCGGCGTGCTGCCCGACTCGACCAGGTACAGGATCGACTCGTCCGGCGAGAAGCACAGTCCGTTCGGGCGGTTCACTTCGCTCTCGACCACCGTGATCTCGCCACTGCTGCCGTCGACGCGATAGACGTTCATCGGCAGCTCCTGTTTGGCGACATGACCCTCGTAGTGCCCGAGCAGGCCGAAGGGCGGATCGGTGAACCAGATGGAGCCGTCCGCTTTGACTACCACGTCGTTGGGTGAGTTGAGCCGCTTGCCCTCGTAGCGATCCGCGATCAGCGTTACGCTGCCGTCGTACTCGGTGCGCGACACGCGCCGCCCGCCGTGCTCGCAGGTCACCAGCCGTCCGTGCCGGTCGCGCGTGTTGCCGTTGGCGAAGGCTGATGGTTTGCGGAATACGCTCACGGCGCCGGTTTCCTCCTCCCACTTCAGCATGCGGTTGTTGGGGATGTCGCTCCACAACAAATAGCGGCCATCGCCAAACCAGACCGGGCCTTCGCACCAGCGGAAACCGTGCGCGATCCGCTCCACCGAGGCGAGGTTCAGCTTGACCTTCGCGAAACTCTGGTCCAGCACCTGGACCGCCGGATCCGGGTAGCGCGGGCCGGGCTGCCAGGGAATGGTATTTTCGCTGCGCAGGTCGGGACTGTCGGATGGCATGAGAATGTCTCGCTCCGGAATAGGTCGTTGTCGTGAACGAAGGATAGCAAAGTCTGACGGCTCCGCGCGCCTGTCGCGGTCCTGCCGGCATCAAATTGGATTTGGCGCCGCGCGGCAGCGTGGACATGCCGTTTTGCATCAGCGCTTGCGTTCCGACTCCATTCGGATTACAAATGCCATTAGCCCTAAGGAGGGGCGGTATATCGTTGGCAATCGGATCGGTCTGCTTCGCTGTGTTTCGGGTAGAAAACAGCATGCCGTCGGTGTGCGCACCCGGGGCGTCCGGGGGACGCCGCGCACTCTTCACCGTTGGTGTGCTCCATGACTGAAGCGCTGAGCGGACATTTCCCGGGCATGGGGGAATGGCTCATCGTGCTGGTGGTGCCGCTGCTCCTTATCGCCTACTTCATTCCGTTCTTCGTCGCGGTCGGCCGCAAGCACCGCTTCAGTTTCGCGATCGGGCTGATCAATCTGCTGCTGGGGTGGACGGTCTTCGGTTGGCTGGCCTCCCTGATCTGGGCGGTCAACCGGGATGTACGGGAACCGGGGCAAGACTCCGCGCCCTCGGGAGCGCCGTATTTTCTGGACGAAGCCCGCCTGGACGAGCCCCGCCTGGACGAGCCCCGCCTGAACGAACCCCGCCTGAACGAACCCCGCCTGGACGAGCCCCGCCCGAACGAACGAATCATCGAGAATCAGCCCGCCCAGGCCGACGATACCAAGAAATGCCCGTTCTGCGCGGAGTCGATCAAGGCGCAAGCACTCGTCTGCCGATACTGCACTCGGGAGGTCAATGCTCCGGTGACGGGTGCGCATCAGGGCGGCGCCGTGAATATCGCGTCCATGGAGAAAAACTTCGAGGAAGTGCTGGCGCTGCTCAAAGACCGCGAGGAAAGCGCCGAGCAGCGATTCGCGGAAATCGAGCCGGCGACGAACTACGACTCCGCACAGGAGGAGATCGCGGCCGATGGCGTCTCGGCGGAAGTGGCGCAGCAGCATTCAGGCTGGAAGAAGTTCGGCTGAATCTGCCACCGGGCAGCGCTCGCACCGATAACATCCCTGTTGTCCGACTCTCCCGGCTCCTGCCGACGCTCGGGATTGCGCAGATCATCTCCCGGGGCAGCCTGTGTTACAGCATTGCGGTCCTTGCCTCCCCGATCGGCCCCACGCAGGTCACGGAACGAGTTGTCGAGTGGTGCATCCGCAGATCGGGCGGAAGTGGGCCTGGCAATCGCCGCAATCATGGGCTTCTTGGGTTTCGTCGTCGCAGTCCGCGCGGCAATTAAATTCCGTGACGAACGTACGCACAGGATATCGGGCTATGCCCATAACGGTCGTGACGGCGTGACGAGAGCAAAGATCCGGGGCTCACAAACCCCGTTACGACCGTCACGCCGTAACGACCGTCACGGACCTTCTTATTTCATTTTGCTGCGTACATTCTGGTCCCGGATCGCTTTCCGGCGGATGTCCCGGGCCTTCTTGTTGCGGGCCGTTTCAGCCGGCGTGTAGCGCACAAGCGGCTCGATCACGGGGCTCTTTGCTGCCTTCATTTCGGTCATGACAATCTCCTTAATGGAGCAGGGACTATACAGGCACGCCTTCGGGAAGTCCGTCTGTTAGATCACAGGGGGCCTGGAAAAGCATGAGCGGCATCGGTCTTTCTCCCTTGATTTCCCCTGCGCGCCAGCTTCGGCAGCGCAGCGCTGGACAAACCTATACCGAGGTCCCAAAATGGCGCCCGCCTTGGGAGGGGTGATGCTGCGTGGTTGGCTTTGTTGTGCGTCCGCAAAAAGATGTTCTTGAATCCGGCCGCACGTCGGTTTGCTCCTCCCTCGCTTCGAAAAATGATGCCACGGCACGATATGGGAGAGGCGTCGTACCGACCGCGGGAGAGTTGACTGTAATGCAGGCCCGATCCGAGCTTGCCCTACGTTTTACCTGGCCCTGTTTTCTGCTCGGGCTGTGCCTGCCCCTGCCGTTGCTCGCGCAAACCCAGCCGGGCGCACCGTCCTCCGCGGCCGAAACACTGCTCAAGAAGCCCACCGCCTTCCGCACGCGCGCGGAGGTGCGCGAGGAGTATCAGGATCTCGGAGGCGGCGCGTACCGAAACATTGTCAGTCCTCGCTTCGAGTACGCGGTGAGCCCCAGCGTCGCGCTGCGCATCGATACGCCTTACATAACTTACGATCGCGGCTCCAGCGCAGAGCGCGTCAGCGGGCAGGGAGACCTGGTCACACGCGGCGTCTGGCGCGCAATCCAGCGCGATGGCTTTGCCCTTATCGTCGGGACTGAAGTGATTTTCGATACCGCAGACAAGAAACAACTTGGATTCGGCAAGACCGTCGTTGCGCCACTCCTGTACGCCGCCATCGACTTGTCCAAGTATGACTCGGTATTCTTCCCCAACATCCAGCAGTACTTCTCGGTGGCCGGTGACTCCAACCGCTCGGATGTCCATTTCACCACCCTCAAACCCAACCTGCTGACCCGCTGGCCGGACAAGGTGTACACGTTTCTCGAACCGCAGTTCACCATCGACTGGGAGCGCAATGCCAAAGTCGGTCTGACGGTTGAACTGGAAGTTGGCAAGATCCTTTCCAATAACATCGCCGCCTGGCTGCGCCCGGGTGTCGGGGTGATCAACAGGAATGAACTGCCTCAGGTCTACGACTGGAACTTCGAGGTCGGGATGCGGTATATCTTCTAGCATTGGCTCCTGGTTGGCATGCTTGTAGTGGCGCTGTTCGCATGAACCGGATCCGGATATTCCTTTTCTGCGGGAGAAGAAATGATTGCAAAAACACTGGTCATGATCGCTGTTGTGCTGGCCGTTGGCACGCCGCTGCAGACGTTCGCCGCCGCCTTCAACGCCAAACCCGGCGCGTGGCAAATGAGCATGTCCACCCTGATTGCCGGCAACCCGATCCCGCCGGAAGCGCTGGCGAACATGCCGCCCGAGAAGCGCGCCAAGATGGAAGAAGGGATGAAGGTGTGGGCCGGCAAGCCGATCACCATCACGCACAAGACTTGCTTGACACAAGAGCAGCTCGACCAGGACCGCATCATCCAATCCGTGAAGGACGACCGCCAGTGCACGCGCACCGTCGTGTCGAAATCCGCGACGAAATTAGTGCTGGAGCAGACCTGCCCGGCACCCCGCGCATCCACCGCGCAGATGACTATCGCGGCGCCGACGCCCGAAACCCTCACGGCCAGCGTCGACATGGTGCGGGCCGATGCGAAAGGAAAGGTTCACCTGGACATCAGCGGACGCTGGCTCACGGAAAGTTGCGCCGGAATCAAGGACGACGACTGATTTGATTTGGAACGGTTGTGCGCGGCCGTCTCTCAGCGGACGCGATCCAGTGCCCGGCAAGGCCCCGATTGCGGCCGTCGTCTCAGGCTGACACCCCGTAATCCGCACCCAGTGTGCGCTCGGAGGGGAAGCGTCCCGACTGCCGGTAATGGTCCGATATGGACTTGCGCTGACACGTCCTCGTGTTCCAGGAGCCTGTCGGACTTAGGATGATTCGGCTGCAACGGCGACAGAGCGGTCCATATTTCGCCGCTTTCTCCTTACATATTCCCGATATGCGCGTCGAAATCGTCAAAATATGTCCTCGCTCTGCCACCGTTTCGCTATCGAACACCTCAGTCCGACAGGCTCCTAGCCGGCCGCGCCCGCAGGCGCCGGTGTCGAAATAATCCTGCAAGCCTCGCCACTCACGGCTACAGCCGACAAGCAATATGTCGATACAGCGCTGCCGGACCGCCCCCGGCGTCCATTGGCGCGGCAGGCCGGTCACCGTCTTCGGCAACGCGCTGGGGCGGCGTACGGGCTAGCATGTTGCTTGCTTTCGCTGCGTTGACATTGTGGGTCGTCCCCCAGCACAACAGCGTTGCCGAGCCGGCATCGGCAACAGGCCGATGCGGGCGGTTGCGCAATTCAAGACCTGTCGCACTATCCTGAAGTCGATCGTCAGAGCCACCCGATTGCGCAGTTTGGAGAAAAGAACCGGGTTCGGAAAATGAGCGTTGGCAGCGACTTTGGTTTTCCTGCATGGGTTCCCAACGCAAGCTTCCCGGTCAAATCGTGGTGGTTATTCTGCCCGGCATGTCGGTGGTTTCCCGGTGGCAGATGTTCAGGAAACTGACTTCCTTCCGATAGACACTACACCAGTGCAACGAAGCGGAGGAGGATTTGGAGCGCAGCACGGATGTCGACGCGCTTTGCCGCAAGGATTCGGCCGCCCATGTTCGCGGGGCCGGCGTTTCGACCGATGGCGCCGGCCGTTGGGCAATCGCGCATTACGCCCATGATATCCGCAGCCCCGCTTGGGGATCCTAAGAATCGCAGCAATTGGAGGTGAGGTGATGAACAAATATTTGATCCTGGTCCTGCTCGTGCTGCTGACGGCCTGCGCCAGTTCCACCCAGAGGAGTAGCACCGGCAAGCAGGAGGAACTTGCGCGCCAGGAGGAGGCACGCCAGCAGGAAGAAGCACGCCAGCAGGAAGAAGCGCGCCAGCAGGAAGAAGCGCGCAAGGAAGAGGACTTACGCAGGCAGCAGGAGTTGGCGCAAATCGAGGAGCGGCAACGTCAACGCAGCGAAGACAACGGCGACCCCGAGTTGCTCGGAATGGTCACTGAGGAGCAGCTCAAGAAGTTCGACCCGCTGCTCTCAAATCGGCGCATCTACTACGATTGGGACAAGTACGAAATCAAACAGAAATACGTTCCGGTCGTCGCTGCGCACGCCCGCTTCCTGATCGCGCACCCGGCTGTGAAGGTCGTTGTCGAGGGCAATTGCGACGATCGCGGCAGTCCGGCCTACAACGTCACCCTGGGGCAGCGCAGAGCCGAATCGGTGCAAAGCGCCCTGCTGACGCAGGGGGTAGCGGCCGGGCAGGTCGAGACGGTCAGCTTCGGCGCCGAAAGACCGATAGCGCCTGGAAAGGACAAGGAAAGCCGGGCCTTGAACCGGCGTGCCGATGTCGTCTATCCCAAGCTGAAACGCTGATCCGGAATGAAACCGCCTTGCCCTCTTAACGAAACCGGTCACGAGTCACCCCGAGGGCGATCCGCTGCGCATGTTGCCGCCGGAGCAAAGCGGGCTCTCCAAGTTGGCTGCGTCCCGACAATTCTCCAACTGAAGCAGAGGACATGTTCGCAAGGACGCTAATCACGATCGCCGTCGCGTTGGCCGCAGCCATTCCGCTGCGAACGCTTGCCGACTCCTTCAACGTCAAGCCGGGCGCGTGGCGAATGAGCATGAGCACCCTGATCGTCGGCAATCCGCTTGCGCCGGAAGCGCTGGCGAGCATGCCGCCCGAAAAGCGCGCCAAGGTCGAGAAAGCCATGAAGGAGCAGGCCGCCAAGCCGTTGATCTATTCTCGCGAGGCCTGCGTGACACAAAAGGACCTGGACCAGGACCGCATCATCCCGTCCTATACGGACGACAGCAAGTGCACGCGCAAAGTCGTGTCGAGATCCGCGACGAAACTGGTCATGGAGCAGTTCTGTCCCGAGCCACACGCAGCGACCTCGCAAATAACGATCGAAGCGAAAACCCCGCAAAGCCTGTCAGCCATCATGGTCAGGGTAAGGGGCGACGGCAAGGGCAAGGTTCTGGCGGACCTGACAGCTTACTGGCTTGGCCCGAGCTGCGCCGGAATCAAGGATGACGACTGATTCAGGCAGTTCTCACCGCAGAGACGCAGAGGACGCAGAGGACGGACACAGGCAAGAACATTGTCGCGTCAAGAGCGTTCATTGGCTAATGATCCAATCCAGTAAAAGTTGGCGGAACAGGTCGATGGCCAGTTACCCCGCAGTCAACCCCACGCTTGTTTTCCCTCGTTCTTGTTTTTCCTCCGCGTACTCTGCGCCTCTGCGGTGAACACGTTCTAAGCCGCCGGATTCGGGTAGCGCAACTGAATCTGCTTGATCCCGTCCAGTGTCTCCGTGTCGAGCGTGAGTCGCGCTGCGGCAATGTCCTCCTTGAGTTGCGCCATTGAGGTTGCGCCGATGATCGACGCACCAAGGAACCAGCGGCTCGCCACATAGCCCAGTGCCAGTTGCACCAGCGTCAGCCCGCGGCGCTGGGCAAGCGCCGCGTACGCATCGACTGCCTCGGAGACCATCGGTTTGCGGAAGCGCAGACCGAGCGAATCGAACAGCGTGAAGCGCGTCCCCGGCGGCTTCGCCCCGCCCATGTATTTCCCGCACAGAATACCGGCCGCGAGCGGACTATAGGCGAGCAACGACATTTTTTCCCGAAACAGCGTCTCCGCGAGGTCGTTGTCCACGTTACGCGAAAGCAGGCTGTAGCTGTTCTGGAGCGTGACCGGGCCGGGAAAGCCCAATTCGTCCGCCGCCCGGCGGAATTCGCACACGCCCCAGGCCGTCTCATTGGACAGGCCGTAGTAGCGAATCTTCCCGGCCTTGATCATCGCGGCCATGCCCGCCACCTGCTCGTGAATGGAGGGCCCGTCCTTTTCATTCGAGGGATCGAACTCGGTCGCACCGAAATTCGGCACATTGCGTTGCGGCCAGTGGATCTGGTACAGGTCGATGTAATCGGTCTGCAGGCGTTCGAGGCTGGTGTCCACCGCCTCGGCGATCACCTCCGGCGTCAGGTCGGTGCGCCCGTTGCGGATCCAGTCGCGGCGGCCCGGCCCGGCGACTTTCGTCGCGATGACCAGACTATCCCGCTGCTGCCGGGCCAGCCAGGTGCCGAGATACGTTTCGGTGCGCCCCTGGGTCTTGGCATTCGGCGGCACCGGATACATCTCCGCGGTATCGATGAAGTTGATGCCCTGATCGATCGCATACTCGAGTTGTGCATGCGCTTCGGCTTCAGTGTTTTGCTCGCCCCAGGTCATGGTGCCGAGGCAGACTCGCGAAACGTTCAGGTCGGTGCCGGGAAGGGTTTGGAAATTCATGGCGGTCTCCGGATCGGATGCAAGGGCGCTAGCGTAGCGGAAAACGCGCCGGGTTCATGCGCGTCTGGGTGCGGGCGGGCTGTCGAGTTACGCCGCAACCTGAATGTCGTTGAACCGGCACGCCGTAGGAGCGGACGCGGGTCGGGCGCGTGGTGCGGCTCATCCGTTCTGCTCCAGCTCCATGTTGCGGCGGTGCTGGATCAGGCCGGAGCGAAGCTCGTCGAGCTTGCGGTGAATCTGCTGGATCGCGAACTCGGCCTTGATGTTGATCTGGAAATCCTGGTCGGCCTGCAGCCGGTCTTTGATGGCCTGCCGGTTCTGGCTCATCATGATGACCGGCGCCTGCAGCGCGGCGATGCACGACAGGATCAGGTTCAGGAAGATGTAGGGAAACGGATCGGGCGCGGAGGTGAAGAGGTACACCGTATTGACGGCCATCCACAGCAGCAGGAAGCCGCAGAAGCTGATGATGAAGGTCCACGAGCCGCCGAAGCGCGCAACCAGGTCGGCGATTTTTTCGCCGAACGTCATTTGTTGGTCGATGACTTCATTGATGTTCTTCAGTTGCACGCGCGCCAGCAGTTCGTCGGCCGTTCGCAGACGGTGGATGATGACGCTCATGAACTGGCGGGCCGCGGTCGGGCTGCGGTTGGTCAGCGCGGCAATGCTGGTCAGCGGAATGCAGACGAGACTGGCCTGCGCCGTCGCCCGCGCCGTGGCGGTGCGCGGGTGACCGTCGAATACCGATAGCTCGCCGAAGAAAGAGCCGGGTTCGAGGCTGGCGAGGATGAGTTCCTCACCCTTGCCCGGGAGGATGATGTCGATGACGCCCTCCTCGACGATGAAGAGATTATCGGGCACGTCGCCATGATTGAAAATGGTTTCGCCGGCCTTGTAGATCTGTCGCACCGCGTCCTTCCTCAGCATATCGAGCTGGGCCAGCGGCAAATTGGCGAACAGCGGCACGTTTTCGATCCGATAGGTTTCGTCCATGGCCTGTCTCCCTGCAAAACATTCGACGTTCCGGCGTATTTAACCACTCGCCGGCTGTTCGCGGTAATACTGTGACGATAGTGAGGGGCGAGGGGCGTACCATATAGGGGTAGCCTGGAGTTGCTGATGGATGATGACCAGCATTTCGCCGCATTACGCCAGCACATGATCATGGAGATCGTCGCGACCACCGTGATGGTGGGCGAGCGCATCGGCAAGTACAACCTCGATCCTCGCGTGATGGAAGTCATGGGCAAGGTGGCGCGGCACGAATTCGTGCCGCTGGAACTGCGACCCCACGCCTATCTCAACCGTCCGTTACCGATCGGCTTTGACAAGACCATCTCCCAACCCTTCATCGTCGCGCTGATGACCGATCTCCTGCAGGTCGGCAGCCGGGACGTCGTGCTGGAGATCGGCACTGGGCTGGGTTATCAGTCGGCCGTTCTCGCCGCGCTGGCGCGCAAGGTTTACAGCATCGAGATCATCGAGCCGCTCGCCGAGCAGGCAAACAAGCGGCTCACCCGCGCGCGCTGCGCCAATGTGGAGGTCAGGGTGGGCAACGGCTACAACGGCTGGCCCGAACACGCGCCTTTCGACCGCATCATCGCCACCGCCGCGCCGGACCTGATTCCGGCGCCGCTGATTAACCAGCTCAAGCCCGGTGGGCGCATGGTTCTCCCCGCCGGCCTGGCGGACAGCCAGCAACTGATCCTGGTCGAAAAGGCAGCCGACGGCAAGCTGTCAACGCGCGAGATTCTGCCCGTGCGCTTCTCCGAGCTCGAAGGGGCAAATCAGGCGTGAGAGGTGAGGGGCTGATGAGTAAGGCCAGGACTGGACTCCGATAGCCTTTAGCCCGCACCCTTCACCCTTGACCCCTCACGCATTCACCCGTCAGCGTAGCCATCGCTTTACGAAACTTTACGTTGGGGAGAACGGCCGTTAACGCGCCGCCGCTAAGGTAGCGGCGTCGGGCAATGGTGCCCGCACTTCTTGACGGAGACACTCTCATGGAAACCCTGGACACTTCCCCGCAACCTTCCGGTTCACGTAGCCATCATTGCGGCCACGGCGGCGCCCGCTTCGGGCGCGGCGTATTTTTTCTGCTGATCGCGCTGGCCGCGGGCTTCGTCGGCGGCTATGCCGGCAGATCCTTCGCGCACGGCGCGGGCAACTTGATGTCGGAAACGCTGGATCCGGCGCGGATGGACGAACACGTCGAGCGCATGGTCAAACACTTTGCCGTGGAAGTGGATGCCACGCCGGAGCAGAAGGACAAGCTCACCGCCATCGCGAAGGGCGCTGCCCGGGACCTCGCGCCCATGGCGGGCAAGATCAGGAATGCGCGCCGGCAAGCCATCGACCTGATGGGCGCGGAGACGGTGGATCGCGCCGCGATCGAGAACCTTCGCGCCGAGCAGTTCGCGTTGATGGACGCCAGCTCGAAGCGGCTGACGCAGGCGCTGGCGGACGCGGCCGATGTGCTGACGCTGGCGCAGCGCAGGAAACTCGCCGAGCGCGCCGAGCATTTCGGCCACCGGTTCCACCACGGTTAACACGTTCCCCCTCTCCCCGGCCCTCTGCTGCGCTTCAAGTGTTCCCTTGTCCCGCTGGGGGAGAGGGAGCCCTTCGACAAGCCCGGCCCGTGCGGGTAAATTCAGGCTCACCGTGTCCACCGCAAATTCCTCAGCGAGCCGCATCCTGTTGATCGAAGACGACCCCCGCCTGGCCGCGCTGGTCAGCGAGTATCTGGGCGAGGCGGGGTATCGCGTCAGCGTGGCCGAAACAGGCGCCGGCGGATTGGAGCGCGCGGCGCGCGAACCGTTCGATGCGCTGGTGCTGGACTTGATGCTGCCGGACATGGATGGCCTCGACGTTTGCCGCAGACTGCGCGCCGATTCGGCTTTGCCGATCCTCATGCTCACCGCGCGCGGCGACGCCATGGACCGCGTCGTCGGCCTGGAAATGGGCGCGGACGACTATCTGCCCAAGCCCTTCGAACCGCGTGAACTGCTGGCGCGGCTGCGCGCGATCCTGCGCCGCGGCAGAGCAGGCATCGCGGCCGATGTGCTGCGCTTTGGCCGGCTGGAGATCGACCGCGGCGCCCGCGCGGTACGCGTCGATGGCGCGACTCGCGAGGTGACCAGCCATCAGTTCGCGCTGCTGCTCGCGCTGGCGCAGAGCGCCGGGCGGGTGCTATCGCGGGAGGTCCTGATGGAAAAACTCAAGGGCGAGACGCTGGAAGCCTTCGACCGTTCCATCGACGTGCACATCTCGCGCATCCGTGCCGCGATCGAGGACGACGCCAAGAAGCCGCGCCGGATCGTCACCGTGCGCGGAAGCGGCTACGTGTTTGCCAGGCGGCAGGATTGAGTCGTCGATGAGACGCCTGTACTTGCGGATTTATCTTGCGGTGCTGGCGAGCTTGATCGTATTTGCGCTGGCGGCGGGCTTGCTGTGGCGCACGCTGGGCGAATCGGGCGCTGCGTGGCAAGGCGGCGAGATGGTGGCGCGGTTCGCGCAGAACATTCTGCCGCCGCTGGCCGCCGACAAAGAAGCCCAGCAGATTGCATTGGAAAAAATCAGCGCCGGGTTGCATGCGGACGTGTCGCTGTTCACCGCAGAGCGCAGTCTGCTCGCCAGCGTCGGCACACCCCTGCCAGCGCCCGAAGAAAGGCTCGAGCGCAGTCTGTTCACCCCGCGCATGAAAGGCCGCCCCGCGTGGACGGTTCGGCTTGCGGACGGTCGCTGGCTGGTGGCGCGCCGGGAAGCGACGGACAGCGGATTCCGCTATGTGCCCGGCCTGGCGCTTGCCGTCGCGCTGGTGCTGCTGTTCATCGCGGTCGCCATCGCGGCGCACCCGGTTGTGCGGCGCCTCACGCGCCGTCTGGAGCGCCTGCAGAACGGCGTGGAAACGCTCGGACGTGGCGATCTTTCGGCGCGCGTGAAAGTCGAGGGGCGCGACGAAGTCGCGCAACTGGCCATGAGCTTCAACCGCGCCGCCGCGCGCATCGAAGAACTGATCAACGCGCACAGGATGCTGCTCGCCAATGCCTCGCACGAGCTGCGCACCCCGCTCACGCGCATCCGCCTGGGCGTGGAACTGCTGAAGGCGGATGCCAGTCCCGCACGCAAGGCCGAGCTGGAGCGCGATATCGCGGAGATCGACGAGCTGATCGAGGGCATCCTGCTGAGCAGCCGGCTCGACGCGCTCGGCGAGCCCGAAGTCAAGGAAGAGGTGGATCTGCTCGCGCTCGCCGCCGAGGAATGCGCGCGCTACGAAGGCTGCAGCGTGAGCGGCGAGTCGGTGCTCGTGCGCGGCAACCCCGTGCTGCTGCGGCGCCTGCTGCGCAATCTGGTGGAGAATGCGCTGCGCCACGGCAAAGCGCCGGTGGACGTATCGGTAAACCGGGAAGACGCACGCGCCGCGCTGCGCGTAAGCGACCAGGGTCCGGGCATCGCGGCCGCGGAAATCGAAACGGTGTTCGCACCCTTCCGCCGTGCCCGGCACACGGGCGCGGCCGGCGCCGGCCTGGGGTTGTCGCTGGTGCGCAAGATCGCCCGTCACCATGGCGGCGATGCGCGCATCGAAAAGAACGGGCCCGGAGGACTGAGCGTCCTGGTCGTGCTGTAGCGACAGGCCGTGCCCCTGGTAGCGCTTTATTGCTATCGATTTCCCGCGGCCCGGTCGCAAGGAACAACCTAGGAGCCTGTCGGGTTAGGTGTTCGATAGCGAAACGGCGGCAGAGCGAGGACAGATTTTGACGATTTCGACGCGCATATCGGGAATATGTAAGGAGAAAGCGGCGAAATATGGACCGCTCTGCCGCCGTTGCAGCCGAATCATCCTAAGTCCGACAGGCTCCTAGGTCAGGCCGCAAGCGGCGTTCGAGTCGCAACTTGCGGTCCGCCGTGCGCAAACAGTCGCCGGCTCACCAGCGCCGGATCATCGACCGTGCGCACGGCCGCATAGGCGGCCTGCGCTTCCGGATAGCGGCGCCGCAGGAAGTTGAGCCATTGCTTGAGCCGGCCCGCGCGGTGATGCGGCGCTATGTTCGTGCCGACGATCTGCCAGAAGTCGGCCACCAGCGGCAGCAGCGCCTGCCAGCTCATGCCGCGTCCATCGGTACGCTGCGGTGTCGCCATGTCTTGCCGTTTGATCGCCAGCGCCAGACCGGGGTCGGCCACGATGCCGCGGCCCAACATCAGCGCATTGCATCCTGACATTGCGCGGCATCGTGATGCGTCTTCTACGTTCCAGATTTCGCCGTTGGCAATCACCTGGATTTCGACCGCGGCGCGAATATCGTGGATGCGCTCCCAATAGGCTGGCGGGCGGTAGCCATCGGCTTTCGTGCGCGCGTGCACCACCAGTTCGTCGGCACCGCCCCCGGCAATGGCAAGCGCGCATTCCAGCGCGCGCAAGCCGTCGTTATAGCCCAGCCGCATCTTGGCCGAGACGGGCATGGATCGCGGCACCGCGCGGCGCACCGCGGCGACGATCTGCGCAATGAGTTCCGGCTCGTCGAGCAGCACCGCGCCGCCGCGATGGCGGTTCACGCCCCTGGCCGGGCAACCGAAGTTCAGGTCGATGCCGGCCGGGCCCAGCGCAGCGAGCTTGGCGGCATTTTCGGCCAGGCACACCGGGTCCGAGCCCAGCAATTGCGCGCGCACCGGAACGCCCGCCGGCGTGCGCCCGCCATGGTCAAGCTCGGGCACCATGCGCGTGAACACGCGATCGGGCAGCAACGTGCCGGTGACGCGTATGAACTCCGATACGCACCGATCGATACCGCCGACGCGCGTGAGGACATCGCGCAGAACGAAATCGAGCAGCCCTTGCATGGGCGCGAGCAGGATGATCGGAGGGGATGGGAAGGGTTCGTTCACGGCTGGTGGACTGATTCAGGGTTGGGTAGTCTACCTAACGGCGCGGGGCGAGGGACGAGGGGCGAGGGACGAGGGGTGAAGAAGCAAGGACGAGACTTTAAAGCCCTATCCCCTCGTCCCTCGTCCCTCACCCCTCGCCCCTCGTTTTTTCCAGCCGCTCGTATTCAGCGATGAGTTGCGCGCCGAGCAATAGCAGTGTGGCCGCGATCTCGAAACTCAGGAGCACGACGATTGCGCTGGTAAGCGATCCGCACACCACGCTGACCTGCGAGATCGTGCCGAAATACCACACCAACCCGTGGCGGACTGCTTCCCACAGGATGCCGGCCGTCGCGCCCCCGATCAGCGCGTGCAGCGGCGAGCGCCTGCCCGACGGCATCACCAGATAGATCGACGCGATCAACAGAATTTCGAGAACGACGCCGACGACATAGAGCAGCAAACCGGAAACGCCACCGAGCGACCACCGGTGTCCGAGGAGGACGATGCTTTCCTTTCCGCTCGCCTCCAGCCTGCCGCAATCAGCGACGGCGAATGCCGCCGCCCGACACCGAGCGGCGAGTACCGGTGGCCTGCCGCGCCTCGGCATCCGATCTTGGCGGCGCTGCACCCGGATCGATCACAGCCGGACTGGGTGCGTCTGCGGGGAAAGCGGTTTTCCGCACTGGATTGCGCATAATCGCGAATTCAGCCGCAACGGGGATAGAATTGCCCCGATGCAGCAGAATCTGCACGACGACAATCCGCACCGACCGGCACTCTTCTTGATTGATTGGCAATGACTCCCCCGCGCGCACGCCTCGTACAGCTTTGGTCCACGGCAAGCGAGGCCTTCAAGAGCGACACGGCCCACTTCTCGTCGCGCCATTTCTATTTTGGCCTGGTAGCCGCGGTGGGGTTCCCCCTGTATTACGTTGTCTGGCATGACCTGTTCCCCCAGCCCTATGAAAGCCTGCTGCTGAGGCTGCTCGGCTCCGCAATTTTCGTGCCGATCGTTCTCGCGAAGCTTTGGCCCGAGCCGCTCAAGCGCTTCTTTGCGCTGTATTGGTATCTGGCGTTGTTGTTCGCGTTGCCATTTTTCTTTACCTTCATGTTGTTGAGGAACGCAGGCTCGACGGCCTGGCTGCTGTCGGCCCTGGTCGCCCTGTTCGTCATGATCCTCCTGCTCGATTGGATCAATCTGCTGATCCACATAACGATCGGCGTGGCGTCCGCCGTCCTCGCCTACCATTTGACAACCGGCTTCTCCGTCAGGTTTGACTTCGACACCCTGGAATACGTACCCATCTTCGTGTTCGCCATAATCATGGGCATTGTCGTGAACTATACGGCCGACAAGTCGCGGGCCGAGCGCAGACAGGCCATGCTGGCCACCGCCGGCATGGTCGCACACGAGCTTCGAACCCCGCTGCTCAGCGTCAAAAGCGGGGCCGCCGGATTGCGCAAGTACCTGCCGGTACTGCTCCACGCCTATCGGCTGGCGGTCGAGGGCCGTTTGATGCCCAGCACCCTACGCGGGACCCATCTCGATTCGATGGCCAGCGTGCTCGATCGCATCGAGGTGGAGGCCGACCGGTCCAACACGGTCATCGACATGCTGCTATACACTGTGCGCGGGCTGGGCATGGAACGCGGGGAACTCGTGCCCTGCCTGATGTCGCACTGCATGGAGACCGCCCTTCGGCGTTATCCCTTCGCTTCCGACAAGGAGCGCGCTCTGGTGCAGGTGGACATGAAGACGGACTTTTCCTTTCTGGGTTCGGAGTTACTCATGGTGCATGTGATCTTCAACTTGTTGAAAAACGCGCTGCGGCATATCGCCATCGCCGGAAAAGGCTCGGTATCGATCAGGATCGAGGTCGAGCCGCGGGAAAGCCGCCTGGTTTTTGTCGACACCGGCACCGGCATTCCCGCCGAGGTGCTGCCGCATATCTTCACGCGCTTCTATGCCTGGCCGAAGCACGGGGAGGGGGTCGTAGAGAGCACGGGCATGGGACTGTCCTTCTGCCGGGAGGTGGTGCAGGCTTTCCACGGCAGAATCGAGTGCCGTTCGCGGATCGGCGAATACACCGAGTTCCTGCTGCGGTTTCCGGAAAGTGCAAAATGAGGTGGGGAATCCGACCTTTCAGCTTTCCAACGACAGTGGCCATTGTCGACGACAGTGCGGATTTTCTCGCCAACCTGAGCCTGCTGCTGGACCCGATGCTGGCGTTCCGCATGTTCGATTCCCCGGCGCAGGCGCTCGCCGCGCTGAACAGCGAAGCTGCTACCGCACCGGGACCCGAGCAGTTTTTTTCGGTCTACCAGCACCGCGAGGAGCATTCCTTCGATCACCATGTCATCGATCTCAACATAGCCCGGATCCATCGCGAGGTCTTCAACGACAGGCGCTTCGAGCGCTACTCGGTCGTGGTGGTGGACTACGACATGCCGGAGATCGACGGATTGGAATTTTGCCGGCGGCTCGGGCGCAACTGCGCCGTGCGCAAGGTCCTGCTCACCGGCAAGGCGGACGAAAAAGTGGCGGTCCAGGCGTTCAACGAGGGGATCATCCACCGCTTCGTGCTGAAGCAGGACCCGGCGGCGGCGACACGCCTCCAGGAGATAATCCGCGAAATGCAGGAGGACTACTTCAACAATATCGAGCGGATGATGGAAGACGCGCTCAACATCGGTCCGCTGCACTTCCTGCGCGATCCGTTTTTCGCCGAAGTGTTCCGAAAAATCTGCGCGGACCTCAAGATCGTCGAGTTCTACCTGTGCAGCAGCCCGGACGGAATCCTGCTGCTCGATGGCGATGGCGCGGTCACGTTGCTGCTGATTTGCACTGACGATACCATGCGCATGCACTACGAGGTCGCATTCGACAACGCCGCGCCGGCCGCGCTGCTGAATAAATTGATCAAAGGCGATGTCGTGCCCTATTTCTGGCGCAACCGCGGCCTGTATTCACGCCAGCACTTCGACTGGCGCAGTTATGTCCATCCGGCGCTGGAGTGCATTGGACTGCAGCGCTACCGCTACGCGCTGGTGAAAGACGCCCGCGGATTGTTGCCCCCCCCCGTATTCAGCTTCCACGACTATCTGAAGCAACTCGACGCGACCGGCCGCGACGGGTTCCGCTCCTGAGCACAGCCGGCCGCAGGCGCTGCCGCGCCATGCGCTGGCCGGCCTTACGCAGGCGCGAGTGCCGCGATCGCGCGGCCGCTCCGTTCCTCGTTGCGCCGGCGCCGGGTCGAGGGCCACTGATCGAATCCGGTTTTGGCGCGGATATCGCGACACGCGTCCAGAATCCGGTCAAGCTCCTGCTGCTTGAGCGCACTGTTCAGGGACAGGCGCACCATCGAGCGGTTCTTCGGCGTTGCGGGAGCGCAGAACACCGAACCGAAGATACCGCGCTCTTCCAGCGCATCGCGCAACAGGATCGTCTGCTGTTCCGTGCCGGGCTCGAGCGCGATAATCTGCGACTGGCTGTCGTGCAGGTTGTAGCCGAGGCGATCCAGCCCCGCGCGCACATAGGCGGCATTGGCGCGCAGTTTCTCGCGGCGCCAGCCTTCGGTGCGAATCACGTCCAGGGTTGCCGCCAGGCCGGCGACCTCGTGCGGCAGCAAGGTCGAACTGAAAATCGCCGGCAGCGATTCAAATTTGAAATAGTCGGTGAAGTGAGCGGCGCAGGCGATGAACCCGGCTCGCGCGGCAAAAGCCTTGGCCAGGCTGGCGGTCCGGAAATGCACGCGGTTCGTCAGCCCCAGTTCCACGACCAGGCCCTCCCCGTTTGGCCCGTGGGTTCCCAGCGAATGGGATTCGTCGGCGACCAGCACGCAGCCGCGCAGCGCGGCAATTTCCGCGATCTCGCGCAGCGGGCAGACGCTGCCGTTGGTGCTGTAGACGGTATCGACCACAATCACCCCCGGGCCGTGGCGCAAGATCTGCCGTTCCAGGTGCTCCGCGTCGTTGTGGTGAAACGGGACACCTGGCGCCCCCGCGGCGCGGATGCCCTCCCACAGCGACATGTGCGCCAGCATATCGGCATAAACGGGAACCTCGTCGCTGGCGATCGACTGGATCAGTCCGGTGTTGGCGCAATACCCGGACTGGCATAGCACGCCGGCGGGCGCCTGCATGAAGTGGGCAAGGTTCGTCTCGAATTCGAGTTGCGAGTTCTCGCCGTGCAGAAAAATACCCGACATCAGCATGCCGTTGCCGTCACGCGCCAGCGTGTCCGCCATGGCCGTCAGGATGTGCGGATGCCGCGACAAGGCCAGATAGTCGTTGCTCCTCAGATGCAAGGCATTCGGGCCGGGCCGCCGGCCGTGCAGAATATGGCCTCCTCCCCAGGCTTTGCGCACCCGCTCCTGGTAGAAGCGCTCCACGCGAACGGCCAGGAACTCGGGTAACTCGGGAGGGGGGGTTCGCGGCGTGTCCGTTGTCTGGACGGCAGTGCTGTTCATGGCGGGACTCCTTGGTCGGTAACCTGTGGTCGAGCCTGCCACGCGGAGCGGCCACGACACAGGGCTTGGGCGGCCTTGAGCATTCAAAGCCCCCCCCGGAGCCGGCTTTGACAAGGTTTGCGCAGCCCCAGTCAGATGACATGATGCGCCGCGAATCATCCGTTGGTGAAATGACGCAGGCTGTCTATAGTTTACTCTTTACCAAACGCTACGCTTGGCCCGCTTCGCCCGAGGACTATGCCGCTGTCAACGAGCGCTTGCCGTGCCCCGTGGCGAGCCGCATGGTTTGGTGATGAACTACGCGGGTCACCCCGGCAATGCTTGCGGTGGGCAAGCGGCGAACGCATCCCGCGAATGCGGCTAGATACCCGGCGTCGCCGGCGCGAGCCCCTCGTACATCGGCAACAGCAGTTGATCGCGCGTCCCGGCGTTCGCGCTCGCCGGCGCTGCCGAGGACAAGGCGTCCGACTTGTACAAGTTGCCCGCGCGCACGCCGAGCAGTCGAAGCCGCTGCTCGAGCATGGCCTTCTTGAGGCAGCGGCCGGCGGTGCGGCGAATGGTCTGCGCATCCCTGGTATACGCGTCCAGGGTGAGTTCACGCGTGACGATCCTGAAGTCGTCGTAACGCAGCTTCACGCCGATGGTTTTCGCGAGGTATCCCTTCTGCTCCAGATCCGCGGCCAGTTGCTCGCACAGGCGCGTGAAAATCGCGCCCAGCACGGCGCGATCCGCGCGCGCATGCAGATCGCGTTCGAAGGTCGTTTCACGGCTTATTGATCTTGGCTCGCTGATCGTGACCAGCGGGCGCTCGTCCCGGCCATGCGCCGCGTCGTGCAGCCAGGCGCCATAGTTCGACCCGAATTGTTCGACCAGCCGACGCGGATGCGCGGCCGCGAGCTCGCCGATGGTGCGAATCCCGAGGGCTTCGAGTTTCGCGCCGGACTTCGGGCCGATGCCGTTGATGCGCCTGGCGGCAAGCGGCCAGATGCGCGAGGCAATATCCGCGTGGGTCAGGATGACCAGTCCGTTCGGTTTGTCCAATTCCGAAGCGATCTTGGACAGCAGCTTGTTGGGCGCGACGCCGACCGAACAGCTGAGCCCGGTGGCCAGATAAACCCGCGCCTTGATGCGCTCCGCGATTGCTCGCAGGCCGGCGTGCGAGCCGGGTTGCCCTGCATCGGCGCCGGCTGCAACCTGCGCGCCCGGGACTTGCGTGAGGTCGATGTAGATTTCGTCGATGCCGCGGTCTTCGATGACCGCGGCCACTTCGGCGACGGCCGCCTTGAACAGCCGCGAGTACTTGCGGTACTCGTCAAAGTCGGCGGCAAGCAGAACGGCATCCGGCGCCAGGGCGGCCGCTTTCATCAGCCCCATGCCCGAATGCACACCCAACGCGCGGGCCTCGTAGGTGGCGGTGGTGACTACGCCCCTGCCGGCATAGCTATCCAGCGCCGAGAAGCGACGGGCACCATCCACCCGCAGCCCCGGCTCGGACGCCTGCCGGCCCCCCACCACCACGGCGCGCCCGCGCAATTCCGGGTAGCGCAACAGCTCCACGGACGCGTAGAAGGCATCCATGTCCAGATGGGCGATCCAACGGCAAGGCATTGGCACTCCAGTACTTTGACGCTACGATCCTGACGCTGCGGCGGGCATTCTACCGCCGGCTATGCGCCACCTTCGGAAGGATGCGAGAATATTGCCATGAATACACCAGAACCGGTTCCTCCCCGCCGCCGTCTGCAGGAGCTCCTTGCCATTCCCGAGCGCCAGCGAACCGACGCCGAGTGGGACGAAATCAATGAGCTCGAAATCAAGCTGGCGTCCGCCAACCGCGAGGATGCCCCGGACCCGAACGTCCGGCGGGAGGCCCCCGCAGCCAACAATCAACCCCGGCGCAACAGGCCGGGCGGTGGGCAGCCGGGGAGAAAGTCACCCCGGAAATTCCACAAGTAGGCTTGGGTCCGGCCTTCCGGATGAGCCCATAGGATCATAGGATACGGGCGCCCTCGGCGCCCGCTTTGTTTGCTTGAAATTCAGCGTCCGCTGTTGCCTTTGACTTCGGCTAACGCGGCGGCCTTGACGCATTTACCCTTCACGCCTTCACTCTTCAGCGCTTGAGCGGAAAAAACGACACCGGCGTCATCAAGCGGTTCTCCTGGGCTTCGAGGGCGCCGAGCTTGGCGCTTTCTTCCATGAACGCGATCCAGTCCGGGTCGGCCATCATGGCGGCGCGGCGCTTCGCGCGATCCGCGGCATCTTCATAAACCCAGATATGAAGGTACTGGTTGACATTGCCGGTTTCGGTAACGAGGTAGGCGAAGGGCTGGCCGAGGTGCCGGGTCTGCGGCCCCTTGCCTAGTCTCTCGTACAGCGCGAGGTGCTTCTTGATGGTTCCCGGGCGGCAGGTATAGGTGCGTACGTCGAGCAGCATGTGATTCCTCCGATTGAATAGTGTTCTTTAGCGGCCGCACGGGCCGTGGTGCGGGAGCGAGTTTATGCGGCGAAGAGGAAAGATAAAAGGGCAACGGGGAAAGGGGTAAGGTAAGGGTTTTAATGAATTTTGGACTTCGGATCCTTCTTTCCCCTTTCCCCCTTTCCCCCTTTTACCTTTTACCTTTCACCTGCGCTGCGCAAGCAACGCTCGGCAGGCGTCCACGACCGCCTCCGCGCTCATGCCGTACTTCGCCCGTAACGGGACGGTCGGCCCGACCATCGCAAACGTGTCCGGCATGCCCACCATGCGCATGCGCGTCGGGCGTTCGACCGCGAGCAGTTCGGCGACAGCACCGCCCAGACCGCCGCAGAGGTGATGTTCTTCGGCGGTGACGATGCCGCAAGTCTCGGCCGCCGCGGCGAGGATGGCATCGCGATCGAGCGGTTTGATGGTGTGCATGTTCAGCACGCGCACGCCAATGCCTTCCTTTTTCAGCAGATCCGACGCCCGCAGCGCCATGTCGACCAGTGCGCCGCAGGCGATCACGGCCACGTCGTTGCCGGGGCGCAGTTGCGCTGCTTTGCCCAAGCGGAACGGGGCTTCGGGGTCGCCGACCGGCGGCTCCTCGACGCGGCCGCCGAGCCGGAGATAGACAGGGCCGTCGATGTCGAGCGTCGCCAGCGTCGCCTGGTAGGCTTCGTTCACATCGGCGGGAACGATAATGGTCATATTCGGCAGGCTGCGCATCAGCGCGAGATCTTCCAGCGCGTGATGCGTGCCGCCGGCCACGCCCAGCGAGATGCCGCTCGCCGCCGCGCCGATCACCACACGCTGGTTGGCGTAGGCCACGTCGTTTCGCACCTGCTCCATGCTGCGCGCGGTGATGAACGGCGCATAGGCGCATACATAAGGATGCAGGCCCGTGGTGGCAAGCCCGGAAGCCACTCCGATCGCATTCTGCTCGGCGATGCCCATTTCCAGGAAGCGCTCTGGAAAGCGTTCGATATAGGGACGAATGCCGAGCAGATCCTGGGTGTCGGCGGACACGACCACCGCGCGCGGCTCGCGCGCACCGATCTCGAGCAAGGCCTGGCCGAAGGCGAGGCGCGTCTGATTGGCCGATTTGGCGCGCCATTCGGCGAGGGCGTTTTCGGGCGCGTTCATGGCAGCCCCAACTCGGCGAGGGCTTTGGCATAGATTTCGTCGTTCACGGAATTGCTGTGCCAGAGGTAAGTGTTCTCGGCAAAGCTCACGCCCTTGCCCTTCACGGTGTGGGCGATGATCGCGGTCGGGCGCTCGGAATTGAGCGGCAACGCATCGAGCGTTTCCACCACGTCGCTCATATTGTGGCCGTCGATCTCGCGTACTTCCCAGCCGAAAGCACGCCATTTGTCGGCGAGGGGATCGACGCTGATGACTTCGTTCACACGGCCGCTCTGGCAAATCTTGTTGTGGTCGATGATGGCCGTAAGATTTGCGAGCTTGTAGTGCGCCGCCGCCATCGCCGCCTCCCAGTTCGAGCCTTCATGCAACTCGCCATCGCCGATCAAGACAAAGGTGTGGAAGGCCATCTTCTGGATGCGGGCGCCGAGCGCCATGCCGGTCGCCACCGACAGTCCGTGCCCGAGTGCGCCAGTGCACATTTCGACGCCGGCGACCTTGATGTCGGGATGCATGCCGAACGGCGATTCGAAAGCATAGAACTGGTCGAGGACTGCATCGTCGATAAAGCCCGCCTGCGCCAGCACCGCGCCGAGTGCGGCATTTGCGTGGCCCTTGGAAAGCACGAAGCGGTCGCGCTCCGGCCAGTCCGGCTCGGTCGGGCGTATGCGCATGCGATGGAAGTAAAGCGCGGCGAGGATGTCGGCCGCCGAAGAGGAACCGCCGACGTGCCCGCCGCCCCCGGCGCGAATCGCGCGCCAGATATTGCGGCGCACTTGCCGGGCCTGCTGTTCCAGCCGGCTGACCAAGGTTCCCGTTTTATCGATCATGGCTTTTGCGTGCGGCTTTGCGCCGTATGCCCTCCCGCGCTCATCTTTAGCGATGGATGGTAGCGGAACAAGCCCGGGGAACGCAAAAAGTCAGTCAACCAGGAACCTGCGGGCAGCGGACCAATTGGGAGATTCGCGGGGCAATGATCTTCATGTAACATGCGACGGCACTGCTTCCAGCGAAGGTCCCGCCTCTTGCGCCTGCTCCTGATCAACCCGAAGTTCCCGGAAAGCTTCTGGAGCTTTACCTGGGCGATTGATGAAGTCCTTCCCCGAAAGCGCGCGACCTGCCCGCCCCTCGGATTGGCCACGCTCGCCGCGTTATGCCCTCCCGACTGGGACGTGCGCATCGTCGACGAGAACGTGGAGGCCGTACCGCTCGATCCCGACGCCGACATCGTCGGCGTGTGCGGCATGGGGGTGCAATTCGGGCGCCAGCGCGAGTTGCTTGCGCATTTCCGCAGCCGCGGCTACTTCACCGTGGCCGGCGGCAGCTATACCTCCCTTTGCAATGAAAAGTACGCGCCCCTGGCCGATACCGTCGTGGCGGGCGAGGCCGAGTACATCTGGAAGGCGTTCTGCGTCGATTTCCTGCGCGGCGAGCCGAAACCGCTCTATCACGAGACCGGAACCGTTGCGCTCACCGATTCGCCGACGCCGCGTTTCGATCTGCTGCAGCTCGACTGCTATTCGAACGTTACCCTGCAGTATTCGCGCGGCTGCCCGTTCCGCTGCGAGTTCTGCGACATCATCGTGATGTTCGGGCGCAAACCGCGCGTCAAAAGCCACGAACAGATCGGGCGCGAGCTGGATGTATTGCGCGCCGCCGGCATGCGCAGCGTGTTCTTCGTCGACGATAACCTGATCGGCAATGTTCCCCAGGCGAAGTCGCTGCTGCGCTTCCTCGCTGCCTACCAGAAAGAGCACAGCTACGATTTCAGCTTCGGCACGGAGGCTTCGCTCAACCTGGCGCAGAACCGCGAACTGCTCGAACTGTTTCGCGCAGCGAACTTCGGCTGGGTGTTCATCGGCATCGAATCGACCGATCCGGAAAGCCTGAAGGAAACGCTCAAGACGCAGAACCTGGCCGAAGACATCCTCACCTCGATCCGGCGCATCTACGCCCACGACATCGACGTGCTGGGCGGGTTCATCATCGGCTTCGACAACGACACACTGAAGACTTTCGAGACTCAGTACCAGTTCATCACCGATGCCGGCATCCAATCGGCCATGATCGGCATGCTGACGGCGATGCCGCGCACGCCGCTCTACGAGCGGTTGCTGAAGGAGGGCCGCATCGACGACAGTGAAGACTCCGCGGAGAACACGCGCGGCAGGACCAACGTCGTGCCAAAGAACATGACGCTGGCAGCGATGACCGATGCCTACCGTGCGCTCTACGCGCGCCTGCTGGCCGACGCCGAAATCGCGCGGCGCATCCGCAACAAGATTCGTTACCTGCGCGCGCCAAGCTACCGCAGCGGTTATTGCGCCGCGGATCGGCTTGGGATCGTCGTTCGGTTGATTTTCAAAGGCATCCTGCCCGGCGGTCTGTCGCGCACACTGCACTTCCTGAGCACGCTGCCGGTTTTCGCGCCCTCCCGCATTCCCCTGGTCATCTCGGACTGGATCATCGGGTTGTCGATGCGGGATTATGCCGAGCGTAATTTGTCGGTCGAGAGCAGTCTGCCGGTCAAGCCTCATTTGCCAAGCCGGCCCCTCTCACTGCCGGCGCCGGAATTCACGGATGCTGCATAGACGCTCTCGACCGTCACCTGTTCCGGATGGCCCATTTTCTTCCCTGCATCCGCTCACTCGCTTGTCGCGACTTTTCGAAGACCGCCTCAAGAATGTGTTCACCGCATTCGGATCAGCGGGCATGTTTGCCGACCCGGCACCGAGCGCCGTCCCGGCGGAAATCGGTCCGGCGATTCCGGCGCCCTTGCTAAGAGCCGAACTGGAGGCGTTGCCGGCGGACCAGCATCTCGTTACGAGCGGTAAATTCTCGGTGCACTTCGCGCGTGCCGAGCAGTTTCCCTGCTGCCTGCAGGAAATCGGCCGGCTGCGCGAGCTGACCTTCCGCGCAGCGGGAGAAGGCACGGGCAAGGCAACCGACGTCGATCTTTTCGATGCCTACTATCTGCACCTCCTGGTGTGGGACACCAAGGCCGAGGCAATCGTGGGGGCCTACCGCATGGGGCTTGCCGACGACATCATCCCCTGCTACGGCAAACAAGGCCTCTACACGCAGTCGCTTTTCAGGTACGGGGATCGCGTCCTGCAGGCGATGAACCCGGCAGTCGAACTCGGTCGTTCGTTCGTGCGCGCGGAATACCAGCGCAGCTTCGCGCCCCTCATGCTCCTCTGGCGCGGCATCGGGCAGTTCATCGTGCAGCACCCGCGGTATGCAACGCTGTTCGGGGCGGTCAGCATCAGCAACGACTACGAGCCGGCATCGCGCCGGCTGATCGTCGATTACCTGAGTGCGCATAACATCGAAGAAAACCTCGCGCGCCATGTAGCGCCCCGGCGGCCGTTCCTCAGCCGCACCGTGGCAACCTGTGACAGTGCCGAGTTGGCGGCGCTCAGCGACATCGAGGACGTATCGCGCATGGTCAAGCAGATCGAACGCGACAGCAAGGGCGTGCCGATTCTGCTCAAGCAATACCTGAAACTCGGCGGCAGGCTGCTCGCATTCAGCGCCGATGAGAACTTCAATGATGCGCTCGACGGGTTGATCATGGTCGATTTGCGCGCCTCGGATCCGCGCGTTCTCGCCCGCTACCTGGGCGAGGAAGGGGCAGCCGCCTTCCTTTCCCATCACGGTATCGGCTCGGACACCCTGCGTCAGGCTTCCTGACAAGAGGCGCCTGAATCAGGGCGCTCCGCTTCGCCGTCACAACTGCAACCCTGTTGTTCGGCTTTCGCAAGAACACAACGGGCACCTTTCGGTGCCCGTTGGTCATTTTGCGTGGGGTAATCCCACCTTGTGCCGTCGATTACTTGGCAAGTCCTCGCTCGACCAGCGACGAGGCCTCGCTGGCCGTTAGCATGAAAGAAGTCGCACCCAAAGCGAACGGACGGGAAAGAATCTGGCCAATCTGCCTGCGCAGCAGGTCTTTTGACGGCGACTTGATCATCACCGAATACATCGGTGGCTTCAAATGAAGAGGGATGACATCGACGCGAAACGGCACGATCGTGGTGTCGCCGGCGGCATTTGCAATGCTCGTCAGGCAGCTCAGGAGTTCGGATTGAGTCGGATATTCGTTCATGGGTCGAGGTTTGGATAAAGGTTACGGCAGCCGGACGCTCGACGCTGATGCAGACGATCGTGAGAAGGCCACTAAGCAAGTTAGGACATGATACGCCGAGTTTAGTGCGGTGCGCCAAGCGCAGCACACTGGCCGGCCGGACTCCGGGATGGAAAGGCCGGACGGATCGGGTGTAGGATGCTTTCGGGTTGTAATCCATGTTGATCAAGCGCCTTTTTCCGGGGGAGGAGAATTTCATGGCCAAGACAAGCACGGCAGAACCAATCTACAAGATTGTCGAAGTGATCGGCACCAGCACAAAGTCGTGGGAAGACGCGGCGATGAACGCGGTAGGGGCCGCGGCAAAGTCCCTGCGCGACTTGCGCATCGCAGAGGTGGTGAAGATGGACATGAAGGTGGATAACGGCAAGGTGGTCGCGTATCGCACGCGCGTGCTGCTGTCGTTCAAGTACGAGAATTGAAGGCGGGCAGGGCGCTGAAGAAGGCGATGACGGCGAACGCCCGCAACGTGCCTGGCTCCTGGTTTTCCCTTCAGCCTTTCAATTCCTTGTTCTGGGCTGCATTCTCATTTCACCGCAGCCAACGAGCGAATGAAATTGAGCAGGTCCCAGATCTCGTTTTCGCTCAACGTCGATTTGAAGGCGGGCATCATCCTCACGCCATTGAGGATGCGGTAAGCGACCACGCCATCCGGAAATATCGGCGCTGGCGCGATCCTGCTGAGATCCTTGGGTCGTTGCGGCAGCGCCGCGGCCGCCGCGCCATCACCACGCCCTTCGGCGCCGTGACACACGGCGCAATCCTGCGCGAAAAGCTGGCGTCCCCTGGCAATCGATTCCGGCGACCGCGGAATCGGGTTGCGCAAGAAGGCCGATCTGAGCAGATCGGCGTTGTAAACGCCCGACCCGACGCACGCGGCGGCCACCGCGGCGAGCAGCCATTTGACCTTCACTCGGTTCTGCATGTCGGCGGCCAAGGATACGGATGCATGAAAACTATCACGCGGTTGCGGCCGTTACAATGGCCAGATCCCGGCCCACGGCGCAGACCCCGGGGTGAACCGGCCGTACGCAAGCTGCGTTGGAAATTTTCAGCACAGGAAGAAGGGTTGATGAAGAGCGTTGCGCTGCCGGGCGGGGAAGAAGTCCCGGCGCTCGGCCAGGGCACCTGGAACATGGGCGACAAGCGAGAAGCCCGCAGGGAAGAAATTGCCACGCTGCGGCTCGGTCTCGATTCCGGCCTCAGGCTGATCGATACGGCCGAGATGTATGGCGACGGGAGAGCCGAAGAACTCATAAGCGAAGCGATCGCCGGCCGGCGGGACGAAGCGTTCCTGGTGAGCAAGGTGTCTGCGCACAACGCCTCGCGCAAAGGCACGATTGCCGCGTGCGAACGCAGTCTCAAACGCATGCGCACCGACCGTATCGACCTCTATCTGCTTCACTGGCGCGGCAACATTGCGTTCAGCGAAACCATCGAAGGCTTCGTGGCGCTGCGCAAAGCCGGCAAGATTCGTCACTACGGCGTCAGCAATATGGATGTCGACGACATGCGGGAATTTTTCTCGTTACCCGGCGGCGAAGCCGCGGCCGCGAACCAGCTGCTCTACAATCTCACACGGCGCGGCATCGAGTGGGATTTAGCTCCGTGGCTTCGCGAGAAGCGCATCCCGGTCATGGCGTACTCGCCGATCGAACAGGCGCGGCTGCTGCGCGATCCGAAGCTCGCGGATTTCACCAAGCGCCATGGCATGACCCCGGCGCAGGCGGCGCTCGCCTGGCTGCTCGCCAAGGACGGCATCATCGCAATCCCGAAGACCTCGCATCGCGAGCACCTGACGGAAAACCTGGGCGCGCTCGATCATCCGCTGACACGGCAGCAGATCGCCGAACTCGATCGCCTCTTTCCGCCGCCTGAAGCGCCGGTAGCGTTGGAGATGCTCTAGGAGCCTGGCGGACTCAGGATGATTCGGCTGCAACGGCGGCAGAGCGGTGCATATTTCGCCGCTTTCTCCCTTTCTCCCCTTTCCCTGGACCTTGCCGTAACCGGCCGGCTGTGGCCAAATCGCGTTTGTCTTCCGAAGCTGCACACCCACCATCAGAATCATGGCCGCGCACTGGAGCCAGGAACTGCACCAGCTGCTTAGGCAGCAGAATGTCCGCCAGGTCAGTTTCGTGCCTGACGCCGGCCATACGGCGCTCATCAGGCTGTGCGAAGCGGACAACGAGTTGCGAGCCGTGCGGCTCACCACCGAAGAGGAAGGCGTCGCGCTCGCAGTCGGCGCATGGCTCGGCGGCGACAAGAGCGTATTGCTGATGCAGTCGAGCGGTGTGGGCAATTGCATCAACATGCTGTCGATGCTGTCGGTGTGCCAGATACCGCTGGCGATGCTGGTGACCATGCGCGGCGACTGGGCGGAATTCAATCCGTGGCAAGTGCCCATGGGGCAGGCGGTGAAACCGGTACTCGAGGAAATGGGCGTGCTGGTCAAGCGCGCGGATCGCGAGGA
>Ga0315276_10000362_pt1 | contig 38383 bp, 34 predicted proteins | sample YL17G05_0_MG_FD_204542 | JGI IMG/M metagenome (GOLD analysis project Ga0315276, IMG submission 204542) | Sediment microbial communities from Yellowstone Lake, YNP, Wyoming, USA - YL17G05_0 | ecosystem: Environmental > Aquatic > Freshwater > Lake > Sediment | place: USA: Wyoming | collected...
CTTTGTCGTATTCCCCGGCCGTCGAGGCAGGAAGAGCAGGTTTGTCAATGGCTTGGGCGGTTCGCCCGTGACAACAAGCTCGATTATCGTGAGGATGCGGCGGGCAATGTGGTCATGGAACTACCGGCTACCGAGGGCTATGAAGACTCTCCGTGCGTGATAATTCAAAACCATACGGATATGGTCTGCGAAAAAACTCCCGAATCTGACCATGACTTCAGTAAAGATGCGATCACGATGGTCGAGAAAGACGGCTGGGTTTACGCCGACAACACCACATTAGGAGCGGACAATGGCCTGGGGATTTCCATGGCTATGGCCCTTGTGCTGGAAAAAGGTCTGGCTCATCCCAAGCTGGAACTGCTTTTTACGGTCGATGAAGAGACCGGACTCAACGGCGTCAACTCTCTGGAAAGGGATTTTATAACCGGCCGACGTCTGATCAACCTGGATACGGAACACGATGTTTTTATTGTGGGTTGTGCCGGCGGCGAACAAACTGACATTGAAATGGAACTGGAATGGCAGCGGGCGCCCGCTTTGTTTGGCTGTTATGTGTTGAAGGTTTCCGGTCTGTCGGGGGGCCATTCGGGTATCAGCATTCATGAACAGCGTGCCAATGCCATTGCACTGCTTACCCGTGCCGTCTGTGCTCTCAAGGATAGGTTCGAACTCGGCATTGTCAGGATTCAGGGCGGCACGGCTCACAACGCCATTCCTCGTGACGGGCAGGCGACGATCTGTTTCGATCCGGCCGATCTGGATCAGGCCCGGCAGACCCTTGATGAGTTGGCGGTTTTGCTGAGCAGGGAGTTTTCCGCTACCGATCCCGATATCAAGATCGAATTGAATGTGGCTGATGGTTGTCAGTGCAAGCAAATGTGGCTTAAGACTGTCAGCGAAAGAGTTGTCAATTTGCTGACCGCTGTGCCGCATGGAGTTTACAGGAATTCCCTGGAATTCGACTCGATGGTCGAGACCTCCAACAACCTTGCCGTGGTCGAGACTCTCAGCGATCAGAACACTCTGCGAATAACCACATCGCAGCGTAGTTCGCTGGAATCGTCTCTGCAATCTCTGACCGGCAAGATCAACGCCTTGGCGCGTCTGGCCGGCGCCCGGGTACAGAATTCCGGGAAATATCCCGCCTGGGAACCGCGGATGGACTCGCCTCTGCTGGGTCAGTGCAGGAAGATTTACGCTGAGCTTTATGGTGAAGAGCCGCGGGTAGAGAACATTCATGCTGGTCTGGAATGCAGTATTATCGGCAGTATGTTCGAAGATATGGATATGGTTTCGTTCGGCCCCACTATTGACAACGCACACAGCCCTCGTGAACGTGTTAACATTCAGTCGGTGGATAAGGTATGGGGGTTTCTGCTCGAACTACTGCCTACGCTGTGACGGATTGATGCGTTATTTTTGTGGGGGAAGACGTATAGTGAAGGTTGTGCCGTGTGACGGCTGACTTTTTACGTTGATGATTCCGCCCAGTTCTCCGACGATGCCGTGAACGACAGCCAGTCCCAGACCGTGGCTGGGATGGTCGCCTCCGGCGAAAGTTCCGCGAGTGGTGAAAAACGGCTCAAAAATGCGTGGCAAATTCTCTGGCGCGATACCGTGGCCCGTGTCACTTACGCACAGAACCAAATTATCATTGTCCATGTGTAAATCGATGGTGACCGTACCACCGTCCGGCAGAGCGTTCTGTGCATTGTCGATGAGGTTTCCCATCGCCTGAAGAACCCGTGAGGCTGGAACCTCATAGATAGGCACCGCCTGGAGATGTAATTCCAGCGTGATGTTTTTCTCTGAAAGTGGCTTTTGCATCAGGTGGGCGAAGGTGAGAACCACCTCGGTCAGGTCCGACAGATCGAACAGTCGCATGTCTTTTTCGGCAAATGTCAGTAGCGAAGAAGTGATCTGACTAATTCGACCGGCTGCCTCGGCGGTCATTTGCAGGGCGCGATTGACCACCTCATAATTGTTGCTGTGTATGGCATAGTCAACATACGTGGCTACTCCGGCAATAATATTATTGAAATGATGAGCTACTCCCGAAGCCAGCGTACCCAAAGATGCCATTTTTTCGGCCTGCACCAACTGTCTCTGCAGGTTTTTTCTTCTGGTAATGTCCCGCACCCATGCGGCGGTTCCTGTAAGTTGATCCTGATCGTCGAGTACCGGAACAATCTCCACCGACAGCGTCACCGATTCTCCGTGTTCGTCACGATGATTGGCCTCAAACTCGCTGACCTGTCGTTGGGTGAGCACTCGTTCGATGGCATTATTCAGGGTTTGACGTTGAGCTTCCGGTACAATCAATTCAATGTGTCGGCCCAGCATTTGTGAGGATGTGGCATTGAAAAGCATTTCCGCGGCTCGGTTACAACTGACAATGATGCCCTGACAGTCCGCACCGATAACGGCAAAACTGGAACAGTTACACAAATAACGATAGTATTCATGCTGAATATTGCCGGCGGGGCTGGGAGATTTTCTGTTGTCTTCTGTGCTCAAAAACCAAGTATCCTATTTATTCAAGCTGCATTCGCGGATTATTTTTTCGCTTTGATTTCGGTGGCAGTCTGCACCTGGGGGGCGATCAGCAGTACGAACTGATAATTTTCTCCGCCTGCCAGATGGTTTAGAAAAAGCTGTCCTAAGCTTTCGTTTTTTCCGGCGTCCGTCATGGAGGTGACTGCGAGGAAATAACCGTTTTGTAATATTCCACTGATTGTGACCCGATCAAAGACGATTTGCGGGTTATATCTGTTAAATCCTGGTTGGTTTTCGTCCAATTTCAGCTCAGGTGTGGCGCTTTGCCAGACAGGTGTGATCTCGATATACGTTGAATCGGTCGGCTCTTTCCCCTCCGAAGGCATACAACTGAGTCGGAAAAAGCAATCACCACTCATAAGTGTATCGCCCCGAAGAAAACCGTTTGTCGAATCTGTTACGAACACCGATTGTGACTGCTCGATCCAATTTGTAGAGATAACATAAAACTGGCGTGGATACTGAAAGATGGCGGTTTTTTCGGAACCGAACGGATGGGTCGCACCGGCCTGATCGAGACCGTCCACAAAAGTCTTCCAATCGCTTGTCGGGGCCAGGCTCAGCGATAGACCGTTCTCACGCCATATACGCAGTTGCTCGGCCGTGAAACCCGATTTTATCGCTTCTGTTGACGCCAGTCGGTCTGAAGGCAGAGAATGCTCGGACCAGAAAGGCAGGGCCGTAACATCAATATGGCTGGGTAATTCCAGCAGAAGGCAATGGCTGGTTACTACCAAAATGGTGGCTGGGTCTGGCTCTGGACTGTCGGTAAAAGGGTTTTCGCGGCGGAGCCGCTCGACCAAATCTTTCTGCTGACAACCTGAGATCAGAATCAGCAAAACCCAAAACAAACTTAACCGGTATTTGAGCAAGAAATTGACTCCTACTATCTTTCTTTGAGGTCGCATAATAATCCAATTGTGCCCAAAAGTCAACCAACAGTTGATACTATTGTGTTCTTGAGTGGTTATCCTCGAATGGCGGCGGTTAGCCGGGCTACGTGAGCCATTTCCCTGACATCGTGCACTCTGAGAATATGAGTGCCGGCCCCGGCACACCAGGCTACGGCTCCGGCGGTACCAAAAAGCCTGTCCGCCGGATCAGCCAGCCCCAGTATTTTACCAATAAACGCCTTGCGGCTGGGACCGATCAGGATGGGAACATCCAACAGGTGCAACTGATCGATATGGCGTAGCAACTGGAGGTTGTGTTCGAGCGTTTTGCCGAAGCCTATGCCCGGATCAATCACAATTTGTGACCGGTTAACGCCGGCTGAAACGGCAAAGTCGATCCGCTCAGCCAGGAACGCATAGACTTCTTTGACGACGTTTTCATAAACGGGATATTGCTGCATTGTCTGCGGCTGGCCCTGCATGTGCATGAGTATGATCGGGACCCCGTAGCGTGCAGCCAGCGGCATCATCCGCGAATCGAACCGGCCCGCGGAAATATCGTTGATGATCGAAGCGCCGGCCTCCAACGCAGCGGCGGCAACCTCACTGTCGGTGGTGTCTATACTGATGAGGACATCTATCTGCCGGGCCAGTTCTTCGATTACGGCAACGACCCGTTTGATCTGCTCCTGAGGAGCTACCGGCCGGGCGCCGGGCCGTGTTGACTGACCGCCGATATCGATGATGCCGGCTCCCTCGGCAACCTGAGTCAGGCCATGTTTGACAGCAACGGCAGGATCGGAGAATTTGCCGCCGTCACTAAACGAATCGGGCGTCACGTTGAGGATGCCCATAATTACCGGCTCATCCGATAAAAGCAGTTTTTTCCCACGGCATGTAAGCTGATATTCTTTCATGAAGCTTGTGGGGACCTCTAAAAATTCATTTTCACTACGAGCGTTTTTTTCTGGACATAACGAACAACGGATATGTGCCCAGATAGCCAACTTTACGGACATCAAAGAACTCCTGGGCACTTTTAAGGAAATCGGCGGTATTATACGCACCGACATTTTTGTGCTGTCGAGCCTTTTCTCTGACACCGTCAGGCAGCCGGTTTACCTCCAGCCGGGCTGAGAAAATCACCCTGTCTGTGCAGATTTTATCGAATCGGCTGAGTATTTCCCGGTGACTGTAAAACGCATTTGGGCTGAATGAGCTGCCCCAAAACAGATAATGATAAGTGCCTATATTCAGAACCGTCTGAAATGGTCCGCCATAATCTTCCAGGCGGCCGGCGAAATCGTCAAGCGTGGCAAGATAGAAATTGGCATTTGTGAGTTTCAGGCTTTGTTTGACTTTTTCAGCGGCGGGAATGAACGGTTCATGAACATCGATCCCCACAGAAATGCGACAACCAGGCTGCTGAGCCGCGTTCGCCACGTAAAACCCTCTGCAGCAGCCGATGTCCAGAAAGCTTTCCAGCTTTTGAGGACATGCCGAGTTGACCAGTCGCAACCTTTCGTAGAGCCTGAACCCCGGGAGCAGTTTATTGTTACAAATCCTGTAATTATGATTGCGAGGGTAGCCGGACAAAAGCTCATTGAGCTGATTTTCAGATTCGCTCGGTGAAGCACCGTCAAAGCTGCGGCGCAAGGCCCGGTAACCCAGAACGCTTCGAATCTTCGCATTTACTTTGTAAAACAAACATGGCTCGCTCATAAGAGCAATATCATGGAAAAGGTGGGTTTTGTCAAATGAAAACTCGCACGTGCATACGCGCATAAGGAAACGGGACACGTAGAGCCGCGTAAGCGAAAACTCAATCGTTATGATTATAATCATCAAGGTTGGGCATTTGTTTGGCCATAACGAATCACCATGAACGCTACAAAGGCTCCGGAGAGCATCAGTGCGAGGCCCCAAACGAAATCCTGATTACTGAGGATATTGAGGTTTCTGGCCGAGGGGATTCCGAGCAGATAACTGAGGCCCACCACCAAGGCAATCGAGGCAGACCTTTTCATGCCCCCATCAATGAACACGCGGACCGTCAGTTCGAGCTGGGCGATCAGCGATGAGAAGCCGGCAAAAGTAAGTGCCAGGGAAAAAAGTATTGCCAGTGGATGTCCTAAAAACATACGCGTAAAAAGTTGAGGCATCCATATAAATGTAAGTCCCGTGGAAGCCGGACCGCTGCTGCGCATAATCTCCAGTATCTGCGGTTTGGTCATCTGCGTTTCCCTCGACAGGTTATGGAATGGAGCCTATGGGATTCGAACCCACGACCTCTTGCATGCCATGCAAGCGCTCTCCCAACTGAGCTAAGGCCCCTTGGTTACTATAGTTACAGATATAATTATCTGTTGGTATCGGTCGGTCACAAGACCAATAGGGTATGTTAGCATAGGCTTAAGGCTATGTCCAGTAATAACTTCGACAAAAATATCGGCGTGGTTTAAGTTTCCTGGTATTTGACGATAAGTGGTGAAGATCGGAGCCTTATTGATTTTAGCAGCATCTCCTTCGATATGCAACAAATCGCGAAGTTTTATGCCTGCCGCATAATACAATAAAAAATATCGCACGAGTTTTATTTTTACAAAACTTTGTGATTTGTTGCATAAGGCTGATACTTACGACCGTATAAATGGAAAATATCGGTCAAAGGTGGCTTAACGTGCAAAAAATCGATAAAATTGTTGACTCGTAACTCGTAAAAAAGGTTGAAGTATTACGGAGAAATATGTATCCTGCACCCATAATGTGCGATTTCGCTTACGCGGCTCTATGTGTCGCACTTTTTCTTGTGTGTTGCTCATGTGCAAGGCCACAGCGGTAAGCTATATGATATTACTATTTTTATAAGGAGATGTAACGTGCGGCCAACTATTCGATTTTTAACGGATGAACTCATCAAGCAGATTATTGACGAAGCGATCAGCCTGCTGAGTACCCTGGGTGTGGAACTAAACAACCCGCCGGTTATGGAAATGCTGGCCGAGCACGGCGCCAGGGTTGATATGGATAAATCGCGTGTGTTTTTCACTGGCAATATGATCGAGAAAGCGATAAAAACGACGCCATCCTCGTTTAAGCTTTATGACGTCATGGGAAATGAGACGCATGATTTTTCCGAATACAATGTGTATTTTACCCCTGGGTCCACGGCTTTGAACGTTCTCGACTGTAAGACCGGCCGAATGCGCAGGCCCCTCACATCGGACTATATCGATTTCGCCAAACTAATCGGTCAATTGAAGTATATCGCCTCTGCCAGCACGGCATTTATACCGACAGACATCCATGAAGATATTTCCGATAGTTATCGCCTTTTCCTGAACCTGCTTTACTGTGAAAAGCCGGTGGTTACCGGGGCGTTTACCATCGAATCCTTCGACGTCATGAAGGACTTTCAGCTTGCCGTTCGTAAGTCGGAAGCGGCCCTCAAGAAAAAACCGCTCACGATTTTTTCCTGCTGTCCGACCTCTCCTCTGAAATGGAGCGAGGTTACCTCGCAAAACCTGGTGGACTGCGCCCGCTACTCCATCCCAGTGGAATTCATCGCCATGCCTCTTTCCGGGTTCATTGCCCCTGTTACTCTTACCGGAACCCTGGTGCAGCATACTGCCGAGACTCTCAGCGGCGTCGTCATCGGCCAGTGTGCCAATCCCGGCAGTCCGATTCTGTATGGCGGTTCGCCTGCTATTTTCGACGTCCGCCACGAAACCCCGCCCATGGGCGCCGTGGAAACAATGATGATCGATTGCGCGTATAATGAAATCGGCAAATATCTGAAGCTGCCCACGCAGGCTTATATTGCCATGAGCGACTCCAAGCAGCTTGACGCTCAGGCGGGGATGGAAAGTGGCATGGGCGCTACGCTGGCCGCGCTTGCCGGAATCAATAGCATTTCCGGGCCGGGCATGATCGATTACGAAAGCTGTCAATCGCTGGAAAAGCTCGTTCTGGACAATGAAATGTGCGGTATGACCTATAGATTGATAGAAGGAATTACGCCCAAGGAAGATTTTCCCGCTTTGGGTATTTTTCAGGAACTTCTCCGTGAAAAACATCTGCTCATTGCCGATCACACGCTACGTTATCGCGACCGGGAATTCTTTTTACCAGGCCCTGCTATCGACCGGGCCAATCGAGCCCGCTGGCAGGCACAGGGTTCTCCCAACCTTGCACAGCGAACTAACCGTGAGGTGCAAAAACTGATAAATGACTATCAGCCTTCTCGGTTACCGAACGATGTCAAAAAAGAACTGATAAAACTTATGGAAAGCGAAGCTCGCCGTTACGGACAAGACCATCTGCCCGAGCGAACGCCATAGGCCGAGAGCAAGCCCCTGTTTGTATGGGCGGGATGGTAAGTAATATCGAAACCGCATGTTGTAAGACCGAGTCGGAGGCCGGTTTGGCAAGCTCGGAGTCTAATTGAAAGGGCGATGGCGATGAAAAAGAAAGTTAATCGAAGAGATTTTTTGCAGTTGACGGTGGCCGGCGGCGCTGTTTGCCTGGCGGGTATTGGTTGTCAGGGGCCGATCGCGGTCAGGGGGATGGAAGGTCCGAGGCTTATCAGTGCGGGCTGCCGAAGGTCAAAAGTTAAGGTTGCCCGGATTTATATGGGGACCTCACACGGTCTTTGGCCTAAACCAACACTGGATCTTAAGAGCGAGATACAGGTTTACGATCGCGAGTTTGCGAAGTTGAAGGATGAGTTGGCTGATGTGGAATTTGTCGTGGATGAGTTGGTTAGTTCTCGGGATGATGTCGCCCGGATCAAAAGCAAGTTGCAAGATGTTGACGGTATTCTGGCGATACATCTCAACCTCGGAACAAGAGGGATTTTAGATGAGATTCTCGGGGCAGGTAAACCGACGATGGTTTTTGCTGTTCCGTATTCCGGGCATGAATGGGTTGGGTTCGGTGCTTTGCAGAAAGAAGAGCTTGGCGCCAAGCTGGAATGTATGCTCACCAGTGATTACAAGCAGATGGCAGTTGCCATCAGGCCGTTTCGTGCGATTCATCATTTGCGAGAGGCCAAAATACTCAATCTCGCAACAGATTCGTTTGCTAAATACGCCCACGAGGTAAGAAATAAATTTGGGACCGAAATTAAACAAGTCAAACTCAAACAGGTGATCGATCTGTATAATGCGGTCGATGACGGCCAGGCCCGGACGTTGGTTGACCAATGGGTTAAAGGAGCTGTTAAAGTTGTAGAGCCGCCGCGGGATGAGATATTCAAGTCGTGCAAACTGGCGCTGGCGTTGGAAGAGTTATTGGCTCAAGAGGACGCCACCGTAATGACTGTTGATTGTTACGGCTCCATGTACAAGCCACTTTGTCAGGACTATGCTTTTCCCTGTCTAGGTTTTGTCAGGCTGAATAATATAGGTCTGGGCGGTATTTGTGAGTCGGATTTGCAGTGCGCTATGACGCATATTCTGTATCAGGGATTGGTCGGGAAGCCCGGTTTTATCAGCGATCCGACGATGGATGAATCGAGCAACAGTATTATTCTGGCTCATTGTCTGGGAACCACCAAGATGAATGGTCCGGATGAGCCTGGTGAGCCGTACAAGTTGCGCACTATTATGGAGCGTCAGGAAGGAGTAGTGCCACAAGTGAAGATGCGTATCGGGCAAAAGGTTACGCAGGCAAAATTGGTTGGTACCGATCTGCTGCCGTACTTTACTGGTGAGATTGTTGACGCCCCGGTGTCGGTGGAGGCGGACAGGGGGTGCCGTACGAAGATTACCGTTAAAGTAGATGGGGATGCGACGAGGTTATGGAAAAACTGGTCACACGGATTGCACCGGGTGACGTGCTATGGTGATGTGACCAGGGAACTTGCGTATTTCTGCAGATTTAAGGGAATTAGCATGGTAAACGAGGTAGTATGACAGTGATGCAGGTGTTAAGACTGGGTACGGCGCGATTATGCGGAAGGAATTGGGCGGAATAACGAAACGATCAATTTGATTGGGACAGCAGGTATGCGAAGAGATATTGTACATGAAGGTTCCGGTCAACTGACATACGAGATCAGAGAGATTGTGTCGGTGGCTATGGATTTGCAGAAGATGGGCGTTGAGATTACCTGGGAGAACATAGGCGATCCGATCCATAAGGGCGAACGGCTGCCGCAGTGGATCAAGGATATCATTATAAAGCTGGTGTCCGAAGATAAGACGTATGGCTATGTTTCTACGCCGGGTGTATATGAGACTCGGCAGTTTCTGGCCGAGCGGGTCAATCAGCGTGGGGGCTGTCAGATTACGGATGATGATATTATATTCTTTAACGGGCTGGGCGATGCGGTGGCCAAGATATTTGGCTTTCTCAAAAGAGAGGCGAGGATCATAGGTCCGTCGCCGGCTTATTCTACGCATTCGTCGGCGGAGGCGGCTCATTCGGGATATGAGCATCTGATATACGAACTGGACCCGCAGAAGAACTGGATGCCCAATCTTGACGATCTGGAGAACAAGATAAAGTACAACGACGCCATAGCGGGTATGCTGCTGATAAATCCGGATAATCCAACGGGGGCGGTGTATCCGCGAGCGTTTCTGGAGAAAATGATCGATATCGCCCGGCGGTATAAGGTGTTTGTAATATGCGATGAAATTTACGCGAATATTGTCTATAACGGGGCTGAAAGTACGCATCTTAGTGAGATAATAGGTGATCTGCCTGGGATGGCTCTGCGGGGGATATCCAAGGAGTTTCCGTGGCCCGGTTCGCGTTGCGGATGGATCGAGGTTTTCAATCAGAACAAATATCCACCCTTTCGCAAATATATCAAGAGTCTCAAGGATGCCAAGATGCTGGAGGTGTGCTCCACCGCACTTCCGCAATATGCGATTCCACTGGTTATGGGTGATGACAGGTATGCGGAGCACCTGAATAGTCGGAGAAAAATATTTCAGCAGCGGGCTAATGAGGCGTGGGAGATACTTTCGCAAGTGCCCGGGGTGAGCGTTATCAAACCGCAAGGTGCGTTTTATATGGCGGTGCTGTTTGATGATAACACCCTGAACAACGAACAGAAACTGCCTATCGCCGATCCGAAGGTAAAAGAATATATCGAAAACAAAATACATCGTGTCGAAGTGGATAAACGTTTTGTGTATTATTTGCTGGCCTCTACCGGCGTATGCGTTGTTCCGCTGACAGGTTTTTGCTGCAACAGAAAGGGGTTCCGCATAACGCTGCTGGAGGCAGACGATGAGAAACGGCGATGGACGTGGCAGACCATTGCTAAAGCTATCACGCAATATTTGAACTCAGCGTAACGTGAGTGGATGAGTGAGTGACAGTGGAGGAGTGGGGTAAAAAGAATAACTATAAGAGTGACGCCAACGTCGAGAATATGGGTGAAATTAAAATAAAATCCGTCGAATATGGCTCGAAGGACTATGGCAAGGCTATAGATATTCGTTATGAGATATTGCGCAAGCCGCTGGGGTTGATCTTTACTCAGCAACAACTGTTGGCTGAGCGGGGGCAGTATCACCTGGTGTGCAAGGAGGGAGACAGGGTATTGGGGTGCCTGGTGCTGATGCCGCGGAGCGATACGCAGGTTCAGATGAGACAGGTGGCAATCCTGGAGGACTATCGGGGCCGGGGACTGGGTGGGTCGCTGGTGCGGTGTTCGGAAGAATATGCTATGGAGCTGGGCTATCAGGAAATGATTGTCCATGCCCGGGAGTCAGCGGTGGGATTTTATGAGAAGTTGGGCTATGCCAGGGTGGGAGAGTGTTTCATCGAGGTTGCTCTGCCCCATTGGAAGTTGGTAAAGAAATTGGCAAGAACAGGCCACGTAGCGAATACCAAGAGTTGATGTGGAGAAGTTCGTATGAATTGTCCGGCATGTTTCCTTGTGTCATCGCCGGGTTTATTGTAATATGGCAAAATAGAAAATCGGCATTTTTTATAGGTGGTGAAGGATTTTGCAACTTCTCAAGGAAATTTCGGAACTGTCGCACGAATTCGGGATGGTAGATTATGTCAGGGGTGGTGGGGGCAATACGTCGGCGAAGGACGATGAGACTCTATGGGTCAAACCCTCGGGGGTATCGCTGGCTGAGTTGACATCCGAGACGTTTGTCGCCATGGATCGAAAAAAACTAGCCCGATTATATCACGTTGCTGCGCCACCGGAGCCGAACGCTCGAGAATCGCTGGTCAAAGATATTATGGCTGCGGCGGTAAGGCCGGGTAGTTCCGGCCGGGCATCGGTCGAAGCTCCACTGCATAATACCTTTGACGGGCGTTTTGTGGTGCATACGCATCCAGCCATCGTCAATGGGATGACCTGCGCAGTCAATGGGGCTGAGGTTTGCCGAGGTTTGTTTCCGGAGGCGTTATGGATAGAATATACGGATCCGGGATATACACTTTGCATGAAGGTGCGTCAGGAAATTGAAGTGTATAAAAGTCATCATGGCCGTGAACCAAGTGTGGCTTTTCTGAAGAACCATGGGGTTTTTGTGGCGGGAAATTCCTCCGATGAGATTCGCCGGAGTTACGCGGACATTTTCCAGACCCTCAAGAAGGAGTATCAAAAAGCCCATATATCGACTCGACTGGACATTGGCGATCTGCCCGAGACGGATAAGATCGACAAGGCCAAAAAACTCCTGCGATCTACCTCTTGTGAGCAGGAAACCACCTTTATCACTGTTTGTGGGGCGTTTGATCCAGCGGATGGACCAATCTCGCCGGACCATATTGTCTATTCCAAGGCGTTTCCTCTCTTGGCTGAACCTACACAAGAAGCGATGAGAGATTTCGTGGTCCGGTATGGATATACCCCTGGTGTAATTGTTTGGGATGGTGTAGTATGTGGACTAGGGACAAGCCAAAAGATCGCTGCTCTGGCTCTGGAATTGGCCCAGGATGGAGCTTTGATAAAACAATTGGCCGAGGCGTTCGGCGGGATTCGGTATATGACCGATGAGGCGATTGGCTTTATCGAAAAATGGGAAGTTGAGAGCTATCGCAAAACTCAAATTTAGGCATTCGGCTGACAGGAGAACAACATGACGACCGAAAACCAGATTGAAAGTGCATATTTGCTTGCCCGCGAACGGTACTCCCAGATGGGCGTGAATACGGATAAGGTGCTGGAGCGGCTGGCTAAAATAGCTGTTTCCATTCACTGTTGGCAGGGTGATGATGTGGGTGGCTTTGAAAGGCCCATGACGAAATTGGCCGGCGGCGGCATTATGACAACCGGTAATTATCCGGGTAAAGCACGGACGGTCGATGAACTGCGTGACGATCTGGACCGGGTCTTGAGCCTGGTCCCTGGTACGTGCCGACTGAACCTTCATGCGAGCTATCTGGAAAACGGTGGTAAATATGTCGAACGGAACGAAATCACACCGGAGCATTTTCAGGGCTGGATCGACTGGGCCAAATCGAAGGGGTTGGGCCTGGATTTCAATCCGACCTACTTTTCCCATCCCAAAGCTGACGATGGTTTTACACTCAGCAGTGCCGATGAGGGGATCCGCCGGTTCTGGATCGAACATGGGATTGCCTGTAGAAAAATATCAGCGGAAATGGGACGGCAACTGGACAGTTGCTGTGTGATGAATGTATGGATACCGGACGGCTATAAGGATACACCCGTGGATCGAAAAGGCCCACGCGAAAGGCTGGCTCAGTCACTCGACACGATTTTCGCGGAAAAACCCGATCGCGATTATCATCTCGATTCCGTGGAATCCAAGCTGTTTGGGATCGGTTCGGAAAGTTACGTGGTCGGCTCACACGAGTTCTACCTGGGTTATGCCGTCAGCCGGGAGATACTGCTGTGTCTGGACACCGGACATTTTCACCCCACCGAGATAATCTCGGACAAGATTTCTTCGGTTTTGCAATATCTCGATGAGATTCTTTTGCATGTCAGCCGACCTATGCGCTGGGACAGCGATCACGTCGTTACGCTTTCTGACGAGCTTCGAGCTATTGCCGAAGAGCTTGTCAGGGGTGATTTTCTCGAACGCGTTCATATTGGCCTGGATTTCTTCGATGCCAGCATTAATCGCATAGCGGCCTGGGTTATCGGTACGCGTTGCATGATGAAAGCATTGCTTATCGCTATGCTGGAACCGACACGGTTACTGCGGAAGTTTGAACTGGACGGTGATTATACCTCTCGCCTGGCAAAGTTGGAGGAACTCAAGACAATGCCTTTCGGAGCAGCCTGGGATTATTATTGCCTTAAGCATAACGTTCCAGCGGCCGACGAATGGCTCGATGAAGTTAAGGATTACGAGAACAAGGTGCTTTCCAAAAGGAACTAAACGACAAACCATTGCCGTCTTTAAGGACAAACACGGATAATGAATCGTTATGAGTACATAATATCTTATACTAAAAAAAACTGCGCCCGTAGCTCAATTGGATAGAGTCGCGGACTTCGAATCCGAAGGTTGCAGGTTCGAGTCCTGCCGGGCGCGATCAAGGCCAGATGGTGACATCTGGTCTTTTTGTTTGCTTAATACTACAGCGCGACTTATTTTCGATCATACGGCAAAAGTTCTCCCATAATCCAGGCACATGCGGCCCGGCGAACCTGCTCTACCGTCAAATACATACTTTCCGGAGTTTTTTTCTCTGAGCTTCTGCTAAACTTCCACACAAAACAGCATGCTCAGTTGTGTTATATAAAAGTGGCGATGAATTCCCTGCCAATTACGCATCTCAAAATGATCCATGCCCAGATCACGTTTACCGATATCAAAACAACGTTCAATCGGCCAACGCGAAAACGCAACCCATAAAAGCCAGTCCAACGTGCTCTCCTTATTGTTAAGGATCACTGACTGCTGCTTCCAAAGCTCCCAGATCCTCACCAACCAAAGATAATTCCTGGCTACAAGCCACTTCCAATTCGTCCAGTATTTTGGTATCCATGATAATGCCCTCCATGGCAAATAGGTTTTTTGTCAAATTCACTCATTGTGCCATCCCGGAGGGCAAATTTCTACCTACAAACGTGACATGCACCCCTTCGGTGGGACGAATCGAGTTTTTTTGTTGACATTTCGGGTGGGCTGTGGTAGGACGGGGACATCGTGAGAAGGATAGGGCCCCGACTGCGAGATCCCACGGTGGAGGCTTCCCTAAAGAGGGGGGATCGGCCGGCCGGGGCCTTTGTTTTTTTATGTTTCTACTCGCTCACTTATAAATTACCAGCTTCCGCCAGACCACATTGTGTCGAGCCGGTGGTATTATGCTCACTTATTGAGAAAACGTAACGCCAACACCGAACGCTATTTAAATACAAATTTCTGTACGCTTAAATTATGATGGCCCCGACTGGAGTTGATTTCTCGTCGGAGGCTTGACGTCCTTGAGGTAAGGACATCGCCAGCCGGGGCCGTAGTTGCCCGTTTTTCCATAGTATTTATTCGCTTAACATAGTCGCACATACGCCCCCGACCGCACACGCACGGACGGTAACCGGAACACATACACGCCCCCGTCTGCTCTCTTAAGGAGGGACATCGCCATTTCTTGCGCATGGGGCACGATATTCAACTATCAGTCGGCCCGCCTATTGGAAGCTAGCCGCTTGTATAATACACCATTAGGTTGAGTGTGTCAATTTTTTTTGGCTTTTTGCGAAAAAAATTTCCCGACTCTCCAAGAAGAAGGCAAGAGGCCCGGGAGAGAATAGGACAGAATAGAACACAGGCCAGGCCCATGCGGTGGGTTTTGTGTACCGCCTTCAGCGGCACAGATGCGACGTATTTGCACGAATGAGAGCCATTTGTTTACAAAACCGGCATTAGCGTATTGCCGGCTTGTGCCCCGCCGGGCCCGGTGCGGCAAGTGATCGCTTTGGCTATTGGCATGGAGAGGCTAAGATACCAAGCGATTTGCTGAATGATTTTACGAGTTTTTTGGCATATTTGGTGCGAAAGGCGAGAAGAAATAGCAATTACCTACTTGACAAAAGCGGTTGGAATCGGATACAATGTGAATGCTTTCACAGAATCTGAATCTTTTGTGGAAGGACACAAGCCTCCTGGCCGGCACAGGGTTCGAGATTCCCCGTGCCGGCTGTTATTTTGCGCATTTTTCGGTCATGGCGCCAATGCATATAAAAATCCATTTTCGCATAACAGGCTCTGTTGAATGAAGATTGGGTTAAAAAAGCTGCGAAAGTTGAGTTTTTACTATTGTCAGTGAATGTGGGGGGAGTTTTATGATATTGTTTTTTATTGTTATTTTCTTTTTTTCTGGAATTACGCGATTTGGATTTTCTGTGTCATTGTAGGCTTCGGGCGAGTCGCCGGTGAGGATGGTCGCGTCGAATGTTCCGTTTAGTATCGTTTCTTTGAGCTTTAGTGTGCAGTCCAGGTTTTTGGATGGGTGACGGTTGATCAGAGCGATGGACCATGTTCGGGGGGTGGTTGCGGCTGTGGGGACGATGGAGGCGTTGTCTATTGTTACAATCGCATCGACCATCGGGATGGATTTGTCGCCGTGGACCAGTGGTCCCGCATCGATTTTGGAATCGACGACGTAGTCTCCGAGCAGGTTGGCGTACATTGCGAGGGTATGAAACGTTGTGCGTTTGACGATGCCTTTGGGGTGGACGTATAGTGGGCCTCGTGTGTTTACTATCGGTGCGATATTTGCCATCGCTACGTTGTCCGCGTGACGAAGGCATGCGTTCAGAAACGATGCCGAGAAGAGCGCGTCTGCCATTGTGTACTGTGCGGGGATCGCGTTTTTGTCCCTTGCTTGGATGAGTTTTTTTGTTTCGGGGTCATCAGGGTCGCCAATGGTTTTGCGCGGGAAACCCGGGTGGTGCCAGCCTCTGAGGTTCCACTCGTCGAAAGCGATTTTTATTCTGCCCCGGTATCCGGCTTCGTCTAGTATGCCAATCACTTCTTCGATGGTCTGTTCGGGTTCGGTCGAGTGCATAATGCATGTAAGGTAGTCCGGCATCTCATTTTTTTGCCAGTAACCGAGCCAGTAATCATGAATGCACACATAGTCGAGATGGTCGCCTGCCGCTTTAAGGAGTGGGAGGGTCCAATCGCGATTCGCTGTTGCCGCTGCCAGGAGAATGATGTTCGGGTCGGCAGAAAGCATTAGCTGTGCTGATTTTTTTACGAATGGGCCCCACTGTTGCGGGGTTTTTGCTCCGATTTCATGACCTCCGTAGTTTTCATTGCCTATGCTCCAGTAGCGGACGTTCAATGGTTTTTTGTTACCACCGGCTGAGCGTTTTTGGGCATAGGAACCTTTTGCGTCGTTGCAGTATTGGACCCATGCTTTCATCTGGTCAGGGGTTCCGTTGCCCGCGTTTGTGCAGATGTATGGTTCCGCGCCAATGAGCCTGCACCATGCGACAAACTCGTCCGTTCCGAATTTGTTGGAATCTTCGACACCCCAGACCGGATCGGGGGTTGGTCTGCGTTCTGTGCCTACGCCATCGATCCATTGATATCCGCTTGCAAAGCATCCTCCGGGCCAGCGTACTATGGAAATTTTCAGTTCTTTCATTGCATCTATGACATCTTTGCGAAATCCCTGATCATCTGAGAGTGGAGAGCCCGGCTGGAAGATCCCGCCGTATATCTGGTGATGGAAATGCTCGATGAATCCGCCGAAAATAAGTGGGCTATAGGGTTTTTGTGAGGCTTGAGAATCGACGGTTACGGTTGCCGAATCGGTACGTAAATGTTCCAGGGGTTCTACAACGATGTCGTCGTACCCTGGATTGGCAGGAAGGTTCTCCGGTGAGTTCGTATTATGTTTGAGGGCAGGCTGAGGCGCCTGGGGAAATGCTGTCGTGACTGGGATAACAGCGAGAAATATTATCACGTTTATGTATTTATAATATTTTGATCTCATGATTCCAACTCTGTCTGGAAGTGTAAACTGCAATACATAATTCACACCTTCCGATATCAATAGTTCTACCAAAATTACCTGTAAGCGTCATACTATAGAATTCAGTTTGCTTGTCAAAGGATTTCTTTGAAGTTGTGTACTGGTTCAGCGTGAATTGGACAAGCGCTTTTAATTGTTTACAGTGGGTGACAGGTTAGGAATAAATGGCGGGTTACGCTTGTGGTACAGGAGCCGGCGAGACGCCAGCGGTACATGGGTGGGTATGGTCCGGGCTGGTTTTTGTATGGGCTATGCTTGCTGGATTTTTGTAGAGCCAGAAAACAAATGTTGTGGTCTCAGGTGAGATTGCAGTTATGATTTGAATCCGCTGTATGATGTGACAGGAGTTGTGTAGGTTTGTTTCAGGGGCAGGTCATCAGGGCTAAATCCAGACCTTTTTTCATTGTTTTAGCCTGTCTTAACCTCTTTTTGAATTGAGGCAGTTCCGGAAATTTGCATTCATCGACAGAAACAACGTTCTCAAAGAAATAAATGGATCTTTTCAGTATCAGAATCTCGTTATCTATCTGATCACGTTTTTCCTGTATCTTTGCCAGCTTACTATGTTCAGAAGCTCCTTCAAGGAGCTTTGAGATGTTTCGGTAGAATCGGTCGATACTGTTATCTGCATCCGCATTTGCCCGCGGCCGGCGGGTATGCAGTTTTTCTTCGCTCTGACAATCCAGTACAGTCGTAGTCATGACAATTTCTCCTGAAAAAGCATTTGCCAGTACCGTGATCACCCTTTTGGGCTTTTATTATCGGAGGTTCAGACTGTTGCTGCCTCATATATCGGCAATGATTGTCATTAACATTGGTGGTAAATGGCTATATTTGACGGAAATATGGAGGAATGTTTCGACTGATGGTGATTCGTCGTTTTTGGAAACGCAAAGATGCGCCGATACAAGGTGCAGGACATACCACCGGTGTTCGCCTGAGACGTCGGGCTGGTCAGTCCTTTTGGCCGATGAGCTTTTTCAGCATGGAAACGATTGTTTGCGTTGATGATATTTCGGCGGCCATCTGTAGCAGGTTGTATTGACGCTCGGTAAATATCAAAGGCGTTTGCGGGTCGGGAATTGCCAGGCCCAGGCGCTGGGCGATGATCGTGCGAAGCTGGTCGAGGTTATGTCCGGTCAGTGCCGAGATGTAAAGGAATTCGCAGGCGGACCGGCTGGAGACAGGCAAAAGGTCGCATTTGTTAACAACAACGAGCGGTTCACACTGAGCAGGCAGCCCGGCGGATTGCTCAGCGATTTGTTTTTTTTCACAACCATTGGCTTCGACGATCAGAATGACCAGGTCTGCGTGTGTTATTTTTTCATCGGCGCGGGCCAGTGAATCTCGTTCCAGATGATCGCCGCTTTCTCGCCGACCGGCAGTATCGATCAGATTAACCGGAATGCCGTTAACATCTGTCAGTTGCATAGTCCAGTCGCGGGTGGTGCCCGGCATATCTGATGTTATGCTTTGCGGCTTGCCGACTAGGCTGTTGGCCAGTGTACTTTTACCGGTGTTTACCGGTCCGGTTAATACGACGGTAGATGGGATAAGCAGTTTTTGTGCCGCTGCAAAAGTAGGCAACAGCTTTTTAATGTCTTCCTGAACGGGACCGTGCAACCGGTCATTTCCTTTCAGCGTGTCGATGGCCTTTCCGGCCCAGGCGGTCAGCCCGCCCGGATACTGAGCAGCCAGCGTCAGCACGGCCAATCTGGTTTTGGCAACGGGCAGCATCGCAGCTACTTCCCGATCTATCGAAACAGTGTCGATCAACTGCTCGGCGGCAACCAGTTCCACACCGTGTTTCTGCAGCAGCATCAATATCCGCTGCACAATCCGCTCACCGCCGTGGCAATTGATATCGGCAGTATGGTTTTCGCCGTCGTAAGCGACGATGACCTGATCGATGGTTTCATCGGTATGGTCGTAGTCAACGATAGCCCCCAGCATCAGGCTGTGTGTTGAAAGCGGTCGATTCGCAAAACGCGGGTGAGCACGAAAAATTTTTTCGATAATGTTTCGGCACTGGGGTCCGAGAAGCTGAACCACGGCGATACCGGCCGGGTCCGGTCCCGTGATTAGAGCGGCCCGAGAGGTCATGGCTGTTCTTCCGCCAATTGAGACTCGTGAAATCTTCTGTAAGCCAGGTACAACCCGTTCAGGCACAGGTCGGGCACAAGCGAGTCGATGAAGTCGCACTTTTGCGCGATCATATTTGCGAATCCGCCGGTAACGACAACCTGAGGCCAACATCCAAGCTCTTCGGCGTAACGTTCGACTATTTCACGTAAGGCGCCGATGGCGCTATAATAAATCCCGTTCTGGATGGCCATGATCGTATTGGTGCCGAAAGTGCTTTCTGGTATTCGCGGTTTTACATTTGGCAGAGCGGCGGTGTATGCGTTGAGCGACCGTGCGGCGAGGCTCAGTCCTGGGAAAATAACTCCGCCGAGGAATATTCCGTTGTCATTAACGCAATCGATGGTGGTGGCGGTGCCGAAATCGGCAATGACGGCAGCCCTGCCGATAACCTCGAAGGCCGCGAAGGCTGTAATCAGCCGATCTTTGCCGACCGCCTCCGGATTCTCGACGGCTGTTTTCATTTCCAGCGGGAAGTCGCGGCCGATGAGCAGAACATTTTGTTTGAACGTGTCGGTTACCACCCTTTCGACAAGTTCGAGAGCATCGGGATTGACCGAACTGACTGTGATGGGAACGGTTTTGGCGCCCAGCGGCTGCGGACCGCAGATTTCTCGAAACGCCGTCAGAATATCGGCAAGTTTCTGTGCCTGTGCCTGATCGACCGGCACCCGCTCGGTACGGTCCAGTTTACCCTTGGCAAAAACCGCCAATGAGATATTACTGTTTCCGATGTCAACGCATATCATGTCCATGAGAGTATATTAGAATCCCCAGTTTCATTTGTATAGTAAAAAACGCTCAGTCGGACAAATGCGGCGGATTTGTCATAGGCGGTGAATCTGTTTTTTTGGGTTGAGTTTGTGTTTTCTGAATTTCCCGCCAAAGCAGTTCCGTTAGCTCCTTAAGCCCTCTGCCGGTGACAGAAGAGATGGCTGTAACTTCTCGTCCGAGATTTTTCTGAAACTCGTCAAGTTTTTTTCCGTCGGCGTCGAGATCCATCTTTGAGACAACGACAATCTCTGTTTTTTCAGCCAGGACAGGACTGTATTTGGCCAATTCCTGCCGGATAGTATGATAGTTTTGTATCGCATCGCTGCCATCGGCGGCCGCGACGTCCACCAGGTGGACGATGATTCTGGTACGCTCGATGTGGCGTAGGAAATCATGACCAAGACCTTCTCCCTTGTGGGAGCCTTCGATAAGGCCTGGGATGTCGGCAGCCACAAATCGACGATAATCGGTTAGTTCGACGATGCCCAGATTCGGTTGCAGCGTGGTAAAAGGATATGGAGCGATTTTCGGTCGAGCGGCGGAGATACACGAAAGCAGCGTACTCTTTCCGGCGTTCGGCAGCCCCACCAGCCCGATATCGGCGATGAGCTTTAGTTCGAGCTTCAGATGGCGATGACCGCCAGGTTTTCCGTCTTCGGCAATGTATGGAATCTGGTTGACGGCTGTGGCAAATCGCTTATTGCCCTTTCCTCCGCGGCCACCATGCGCAACACAGATAGTCTGAGCGGGCAAGTCCATGTCTTTGATGACCAGCTTGCGGTCCAGATCGTAAACGACAGTGCCCAGGGGAACGTGGATAATCAGATCGTCACCATTTTTCCCGAACATATTCTTGCCCATTCCGTCACCGCCGCGACAGGCGTTCCATTGAGCCCGGCTGGCAAAGTCCAGCAGTGTAGCAACAGCACTGTCGGAATAAAGAAAGACACTGCCTCCCTTGCCCCCGTCACCGCCGTCGGGACCTCCCCTGGGAACGTATTTTTCCCTGCGGAAGCTGATGCAGCCGTTACCACCGTCGCCGGCCTTGACAAGAATTTCCACCTGATCGATAAACATAATCCACAAGTTCTACGAAGCGGCAGGGGCCGCAACCAAAAAAAGAGCAGCGACAGACGCTGCTCTTGAGTATGTTCCAACGCTGTGTTGACAAAGTACAAACTTACGATTGCAATTGTTCTACACAGACGCGCTTGCCTTTGAAAGCCACCATACCTTCAATGAGAGAATAAATGGTATAATCTCTACCCATTCCAACGTTGCTTCCCGGCCGGAAACGCGTGCCACGCTGGCGAACAATAATTGAGCCGGGCTTTACCACCTGACCGCCAAATATTTTCAATCCACGATACTTAGGATTGCTGTCACGTCCGTTGCGTGATGATCCCTGTCCTTTTTTATGTGCCATAATCTACCTCAAAAAATAACTTGAGCCGGACGAACCGTCGGCCCTGTAACTGTTATTACCGCATAATCCACTGACGGTTACGATAAAGCATCACCCGCTGCTGTGGGCTGTATCGGTCGCCTGGAACCTGATATTCTAACATTAAAGTTTTTCTAAGCAATATCTGTTTTTTTTGTTGAGTTTCGATGGTGTTGGGCAGATCAACTGCGACGGTTTCGTTGCTCAGTCCGGAAACGAAGAGCTTGGCCCAGACAGCATTGGGGTCGAAATCCTCAAAGATAGCCACAGAATCACGGGCATTGTCCTGTCCCACGAGAATCGGTCCGGTAACCATATCTTCCGGCTCGAGCAACGGGATGGTTTTATCATAAAGTTTACGTATCTCCAGGAACACCGGTTTTCGCACTCCCACACCGGCATCGGAGAGCTTTAACGTATTGGTGAACAGGGTGAACCGGGGATAAAACTCGACTTCACGGCCGGTATTGTTGGTAACGGTATAGAGCAAATACCAAAATCGACGGCTCTGGGAATCACCCGGCAGTGTAATGGTTATCTGCTGCGGATCGCCGTGCAGCTCAAATTCCAACTGCCAAGTGTCTGGCGGAGGCACCATTGCCGGTTGAACCACCGCCCAGACCGGTCGGTCCCCGGCAAAGCTGGCCATGCCAACCATCAAAACCCCAAAAAAAGTGAATTTAATTCTATTCATTATACTAATAGGATAAAGGTTGTTTTTCTACGCAAAACTCCACTCTAAGTTGCGGCCCTTGCCGCTTCATGTCAGTTACTCTGTTTGACTAAACCAACTTTTATATCGCAACAGTCCAGTTTAGCGAATTTCTCCAGACTGTCAAGCAAGTAATCGCCAAATCTGCCGGATTGACGCCAATTATCTCCATCAAGAAATAAACATGAGTAATTATAAACCGAATATCGCTGCATAACTCTTTGTGTTTAAAGCAGTTAAGTTTTTTAGGTAGTTATTGCTTGACTATATGGAATATCCAGTTATAAGTATTAGGTCCATATAGTTCAGCTTTAGGAGTGATTAGGCTGGACGAGGTATTTCAAACAAGAGCCGTAATCCGTGCGGTCCAGAATAATGGATGCACTCAGTGGAAGGAACCACTTCTTATAATATCAAAGAAGCCATAGAATTGCAGAAGCAATGGGCTTGTTTACGACGTCGAGCCCACCTTGGTGATGCTATCAATTACGTTGGTGGAGCCGATGTGGCATTTTCGCCCGATAAGCGGTGGTGCATCGCAGGAGTTGTAGTCTTGAGTTTCCCGCAACTCCAGATACAGGAATTTGCTTATGCCGATGAGCCGGTGAGGTTTCCTTATGTTCCTGGGTTGTTGTCATTTCGCGAAGCACCTGCTATGATTTCGGCGGCCAGAAAGCTCTCGATCAGGCCCGATGTGCTATTGATAGACGGGCAGGGATTGGCCCATCCCCGGCGGTTTGGGTTGGCATGTCACGTGGGAGTGCATTTGAACTGGGCCACGATCGGATGTGCCAAAAGTCGTCTGATCGGCGACCATCGTCAGGTGGGGCTGCGTAAAGGGTGCCGTTGCCGACTTATGGATGGCGATGAGGTGATAGGTAGTGTTTTGCGAACTCGCGAAAAAGTTAAGTGCATATATGTTTCAGAAGGACATCTGGTTGAATTGGAATCGGCGGTCAAACTGGTGTTGCGTTGCTGTAATCGATACAGATTGCCTGAACCGACCCAAAAATCGCATCATCTTGTGACGAAATTACGCCGAATATACCCAATGGGTACGAAAGATCAGGATGGCGATCTTTACACTACCCTGAATGGAGCCTGAAATTAAAGAACTTGCGAAAAAGCAACCTTGCAGGCTCATAAGCGATTGTTATGACAACTATGGACAAATCAAAAAAATTTATATAAAATCAACATGAGATTAGTGTAAAATAGGTTATCTGATATAGTGGCGTTTTTTTAATTGGTGTTAGTTTTTAAGAGATTGTATTGTTATGAGTCAGTTAGAAAACAACAACAGTAAACGTGAAGAATCAAAAGACTTTTCAACGGAACAGCCGGATTCGTTGTCGGCAAATCAACCCGGTGACCAGGAATCCCCCCGCTCGGCGCCCCAGCAGCCGCAGGAACCCCCCCAGAATGGCGCCGTCGCAGCAGAACTATCGGCTGATATTCCTGCTCAACAACCTCCGCCCAAACCGGTCGAATCGCCCGGTGTGGATTATGACATCGAACTTGAACATGAGATTGAAGAAGCTCTCGGTGATATAAGCCTGATAGACGTTTACGATTTTGATGAGCTTGAAGATCCGCAGGAATCAATAAAGACTGTGGATGCCTCTGCGGAAACATACCAAAGGCCCCCGGAAGAAGCAAAAGCGCAGGCAGCACCGGCAAAACCGAAGCCGCCAGCAAGAGAGCGAAGACCAGTAAAATCACCGAACGAACCGTTTGTCCACAACATTAACCGCGGCAAAGTGATAGGCGAATCCAACGACGGGGTATTTGTCGATCTTGGCGGCAAGTCGCAGGGTTTTCTGCCCAAAGAGGAATATGACGAGGGAGAGACGATCGAGGTCGGCACGGAAATAAACGTAGCGATTGTCAGGTACGATTCGCATGACGGACTGCTGATCCTATCGAGAAAAACGGCTGAGCAGCAGTTATTGCGGAAGAATCTCACCGAAGGCTCTCGTGTCGAGGCACGTGTGACCGGCTCGAATAAGGGAGGTTTGGAACTGGACATTAAAGGACTGAAGGCTTTTATGCCTACTTCTCAGATAGATATCGCACGAGTGGAAAAGATCGACTCCCTGATTGGCGAGCGTTTTGTCTGTGAAGTCATGCAGGTAGAGCGAGGCGATAAAAATATCGTGCTGAGCCGGAGAAATGTCCTTCTGCAGGAACGGGCTGAACATACCGAAAAACTCTGGAACGAGATCGAGGAAGGGCAGTCGCGCAGTGGTGTGGTTCGTAGTTTGGCGGACTATGGCGCCTTCGTTGACCTTGGCGGTGTGGATGGTTTGCTGCACGTTAGTGAACTCAGTTGGGCTCGCGTGAAACATCCCAAAGATATATTGCAGGTGGGCCAGACTATCGATGTGCTGGTCATCGGCGTTGACAGGGAAAAGCAACGCATATCGCTTAGTCTTCGCAAAGCGGGCTGTGATCCATGGACCACGGCGGAGCAAAAATATGGTCTTGGTACCAGGCATAAAGCTCAGATTACTAAAATGATGAGTTTTGGCGCCTTTGCCGAGCTGGAAGCGGGAGTTGAAGGATTGATCCCCATCAGCGAGATGACCTGGGCCGGCAGGATCAGACATCCCTCGGACGTGGTTGCCCCTGGCATGATGGTAGAGGTGGAAATCTTGAAACTGGACGTTGGAAAACGGCGAATCTCCATGAGTATGAAGAGCATCCAGGAAAATCCGTGGGTCAACGTCAGCGAGAAATACGCTAATAATGATGTTTGTACCGGCAAAGTCTCGCGTGTAACGGATTTTGGCGCGTTCGTTACGCTTGAATCAGGTGTTGACGGACTGCTGCATATCTCAGAAATGTCCGACAAACGAGTGGAGAAAGCCACCGATGTGGTCAGTGAAGGACAGGAAATTCAGGTCAGGATTATCAATATCGATCTTGACAGTCAGAGAATAGCATTGTCATTAAAAGACCTGCCTTCTGCGGAAGGTACACCCGAAGACAGCACTTCTCAGGAGAATGCCGCCGAACAAGCGGAACCACCTTCCAGTGACAAAAAGAAAAAACAACGTCCGCTGCGCGGCGGCCTGAGCTGGTAACGAAAAGAGCATCTTGTCTTTATGGGTGTGTATCATCCGGTATGCGCTGCCCAAGTAAATGTATCCCCCACCAGGATTGCATATAAGGGTGCATGTCACCACCATATACCGCAAGAGAAATTTATTATTTGCATACTACACCGCTTTGAGTAAGATTGCACATCCAGACTGCATCCTGACAAGCATATTTACGAAAACACGGCGAAAATTCTTATCGTGGGCAACAGGTTTGTGAGGAATAGAGTTCAAAAACCTAGTTGAAAAGTTGAGTCATGGAAACATCGTTTGCCGCTATTGACTGGATGGTAATTGGCATATATTTTGCGGTCCTGCTTGGTATTTCCTGGTGGGTGATCCGAAAGAACAAAGACACGGCTGACGACTATTTCCTGGCCGGACGGAATCTTGGCTGGTTCATCGTGGGAGCTTCCATCTTTGCCTCCAACATCGGCTCCGAGCACCTCGTTGGACTAGCCGGTTCCGGCTGCACCGATGGGGTGGCCATGGCCCACTACGAGCTTCATGCCTGGTGCCTTTTGGTTTTGGGCTGGGTGATGGTACCATTCTATACCCGTTCCAGGGTCTTCACCATGCCTGAGTTCCTGGAAAAACGTTTCTGCTCAACCTCACGCTGGGTACTCTCGGTTATCTCGCTTGTGGCATATATACTAACCAAAATTGCCGTGGGAATATTCGCCGGTGGTATTGTATTCAGTGTACTGCTGCCGAACCTGAATTTCATGGGCCTTGACAGTTTTTGGATCGGTTCCATTCTTGTGATCGTTCTGACGGGAATGTACACCGTCCTCGGAGGCTTACGTGCCGTCGCTTACACCGAGGCACTGCAGACCGTAGTGCTGATCCTTGGCTCGGTCCTGGTCACCTTTTTTGGCCTTAGGGCACTGGGTGACTGGGATGCCCTGAGGGAAATTTGCGGCTCGGAAATGTTCAATCTCTGGAAACCGCTCGTCCCGGAAAACATAGACAGCACATGGATGCCGATCAGGGAGCAGGGTCGCATGGCATGGTATTTCAATGACAACTATCCATGGTTGGGAATGCTCTTTTGCGCCCCTATCATCGGCCTGTGGTATTGGTGTACCGATCAGTATATTGTCCAGCGTGCCCTGGGATCCCCGAACGAACGTGAGGCTCGACGTGGCTCCATCTTCGCATCTTTCCTCAAGCTGCTGCCCGTGTTCATCTTTATCATTCCCGGAATGATATGTTTTGCATTGGCCCAAAGCGGCAAATCGCAAGTGATTCAACAGGCGTTGTTCGATCAGGAAGGACAATTGCTACGCGACGAATGCCAAAAAGCCTTTCCGCTGCTTGTCACCACGGTGCTGCCGGCCGGCGTCCGAGGAATCGTCGTGGCCGGCCTGTTGGCGGCCCTGATGAGTTCGTTGGCCGGAGTCTTCAATGCCTCTTCCACTCTCTTTACCATGGATTTCTACTGCAAGTTCCGACCACTCGCTTCGCAGCACAGGCTGGTTTGGGTGGGACGGATAGCCACCTCCGCAATGGTTTTGATTGGCCTGATGTGGATTCCGGTAATCCGGGGCGGCAAAGGCCTGTATGATTATCTCCAGGGCGTACAAGCCTACCTCGCACCACCGATTTTTGTCGTTTTTTTCTTTGGCGTATTCATGAAACGTCTCAACAGCAAAGGCGCTTTGGCGTCGCTGACAGTGGGTTTTATCATGGGCCTGGCTCGTTTAGCCGTCGATACTCCCATCAAGTTGATAAGCGATTTTTCTTATGCGGAAGGTTCGTTCTTCTGGATCGTCAACAACATTTTCTTCCAATACTACAGTCTGCTCATTTTCCTTGTGTGCGTGGTGGTTATGATCGCAGTCAGTTACGCCACCGACCCGCCATCTTACGACAAAACCAGGGGACTGACCTATGGAACCATTACCGTGGAGGATCGTAAGCAAACACGGGCCAGTTGGAACTATACTGACGTCATTTACAGCATGATTGTCATTGCCATCATTGTCATCGTTTATATGTACTTTACCGGCTGATCCAACAACCCAAAAGCGGGCGATTCCTTTCGGCGTTTCGCCTTGGCCCCCGGCACAAAAAAACATGTACTCCTGCCGATTTTCAATAAAAACGCATTGAAAACTAAAATCTTTGACAGTTCAAGGTATTTGGAAAAGATTGTTAGCAACGAAAGGACCGAATTATGTTTTGTAAATGTTTAAACGGCAAATATCACATTATAGTTTCTTTGATGATTATGATATTTGCCGGTATCAGTTGTACCGCGAATGCGGGAGATTTGAAACTTGCGTCAGGATTTAAGGATCCTGGTCCCCAAGCTCGGCCAAGGGCCTATTGGAACTGGCTAAATGGTGCGGTAACGCTGGACGGTCTGACGCGTGATCTTGAAGAGGCCAAAGATAAGGGACTTGGCGGTCTTGAGATGTGGGATACCGAAGCGATGAGAAATCCCGGCGGTTTTGTTCCAGCGGGTCCGCCCTTTATGGGGCCTGAATCAGTCGCCGCGATGCACCATTCAATGAGAGAAGCCAAACGCCTGGGGCTTGACCTGGGGTTGATCACCTCCAGCGGCTGGAATGCTGGCGGTCCATGGGTACCTCCAGAAATGGCGAGCAAGAACCTGTTCTATTCGAGCGTTCTTGTTAGCGGTCCCGGCCAAATCACCCAGAAGCTTGACTTCCCGGAAGTCCCACTTGATTGCCCAAAACGCGCAGATGGATTGCCGAAGTGGTATCTTGACGTTGCCGTTCTGGCGTGGCCCGACTCCAAGGACAAGGTTATTGCCGATCTTTCAAAAGTGATCGATCTTACCGACAAGCTCAAAGATGGCCAATTGAATTGGAGGTCGCCTGCCGGAAACTGGCAGGTTGTGCGATATGTCTGCAGTAATAATGGTCAGCAATTGATTGCCGCAAGCCCCAATTCCAAAGGGCCGTTCATCGATTTTCTTGATCCGGATGCCACGCGTTTTCACTTTGAGTACATCATCGACAAACTCGGATTACCCAAAGGGGGCGATCCTGAGAGTCCCTTGAAAACCCTCGAGGTCGATAGTATGGAACTGCACGAAGGCATTCAATGGACACCGAAATTTCCTGAGTGGTTTAAGAAGTATCATGGTTATGATCCTGTTGCCTGGTTGCCTGTATTGGCTGGGTGGACCATAAAAGATAAGGTTACCAGCGGGCGGTTCGAGTATGACTACAAGAAGACGGTTAGCGATCTTTTGATATTCAGTCACTATACAACCGGAAGCGAAGTCTGTGCCCAATACGGTCTGGAACTTGCAGGTGAAGCGGGAGGGCCTGGCCCACCTATTTGGGATAGCTGCCCGGTTGACGCTCTAAAGGCACTTGGAAACGTAGATATACCTCGCGGTGAGTTTTGGATCAAGAATCAGAATAATATTTTTTTGGTCAAAGAGATCGCCTGTGCGTCCCACATCTATGGCAAACCGTATGTTGATGCAGAATCATGGACTACCTGGCGGCGATGGATGGACAGCCCATTTGTTCGTAAACAGTTAGTGGACAGGGCGTTTTGTGAGGGCCTCAACCGCATCACCTATCACGGTTATTCGCATTCACCCAAAGAGGTCGGTTATCCCGGCCGCGCCTATCACGCGGGGGTGGATATGAATCCGCAGGTTGTATGGTGGTCGAAGGCTCGGCCGTTTATGGATTACCTGGGGCGATGCTGCCAAATGCTACAGCAGGGTATGTTCGTTGCTGATGTCGCATACTACTACGGCGATAAGGCTCCTAATTTCTGGCCATTATTTGCTAATGTTCCCGAAAAGCCCTTGCTTGACGGCCTCGACGCAGGCTTTGATTATGATGTTGTCAACACCGATGTTATCGTGAATCGTATGTCAGTTAAAGACGGCCGGATAGTCTTGCCTGACGGCATGTCATATCGTATTCTTGTACTACCCGATCAGCGTGATATGCAACTTGAAGTGCTGGTCAAGCTGGAGAAACTGGTCGCCCAAGGCGCGACAATAATCGGTCCTAAGCCATTGGATGTCCCCGGTTTGCAGGATTATGAATCGCGGAGCGTAAAACTGCGCCAGTTAGCTGACAAGATGTGGGGGCCGTGTGATGGAACTACGGTCAAACAGAACAGCTATAGCAAAGGCGAGGTGGTGTGGGGTTTAACGCCACAGCAATGGCTCACGCAAAGATCTATTACACCGGACTTTTCCTGCCTTACCCCAGAGCATACGGCAAATCTGGATTACATCCACCGGCAGACTGAAGATACAAACATCTATTTCGTGAGAAACAAATCACTTTTACCGGTAAACGCCGATTGTCTATTCCGAGTAAAAGATTCAGCACTGCAACTTTGGGACCCGGCTGACGGCAGCATAAAACAGACGTTCTTTTACAAAAAAGCAGATTGCCGAACCAGTGTAAGGCTTGACCTGCCCCCGGGCGGATCGGTTTTCGTGGTATTTGGTGAAGCCGCCGCGTCCGGCAGTATTGATACGGCTGCGTTCCAGTGCTTCCAAAATGGACAGTACACATTGACCGACAGTAAAGGCCAAACCAAGCAGGTTAAGGTTGACACTTTGCCTGAGCCGCTGACGCTTGACGGTGAATGGACGGTTGACTTTGATCCCAAGTGGGGCGCCCCGGCACAAATTAAACTGCCAAAGCTTATTTCATGGACCGATCATGAAAATGAGGGCGTGAAATACTATTCGGGTGCAGGCTTCTATACGAAGACGTTGGATGTCCCTGCCGATTGGCTTGCCCTCGGGCGAAGGGTCCATCTGGATTTGGGCGATGTTCGCGAACTGGCCGAGGTGTTTGTTAATGGCAAATCAGCCGGTGTACTTTGGAAGCCGCCGTTTCAGGCTGATATTACTTCGCTTGTCAAACCCGGTGCCAATAAACTGAAGATCGAAGTGATGAACCTGTGGATCAACCGCCTGATCGGCGACCAGAGCCTCCCTGCGGAAAAGAAATTCACCCGCACCAACATAACAACGTTCGACGGGTACAGGGCCAAACCCGGAACAATATGGCAAGTCCAGCCGGCCGGCCTCCTGGGACCGGTTCAACTGCTGCCATCAGTGGATGTTTTGGTCGATATTCGCGACAAGTAATGATGCTTTTTATATCAGAAACCAGCTAAAAGTTTTATAAGGAAACGCTCTATAATGACATCCAAAGAACGCGTATTAGGAGCTTTAAATAGAACCGGTTATGACCGCATACCGATCAAGCATGAGGGAACTCCAGAGATCAACCATATCATCATGGAGCACTTTGGCCTTACGAATATGGAACAGCTTTTGCGTGTTGTAGGTGAAGATTTTCGTTATGTCGAGCCTGTTTATATTGGCCCGGAACTAAGAACATTTCCTGATGGCAGCGTCGAGGGGTATTTTGGCGAGCGATATAAATACGCCCAGTTCGAAGGCGGCAAATACCTTGAGTCCTGCTATCAGCCCTTTGCCGGCGTTAACAAACTCGAAGACCTGGATCGTTCACTTTTTCCGACGGCCGATGGGTTTGATTATTCGACTATAAAGCAGCAATGCGAAAAGTATAAAGATTACGCGGTTTGTTTCGGCACAGCCGGGGATATGGATTTCATTAACAGCATCGCACGAGCTCGCGGTATGGAGCAGGTGCTGATGGACCTGATTGATGATAACCCTGTCTATCTTGCAATAATGGAAGCACGGTTTAAGTTTTACTATGACATGCATGAACGGGCACTGCAGGCTGCCGATGGTCTTATCGATTTTACCCATATTGGTGAAGATCTTGGCAACCAGAATGGTCCGATGATCAATAAGAGCATTTTTGAAAAACATTTCGCGCCGAAATTAAAAAAATATTTTGATATGGCCCACCGTTATGGATCGCGTACGATGATGCATATATGCGGCTGTGTCTATGAGTTTTTACCCCGGCTTATCGAGCTTGGCCTCGACGTTTACGATGTTGTTCAGCCGACCACACCGGAAATGGACATTGCTAATTTACAGAAGCAATTTGGCGACAAGCTGGTATTTTGCGGGTCGGTATGCGTCCAGACGACTATGGCATGGGGCAAGCCCGAAGACATCGAAAGAGAAGTAAAACGTCGCCTGAACCTGTTCCCCAAAGGCGGACTGTTTTTAGGCCCGACACACGCGATACAAGTTGGTTCCCCCCTGGAAAACATTCTCGCACTGTACAGATCAGCAGGCAGCCTGTGTGAAGACATCGACGATTCCATCTTAAACATCAAAGATGACGAAGATCAGGTTGACAAGATCAATATGTCAAAACTATATTAAGATGCGAATCATTGATTAAGGAGTATCTCTATGATCGGTGGTCCTTTTCTTGGCGTTATTCTTCATTCAGTCGGTGGTGTAGCGCACGGCACTTTTTATGCGCCACTGAAAAAAGTTGAAAAATGGTCATGGGAAAGCGGCTGGCTTATCCAAGGCCTTGCCGCCTGGGTCATCGTCCCATGGCTGGTTGCCATTTGTGCCAGGACTAATCCGGTTGAAGCTATTAGTAACAGTCCACATGAAAGTGTTCTAATGACATACTTGTTCGGAGGGATGTGGGGGTTCGGCAGCCTGACTTTTGGTTTGACAATGCGTTACCTGGGCATGTCGCTGGGAATGGCGGTCGCACTGGGATTCTGTGCGACTTTCGGAACATTAATGCCACCAATTGTGCAAGGTGATATGAGTGGGCTGTTGGGGTCAAGTGCGGGGCATCTGCTACTCGGTGGTATTGCCGTTTGCCTGCTGGGTATAGGCCAGTGCTGATACGCTGGAATGCGGAAGGAACGCGAGATGACTGATGAGCAAAAAAAAGAAGGCATCAAAGAATTTGCCCTGACCAAAGGATTTTTCGTTGCGGTGTTCTCAGGAATCATGAGTGCAGGTTTTGCCTATGCCATAAACGCCGGCAAACCTATCGCCGACGCCGCATTTCAGTCCGGCGCCTCGAACATATTAAAAAACGCCCCCGTATTCATTCTCATTATGGGCGGAGGATTCACCGTCAACAGTATCTGGTGTATTATCCTCAACATCAAAAATAAGAGTTACACAGATTATCTCGGCCTTGCACCAAAAATGCTCAGTTCAAACTTTATATTAGCCGCCTCTGCCGGAACCATCTGGTACACCGGGTTCTTCTTCTATGGAATGGGCACGACTTTTATGGGGAAATTCGATTTCTCAAGCTGGTCCATCCATCTGGCTTTCGTGATCATGTTCAGCACCATCTGCGGAATTGCCATGAAGGAATGGAAAGGAGTTAGCAAAAAAACCATGGCCCTGGTCTATCTGGGACTGGTACTTCTCCTGTTATCAACAGTAATAACCGCCATGGGAAATAGTTCCGCGACACATTAAAACAGCAACCTCGTAAAACTCGGGTCGGCTCGATCATTATTTTTGCTTGCCAGGTCGGTGGTTTTTGCGTAGGATGACGCCAGCGTCAGAACTATTTTGATATGTTGATTCTGACACCCAAAGGATTTTTGGGCGTGGATATTGACTTTTGACGACGCCATCGAGACTATGTTGTTGGAATGATGGCTTAGCAGCTAACTTCTTCTATGAAGGGCAGTTATGGCACCGAACAAATTCGTGCGGGCGATATTTCCAGGCTCTTTCGATCCGATCACCAATGGGCATTTGGACGTTATCCACCGCGGAATCAAGATCGTGGACGAATTAATCATCGCCGTGGGCGACGATCCGCAAAAGGAGTATCTCTTCGACGGCCAGGAGCGAGTCGAGATGATCCGGGAGCTAACCAACGACATACCGGAGGTGAAAGTTGAGCGATTCAGCGGCCTAATGGTGGATTTTGCCCGCAGAGTAGGTGCTCAGGTGATTCTGCGAGGTCTGCGGAACCTGACCGACGTTCAGCACGAATTCGAGTTGGCTCTGACCAATCGGGCGGTAGGCCATCTGGAAACAATGTTCATCATGACCGGCGAACAGTACGGTTTTACCTCCTCCACCCTTATACGCGAGGTCGGCCGTTACGGTGGTGATGTATCGGGCCTTATCCCTCCTTCTATTTATAAGAAACTCAAAAACAAGCTTGATACGTAATTATGTACAGCATAGCGGCAGAAATAGTCTTTAACGCAGGTCATTATCTGGTGGGACCCCATGGAAAGCAGGAACAGCCGCACCACCACGATTGGCGTGTCCGGGCAACGGTCGAGAGTGCTCAACTGGATAACTGCGGTCTGGTAATGGATTTTCAGATGCTTCAGCGGCTGTTACGGCAGATTGTTGAGCCAATGAAACAGGCGGAGTTCATCAATAACCTGACCGAGTTAGCCGCCGGGGACGACACAAACATAAATCCCTCAACGGAACGTATCGCCCGTTACATTTATGATGGGCTTGCCAGGCAATTGCCCGGTCGGGTCCACCTGACGGAGGTGCTCGTGTGGGAGACGCCGGACAATCGGGCAGCGTACCGCCCAACCCGGGACTGATATCAGTATCAAGCCAAGCCATCTATGCTAACCTAATGTCCTATAACGACTAATGTTGTGGTATTAAGTCAAATCCCGGATTCAGACGGGAGAAATTATTGACGATAAGAGTCAGGCGATCTATAATAATGCAATGGAGCCCGTGGAAACCATGGGCCGTGGCGTAATAACCAAGAACAAGGAGCCATGTAATGCAGTGCCAGTTGTGCGGTAAGCGTGCTACCGTTCATCTTACGGAAATCATCGACGGCCAGAAGGTTGAACAGCATTTGTGTGAACAGTGCGCCCAAAGCGAAGGAATCACGATTAAGCAGCATGTTCCCATAAGCAGCCTGCTGAATGATCTGGTGGAAGCCCAACGCGAAACAAAAGAGTTGACCAGCCTGTCCTGTCCGCAGTGCGACCTGTCATGGAGCGAATTCCGTAAAAGTGGTCTGCTGGGATGTCCTAATGACTATGCCGCATTCGAGAAACCTCTTCTCGGCCTGATCGAACGAGCCCATGAAGGAGCCGTCACTCATATCGGCCGAGTACCCGAGAATCCCACTGGCAAACTCAGTCAACAGTTGAAATTACTTCGCTTTCGCCAGGACCTTCATCGTGCGATTAAGGAAGAGGATTACGAAACAGCCGCCCATCTTCGTGATGAAATCAGTAAATATGAAACAAACTAAATTGTGCGAAATCGCACTATTGTATATGGCTTAGACACCAACATCGACTATACGCGGTAGTATCTGTCTGCCGGAAAGTTATCTCGATTTAGCTTATGAAAGATATCACAAACATATATAAGAAGGTTTCGGACTGGATGGACGGTTCCGGGCCGATGAGCGACATTGTCATTTCCTCCCGTATCCGTTTGGCGCGCAATGTTGCCGGTTTTCTTTTTTTTTCCCACGCCGATAAAGAACAGCAGCGTGAACTGCTGGACTTTATTCGCGGCAAAGTAATGGAGACCGAACTTAAAAACGATTTGTGGTACGTCAACATGGAAGAGACGGCCCCACTGGAACGGATGGTTCTGGTTGAAAGACACCTGATATCACAACGGCTGGTGGACAGAGAAGGTCCTTGCGGCGTAGCCCTGTCGCACGATGAATCGTTGTCCGTGATGATCAATGAAGAAGACCACATTCGTATGCAAGTGTTGGCCAGCGGTTTGCAACTGGAAGAGACGTACGACTATAGTAATCGCATCGACAATCTTCTGGAAAAGAAGATGGACTACTCGTTTTCGCCGAAATACGGTTATCTGACCGCTTGTCCGACCAATGTGGGAACCGGACTTCGGGTTTCCGTTATGCTGCATCTGCCGGCCCTGAAGATAATCGGCCAGATCGAAAAGGTTTTTCGCGCCGCCAAAGAAATGCACCTGGCGGTACGCGGCCTCTACGGTGAAGGCACTGAACCGATCGGCGATTTTTACCAACTTTCCAATCAGACCACTCTGGGCAAAACCGAAACGCAAATCATCGAGGAACTGACTTCCCAGGCGATCGGTCCCATCGTGGAATACGAACGCCGAGCCCGCGATAAACTCCTCAAAGATCGCGCAATCGCCCTGGAAGACAAGATATTCCGAGCCATCGGTGTTTTGGCCAACGCACGAATGATAAGCTCAGAGGAAGCTATCTATCTGCTGAGCTTTGTGCGACTGGGCATCCATCTGGAACGCGTCACTGATATCGATCTGAAAACTGTAAACGAACTGTTTATGTTGACTCAGCCGGGGCATCTGCAGAATCTATACAAAAGGGACCTCGCCGAAAATGAGCGTGACGAGGTCCGTGCTGAATTTATCCGCAATAAGCTTTTGTAAACCTTCTCTATAGTGCGAAACCGCATTTACGCCTGCCGGGTATAAAATTTCCCTTTGATCTGTTTCGAGCGGCGTTCGCGTCGTTCCCAGCTATCGTCGGTCCCTTTAATGACGTTTTCAATGTGGGTTTTTTTGCCTGAACGTCAGCGGGAATTTCAATCGGCGTTTCCCGATGTTCCTCTGCCATGATCGTCTGATCGGCCTTTCGGTTTTCCTCGGTAACAGTGGTGGAAAGCCGTTCCAGAAAATCCGGCAGAGCCGAGGTCACCCGGTTCCCTTCGGGCGTCACTGGAGATAAAATCGATTTCCAGATAGTTATAACCACCGTGAGCGATCAAAACTCGCAAAGCGTTAGTTTATAACGGTGCGGACACCACCAGGGAGCAGATGATAATGTAACACACCTATTCGCTGTTGATTTTGCATCTGTTCAAAAAAAAGGAATCAGGGTTGTCAAGATAGAAAGAAAGGCCCTGGAGAGAAAAATCACCGTAACGAGACAACATTCCAACATCTTTAGGCATTTCCTGTATAAACGTTACTATACCCACTTTTCGTAGCTTTTCAGTATGACAAAAGTCTCCGTCTTAGATATTCCTCCGATGGTAGAAAGTTTTTCTGTCAAAAAGCTAACAAGACCTTTGTTGGATTCCACCAGAACTTCAATCAGGAAATCATATTGGCCCGAAACAATGGAAACCGACAAGACATTTTCCAGTTCAGAAATTTCCTGAGCTTTCTTGTCCAGATATTTCGCCTCTATTAGTGTTGCGGCAACTATAGCCAATTGTTGGTTCTCCAAAATACCGGGGTCGCGTAAAGCCCTTATTTTGAGAACGCCACCATTTTGCAGTCGTTTTAATCTTTGTCGGATCGTACCCTCGGTGACACCGAGCTTCCTGGCAACAGTACTGTTGGGCACATATTTTTTCGACAAGATATTAATTATTTTCCAATCAAGTGTATCCGGCTGCATAGTGCTACTCCCGCTACAATTTTTCTAAAATGGTACTAAGGGTTTCTGCGGCATCACCAAGAAGCACGATCGTATTGTGCCTTGGCAAATACAGTGGGTTGTTTACACCGGCGTACCCGGGACGCGTATCTTTGTTGCAAATGATTACATAATCCGCCTCGTCCACACTCAGTACGGGCATGCCGTAAATAGGGGTTCCTTCCGCTGTTTTGGCAGCAGGATTGATTACGTCATTCGCACCAACCACCAAAGCAACGTCTGTTTCTTTGAATTCAGGATTAATGGTTTCCATAGGGTACAATTTATCATAGGGGACTTCCACTTCCGCCAATAATACATTCATGTGCCCCGGCATACGGCCGGCAACAGGATGAATCGCGAATTTTACTTGTTTGCCCTTTGCTTCCAATATGGAAGCTAACTGTTTAACCTGAGCCTGGGCCTGAGCCAAGGCCATGCCATAACCTGGAACGATAATTATTTTTTTTGCAGCACCGATGATTGCCGTTGCCTTATCCATGACATTGGCTATATTTTCCGCTGTTGGCGTGCCTGGTGAGGTTTGCACAGAGGAATCTTCACCTGTGGAGCTAACGGCCATTTGTGTCGCTGATAAAGCGGTTTTGCCCATCAGAACGTCAAGGATACTGTTATTCATAGCGCGACACATAATTTGTGTTAAGACAATTCCCGCTGAGCCTACAATAGCTCCGACGACCACCACTAACAAATTTGATGTTGCCAGGCCAACTGCCGCTGCGGCAACACCGGACAGAGAATTCAATAAAGAAATAGCTATAGGCATATCGCCGCCGCCAATACGAATCGAAAAAAGAATAGCAAATACTAAGCTTATGACAATTAAAAGAACCGAGAGCATTGTTGCCATGTTGTAAGAACTGATAGTTACAAGCGTGATAAGTATTGCAGCTGCGATTAGTGTTAGAAAATTAAGAAAGAAATGGCCTCTAAGTATGATAGGAAGCGGAGTTATTTTTCCATCCAGTTTTGCCGCCGCGACAAGGCTGCCGCCAAATGTAACATTGCCAACCACCAGAGCAATAGCACTGGTGAATTTTGCAATATCTGAAATAGCCGCACTGCCGCCGGTGAGAACAACGAAAGCAACTATGGCCGAAGCTGCTCCACCAGAAGCATTCAATAACGCCACTAACTGGGGGATCCGTGTCATGGTAACATACACCGCCAGCAAACAGCCGATAACAGCGCCTAAGACCAGTGAAACCCAGAGTATATTCAGAGAAACAATTTCGTTAGCAATCATAGTTGTAATAATCGCAATTAACATGCAGGCAGCACCAAGGAGATTTCCCGTTCTGGCGGTCTTGGGTGAATTCATAAGTCGTACACCTGAGACTATCCCGATGATGCAAAGCAACTCAATTATCTTGTAGGAAATTTCCGGCATGGGTTTTTCTTTTTATACCCGGTGGGCATGATAACTCCCGGCAAAGCCGATTGTGAGAATTTTCAGAGTAAGGAGATACATAGTAAGAAAACGGGACACATAGAGCCAC
>Ga0315276_10000363_pt1 | contig 38367 bp, 29 predicted proteins | sample YL17G05_0_MG_FD_204542 | JGI IMG/M metagenome (GOLD analysis project Ga0315276, IMG submission 204542) | Sediment microbial communities from Yellowstone Lake, YNP, Wyoming, USA - YL17G05_0 | ecosystem: Environmental > Aquatic > Freshwater > Lake > Sediment | place: USA: Wyoming | collected...
AAAGGCGATATTTGATGCGATCCGGCAGTTGATGGCACCGCCGCCTGACCCGCCGAAACCAAAGATAGGGTTTCACACGTAGTTTCAGTTGTTGCAAAATTTGCAACAACTCAAGTGAGGATATCACAATTTGTGACATCCTTAAAAAGGCGAAGAATCTGAATCTTTAAGGTCACAATCTGTGACCTTAAACGAACCTATTTATAGACAAGGGGTTACAATCTTGAAATCGCAAATTGCGATTTCAAGTTACGGCAATCTTGATGTTCCAAATTGGAACTTCAAGTTTGAGGTCACAATTTGTGACCTCAAAGAGGCGCAACCTTTAAGATCACAATTTGTGATCTTAAACGAACTGGTGCCAAAATGGTACCAGTTCAAGGTCACAATCTGTGACCTTGAACTAACTCGTTGATATAAAAGGAGTTACAATCTTGAGGTCACAATTTGTGACCTCAAGATTACAACCCATTACTTATCAATATGTTAGCTGAGGTGGTCACAAATTGTGACCACCTGAAACAGGAGGAATTATGGGCGAACTGGTGCCGCAGGAGGTAATTGAAAATAGAATATTCTTGATTCGTGGACATAAGGTCATAATCGATAGGGATCTTGCCGAGTTGTATGGCGTAGAAACAAAATATATGAACAGACAGGTTAGATTTAATAAAGATCGGTTTCCGAAGGAGTTTATGTTTCGCCTTACTTCTGGAGAGCAGAACGAACTGGTGCAGATTTGTCACCGGTTCGAAACAATGAAGCATTCCAGCTCGATGCCTTATGTATTTACAGAGCACGGAGTAGCCATGCTTTCAAGCGTGTTAAATAGCAAAAGAGCCATAAGAATAAACATACTAATTATTAAGACTTTTGTTAAGTTGCGTGAAATCATCACTACTCATAAGGAGCTTGCGCATAAACTGGCGGAGTTGGAGGGGAAGATCGAGAAGCATGATACGGAGATACGGGCGATATTCGATGCGATACGGCAGCTGATGGCACCGCCACCTGGACCGCCGAAACCGAAGATAGGATTTCACCCGTGACCGGGTTACTACATCGTCCGGCTTATGATCTCGATCAGGTGATAGCCGAACTGCGTCTTGACAGGCCCGTGGACCTTGCCGAGCTCCGCGGTGAAGATCACCGTATCGAACTCCGGCACCATCTGGCCCCTTTCGAACTCGCCCAGGTCACCGCCCGACTTTCCGGACGGGCACTTTGAATGCTCTTTCGCGACCTTCGCGAAATCCGCGCCCTTCTCGATATCGGATTTGAGCTTCTCGCATTCTTCCTTCGACTTCACCAGTATATGCCTTGCACGCGCCTTTGCCATGCAGCCTCCTTTAAAATTTCGGGGACGTGCCGCTTTTCGACACGTCCCCTGTCAGCGTTACCTGTGTTGGCTACTTACTTGTCGCGCCGCTTACGATATTCTGCCTTCTCTCCTGCCTGGCGACTTTTCTCTGCTGCCTCAGATCAGAGGCCTTCTCGTGGATATTTTTTACGTCCTCTTTCTTTTCGGCGATATTCGCCTTGTTGGTATCCACAAACCCTTGCTCAACGCTCTTCGACTTGGCGGTGTCGACAGCCTGCTGCGCGGACTCGACCCTTGCTTCTGCCGTCTTATCCGCGGCGAGCTCTTTATTCATCACGCCGGAATCATCCGCTGCGAGCGCTACGCCTGCCGCCGTTAACAGAAAAACGGCCGCTGCCACTACCGCCATGAATCTCAATGCCTTCATGACCTTGCCCTCCTTTTTTGTATTTTCCTGCGGAATATCATACCATTCCCTGCCGGACTTATCCAGCGCCTAAAATTCAGCGGGTTATTTCTCGCTGCGCATGACCCAGTAATCGACGTTATCCTTATACTTCAGAAGATAGAGCCGCCTGCTGACGTTCGGCTCCTTGTCGAAGAAGCGTGTATAGACGTCGTCGAAGAACTCGGGGTCCTCGAGGTAATAGCCGTGGCTGTAGGATGACTTGTTGATCGGCGTGACGTCGATCAGGGTGATCTTCTCCGGATCGAGCGACTTCAGGTACAGGATGTCCTTCGCCTCCTCGGTCTCTTCGTGCTCGTGTTGGATATCCTGGCGGCCGAGCCGCTCGCCCATGTTGATGAGCCCGCTCATTAGGAGCGCCGTGTCGTTGGAGGAGACATATACCGTGACCTTCTCCGCGAGCGCGGCGATCTCGTTCTTGAATTCGGTTTCGAACTCCTCTTTGCCGACGTCCGGGGCCGCGAAGATGACGTGCGCTATCTCGCGGTCCGCGTCCTTCATGTCTTCGTATTTATACATATGGTCGAAGGCGTCGCAGACGACCTGGCAACCGAGGCTCGATGCTTTCACCCAGAGCTTGGCAGGCTTGACCTCCCTGGTGATCTTTGTCAGGAGCTCTCCCAGCTGCGGGCCTGAAGCCCTGGCCAGGGATTGGGCTTTCTTGTAACCGTCGATACTGACCCCCTGGTCGCCCGGCCAGTCGAATAAGAGGACCGGCGTATTGACGTCGAGAAGATAGGCGAAGTAGGCGGCCTTGATCGCCGTGGCTTCATAACCGTCCTTATAGCCGAAGACGACGACGAGGAGCGAGTTGTGCGGAGAGGCTTTCACCGCCTCGGACAATTGTTTCATGAAGGCGTCGCTGTCGAGCGGCGCTGCTTCCTGCAGCCCTATGATGTCGTGCTTTTTGAGGTGCTCCGGGAGCATCGTGCCGATGGTCAGGCCGGGGTCGATCTTGACGTTAAGTTTCCGGTAGGAGCGGTTTGGCGCCATCTCGCTGCCGAACGAAGCGGAACCGTCCTGCGCGGTTATCGGCTGGCGGTCCGTCGCGTAAAAGATGTCGATCACCCGGTAATTGCCTTTTATTGTATACGGGATGCGCTTGTAGAGATCGCGGAAATACGACGTGGTCCTTGCGAGAGGCATGGAGGCGCATCCCGACAGGAGCGCGCTTATGATAAGCGCCGTGATAACGTAATACATCCTTAAGGGATCCTTAGACCGTGTATTCATCGTCATCCTTTCTTAAGTGTTTGCGAGAACCAGTCGAGTATCAACTGTTTCATCTGTTCGTAGTGGCCCTGGACTAGCCGTTCGGCGTGGAGGCCGCCTTTTATGATCTCTATCTTTTTCGGGCCCGGCGCGGCGTCGTAGAGTTTCTGCGAATGGCGGGACTTGACGATCCAGTCCCGGTCGCCGTGGATGAAGAGCATCGACGCGTCCTTTATCCGGCCTATCGAATCGATGGGCCGCTCCTTGGCGAGCAAGGGGTTCCCTGGCCGCGCGCCTTTTCCGTGCCAGCCGCAGGCGATATTGTCGAAAAGGTCGGAGAACATGCCCGGCTCCCAGAAGCGGTAGTCGATCTTGTCGAAGCGGTACGGGCAGCTGATGATGACCATGCTCTCCACGCTGTCGCGCTCGGCAACCGCATTGATCGCGGCGGCAGCGCCGAGGGAGTAGGCGAGTATACCTATGTGTTTGTATCCTTTGCTCTTCGCGTAGTCGATGACGGCGGTGACGTCGGCGTCTTCCCGGGACGACCACGTGAACGTGCCGCCAGACGCGCCGTGGCCTCTCATGTCAAAGATGATGACATCATGCGCGGCGGAGAGGAGCTCCACCGTCTTCTTCATCCACCGGTTCTCTTTCGAGTTGTAGAAGCCGGGGCATACGATGATGACGGAGTCGAAGCCGTTTTGGTAATGGTCGTACGCGATGGTGATGTTGTCGGATGTACAGACGGTGCCGCTTTCGCTTTGCGCGGCTGGGGCTGCCGGGGACAGGATAAGCGATATAGCCAGGGCCAGGATTAGGGCCAGGATCAGAATTCGCATTGGAGTATTATAGCAAAGAATTTTAAAGATAGTTGCACCAATTTCCGATTTTCGCTTGTATAGCCGCATCGCGATGAGGTAGAATAACATTAGAAAAAGGAGGCGGATATGGGAAAGAGGATCATGTATGGCTGGGTTCTTTGCGCTTTGGCTTTCGTTTTTGTGGCAGGGGCGGTTGCGCTCAATTGCTGCGCTGAGGAGCAGGCCGCGACGGCGGCAAAGATGACGCTCGACAACCTCATGACTGCCTATAACGGCGAGAGCAACGCCAACGTGCGCTATCTCGCATTCGCCGTGAAGGCCGATGAGGAGGGTTACGAAAAAGTGGCGAGCCTCTTCAGGGCGGCGGCCAGAGCAGAACAGGTGCATTTCGAGCACCATGCCAAGGTCATAAAAGAGCTTGGCGGCACGCCTGCGGCGAAGATCGAAACGCCGGTGGTCAAAACTACCAGAGAAAATCTAGAGGAAGCGCTGAAGGGTGAGACCTACGAGTCTGATGTGATGTATCCCGAATTCCTGGCAAGAGCTGAAAAGGATAAGGTCGCGAATGCCGTCGACGCATTTGAGGACGCCAAGGCAGCGGAAGCGGTCCATGCCAAGTGGTATAAAAAGGCACTTGCTGATCTGGATGCCTGGAAAGGGCCGAAGATGGAACTCTATGTCTGCCCGAAGTGCGGGAATGTGGTCGATGTGATACCTGGGCCTGCCTGCCCCATATGCATGGAAGACACGAAAAAGTTCATGCTGGTCAGCTGACCGGGTTTTGCCGCTTTTTAAAGAAATTCGCTTTCACCCATCCCCAGTTAAGTGTTAAGTGCGCGGCCACGACCATTATCATGAAGAGGCCGTTGTACTCGTGGATCTCGAAGATGAGCGGCGTATAGTGGGTTTTTATCTTAAATACGATGATCAGGCTGGTGATGACCTGTATCATGAACGAAAAGAACAGGATCGGGTTCACTATACGTAACGCCACGGCTTTATTCATAATGCTCCTCCCCGGGTAACATTCCCTGCCGAACCGCTCATTTTCCGAAGATATTCTTCATGCTCTTATCGAGCTGCTTCGCTTGTTCCCTTACTGCTTTCCCTGCCCTCTTAGCAGCCCTCTCGGTCCTGCGCTCCGCGAGTATCAGGCTCTTCTCGGGATCCTCTTTTCCTACGGTCGCCCACCAGTCGCTGACTTTATCAAAGACGGTGTCCTGCGCGTGGACAGGAACGACGAATATCAATATTGCCAGAAAGACCGTGGCTGCGAGACGCACGACATTTTTATTCACAACACCCTCCTATTTCTTTTTACCGAATATGCTCGTGAGCGTATCCGAGATAGTCTCCACGGCCTGGGAGGCCTTTTGTGTAGTGTCTCCCGTCATACCGGAGAATTGCTGCGCATTGGCGAGTATGCCCTGGACGCTGCCTCGCAGATCATAGATATTAAAGTTAGCCAGCGCCGCTATTGACGTCCTCTCTATCGCCCTGACGACGATGAGGCTTACGAGCGCGTTCGGATCGTCGATATTCGTGTAAGTCTCGTCGATGGCTAAATTGAACTCTTTTACGATAGGGGTGCCCATCGAATAGTCTTTAAAGACGACCTTTCCTATCTTTAGCGCCAGGCGATCGATCATGAACGGAGGCATCCTCTCCGCAGGTCTTGCTCCCCGCTTCCGCGCTTGGACGACTTTAAGCGAATCGAGATTGAGTTCGCCGTATGCGTTTCTGACAACTATAAGCTCCTTCAGGTCGATGCGCGCGTTTATCAGATGCACCTTGCCTCTCAAGAGAGCCCGGCGGTCATAATCGACATATATCTCCGGCATGTCGACCATCATCCGGTCTTTAAAACCCGCAGGACTGAAGAGTTTGAGGCCCCTGATATGGAGGAAGGGCTTGAAGATGCCGACCCGGAACGAATCCATCCTCAGCGTCAGCCCGGTGACCATCTTGACGCCCTTCTCGACTGAGGCCCTGATGATAACGTTCCTTGTAAAGATGACTACAAGAGCAAGGGCCACTATGCTTATTGCTGCAAAAATTAATAACTTCTTCATCGCTGCCCTCCTTCCCCTTGGGGAACGTCCCTCAAGGGCCCGCCTGACCGATAGAGACTGCATCAGTCGGGCAGGGACACACCTCATTTAATCCCTACATCAACCGGTCATATTTAGAGCCGAGCCTGTAGGATTCGAGCTCGATCTGCTGTTTTCCCGTGTCTACGACGATGACGAATGAATAACCTCTTAACGATGTCGACCTGAATAAAGACATGTATACATTACCCCTTGAATGCGTTGGCTTACTGCCGAGCCGGGGGCTTGTGACAAAACCTACGGAACGGAAAGCGGCGTGGAGCTTGTCGCCGTCCGGCTCTCTCAGAAGTACATTGACAGAATATACGAGCCTGTCCTCGACGACCTCGCCGTCCCTCTGGGGCGCTTCGGGCCCTTTGGCGGAGACGAGCCTCGCGTCCTTGAACGTCCTCACGAGCACCGGGCGTATTATGGAGTCGATGTCTTTTCCCGAGGGATTGGCCGGGGTAACGTTTCTAGCGAAGGAAAATTTCGGATTATTCTGTGTTATCTGGGCCTGCATCGTCAGTTTTTCTAATCCAGCCTGCGACCTATATTTCGTCGGCTCATCCCCCTCCCTCTTACCACAGCCGCTGCCGATGAAAATGAAAAATAATGCCGCGAATAACAAAGGTGCTGCTATAAAAGATCCCTTGTGCGCTTGTACCATGGAACCTCCAAGTATTGGGGAACGTCCCCGAAATCTGGCGGAGGAGGTAGGATTCCTCCTTCGCTCGCATAGCTCGCTTCGGGCCGGCCAAATTGCTGTCGGGCATAGCCCTTTTCTTCCTATTCGTCAGCGCAATTTGGCTTCGAATCCTACCACTATTCGAGTAGTATAAAACCGACTAAGACCGACGACATAATACTGGCGGAGGAGGTAGGATTCGAACCCACGGTGGACTTACGCCCACAACAGCTTTCAAGGCTGCCGCGATCGACCACTCTGCCACTCCTCCGCAAATCCCAAATTTTCTAAATGAACAATTGCTTAATGAGACCTATATAGACGCCCTTCGTGGCGTTCCAGGTGTCGATGAAGAAATGTTTCGCCGAGAAAGACCTGAACATCAGGCTGAATAAGAGCGCAATGATGATGATATTCAGCACATAGACGAAGACTATCGAGAAGAGATACCCCGACTTCAATATGTCGGGCTGGCGTATCTTCATCACCTCTATCGTCATCACGACGTGGAACGCCAGCGCGAAACCGATCAGGTAGATGAATGCGGCGCCGTTGATCCTATAGGAATACGAGATGACGTAATAGACCGCCATCAGTATGATGGCGTAGATCGGCACGAAGTAGGGGCTGAGCTCTATAAAGGTGTTGGTCTTATCGGTCGTGACGCTGCCGCCTTCCTTCGACACGTTGAAGGACTGGATCTTGCCGCCCATGATCCAGGCGAATATGCCATGCACAGCCTCGTGTCCGAGGACATATACGGCTGTCGGCTTGTAAAATAGGAGGTGGAGGGCGACATAGCTCACGACGCCCCAGACGAAGTATTGCAGGATGCCCGAGAGCTGGCTCACGGCGGTTATGTTTACGTAGAAGGCGTAGGTGACGCCGAACATGAGCGGTATCGAGAGTATACCGACGATGAGTTTCAATATCTTCATGAGCATATCAGTCTTTCGTAGGGACAGTCCCCACCTTGTGCAGACTACAGTCCGGGGACAGTCCCTATTTTTCGAAGGCCGTCCATGTAAGGGACGAGCGCTTCCGGCACGTTGACGCTGCCGTCCTTGTTCTGGTAGTTCTCGAGTATCGCCACTACGAGCCGCGCGAGCGCCACGCCCGAGCCGTTCAGCGTGTGGACGAAAGTTATCTTCTTTGTATCCTTCTGCCGGTAACGTATGCCGGCGCGCCTGGCCTGGAAGTCGGTGAAGTTGGAACAGCTCGAGACCTCGAGATAAGCGTTCGCGCCGGCAGCGAAGATCTCTATGTCGTAGCACTTCGCCGCTGCGAACGATATGTCGCCCGTGGCGAGCATATTTATCCTGTAAGGGATGCCCAGGAGCTGCAGGACGTCCTCGGCATCGGCCAGGAGCTTCTCGAGCTCATCGAACGAGGTCTCCGGCTTCACGAACTTGACCATCTCCACCTTGTCGAACTGGTGGACCCGTGTCAGCCCTTTAGTATCCTTGCCGTAAGAGCCGGCCTCGCGCCTAAAACAGGCGGTATATGCCGTGTAATAGATCGGCAGCTTCTCCTCATCCACTATCTCGTTCGCGTGGATATTGGTGACAGGCACTTCAGCGGTCGGGATGAGGAACAGGTCGTCGTCCTTTAGCCGGTACATGTCTTCCTCGAGCTTAGGGAGCTGGCCCGTGCCGGTCATGCTCCGCCTGTTGACCAGGAAAGGCGGGAATACCTCCTTGTAGCCGTGCTTTTTTGTATGGAGGTCGAGCATGAAGTTGATGAGCGCACGCTCGAGCCTGGCGCCCAGGCCCATGAAGAGAACGAAGTTGGAACCGCTTATCTTGGCGGCTGCGCCAAAGCTTATTATGCCGAGGAGCTCGGCAATCTCCATGTGGGTTCTGGGGATAAAGTCAAAAACGGGGTTTTTGCCCCAGGAACGGATGATTTTATTGGCTTGCGGACCACCTATTGGGATCGATTTATCGGGTATATTTGGGATTAGATATATCAATTTAGCCAGTTTTTCGTCTATATCCCCCACTTTCTTATCAAAATTGGCTATTTTTTGGGAAACGCCCTTCATCCTGTCTATGACATCCTTAGGGTTCTTTTTAGCCTTAACTATAGCGGAAATCTCGTCATTTGCCTTATTCCGCTCAGCCTTCAGGCCCTCCACCTCTGTGAGGAGCTTGCGGCGCTCCTCATCCAGGGCGATGACCTCATCGACGTTGATGTTGCACCCCTTATTCTTAAGGCCCTCTTTTACCAGGTCCCTGTTATCTCTGATGAACTTCAGATCTAGCATGTCATTACCCCTATCCTTTTATGGCCCCCAGCGGCCTCATGCGGCAGACGCGCTTTGAGATGCCTGCACCATGGACGACGTTCACGACCTCGTTCACATCCTTATACGCCTCTGGCGCCTCTTCCGCAAGGGTCTCCCTGCCGCTCGACATTACTATGATGCCCTTACTCTCCAGCTCACGGCCGATGGAGCGGCCCCTGCACGCGCTGATGGCAGCGGTGCGCGAAAGCCGCCTGCCTGCGCCGTGGCACGTCGAGTAGAAGGTCTCTTCCGCCTTCCTCGTGCCGACCAGGAGGTATGAGTTCCTCCCCATGTCTCCCGGTATTATCACCGGCTGGCCTACGCTTGAATATTTGGCCGGAAGCTCGGGATGGCCTGGCGGGAAGGCCCTAGTGGCGCCCTTCCTGTGGACGCAGAGCGTGCGCTCCTTGCCGTCTATCTTGTACTTCTCGATCTTGGCTATGTTGTGCGCGACGTCGTAGATGAGGTCCATGCCGAGGTCCTTCGGGCCCAGGCGGAAGACCTTCTCGAACGTGAGCCGCGCCAGGTGCATGAGGCACTGGCGGTTCGCCCAGGCGTAGTTGGCCGCGCACTTCATCGCGCCGAGATACGCTTTACCCTCTTCGGAGTTGACCGGCGCGCAGGCAAGCTGCCTGTCAGGGACGCTGATATTGTATTTCGAGAGGCAGCGTATGAAATCTTTGGAATACTCGTCACAGACCTGGTATCCGAGGCCGCGCGATCCGGAATGTATCATGAGCGTGACCTGGCCCTTCTCCAGCCCGAAGACGCCGGCAGCAGTCTCGTCGTATATCTCGTCGATAACCTGGACTTCCATGAAGTGGTTGCCTGAGCCGAGCGTGCCGGACTGGCTCTTGCCGCGCTCGTACGCGCGCTTCGAAACGTCGTCGGGATTGGCGCCCTTTATCGCGCCGCGATCCTCGGTATAGTCCAGGTCCTCAGGCCGGCCGTAGCCATGCTTAACGACCCAGGAGGCGCCCTCAGCCAGGAGCTTCCGCTCCTCGGACTCGCTTACCTTTATATCGCCGGTCGAGCCGACGCCTGCAGGCACATCGCTGTGAAGCGCGGATACGAGGTCGCGCAGTTTCGGCTGGACGTCCTTCTCGGTGAGAAGAGTCCTGACAAGCCTGACGCCGCAGTTCACGTCATACCCAACCATTCCAGGCGATATTATTCCATTATTATCGACATCAAAGGCGGCAACTCCTCCTATTGGAGCTCCGTAGCCCCAGTGTATGTCCGGCATGGCGAGCGAATGTTTGACGATCCCGGGAAGGAACGCGACGTTAGCCACCTGCTCGGCAGCCTTGTCGTGTCGGATATCCTCGATCATCTCAGCGTCGGCGTAGATGACGCCGTCGACGCGCATGCCCTGCTTGTAGCTTTTGGGCACTCGCCACCTGTATTCGTCTATCTTCTCTATCGGCCCCTGCCAGGTCATACGTCGAAGATTATCTCCACTGAATAACCGTCCGCGGCCTTTTTGATATTCAAACCGCTGTATGTCGCGGCCTTTATCTCGGTCTTGAGGCGGTTGCGGTTGGCGCCGATGGGACGGCCCACAGCAGTGGCGCGCAGCCTGCCTTCCTCCAGTGTCTCGATATGGAATTTATTGAAGATGAGCTGTTTGGTGTAGAAGTTGTAAAGGAGTTCGTCGAGCCAGGATACGAGGAGCTCTTCGTAGTCGGGGGCTTCGAGGTCGAACGTCTCGGTGACCTCGCCGGTCATGTTCTCGATGTCGGCGATGATATCGAACATCGCGAACGCGGCATTCTCGAATAGTTCCTTCAAGGAAGCGCCGAATACCCGGACGCCGATATCAGCCGTGTGGGGGAATTGTTCGTATCTCTTCATATACGCCCTGTGTTGGATGGTTGTATTTTACACTTATTACAGGGCGCTATCAAGATATTTTAGAAGTTGTCGATGACGCCTTTTAGCAGGGAATCCTTATCATAATAAGCTATTATATCATCATTATCGTCTATATCTATCTCGCCGGCCTCGCGCTCGAATCGGAGTTCCTGGTCGAGCGCGGCCAGGACGTCGGGGGTGTCTATGAAACGGGAGATCTTATTGAACTGCGTTATGCCGCCGCGAAGGCCTTCGTGGTGCATCGAGAGGAATAGCCGGTTCTTGGCGCGCGTAAGCGCCACATAAAGGAGCCGCGACTCCTCCTCGATCTGCTCGCTGTCGTCGAGGGCAAAACTGCTCGGCAGGACGCCGTCGACCATGCCGATGAGGAATACCGAGTCCCATTCGAGCCCTTTCGCCGAATGTATCGTCGATAACGTGAGCGGCTTCTCCTTATCCTTGGCGGCCGGCTCGACCTTCCAGACGCCGCGCTCGGGCGACTCGATGGCGAAGTCTGCCAGCAGCTGCTCGAGCGAGTCGTAGCGCGCCGATATCTGCCTCAGCGCCTCGAGGTCATTGATCCTGAGATGCCAGTCGTCGAACTTCTCCTTCATGAGGGGCTGATAATAATCGAGCGCCAGATCGTATAGAGTGCCGGGGCTCAATTTATAGCTCGACGCGGATTTGAGATATGCTCTCAGGCGGGCCATGTTCTTCACGTGCTTATTCCATCTCGCGGTGTCGGTCAGCACCCTCTCGGTGATCTCTTTCATGGATCCTGACGCGAGGATCTCCTCGACGAGTGAGTCGGCGGTCTTCTCTCCGATGCCCGCGAGGAGCGTGAGCGCGCGGTGCCACGCTATCTCGTCCTTCATGTTCATCACGATCTTCATGTGGGCGGTGACGTCCTTTACGTGCGCGGTCTCGTAGAATTTCAGGCCGCCGAAGACCTGGTACGCTATGCCGTTCTTGCCGAGCTCTGCCTGTAGCGGTATCGACGCGTAGGCCGCGCGGAATAGGACCGCCTGATGGCCGATGTCGATACCTTCTGAACGAAACTTGTTTATCATATCGACGATCCACTCCGCCTCGTCGTAGGCGTTCTTGAAGAAGCTCATCTTCGGCTTCTCGCCGGCCTCTTCTCTCGTCGAGATGAGGCACTTCGAGTACTTGTTCTCCATGTTGCCGAGGACGGCGTTGGCGGCGTCGAGTATCTTCTGCGTGCTGCGGTAGTTCTCCTCGAGCTTTATTATCCTGCAGTCCGGGAAGAGCTTCGGGAACTCCATGATGTTCTTGTGCGACGAGCCCCTGAATCCGTATATCGACTGCGCGTCGTCGCCGACGACCATGATATTGCCGTGCTCCTTGGCCAGAAGGTAGGTGATGTCGCCCTGGAGCGTGTTCGTGTCCTGGTATTCGTCGACCATCACAAATCTGTATTTGCCGGAGATGTTACGGCGCATCTCGTCGATATCGAGGAGCATCTTCAGGTAGACGAGGAGGTCGTCGTAGTCGAGATAATTCTTGCCGATCTTGTAGACGGCGTACTCTTTGCGCAGGACCTCGATCTCTTTGGTGAACTCGAGGAAGTGCGGATACTCCCGCTCGAGTGTCTTCGCGATCGAGCGGCCCTTATTGATGGCCATGCTCAGGATGTCCCTCAGAGTGTCTTTTCGCGGGAACTTCTTATCCTTCTCGGCAAGGCCGAGTTTCACGCAGCATTTATGGATGGCCTCTTCGGCATCGGATTCATCTAATATGGTGAAGAGGTTCGAGAGGCCGAGCGCCTTTGCGTACTTCTTCAGTGTCTTGAAGGCGAACGAGTGGAACGTCCCGCCCTCGACGTGCTTGCAGCGCGTATCGTGCCTCGAGGCGCGCGAGAGCATCTCGTGGGCGGCCTTTCTCGTGAATGTGAGGAGGAGTATCGATTCGGGCTTGATATTGTTCTGGACGAGGTGTGATACGCGGTATTCTATGGCGCGGGTCTTTCCGGAGCCGGCGCCCGCGATGACGAGGACTGCGCCGTCTATGGTGGTGACTGCGGCGAGTTGCGACTGGTTCAGCTTACCCTTGAGGTCGTGCATTATGGGACTTGCGGAGAATCCTCTTAGAGACCGGCGGAGGACCGCGGGTCGAGATTCGTTAAAAGGCCGGCGCCGCGGTACTGCCTTGCGGCCGATATGCCTCTGCCGGAGCCGCCGGTGGAGTACATCTTCGGGTCGATGCTGGCGATCGTCTCGCAGTCGGGATAGAACTTCCTGACAGCGCCTTCGACGGTTCTTTGGCCGGTGTGATGCAGCTCGCGATTGGATATGAAACTATAAAGGCCGTTTTTACCCTTCCAGACGCAGATCGCGTGCGCGATGCTGATGCCCCTGAACCTGATGACCAGGACGTGGTTCTCCACGCCCATGCGCGTGAGCATCTCCGACGCCAGTATCGCGAAATCCTCGCAGTCGCCCGAGCGCGATTCGATCGTCTCTTCCGGAGAGTGCGCCTGGTCCGGCAGATTTGTCGTGTATGTGAATTCCTGAAAGAAGAACTGCGCGATATCTTCCGGCGAGGTGATGCTCAGCATTATCTCCTCGATACCCTGCGAGGCGTACGCGGATGCCGCGAAGATCGCCGCGATCGCGAGAAGAGCTAAGTGCGCTGTGAATTTACCGCGTCCGGTTATTTTCGTCATCATCGCCTACCAGTATAGCCTTTTGAATCTGGCCGAATATCTTTTTATCCACTCCCTCGAAGCTCTCTCCAGAGATATCTCTTTCCCCAGCTGGAGCCTTCTCAGGTCGCGGAATTCGCTTATGAGATACAGCTGTTCTACGAGCTTGACCTTGTAGGCGGCGCTCAGCTTATGAAAAGCGGCGCCGACATTGTAAAGATTGGACTCCGGGCTTTTGTTGCAGTGGACCACCTTGGCCCTGACATTGAAGACCTTGTCATGGAACGGCATCCTAAGCATTATAAGGGAGCTCGGCTTGACGGGCTTCCTTGACGCGAAGAGGATACCGCCCATGCTGACATTGATCACGGTGGACCTCTTCTCTTCGGATGCCTTGGCCGGCTCGGCTGACTTGCCGGGGCCTTGTTCAAGCACCTTGTAGGTGAGCGGGAAACAGAGCGGGTGGCGTATGAAGCGCCTGTGTTCGGATATGGGCAGAGCGTTCTTCGTTTGCATCTTCTTCCTTTTGGCTATTACTAGTTCTATATTAACACATAACGTTTATGAGTCAATAAACATAACTAACTTTTTTATTTCTAAACATCTGTGCTCATTATTTCAGAAAATATACAAAATCGGTTGCCCAATGGGCGATGACGGCAGGCAGTATCGAGCCGGTCTTCAATACCGATATCATCGGCAATACGGCCCATATCGCCGCCGTCATTATCGCGTGCAATCCTCCGGACCAATGTATGAAACCGAATATGACGCACGAGACCGCTACGAGCACGGCAGGATTTTTAAGATAGCGGCCGAGGACCGAGGCGTAGTAGCCCCTGAAGATCGCCTCTTCGCTCACGCTGACGAGCACCATCCCGACGGTCAGGTCGAATAATTTCATGAGGTTATTGTCCGCTGCCGGAAAGCTGAAAACTTCCGTCGGCGGCAATGCGCCCTTCAGGAACTGCCAGACGAACCGGTCTATGAGGATGCCTGTCACCGACAGGACGGCGGCCCAGGCTATCAAAGGCCGCAGCCCTATCTTAACGAACCCGAAATCGGCCGGCGCGCAGCGTTTCGATCTGATCAGGAAGAATATGACGGCCAGCGCGAGGATCCTCGATAGATAATCGACGGCGAGCCAGCCTGCGTAGGACTTTATGGGGATAAATGCGAAATCGTTCAGGACGAAGATGAGCGTCAGCGCTATCAGGAAGGCGGGTTTGCTATTCACGCTCTATGCTTTTTATGTTCGACTTCTTTATCGTGAGGGACCCCTCGCCTTTATCGAGCGCGAGACTCACCTCTATCTCGTTGGGGCTCTCTTTCACTATCCTGCCATTGATCACGGATCCGGATTTGAGATTTATCTTTACAGTGCCGCTTGCCTTTATGGACGCGCCGACAGCCTTAAACGGATTTGAGAACTTTATGGAAGAGAGCGATTTGAACGATTTGAACGATTTGAACGATTTGAGTGATTTGAACGATTCGAGCGATTTTTGCAAAGAGCCCTTTGACAATAGCACCGAGAACGCTGCGATAGCGGCTATCACCAGCAGGATGACGAGCGCTGTGGCCATGGCCCTTATCCTGTCGAGCCATATCCTGCTGTAGACCGTCGTCCGGCCGCGGCCGCGCTTCTTTGATACATACATGGCCTTGTCGGCGCTCGCGATGATCTTATCCGGCGAATCGCCGTCGGTGGCGCAGGAAGCTATCCCGCCGCTGAAACTCATCTTCAGGAGCTTGCCTGCCAGGAGGAACGGCCTGCCCTTGAGCGTGCTCTGCAGATCTACCGCTATCTTATACGTATCTTTCTCGTTCTTCTCCGGCAGGACGACGATGAACTCGTCCCCGCCGAAACGAAAGACGGTCGACTCGGTATCGGCCAGTCCCAGGCGGATGCTCGACGAGAAGTACTTGAGGACTTCGTCGCCGTAGAGATGGCCGTACTTGTCGTTGAAGGGTTTGAAGTGGTCGACGTCGAGGAGGATTATGGAGAATACAGTGTTATAGGCCTTGTGCTCCGCCATCAGCTTATCGAGATACGGAGTGATGGAATCTCTCGTGTAGCAGTTGGTGAGGAAATCCTGTTTTGCGTTATAGAGCGTCTCCATTTGAAGATATTATAACTTTAAAATTGATTTTGCGCAATCCGAAAGGTTTAAAAATAAGCGGGCGCAGGATACGCCCTCGGACGTGGGCTATCTTTATAGGCCCGGGAGGTCGTTGGCCGCCGATATCGGCGCCATCAAATAAGCTTAGACATGAGAGGTATGATCTCGTACTCCGTGACCAGCTTCTCCAGATAGTCGCTGGTGCTGTCTTGCGACCTTGAACCGGAAGCGGTTCCGGATCCGGAGTTCATCCGACCGTTATTCCTCTTGGCCCTTAGCCAATATACGCCGCTGCCGAATATCCTATTCGCTCTCTCGCCGATCACCAAGCCGACGACGATCATCATCATGACGTTGTCCATTCTCATGCCTTCACCCCCTTTCAAAAGTAAAAACAGCAACCCGCATTCCCGAGTTGCTGTCAGTGTTGCAGTTTTATCGCTGGTGTCGTAACCATAACCACCTCATTTCGTGGTTACGCCTATAGTATACCACATGATCTGCGATAAGGCAAGTTTAAGGCGCCGCTTGCTCGGCCTTTAATTTCAAGAGCTCTTTGGTCTTCGTGCTGTAGATCGACGCGCGCTGCCACTTGCCGTTTATATACTGATATGTCGTCAGGAACTTGTCAATTTGCGGGTTATTCTGGTAGTCGCGGTCCATCACGACGATATCCTTTGTTCCGTCGTTATCCACGTCCTTCACCTCTATCGACGGCTCGTTTGAAACGATCTTCAGCTGCCTCGTAAGGGCATTACCGTCGAAGCTGTAAAGTATGAGCTCCCAGTCATCGTCGGTGCGCGGAGCGCACGACGATACGCCTATGAAAGGGTTGATCTTGTCGGATATGGTCACATCCTCCAGCCCGCTCGATTTATAGCATATCTCTTCGTTCAAGGGCGCCGAGAAGGTCTTTCCGCCCTCTTCTATGCGGAGGGTGGCGTTTTTGACTATATCGTAATCCGGGCGGTCTGCCATCGTATCTTTTATCAATGTCACATTGTCCGAAACGCCGTTCTTGTCGGCGTCCAGCGCAAGGGAGCTTTTGTGCTCGTGCTCAATCTTCTCGTTCTTCGCGACATCATAAGCAAGGCCGGAAGATGCGATGAGAGCCGCCATTGACGCCGCTGCTATCATAACCGGTATCTTTTTGTTCATGTCGCTCCTTGCGGCGCGGCTATCTCGCGCCCGTCACCCTGGACTTGTTCGCCTTGTAAAGGTTATCGCCCAGCCATTGCTTGGCGAGCGCGTCTTTGTCCACGCCCTTCACGCCCCAGTCGTATTCCATGATGGCGAGCGTCTTCAGGACATTGACGAAGGGCTCTTTCTTCATGCTCGGGTTCTTCGCGTAGAAATCATCCAGACGCTTACAGTAGAAGATGGGGTCTTTTTTGATGGTGGCCCCCTGCTTGCCGGCCTCCTCCTTGAACATCTGCACCGTCGCGACCCTCTGGCGCTTGTCCATCTTCAGATAATCGAATCCCGTAAACACGGCCTGCGCGGCGAATACCGAAGCCGCCGCCAGCATCGAGATGGTGATCATGGCGATTCTATGGTTTTTCATCGGATACCTCCTGTATGATCCTATTGTAGAACTACGAGCTCAGGATGTCAATAATGTAAAAGGGGCGTAAAAAAGCCCGCCTATCGTAACACTTTCATGTTTATCGATAGGCGGGCAAACCGCTTAGACGCTCATAAGCGTCTTACCAAGAAGTATATCACATCTTTTTACAAATGCAAGGCGGGAAAGGGGTAAAAATAGGGACGGTTCTCGACGCAATCCCAGACCTGTCCCCCATTATATCCCAGAACCGTCCCCTAGTTGTAGTTACTTCGATTAATGGGTCCGTTTCTCAAGGAGCCGCTTCTCTATGCTCGTACTATTGTATTATTGGATGGCTCTGGACTATCCACGCTTACTTATTAATTAAACCCTCTGCCTTGATCAGAAATCCTTCGGCAATTTTTAGCAGCTTTTCGCAACCCGCCTGAGACCACCTATTATAGTAGTCTGCTTCCTCCCTCAGGTTCTTTGCCTCCTGAAGACCATCGAGGAAAGAGACCGGGATCTGCTTTGTCTCAACGTACAGCGTTTTGATGGCAGCTATAAGGCAATAATGGCTATGTTCTCGCAGGTTCTTTGCATAAAGCAGGGCTCTCGCGCTATGGAACATGGAATAATAAATCTGTATAGTCGCCCACTTATAGTCGGCTTCTTTATAGGTCTTTTTGGCTGTCTCTAGATCGGATTTCGCAGTCTCGAGCTCTTGAGGGGCGAGCGTAACGCCTCTCGAAAAAGGCTTGATCTTGCCCTTCTTTATGCAGTCATCGTGCTCGTGAGTCACTCTTTTTTCTCCCAGAGGGTGATGCCCCTCCCAACCTCGGCATAATAAACCTTTTCCCTTTTCTCAAAGTCAGGAAGCTCTGACGGCGTCTTGATTATCGACTGTATCTTCTGTTTTGTTTTCAGAGAAGCGACCGCTTTCTTCGCGGCTTCCGGCTCCTGCGAGAGGATAAACAGGTCTATGTCGCTTGTGGGGTCATTCTCGCCGCGGCCTGTGCTTCCGTAAAGGATTATTTTGGTGGATAACGGCTTCAGTTTCGACACGAGAGGACGTAGCGCAAGGACATTCTTCAAGACCTTAAACTGTTTTATGGCAGAGTCATCATATATGATGGAGTAGAAAAGCAGTCTCCCCTTCTTCGCCTTTGAGACAAGGTTCTGCCGCGAGAGCTCTCCAAGGGCGATATATACGCCTGCCCTGCTTATGGAGACAGCTTTCTGAATTTCGCTGCACAGAAACTCCTTGCCAGGATGCTCCGCAAGATATGAAAGCACCTTCAGGGAATTGGTGGCACCGAATATGTCCATGGTCTTTGGCTTTTTCATATCACCTCCATCAGTCTAATATATTAGACACTCGTCTATTATATTAGACCCGTGGAATTAGTCAAGGACATTTTTGAGTTTTTTGGGGTCCGTTTCTCAAGGGAAATGGGGACGGTTCTAATTTTCCCGCTAAGTAAGCGGGGCAGGTCTGAGATGCTATTGAGGGACGGATCTGGGATTACCGGCAGAACCGTCCCCTAGTTGCCTTGGCCGCTATGTCAAAGAAGTAGTATCTCCTGACAAGCTGGGTCAGCGTGTCAGTCATGGTGACTTCGAGCGCCTTAAGTATTTCTGTGAATATAGTGCCGAAGAGCCGGTTATAAGGGTCTTTGGCCTTAAGCTGTAGGCCTAAAGTCTGTGGGGCGATGGCATCGGTTCCGTTGGATGTCTTAAAAGCACCTGATACAGGTAATATATCCCCTCTGCTTGTGATGGTGAGTGCGTAGGTATACTGGGAGCTGGCTGATTGAAATTAATTAGAACCGTCCCCTTTATTCCTTTTTTAAATAGCGAGTTTAGAGGGAGGTGTGTCCCAAAGTGACACGTCCCCAAATTCCCACTTCTGGACCTGACTTCGATTATGCTATGCTCCTTTATGTTATTTTTTGATAAGCTTCATTGAAAGGATTAGACTAGCATAAATTACTATGGGATAAATAGCAAAAGCAAATAGATAATTATTCAATTTTTCGACCTCAGTTACTATAAATGTCAACCCTATAATGTAAATCGTGGAGAAGAAAAATCCAACAAGAAAATATTTATATTGAACAGTTGACAGATTTAACTTAAATATTTTTCGAACTCCAAACGTAATTATAGTCATTGCCATCAATTGAATTACATTTGTGATTAGATAAATAATAAACCACGGCCAAGGAGAAAAAAATGGTTCAAAAGATGGATTGGAATATATGTTGAAACGATTAAATGCAAACACTGTTATAACGATTGCTACAATACTACCTAGCGCCATATTCACGAATCTCATTGATAGTGACCCCTTTAATTTTATTAAGCAACAAAATCCTGAGATTTTAGCTCCATCTTTTCCTTTCTTTAATAAATCACATCTTCCACCACTCTGTCATTAATTGATTCCCGCTATTATCTTCGAGGACATATTGGTATTCATATGACTGTCCTGATAATAGATCGGATATGGTTAGGTCAAATGACGGCATCGATGGGATGAAAACCTCTTCCATCCACTGGTCCGAGCTTATAATGCGGTAGCGTATAATTAGCTTCTTGAGGAGCTCGTTTGTAGTTATATGCGTAGTGAATGTGGTATTGGTCTTATTCGTTACCGTGTTCTCTGTGATTGCAGGGGGTGTATAGTCAAAAATGGGGGTGGAATAAGTATCAGTATTATCAGTAAGCTTAGTGTAGTTCGAGCTTGTGTCGAGCATGAGTAATTCTAGCGCATATTCCCTGCCCGCGTCAAGACCGTCTAAAAGAAACATCTTCACTATATTGCCGGGGATATCGAAGAAGAAGTAGTTCTTTATAGCTTGGGTGACTTGGTCTATGAGTTTTATCCCGAACATCGAGAGCTTTTCCGTGAATGAGCCTGTGAATATCATGCTTGTTGGGCTCTTTGGCTCAAGCGTAGCGGCGGATATATCCTCAAAATAAGGGGATGTGGTATCGCCTCCTGGAGACGTCCGGAAACCGCCTGATACCGGGAGTATGTCTGGCCTACTTGTAGTGGTGAGGGTGTATGTATACTGGTAATTTGGCGATAATGCGCCGACTACGATGACCCTGCCTAGAAGAGAGCTTGTGCCTGCGGACAGTGTCATGGAGCTTACGAAGTTACCCTGGGAGTCATACAGGCTTAAGCTGTAGCTCTCAACAAATGGGTCGGTTATATTATCGTTCTCAAGCGAGATATAGGCCTGGGTAGAGCGTGTCGAGATGATACGTCCGAACCTGGGAGTGCCATGTGTAGCGGAGTCATCCTCTGAGAGCTCTCCGTTAGTCTTGAAGGAAATGTCCTTAACCTCGGAGACTACTCCAAACCTGTCGGTGATGGTTATCTCGGCGTCGTAGTCCTGTCCGCTTCTTAGGTTCTCGAGATTAAATACAAGGCCGTCTGTTAACGCATCACGCACGTCCTGGGTGAGGACAGTTATATTCACCGTCTCTCCGCGGACATGATATGTAATTCGGGCATCCCTTATCTCTTTGGAGATACCGATCTTAATGGATGCTGTGGTATCTGAGACGGACTGTACGATTGAACTGGTAATAACAGGAAGTTCGGGCACTTTAGTCTTAAAGTCATACTTACGTGAATAAGAGACGTCTCCCTCGCTATCCTGATATTTAATCTCGATGTCATAGCTTGTATCACCTGAAAGGCTTTCGAGGGTAATATGGTTTTCGCCGGAGGTTATATTGGAGACAAGGAGAGATTGATAAGTAGTATCGGTCTTCTTCTTATAGAAGACCGTGGCCTGGCTAACGCTTGAATCGACGGTGAAGGTAATATCTGCCGTATCTTCTTCGACATCGGCAATATTGACCTCTTCCGCTATTACATAGTCTTTTGTATCTTCGCCTATGCAGAGATTTACCACACGACCCGCTAGATCATACGCAAACCGGGTAATTGAGCCGAGCGGATCGGCGATAGTAGCAAACTGTCCGAGGGCATTGTAACCAAAGCTTGCGATGATATCATCCGCCGTAGTCGCGAGACTGCCTCTTTCAACTACACCGGTAAGCTGGTCTTTGGTATTATATTCAAACCGTGTTGTGCATCCGAGCCCGTCTATAACTTCCGTCTGCCTGTCGCTGGAGTCGTAAGTGTATTGCGTAGTTCCCATAGCAGTGGTAATGCTGGTGATAAGATCACGCACAGCGTCATAACCGAAAGTGACCGCCCTGCCGAGAGCATCAGTCATATTCGATACAAGGCCTGTGACAAAACCGTTTCGCGTGGCATATTCTATGGCGCTTATATTCTGCGCACCATCATCGGCTTGGATAACATTTCCGGCATCGTCATAGGCGTAGTTTGTGACGCGATTTGTCGCGTCTTTTACCTGGACCAGCTTGCCGCTAGGATCGTAAGTAAAATCGGTCTTAATATCGCCCAGTACGACAGAAACAGAGCCGTCGGGATTGACGCTCCCTATTCGCGATCCTTCCACCATGGTCTTGATATTGCCTTTTTCGTCATAATCGTAATATGTGCCATATCCATTGGCTTTTTCCACGAATGTAAGGCGGCTGTCACCGGCATCACCGCCCCGGTAATATAGCCCGGTCGTATTCCCGAGAGAATCCGTGACAGATATCACATTACCGTATTGGTCATATTCGAAAATACGGGTGTTCCCCTTGGGATCGATAACGGATTGCGGGTTGAATGAATCACCTTCATACTGGTACTGGGTAACATTGCCGAGTGAGTCCACGGAGCTAGTGATACGGAAATTATCATCGTAGGTATACCCTGTAATGGCGCCGGTTGAGATATTGGTATATAGGGTAGCCTGGTCAAGAAGATTCGAGTTGATATCCGTCTGAACGCCTAATAAGCCCGTCCTACTGGTTAGCCTTCCCAGGATGTCATAGGTATTGTCGAATAGCTTTCGTCCGGTGCTGTCGATCCCGGTGAGCATCCTGTGGTCGGAGTCATAAGCCATGTCGAAGAAACGCCCGCTCCAGTCCTGGGTAACTTTAATAAGATCGTTATTTGCCGTGTCATAGGTATAGGAGACGCTGCGTCCGTCCGGGCCGGTGACATTAGAGATCCTGCCGTCAGGGCCATAGGTAACGTCTATGTCTCGTCCGGAAGAGCTGTCTATTATGCCCGTAAGCTTTCCGTCTGTACCGTAGGTATATTCTACCGTGTTAAGGTTATTATCCACTATGGTTGTCAGCCGGCCGTCGGATGCGAAGTTTATATTGTTGCCGCCCCTGACGAGCGTGTATGTGTCATCCGCGTTCATTATCAACGCCTGTATCCCGGAATTCCCATCCTCCGCGAAATAAGCCAATCTTCCGCCGGACATGGTTCCCTCCGGCTTAAACAGGATAGCCCCTCTTGAGGGCCTGTCGGATAGATATATATAAGGATAAGCGGTTACGGTATCAGTGGTTCCTTCAAGCGTCAACTGTGTCTTCGCTATGGGGAAATGGATCTCATAGGGCGTATAATACCAGCCGCTCCCCATCCTCGTGGGATTACCCGATTCGAATGAGTCGTAATATCTCTGCCATATGAGGGGCATACCGCTTAATGAAGCATACGATAGATCGGTACCGCTCCACGAGAAGTTACCGTCTTTTTTGGTAGGCGCTAAAGAAAACGCGGATGCCTGATATGTGGTACCGTTTATTGTAACCGACCAGGATTGCGTAGTGTCGCTTTCGCGGGACTCCTGCGCGGCATCATGTAACCCTGAGACCTGAGAATCGGTATCGAGTAAATATTGGAAGTTCTGTCCGTCAAAGAGGCTGTAGTCTACCCCACCGGCCATAGTTAACGTGACCTGTTGACCTGTATCATGTATTGTTATCGTCTTTGTCTGAAACGCAAGAGGCGTAGTAGCCGGGGTCGTAACGGAAGGCAGGCTTGCCTTTGAGAGCCATTCGAGGTCTACGGGTATATTATTATCTTTGATAAATTTGGCGAGGCCGGCGGCGCGCATTCCCTTCTCAAGTTCCCGGAACTCAGGATACAGGGCAGCGAACTCGGCGAAGTGGTCATTGAAAAACTGTGCGAAAGCCACGGCCCGCGGATCGTCAGGAACTGTCTGAGGCGAACCTTCGCTTATAAACCCGGTCTCGGTCATGAGCTTAACAGAGCTCGTATCAAATATAAACGCATTGCCTGAGCCGCTCTTTATCAGTTTCATATCATTCGGCACAAACCAGAACCTCAGACTGCTATTCTGAGTTATGATGGACGGATCTTCAACATCCTCACAAAGGCTGAATATATCCTTAAACCCGGGTATATGCTCGCTAATGTAGGCCTCCGACATATCCTCGCCATTGGGCCGGATATTTGTATCCGTGATATTATCGGAGCCGAGGCCGATGAGTTTCATCAACAAGTCGGCCTCATAGACGGCTTTACCGAGCGAAGAATTTTCGATGCCTCCGAGGAACCGGACATTCTGGTCCTTTGTCAGGTCGATATTACCCGCTTCATCCATAACAGGATATATGGAAACTCCCGGGGCATAGGCCGATGTGCCAAAAACCGCCTTGAGGGCAGCGAGGAAATAATCAACGGGGATCTCGGGAACATTGGTGCCGGTATCACTCAACATGATGATCTGGCCGGTAAGAGGGTCATAACTTAGGCCGTGAATATCCTGAATGTTCTCTCCTATTATAGACAGGGCTTTATCCATATAGACGCCACCGAGCTCGAAAGGCGATGATTTAAGAGTGCCGGTCAGATGGTAGTCAGTTCCGCTAAATCCGCCGCCAAAGCTGTCGCCACCACCGCCTCCACCAGGACCGTTGCCGTAAATGTATTTGTCGTCATCTTTAAAAATCTTGTTATTTGTAGCTTCTCTTAAGACCTCTAATATATATGTTTGACAATCGCTTTGAGGATGAACATAGCGTCTTTCCCCTGCCTTAAATTCCTTTTTCCATTTTTGTTGGATCTTTATCTCTGCGTTTTTTAAAATCTTATCGTCAATGTTTCGCCATATTACAATATCGTATTTTGATAAATTTTCAGATTTATCCGACCCAAATATTGGAGTATTTAGTTTAATATTATCGCCTAAATACCCGCTATTCGTTCCATCATTATAAAATATTTGCCAATGTCGCCCAGCGACACTTCCTTTCCCATAAACCTCTTCAGCCAACCACCTTATAATAGGGTTTTCGAGAAGGCGCGCTCTAACATCTGCTAATCCTAGCGGATCCACATAATTCACTGGATTATTCTGCACATAAATAAACGGGTTGAGACTCTGAGTCTCACTCTGCTCGCCGATAAAAGCAGGGTCCCTCGAGATAAATCTCCCGAGCGCCGGATCGTAGTAGCGGGCTCGCAGGTAAATGAGCCCCGTCCCCGCATCCCTCTGCTCGCCTGTATACAGAAAACCCTGGCTTGCGTTTTGAGAACGGATATTCCCGAAGGCGTCGTAGCTGTAAGCTTCAGAGACGACGCCATTGCTATCGACAAGGCCTATAGAGGAGCCGAGCCCGTCCTGTAAAAAGTACTGCGTTGTGCCATCGGCAGTGGAATTTAACCTATCCAAGCCAAACGCATAGGTCTTTGTTACATTGCCTGAAGCATCCATCTCCGCTAATACCTGGGGAATAGACGAGGTGGAATCTATGAGGTAACTCGTCTTAACGCCATTCACTGTCTTTGAAATGCGGTTCCCTCCCCCATCATATTCATAAGTCGTTTCATTCTCTCCATCATTAAAACGCACGAGGAGGTTCCTTGAATCAAATTCATAATAATAGACCTTGTCAGGGGTGATGTGTTGACGCAAGTTTCCCGCGGCGTCATAGACGAAACTTTCCGCGCGGCTTGAGAGCTCTGCCCCTGATGAATTATAGGTTTTTTCAGTGAGATTTGTGAGGCGGTTATCAATGCCGTAAGTGTATTGGGTAAATATTCGAGGCTCTTGGGCGGTAATAACAAGAGGGATAATTTCCTTTGAAAGCCGGTTACCCGCATTGTCGTAGGCGTAGTTTATAACGCCGTATAAAGAATCGGACTCCCGGGTAAGGCGCTTAAAGGCGTCGTAAGTGTAATTCACTGTACGGGTGCTTGCGGGGGTGGTTTCGATCATCCGGGTGCGTTCACCTGAAGCGTCGAGGGTATAGGTAAAATCAGCTATTAAATTAGCGCCTTTTTCATGGCGGATCCTTGTGAGATTGGCGGCGCCATCATAGGCATAAGTTGTGCGGATCCCGTTAGGGAGCATTGCGGAGATCAGGTCCCCTGCGGCATTATAGGTATACGTTGTGGTATTTGCACCGTCGACTACGCTCGTGAGATTGCCTGCGGCATCATAGGTATAATCGACAGCTTTTCCGGCATAGCTATATCGTGTGATCCGGCCGGCTAAGTCATAGCCATAGTCCAGACGCTTGCCGTCGGGCAAGATAACGGAGCTTAAGCGCCCCGCAATGTCATAAGCGTAGCCTGTATTGCCACGCGAATCTGTCAGGCGCGTAACGTCACCGATGCTGTCGTAATCAAGCTCCACGCTCGGATATTCTGGATACGTTATCGATGAGAGACGATTATCGGCATCGTAAGTAAAATTAATGTCTTGGCCATTGAACGTGGTCTGGCGGATAAGATTTCCTACGGCATCGTAATCATAAGAAAGGCCTCGTTCAGCGTTCTGGTCAAGATATATATTCCACGTCATCTGGCGGGTATTGCCAAGCGTGTCCTGAGCCTGGCGCGTAAAAGTATTCAGGCCGCGCGCTAAAGTAATATTTTCAGTTACGGTCGTGGCAGTCATATTGGCGTCGCTTACGCGATATCGAAGCTGGTAGGTCGGATCATAGACATAGGCATCAGAGAGAAGCCCGAGCGCAGGCGCGGTCGTGTCAAGCGTGAGGTTCCACTCCACCGTGACGCTCTGCCCTTCACGGCCGGAGACGGTCCTGAGAATAGAGTTATCGCTTTCCAATAGAGTGATATTTTCGGTATATGTGACGCCGTCCACCGTGTAAGTCAGCGCATAATCCGGACTCCCAAGAAGCACACTTTGAGGATAAAGCGTCGCCTGTGTCGTCGGGCCTCCCGATCCATACTGAACATAAGTCCGCTTGGTCAATCTGGAACCTGTATATTCGTAGGTATCCGAGGCTTGAAGCGCGCCGGTCTGAGAAAAAGACTCGATCATAAAACTTTGCCGAACGCCCGAGCCCCCATAAATCGCATAATAACGCTGGGTCTTACCCCCTGACTCATAACGAACTTCTTCCTTGGAATGGAGACGATTGCTTGCATCATTAGCATAGGTGTATGTCGCGACAAGAGTTGTGAAGTCAACGTCAGAATAAGAACTTTTCGTCTGGAGCCTTCCGGTGGTGTCGGCATAGTATGTATGCGTGTATGAGAGCTCTCCGCTTGCATTAGCGGCGGTACGCCGTGACTTAACCATCCTACCGTAATCCTGGTTGTCCCAACTCTCATTAAGATATTCGTAATAGATATTGCCATTGGCATCCGGTGTATCATACGTTTTAGATGCCAGGCGTTGGTTCGCATCAGAATAATATGTGCAAACCGCGATACGGCCGGTCCAGTCCGTATTATTATAGAGCGTTTTAACGATCTTGCAAGAAACCGGATAGAAGGTTATCGCTCCAATACGCATAAGAAGTATGCCCTGAGTTAAAACGGGCCCAGGCGATCTTGGGAATATCGGATAGGTTGCACCATATGAATATGACGCCGACAGTTCCCCGTCTGGACCGGCAACTTGCCTCCGCGTCTTATCGATACGGCCATACCCCTGGCCGTTCCAGCTCTCATTAAGGTATTTGTAGTAGATGTTACCCTGAGTATCCGGCGCCGAAAGGATCTTCGATTCCATGCGGTTTTTTATGTCATCATAACGTGTCTCGGTATAATACAGGAAGCCGTCAGCGGCATAATACTCGATGGTTTTGATCCGGCCGCTTGCATAATACTCTTTATAGATATAGCATTCGCCTGAAGGCAGCACCTTCTTCAGTAGCCGCTCGTTCATATCGTAATAGCACACGCTGTTATCGCTGTAGGTGCGCTCTATTCCGGTCTTCGTACCGGTAGAGTCGTACTGATAAGCGATCTGGATCTGTCGAGGCAAGTATATGCTCTGTGTGTCTGCCATACCGGTTTGTCTGGCTTCCGCGTCATTCAATACCGCCACGGTCGATTCCACAGAGGATTGGCCGGACAATAACCTCGGAAGAGTCAAAGAGTTCTGGGCCATCGGAGTAGACACTTTTTCTGAAAGCACGCTTCCGGCGGCCCAGGATACCTGCTGCCATAAAAAAACGCAGGCCATGGTGGCTGCGATAGTTTTGAATATTATTCGCATTTTACCGGAGAGTATCATGTGGCACCTCCGCAGTTAGCGATAAACGCTGAAAAATAAAAAAGCCGAGTTGCCGTTTTACTCGGCAGCTCGGCTGCCCGCCGCTGATACCGGTGGGTCCGTTGCTTTGCCATGAACCATAATACTTACGCATTCGGCTCATGGTCCGCCAAAGCTTTTTTGGCGGACGTCCCTATCTTACGATAGGTTTGCCTCTATCGAGTCTCGAAGCGAGTATCGCACTTTGAGTTTATCGCTCTTATAGAAATATACAATAGCCGACGCGCCAGGTTTTTCATTTCTAATATTGTTAACCCAGTAAACCATTCATCACCTTGATAAATTTAAAGGCTTTCAAACCTTGACCGATGTAAGGATAGCACATGATTGTTAATTTGTCAACAATAATTTGATAATTTATCAAATCAGGAAATATACGAAAACCCGGTCGGTAAGACCGGGCTCTTATGAGGATAGCTACGCAGGAACTACTTCGCCTTCTTCACTGCGCCCTTCTTTGCCCTGTACTCCGTCGGCGTGCAGCCGGCGAATCTCTTGAACTGCCGTATGAATGATTCCGGATTCTGGTATCCCAGCTTATCCGATACCTGGTTCACGTTATGATTGCCGGCGGCGAGGAGCTCTTTCGCCTTCTCCATCTGGACCTTCAGGCGATATTCGCTGAATCCGGTCCCTGCCGCTTCCTTGAATATCCTGCTAAGATATTTGGGACATAGCGACAGGGCGCGCGCCGCGTCGGTCAACGTTATCTTCTTACAGCAGTTGCGCTCTATGAAATCCTTGACGTGCCTTATCTTGGCCGCGACATCTTCGGATACGCCATGGCCTGCCACTCCACTACCGTCCCCCAGAAACCTCTCGATCACCTCTCTCATCTCATCCACTTCGAACGGTTTCTCTATGTAATCGTCCGCGTGGCTCTTCAAGGCGTCGATGGCGACGTCCTTGGAACTGAAGCCGGTAACGATGATGATCTTCAGTTCCGGAGAAAGGGCCTTCATGCGGCCAAGGACGCTGGTGCCGCTCGCGCCGGGCATCTTCACATCCAGCAGGACGAGGCCTATCTCGTTCGGCTTCCCTAGTATCTTCAGGGCCTCTTCGCCGTCGGCGGCCTGGATGATATCATACTCCTTGAAACAGCCCATGAACTCTTCCCTGAATTCCTTATCATCGTCTACAAGCAGTATCTTATTCAGCATGGCATCCTATCGCTTGTCCGGCCGGACCATCGGGACAAACCTGACAGGCAGAAGCGGCTTCGTCTCGAAACCGGTCTCTGTCCTCGTGACAAGGTAAAGCTCCTGGAAGAACGAACCGACGGGAACGATCATCCTGCCGCCGGCCTTGAGCTGCTTGGCGAGCTCCTCAGGTATTTCCGGCGGGGCTGCCGTCACCATGATGGCGTCGAACGGCGCCTTCTCGGGCCAGCCCTTATAGCCGTCGCCGCAGGCCACTTCGATATTCTTGTAACCGAGCGAGGCGAGCCTGTCGCGGGCGGTATCGGCGAGCGGTTTCGACAATTCTATGGTGTAGACCTCTTTTGCTATCTCTGCAAGCACTGCCGCCTGATAGCCGGAACCGGTCCCTATCTCGAGGACGCGGTCGCCGGACTTCAGTTGGAGGGCTTCGGTCATGTACGCAACTATGTAAGGCTGGGATATCGTCTGGCCGTGGCCGATGGGAAGCGGCTCGTCGGCGTACGCGACGACCTGGAGGGCAGCAGGCACGAAGAGATGGCGCTCGACCTTCTGCATGGCATTGAGGACTGCCGGGTCGATCACGCCCCTTGCGGCGATCTGCTCCTCGACCATCTGCTGCCTCTTTAAAAGCATACGGTCCCCTTCTTGCGCGAACGCAGTGCCATATACTATTATACCTGTAATAGCCGCGAAGAAGAAGAATTTATAAAAAACGCGCCTCATGGAATTAGGTAAGCCTTTGTAGACGTTTATCTTAGCAATTCGTTCTGCACCGATGGCTTGGTCAGGAATACTATGACGAAGAGATGGTAGAATGTCGATACGATGCTCTTCAAGTCGGTCGGCAAGGAGGCGAGGATCTCACCGTTGAACCGCATGAGTCCCGTAAAGACCATTAACTTGGTGAGGATGATATATCCGGAGAAAAATATGAGGAGCGTAGCCGCCGCTCTTTTCCTCCTGAAGAGGCCGAGGCCCAACGCCGCGGAGGCGACCGCGGCAACCGTAACAAAGGTCAGGACGTTGGGAGGTTTCGCCAGAAGCCCGAGATACATGTAGAGCGCCATCCCGGCGAGCGTGAAGAGCCCTATAAATACCTCGACGAACGCGATAGTATTTATAACGATAAGGTTGGCCATTTGAGATTATTATATTGCCCATCTGCAAATGATGTCAATTGAATTCGCCCGGCTTAGGCCTTGGAGAGGACTTCTTTCAGGATGGCGTATCTCTTTATGAGGTCCTGTGTGCTATGCTGCTGCGCATGCGGAAGGAGGGTGAATATGAGGACGCTTCCGTCCTCTATTATGGACTTGATGTTCAATTCTTTCAATTTCTCGATATTCTGCACGACTTCATCGATACTCTCCGGGACAAGATACCTTGCCAGCGTTATGGCGACTATAGCCGGAAGAGGATAGTACGCATCGGCGGGGAAGCCGTCCTCGCCGATATACGTAAAGTGGGCTTTTGCCTCTATCGCCTTAAGCGTCTCTTTTTCGGTCGACCGTGCGAATACAAATACCTCATAGCCATCCTTCATGTAATTATCGAGCCTCGCAGCCATCTTCTCCGGCTGCGACTTTACGATCACGAGGTTTTTCAGGAACTCCCGGTATTTCGGATTGTCCTTCAGCTCTTTCAGGCCCTCGAGGAGCGCGATCATCGACTGCGCCTGAAGGCCACCCATCTTGTCGTCAAAAGCTAGCACCACCTTCTTTGTAAGCATGTATGAAAATATCATCTCTACTATATTCCGCGCCGTCTCGTCGACCTGGGTGAGGTCCCTCAATATCTTCTGGGATTCCGATTGCATCGGCCTGACTTTCTCGACCGTTGTCGAGAGGACCGACCTGACATTCGCGGGCTCAAAATCATCAGGGTATCTCTCGTCGTCATAGCCTATCTCCGCGATATGAATGCCGAATACTGTTCCGTTCTTCAAGATCTCTGCGATCGCCGACCAGCTTATCCCATGCTTAACGTCTGTATCGAAAGAGAGGAATATATTTTTGTATGCTCTTTTCGGATGAAGTTCGAAACTTACGCCTTCCTTGCGCAGTTGCCTCGAATAGCTGTCCTCGCCTTCTATCGCGAAATCAAACGGATCGTCTGCAAACACACTCCATTTCGTAACACCTAAAATGGTCAATTTCTCAGGAGACACCTTTCCTTCCCTTACGCCGTAAGACCAGAATCCGCCATTAGTGAATTTGTAACTGTAGCAGTCGGTATGGTCATCGAGCGAGATCACATCACATTCCACGCCATATACCTCTTTCAGGGCTTCATAGAACGGCAGGGAGAAGATATGCGCCCTCCCTATCAGGACCGGCATGGCATGCAACTCTTTGGCCTTTTGCACCTCGCTGACAAAGAACGCCTTTATACTATCATAATAAGGCTCTGCGTCGTCCCGCCAATTCACGCTTATTTTGTCTACATATTCTTTAGTTTTCCCCGCAGGATGCGCATTGCCGAGAACAAGACCGCTGTCAAATATCTTATATCGGTCATTAAATCTGATATCTCCCATATTTATCATATAGAACCCGTTGACCGGTGGTCTGGCCGGGGGCGTGCCTGGTGCCGGTGCAGAAGGTGCCGCCCTTCCCGATTCCGCAGGCGTCTTATTGGTCAAAGTCTTGAATTTTAACCCACTGCTGCCCGGCAGATCCACCTCTTCAGTCTCAAATTTTGTAGGATTGCTCACATCAGAAGGCATCCTTGGCGCGCCCCTTAATTCTATTTTCCCTATTCCTATGGGGCGGGCGGCCAGACCTATGATATCATTGCCTATCCTTACGAAGGACTTTTCGTCGACGGTAACGACGACGCCCTCCTTTAATTCATCGGCATACCTTTCGGGAATATATATTTTGCCGTCATACTCTTCTTTCGCAAGAAGCGACAGCCTTTCCCGATTATTCTCGCTTCCGATCACCCTGTATGTATCTTTCGAGCCTGCCAGACGCTTTAACCGCACATACGCCGTCGTAAGAAGCGTCTCGACATCCTTTATCTCGATCTGCTTCAGCTTCTCTTCGCTGTAGAAATCGTCCGTTACCTCCTCAAGCCTCTGCCAGCCCTCATTGTCGTTTGGCGAATAATCGTTTATCCTGATCTCATCGGCAAAATATTTTTTGAATACGTGGTAATTATTCAACCAGAGGGAGGTCACATATATTTCGGGAATATTGTTAGCTTTAGCAAGATTCGACAGCCAGAAGAGGAATGTCTGCGAAATACCGTTGTTCTTGTTCTTGTTTTGGCCCCAATTCATGTCGGAGGGATTTCCTACCGGGAAATAGCTGTCGATATCTATGCGATCCCGCGTGACTACCAGAACGAAGCGGCCGATCTCATCAATACCCGATTCATCGTTAATATACCCCTCGACGAAGATCTTCCCTTTTTCCGGATAATTTCTTGTATCAATCTCGTATGATATCCGAATGTTCGGCCCGCCTTTCACATTGGATACTCTGCATTCGTGCCTGGTCGTGAACGCCCTGCGAACCTCTCCATCGCTCGATTCCGGGGACGTTCCCCGAGGGGACACACCTTCCGGCTGCGGCTGCGCCACCGGCGCCTTCGCCATGGCGCGCGTGTGATCCATAATGACCGGCTCGACGTTGCCTTCGGTGCCGAATAGCACAACGACGTCGGCGCTCTTTATCTTTTCGTTGGGAACGTTCAGCAGCGCATCCGCGGCGATGGCGGTCGTTCCTCCCACGACGCCCTTCCCGGCGCCGTAATATCCGTCGAGATCTGAAAGCAGCCTCGGCGCTACCTCATCGAGCGCTCTTTGAGGATTCGCCAGGACCGCATCGTCCAGATAGAGCCTGGCCTTCTTCAAAACGTAAGCCGATTCCGGCCCGTCCACCGCTATCCCGTCTTCGTATATGAACGGCCTGCCGTCAACTTTGATCGTGTACGGGTCGGCTTCTTCGGCGCTCTTATTGGAAGAGAGACTGCCGGATCTGTAGCTTTCCACGAACGCCCCGTAACGCGGCGTCTGGACCATCACCACTGCGGTATTCTTCCGGAACACCTTGGCCGCCGCGGCCAGGCCTATCGGGCCGCCCGCGCCGACGGGTATGATGAAGCATACCTTCTTATCTTCGGTAATGCCCATCTCATTCAACTGTTCTACCACCTCCATGGCCGCCGTAGAGTGTCCCTGCATTATCTCGGTACCGCCATGTGCCATGTATAAGGCGCGCGGGCCTTCTTCTTTGATGTAACGGTCCACGGCCCTTCGCGCCTCATGATAATCGCCATCGATCAGCTGTATCATGCCTTTTGAATCATCGCCGACGAATTTTCTGTATTCCTCCAGTGCGCTCTTCATCACATCCAGCTTCATCGCAGATACGTTACGCATCGCGAATACCACCGGCTCTATCCTGAAGATCTCGGGTTTGAGCTGAGGATGCTCCTTTGAATACTTGTCGATAGCGGAGATCGTCGCCCGTATCATGGCCGCGCCATGGTTCCCGTCGGTCTGCGTGACGATCTTCAGCCCTTTTCTTAGCAAGGCGGGGTCGTTCATCAGCACTCTTTCAACGGCCCTGAATACTTCGTAGCTGACGCCCCGGGTCTTGAAAGATCTTCCCCGCTGCCTGGACTCGTCCTTAATAAGCACCGTCTGCCCTGAGGCGCTGAATATCGGAAGCGGCACGAGAGGCGTGCGCTCTACATAGCCCTCCAGTTTCTTACGCGCCGCCAAAAAATTTTCCTTAGAAAATATGTTAGCGGTAGGCGCGACTGGCTGTTTCTGCAACAGGTCGTTCGCAAGCCACGCCCCGGCTTCTTTTATGGTGTCGCCTGTAACCTTATCCCTGACTATTTTTCCCCTCGTTGCTGCCCGGTCACGCTTCTCGGTCATGGGTTCGCTGTATGAAGCTCTGCCCTCTAATACTATGGGTGCCGCATCACTTAAATATGCTTCCGACTTCTCATAACATAGCGCCGCACGGCCATAAAAGCGCATCGCCTCTTCTGAAGAACCGGACCTCTTCCCCAGCCTATTGAGGTGATCGCCATAGGTTAAATAGGCGATGCCCAGATCTACTTCAACAGTTGCGGCAAAATATTCCGAATCGGGTTGTTGCACCGCTTCGTTCAGGAAAGCGTTGAAAGATCTGACCGCATCTCTATAATATTCACCCGCCCTATCCCATGCCGCCCTGGCGTCTCCGAACTTGCCCTTCGTATAGAGCTCTTCGCCTTTTTTATCCAGCACATTGGCTGACTTATTCAAGATGCGGCCCCTATAGGTCCTGGCCCTGTTAGACCTGTTGGCAATATAATCACGCTGATCGATGGCATTCTTAAGTTCGCCCTCTTTTGCAGCTTCTTTATGAGTCAGGAGTCTTTGATCGATTATATCCATTGCGTCTTTGAGCACATCTTCGGCCCTGAGCATCTCTTTATATGATTTGGACAGCTCCTTAAGATCCTTGCTATGCTTGTAGCGGTCGTCGTAGCGGTCCAACGATTCCGTCGCCCCTTCGAGGTAGGTCTGGACAAATTCCAGGTAGAACCACCACCCGTCTTTTAAGGATAATTCTTCTGCGGCTATTATCAGTCCGGGCATATCCCCGATCGCCAGGCCTTCGGAGGAACTCGAAGGGTAGCGCGCATCCCATTTTTCCTTCAATTCTTTTATCTTTTCCGTCAACTTTTCCTTCTCGCTCTGATGAACGTCTTCCAGATCCGCGATCAATTCCCTGAGCAATCCTCTTGCGGCGGCCGATTCTCCCCGTTCGAATTTACTTTCCACATCGGCCAATGCGGCGCGGATCGCGGATGTCGCGGGCTCTTCGGCCACCTCCTCGCCATCCATCTCCTGCCTCAGGCGCTCGGCCGTTTCTTTGACGATCTGGTCTATCCTCTGACGGGTCAGTTTAAATTCTTTTGCGAGGCTCTCCCGCTTTTCCCCGTCCATGACACGGCGCTTAAATATTATCGCGTTCCTCTTTGGCTTAAATTCGGCCAATAGCCCCAGCAGTTTCCCTGAATCTATCTTTTCCATCGCGCTGATGGCTGGATCCTTAAGCGTTTCATCCGGTATACTTTCGTCAGCATCTTTGATCGGATCCTGCCCTCTGATCGTCTTTCTGGTTATCCTGCCGATCTCTTTTTCAAGGCGGTTCTTGATGGCCGTGCCTGCATAAGTGGAGAACATGAATCCGGCTTCCGGATCGAATAATTCAACTGCGCGCATCAGTCCTCCGTCGCCGAAGATGCAGGCGCTGATCAGGTCCTCTTTGTATCTCTCTAAAACAGGCTGCTGCTTGATACGCCGCATCACCATATGCTTGACCAGAGGGGTATTCGCTTGGACGAGAGCCCATTTGGCGGCAACGTTGCCGCGCTTGAATTCCCGGAATAGCTGCATCTGCTCTTCGTCGGTCAGGGAGAGGTTCTCTTGCCGCAGGTCGCTAGATCCCGGCTCGAATATATCCGGAGCTATCTTCTTTACTCTGTCCCAGTCAGTGTATGACGCAGGTGCTGTATCCGGGGAAATGCCGGCGGTTTGTCCTACTGCGGATTTGAGGCGGGCGATGAGTTTGCTGGTCTCGCTCAACTCGCCGGCTGTCGGCGAGGCATTGTTGAGGCCGAGGTCCGCTAGAAGCTTAGCCCATTGCCTGTCAGTGATAGAATCGAGCCATGAAGCGAGGTAATAGCGCGTGGCTGTCTTCCGGACGAGACCGAGACCTACGAGAACTGCCAGCTCGCGCTGGATCGTGCGCTGCGAGTCCGATCTTCCCTTGCGCACAGCGTTGCCGGAAAGCTCCTCTGAGCTCTTCGCACCATTTTCGCTGAATATATCCGGCATGGCGCGCATCTCATCGAGCAACTGTGCCGGCCGGCCAATGGGTGGCGCTTTCGCCTTGCGCGCCTTTCGGCCGGAGACTTTATAAATAAACACCCCTTCATCAATATCTCTTCTTGTGCGAAGAACATGTATCCATCCGGCAGCCGATCCCCCGTCCATCTGCATGATTGTCGGCTGAAGCACATGAATACTATCGCCATATTTTATTCTTATTTCTTCTTTCATGTTGTAGGGGGCGGACGCTATTACAAGAGAATATTTTGAAGCGCCTGCCATTCTTAATGAGGCCGCCAATTTATCTTCCCTATTATTTATATTTACATAGGCTTCAACGTTGGTTAAATTTACAATATTTAATCCGACCCCATGCCCATCAAAGAATTGCCTGATCGGTTTCATCGATTCCGGCTCAGCAATATCGGCTAAAGCAACCGCCACCTTCCCCTCTTTTATAAGCCGCTTGAGCTTTCTGAAGTATTTCTCGTTACCGGCAACGGTATTTGCCCAATATAAAGGAGTCCTGCCGCTGTAGCCTTCATCGTCATATCCGCGGAGACTGACGTAATCGTCAAAGAGAGGCTTGCCATGCGTATTCGAAAGCCGCCTCATCGCATCTTTGATTTTATGGAAATCTTCCGTCCGCTCCACAAGTCTCAGGACCTCCAGATTCAATTTACATATATTGTAGGAAGCGTCGAGCAATATTATGGCATCGCATTCCATCGCAAGGGCAATATCAAGATTATGGTATGATCCTATGCCTAAGAACCCGCCGCCTTTTCTATTAAGCCCCTTGAGACCCGATATGAGCGCAAGTATATCTTCATTTGCTACTTTGTATATGCTTTCCGTATTATAGGCCGGGCTTCCGCCGAGCAACTTAACCTTTGAATCTACGGCGTCTTCCGGCGTCAGCGGTGCGGCAGCCGCCCCGACTTCGGTTTTGAGGCGGGCGATGACCGCGCGCGTCAATACCAGATCGTCATCGGACGGAGATGCCTTATTAAGGCCCTTTTCCGCAAGAAGCTCCGACCACTGATTACCGGATAGCTTCTCGAGCCAGCCTGTGAGGTAGTAGCCTGTCCTGTCGCCCGAGAGAAGGCCGAGATCCTGCAATACGCGGCGCTCGTTTCCTACGGTCGTGCGGCTATTCGCCCCGCCGCGCGCCTCCGCGATCTTAAGAAGATCCGCTGCCGTAAAGAGTTCCTTTTTATGTATGATTTTAGGGTACGGCTCGTCGGGGAGCTTGTATGCGACTTTAGCGTAGATCTCGCCGAGGAGCCGGGCCGGGCAGCCAAGGGGCGGCACTTTCGGCGCGGCCGGGGCAATGGACGGCTGCGGTGCTGCCGTATTGGCATGGTTGCCGTCTCTAACCGTTATCGAGCGCTGCGGCGTGACGACGAGCCTCGCGTCACCATATTCGTTCTCGGACGTTCTCGAGAGCGCCTCGCAATATACCCAATTTTCTTTGGCCTGCGGGTCCTCGGGCCTTACGGCGGCCCTCACTATGATCTTGAATTCGCTCATCTTACCCGGGTCGCCGGGGGTGGGAGCGGGAACGCTCGCATATCTATCGGTGGGTATCGTCCCTTCAAATATGTAGTCGTGGTTTTCTATGCCGCCTGTCTTAATAAACCTCATCTCTATCGGTTGCCAGACAGGAGTATTGGCCGGGCTCAGGGCGCTTGTCAGGATCTGAACCCTCAGCAGGCGCTCGGCAAAGTCCCTCTCACCGGCCTTAGTCACTTCGGCGGGTGTCAGGCCCGGTATATACACCTGAGCCCTCACCCTTACGGGCTCACCCTGCCTGACCTTTTTCAGTTCATTGGAATAAGGCTCCATGGCAACGAGTTTGATCTTATCGGACGTGGGCACATAAGGAAGCCCTCTCTTGACGATAGCAAGCTCTATCTTTTCTGTGAGGTGCTCCAGGCCGATATTGGGCTTTGCCGCGACCAACATATCGCCGCACGCTTTATTCAGCAACTCCAGGCTTTCCCGTATTATCCTAAAATTGCCATCATCCTCCGCGTCGACGACCTTTTGATCATTACGCTGGAAGCTCTGTTCAAATCTGTTGACGAGGCCGTTTACGTGCACCATGCTGAGTTTCAGGCCGCTCAAAAAGCTCTCCAGGTTTTCCACGGTCTTGAATTTGTTCTGAGTGTCGGCAAGATCTCTCACTTTCTTTCTCAATTCTTCTGCGGTCGTTACCAAAGAACGTAGAATGTCGTCTTGAGGGTACTTATTTTTCAGCCGCCTGGACGGGAGGCCTATGTCAACGATCAGATTTATGAACAGGTCCGTGATGCTCCTGTAAAGGAATACGGACAGAACGTCCTGATATGTCTTCTCTATATATCTGCGCCTGGCCGATAGCCGCGTCGTTAAATATTCGGAGTCCCCTGTTTCTATATAAGCGGTGAGATAAGGAATAATAAAGTCGAGCTTCGCGTGTTCATACTTGACGTCCTCCAGGATCTTCTTGATAAACTCAATGTGATACCGCTCAAAAGACGCCGAATGTTTTTTTAGTTCCCAGGAAGACCTTGGATCTTCTTTTAATTCCATCAGGGCCTTCATGACATGGATGTAAAGCTTTTCGGGCTTGGTACTGCTGAATGGCTCCTTGCGTTCCAGGAGGGTTTTTATGAGGTTGTCCGGTTCCGGTTTAGCGTTGCTGAGCAGTTCGTCTTCAGTGACGTTAAGCAGCATATGGGCCGCGTCGTTCAGGAGGTCCTCGACCATCCACAGCGGTTCAGGCAGGCCGATGCCCTCGCTGGCTATGCGCGTCGTCATGCGCTGCGCGAGCACCTTCTGCTCTATCAGG
>Ga0315276_10000366_pt1 | contig 38311 bp, 35 predicted proteins | sample YL17G05_0_MG_FD_204542 | JGI IMG/M metagenome (GOLD analysis project Ga0315276, IMG submission 204542) | Sediment microbial communities from Yellowstone Lake, YNP, Wyoming, USA - YL17G05_0 | ecosystem: Environmental > Aquatic > Freshwater > Lake > Sediment | place: USA: Wyoming | collected...
CTTCTTTTTTCCATCTTAAAACAAGTTCTCTCGTAGGCAATTTTATCATAACAAAACAATAACAGAACCAATATATAAATTATGCGTTATTTTTGTCTTATACTAATACTTCGAAAAGTATTTAAATAGTCTTTTATGCCTTGCTGTTTTAAGAGCGAATTTGAGTGATATTTATCCGTAGATAATGAAAGAATCAAGAGAGATTTTTGAAAATGACAACTGACCAAAAAATTAAGATTTTAGAATTGGATCCTGAGGCTGGTATGCCTGGTGATGAGTCTGATGTTAGAGCTTTTTTTGCTTCTAATGGAGCAAAATATTATGCTGCTTATCTGGAGAAAGTTCTTTCTGAAAAGGTTGATTGTGGCTCTGTTCCTGATATAAAAATAGGCAGTTCTGTTGCTGAGTATGAGATTGTTAAAGGTTGCGGTAATTATGGCCAAACTATGTATGTTGTTAAGAATGGTAATGAGAAGTTTCCTGGGAAGGGCAAGGCTTTGACTGCTTTGGAGACTATGAAAGCTCTTGTTAGCAAGTATAAGAGTTGCCATGATGAGAAGGATAATGAGACTTCGCGTGATTGGAGACCATTTTTTGAATCATATCTTGATACTTTGACTGCTTTTGCGTATAAAGCTGGAAGTAATAATTTCAAGATAGTTCCTCGCTCTTCTGATTTGGAGAACATCGCAGAGAATTTTAGTCAAAGCTCAATCAATAAGGATTATAAAAGTATCGATGCGCCTGAACTTAATAGGACTAAAGCCGAGTATAATGTTGACTTGACTGAGGAAGAAGTTCCTAAGCATGAAGGATGGCTTATGATAGCTGAAGGAGATGTTAATACTTTGAAGGAATTTGCGCATATAGCTTTCAAGGAGTATATAAGCTCTACAAAATCAGGTAAAGGGATGAGTATTTATCTTAGAGACAAGAATGATATTAAGCATGATTCGGTGCGTTCGTTGGTCCTTGGCTACGGCTGCTACTACGACTTCAATGCTGATGGCGGCAGCGACCTCGACGATGATGCTCGTTTGCTTCGAATAAACGAAACAAAATAAGGATTTATTCCTTGGCTTGTCGCTGGCGTGGAGATTAATCGCTGGCTGAAGAAAAGTTGCTGCGAACCGCAACCTTTATAAATTTACTTCCCTTTACGGGAAGTGAAATGGGTTTGCCTAGCAAAGAAGAACTGCTCCTTGAAATATTTTTCAACCAACCGACTAAGCAATGGCATTTCAAGGAGTTAAAAGAAAGGACAAAGCTTGCTGACAGCAAGCTAGCCAAATGGCTTGCTAAATTCCAGAAAGAAAACCTAATTCTTCGTAATAAGCCTGAAAAAAAGATGCCGCATTATATAAGCAACCGCTTCGATATTCATTTTCAGAACAAGAAAAAGCTTTTTGCGATGCAAAAGCTTTATGAGAGTGGATTGCTTGATCATTTGGCTTCGCTAGAGACTCCAAAGCTAGTAATCATATTCGGAAGTTTTGTCAGCTGGAACTGGCAAGAAAAAAGCGATGTTGACTTGTTCATTTATGGAGATGACTCTGAATTGAAGACTTTTGAATTTGAAAAAAAACTTAATAGGGAAATTCAAGTTTTTGTTTGTGAAGATGAAAAAAAGATAAAACGATTCGGAAGCGAATTGATAAGAAATATTTTGCGAGGAATAATTATTAAAGGCGAATTGCCTTATGAGGTGTTAAGTTATGCAGGAATCAAAAGAACTTGAAGATGTGTATGATAGATGTATTGCTAGTGGTTATCTTTCTGATTGTGATGTGATTAATGTAGGAAAAATAAGTAAGAATGTTTTGCTATCTGAAGAATTCTTGGCCTCGGCAAGGGATGCAATAAAAAAGAAGTTGTGGAATGCAGGATATAATTCTTTTTATGATGCATTGCATTTGCTTATAGAGGCTTTTCTTATATTTGACAAAACAAAATCCTATAATCACCAATGCCTTTTCGCATATCTTTGCTTGAAGCATCCTGAGTTGGAATTTGACTGGAATTTCTTTGAAAGAGCAAGAATGAGACGAAATGGGATCAATTATTATGCTGAGCTAGTCACAGAGAATATGTGGAAAGAAGACTCATTGCAGTTCGAGCTATACATCAGCCTTCTGAGAAAAGAGATTCAGAAGCGATTAAAGGAATAGTCCGCTTTTGCCTTTCACTCCTCCAGATTTGTCTGCAAAAGCCCTGAAGAACGAGTTCTGTGTGTTTTCAATTGTTCCTAAGATTGTTAATGCGCTTCAGCCATAGCATCAGGCTCGGCACTCTTCATCAAATAAATAACTACTATTAAGTAACTACAAGATCGAAAGATTTAAATACTAGCATTACACTATGCTAAGCTATACAAAGCCAGGCGGTGATTGGTGTTGAATGGGTTCATATTCATTCAATGTCAAATAATAGCAAATGAGATTTTGGAGGATTAAAAATGAACGGAACATATAAAGCAACAAAAGGAAGCTATCGAGTGACAAAGATAGAATTGACTTCAATATCCGAAGTCATTGCGCCAGCAATAATTGGACAGGAAAGCTATCAAGCAACCCACGCTGTCGAGTTTAAGACTCAAGACAATGTAACCGTCTCTGGGCAGAACGGAGCTTTAAGGATAGGAGTTTCAAGAGGAGATTATCCTCTGAGGAATAGGTTGAAAGCGGCTATTGGCCTTGTCAGGGGAAAGAACATCTCTGTCTATGATGGAGCTCCTTCAGAAGATGCGATAAGGCAGAGTCTTGTGGTACAGCAGTACCTTGCTGATTCAGATGCCTTTAGTAATGAATTGGGAGACAAGAAGGCCAAGCAGAGAGTGGTTAGCGACAAGAAGTACGAGGTAGGTGCAGACGGCGTCAAGCAAATCCCTCTTGAGGCAATGTTGAAGAAGTGAAATTGTGAACAATTATTTTTTTATTTTATTTTTTCAATTAATTATATAAACCTCGTTTCTTTATTGCTTCCTATGAAAGGTTTCATAGTTCATCCGACCTATAAGACTGTTGGCAGGAAGGCTTTTGTCCATCTTTACGGCCGTCTTGAGTCAGGAGAGTCTTTCCTGTCGATAAATGAGTTCAAACCATACTTCTTCATAGCGTCAAAGGATCTTCAGAAAGCCCTGGGAGTTCAGAGCTTCATCCATCAGCCTTGCGCATTGAAGGATTTCAAGGATGAGCCTGTGACTAAGATAGTGATGGATGTCCCGTCGGAAGTCAAGCAGCTGAGGGACAGGTTGGCAGACAAGGGCATCCACTCCTATGAGGCGGATATCCGCTTTGAATACAGGTTCATGATTGACCACCTCCTTCAGGGCGGCATAGATATCATTGGAGAGCAAAGAAAAGGAAACAACTCCGATGGAGAGTTCGTCGACCTGGTCTTTGAGGAGCCAAAGCTCTCCCCTGCTGACTATTTCCCAAAGAACCTCAAGACATTATCGATTGACATAGAGACTGACATCAAAGGAAAGCATCTCTACGCCATATCCATGGTTTGCGATGACTACAAGAAAGTGCTGATAATATCAGACAAGAAACTCAAGAACTCGCTATCTTTTCAGTCAGAGGAGGAGCTCCTGACCAAATTCAAGGAAATAATCTATGAGCTTGACCCTGACATAATAACAGGCTGGAACGTGATAGGATTCGACCTGAGATTCATCGAGTCGAAGTTCAAGCAGCACAAGATCCAGTTCAAGCTAGGAAGGGCTGATGAGACCTGCAGGCTGAGGCTCGCAGAGTCATTCTTCATGGAGTCAAAGGCAGACATCATCGGAAGGGCTGTCCTTGACGGAATCCAGGTGCTGAAGAATAATTTTGTGGCGCTTGACGACTACAAACTGGATACTGCTGCGAAAGAGTTCCTCAATGACTCAAAGCTCCTCGAGGAAGACAACAAGGGAGCTGTCATCGACGGGCTTTTCAAGGACAATCCTCAGCTTCTCGCAGATTACAACCTGAAGGATTCTGAGCTGGTGCTCGGCATATTGGACAAGAGCAAAGCCCTCAATCTCACGATCCAGCGCTCATTGCTCACAGGGCTGCCCCTTGACCGCATAAGGGCTAGCATAGCAAGCCTTGACTCATTATACCTGAAGGAGCTCAGGAAGAAAGGATATGTCGCTGCCACAGTAGGCTTTGAGCAGAATGATGGCGAAGGCAAGGGAGGGTTTGTGAAGACCTCGAAGCCAGGCATCTATGACTATGTCATCGTCTGCGACTTCAAGAGCATGTATTCCAGCATAATACAGACGTTCAACATCGATCCTCTCAGCTATATTCCTGATTGTGAAGAAAAGAACAAGGACAGGATAGACAAGGACAGGATAGTCAAGGCTATAAACGGCGCCTGCTTCAGGAACACTGAAGGCATACTTCCGATGATCATAGGGCGGCTTTGGAAGCAAAGGGATAAGGCAAAGAAAGAGAAGAATGAGCTTGCAAGGTTCGCAATAAAGACCCTGATGAACTCATTCTGGGGCGTCCTTGCCAATCCAACCTGCAGATTCTACAACCGTGAGATGGCCAACGCAATAACATTGACAGGCCAGCACCTGATAAAGCTTACAGCCAGCAAGATAGAGGAGAAAGGCTATGAAGTGATTTACGGGGATAGTGTTGGGAAAGATGCAGAAATCATAATAAAAGACCTGGATGGGAAAATAACATTCAGAAGAATAAGCGAGCTGTTTGGAAAAACCGATCGGTCTTCATTAGGGAAAGAATATGATTTTAGAGAAGATATTCAGACGCTGACAATTGATGATAAGGGCAGATGCTTATTCAAGCCGGTTAAGTACGTGATGAGGCACAAGACTGATAAAAAAATGATCAGAGTGCATCTTACAAATAACTGGCACGTGGATGTGACTGAAGATCACTCATTAATAGGATATCAAAGTGTGAGATTCAACAATACTGATGAAAGAAAAGACCCTTTGAAAAGGATGATTGAACTAAAGCCTGCTGAGATAAAAAAAAGAGCCAATAGCATAGTAATCCTTAAACATATTCCTGGTGTTATTGCCAAAACAAGAGATTACCCTAAAGAAGTTTATGAGTTCATGGGCTACTTCATCGGTGACGGAAGCTTTCAGAGAAATAAAAGCCATCAAAATCATGATAAGGACTATTATCTTAGGATATCTTTAGGGGTAGATGGTGATGAGGTATTCGATAAATTGATATCCCCTTTGATAAGGCTTGGTTATATAAAGAATTATTGGTGGAGCCATACAAGAAAAGGGGATTTGACCATAAACGGCTTGAAATTGATAAGGATATTTTCTAAAGATTTTAGGAGTGTTGCTGGGAAAAAGATCATTCCTGACTGGCTGTTTGAAGAGAAGGAAGAGCATGTGTGCGCCTTTTTAAGAGGGCTGTTCTCAGCAGATGGATGCGTAATGATGAGAAATAATGCGCCTATAATAAAGTTCACCTCAATATATGATGATTATATCGGAAAGATTAGGAATTTATTGTATCGCGTAGGAGTGTCCCATTCTGTTTTCAAGGAAAACAGCATAAATAAGTTCAAGGATAAGAAAAAGCCAAGGGTTTTCTCTAGTGGAAGCCAATCAAGGAACATAATCCTGAAGAACAGGGAGTGTTTTGTTCAAAAAATCGGTTTTCTGCTGGATAGGAAAAATAAGCTATGTTCTATCAAAACAGATCCTATGCAAAAAAAGCTCATTAAAAATTATGGTTTTGAATTAAGTTCTGTTATTAGAACCGAGGAAATAGCATATGATGATTATGTTTATGATATCGAGGTTGAGGATACGCACAGGTTTTTTGCAAATAATGTGCTGGTTCATAACACCGACAGCATCTTTGTGCGTCTTGACGTAACTGACTCAAAGGAAGCCTTCAGGATAGGCAAGGAGATGGCAGATGGGATCAATAGCTTTCTTGAGAGGCACATGAATGAAGAATACCATCGCAGGAACTATCTTGAGCTTGAGTTCGAGAAGGTCTACAAAAGGTTCATAATGCCGAAGGTACGCGGTTCTGATGTCGGCAGCAAGAAGAGATACGCAGGCCTGCTCATAGACGAGGACGGAAAGGAGAAGATGCATTTTGTCGGCCTGGAGTTTGTCAGGCGCGACTGGACTGAGCTGGCAAAAAGCTTCCAGGCAGAGCTGCTCAAGAGGATATTCCATAAGGAAGAGGTCGCTGAATACATAAAGAAGCTGGTGAGCGATGTGATGGCAGGGAAGAAAGACGACCTGCTGGTGTATCGCAAGGCGATAAGGAAAGAGGTTGAGGATTACACTAAGACCACTCCGCCGCATGTCAAGGCAGCGCGCCTGCTGGGTGATGACCTCAAGAGCACCCTCATCGAGTACTTGATGACAGTGGAAGGCCCTGAGCCAATCCAGAAGCTGAAGCACAGGATTGACTACGATCATTACATCGAGAAGCAGATAAAGCCGATAGCTGACGCGATACTAGGATTCTACAACGAAAGCTTCGACGACATACTAAAAGGCAGCAGCCAGAAGACGCTGTTTGGGTATTGAATTATTTTTTTCTTTCAGAGCATCACTTCATCGTTTTAATCCTGAAATGTGATGCAAAAATTGTTTTTGAGTATGAGAAGTAATATGATTGGTTGCTCAAGCCCTCTTAATGTATCCTGGCTCTGGCTCGATGATTATCCCGTCTTCCTTTAGGGCGTCTATTATTCTGTTGGCCTCTGACTCTGAGATCCCGCGCATCTCTGCCTCGACAAGCACCGCTTCCTTCTGGGTTTTCCTGTTCCTGTCGGTCACCAGGTCATTGATGATATCCATCATTCTTATCTTGCTATCTGTCTCAGACTCATTGGTCACGCTGCGTAGCATCATGTTCTGCGTCCTTATCAGGTCATCAAAATCAGATTGGTCCATCTTAATCTAGCTCTGCGAGATGATTGATATTATATTATCTGCCCCTCCAAGCAGAGGTATCACACCCATTCTATAAATAATTTTCGCTATTAAGATAGTTTTATGTATCTTATTCCCAAGATTAGCGTGGTTTCGTTCCTGAAAATCTCTCGTATTCCATCCCATAAATTTATAAATATATTCTTGTTGCCTGTTTTATAGGGGGATTTATTTGGAAGCTATAACTTACAGCGAGAAGAATGATTCTAGGATTTACAGTTTCATCAGCATTGATGAGACCGCCGGCGTTATCATCAAGAATCAGATCGAGAACAGGAACGGCAAGATATTCATGCGCTCAAAAAGAAGAATAACAATATAATAATGAATGGTGTTATTTCATTACTTCTGGAATCTTATCCTTATTGGAGATTTGAATGCTCGCACCCTTTCGCCGATCTTATGGAATGCTTCGACTGATTCAGAGCTCTCGTCCTTTACCACGATCCTGTTGCGGCTCATGGTCTCTTCCTCTGGCAGGTGCTCTATCATCCTTATGATGTAGTCAATCTCCTTTATCGCTCCATAGATCTGGTGCTGCTTTTCGAGCTCAAGGTGATCGCGCTTGTTCTTCAGCAAGAATATGAGGTTCTCTCTCCTGATCTCAAGGTTCCTTTTTATCTCGTTCATCATGGTTCCCTCTCTCTTCTTATGATTGGCCGACTTACCAACCTATCCTCACCTTGGGCTCTCTCTGCCTTTATCTTGTTGACAAAGTACTGCAGGCAGTCCAATGCGCAGAAGCTTGCCTTCCTCCTCAACCCTTTAGGCCCGAATATCAAGGTCAGGCTATCCTCATCGATCGGTGTTTGGCATACAGGGCAGACCTTGTTGAAATCCTGCTCCTTCTTCTCATTTATCTTTTGGTTTATTAATTTTTCTATATGTCCTGCTTCGAGGTCTCTCTTGATCAGCTCAAGCTCATTCTCGTCCAGATCATCGATTATCTTTGAAAGCTTGTTCATCTTTGTCAAGCCACCCTTTGTCTCAGCTCTGCAAGGTTATCTTTCTTGTCAAGTAGCTCCCTGCTCTTCTTAACCAGGTTGATGAAGTATTCCTCCTTCCTTCCTAGCCCTTCCTCTACCTCTTTCCTATTGTGGCTCCAGCTTATAATCTTTTTGGTCTTGCCATCAGGAGTATCTATTGTCCTGTTGCTGAACTTCTCTCTTATCTCTGCGAGATGATCTGTCATTATGAATAGCTCGATTTCCCTCTCGCTTATGCTTACTACTGTGATCAGCTCTGCTTTCTTTATTAGGTCAGAATCCATGAGATATTTTAGGACAGGATAGTGATGTTCCGGAGGCACCTCAAAATATATGGCCATCATCATCTTGTGAAAATCATCTGCCTCTTTGACTTTAATAACCCTGCGTTCTGCCAGCCCAGGTCTTATCATGCCCATGACTCCAACATCTTGGCAGAGCGCAAATGGAGTCTTTGGCTTTCCTGCTTTTCTTTTTTCATCTGGTATTTCTGTCTGTTTAGCTTTTTTGACAAAACCATATGCTTCTAGAATCTTCAGCTGCACTGTGGCATTGGCTGTGCTCTGGCCTGTTTTCTTGGCTAACTCGCTGGCTGACTTATTTCCTTTTGCCAATTCTTTCATGATCAGCCATTTGCTTTTTGAGAATAATTCGTCTATCTCCATTTTATTTTTACTATTCTGCAATTGGTATATAAATGTTTCTAATGTTATTTAGTTAATAAGTAAAATACTTTTTAATTAATTATTCAATAACAAGATTTATAAACGAATTTGAACACATAATTGGAAAACAATAATAAATAGCATGTTGTAATGTTATTCCGGGGTGGGCAGGCTAGAAAGCATAATCATAATTAATATGAGCATTCTTTTTCAAAAAAGAAGATAGCACATTATTAATTAAAAAAATAAAATTGTTCAAGCACAAACCACGAACAAAATAAACATTAAAAGTATATATTAAAATGATGAAAAAATTCAGAACTTTTTTAGGAAATAATTTGAAATTAATTTTTGTTTAATTTTTTATTATTTATAGTTTTATTAACTTTTTTTAGTTTTAACGGGAAAAAGAGGGTGAGGAATAATTTGAAAGTACTTATGTTAGGGTGGGAGTTTCCGCCGTTTTTTGCAGGCGGAGTAGGGATGGTATGCTATCACCTTACGCGCGCGTTGTGCCAGCAAGGCATTGAGCTTACATATGTAATGCCTTTTGGTCCGACAATGATGCGCTCAGATTATATGAAGCTGTTGATAGCAGACAACCTGTTCCCAAGGATGCGCTTCCAGCTGAAGGAAGTGCACACCCTACTGGGTGCCTACGCGACATCAGAGAGCTACGATCAGGACCTGAAGAAATATCTGGTCTCTGCATCACCGGGCGGAAGGGCAAAAGCTCTCTATGGCCCGAACGTGTTCCAGGAAGCATACCTTTTCGCAGAGAAGGTCAAGCTCATAGCAACGTTAGAGGACTTCGATGTAATCCATGCGCATGACCATTGGACCTTCCCAGCAGCTATCGCTGCCAAGAAGGCATCAGGCAAGCCATTAGTGGTGCATGTTCACATAACAGAGTTTGACAAATCAGGCGGCGTTGGTGTGGACCAGCGAGTCTATGATATAGAGCGCAAGGGCATGGAGGAGGCTGACCTTGTCATCGCCATCAGCAATTTCATCAAGCAAAGGCTCATCAACAGCTACGGAGTGCCTGAGTGGAAGATTCGCGTGGTGTACAACGCTGCAGAGCCTCCCAACAATGACGTCGACCATGATGCCAGCAGGATCAAGGAAACTGACAAGATTGTGCTGTTCATTGGCAGGGTCACGCTCCAGAAAGGGCCTGATTATTTTGTCGAGGCAGCAAAGAAGGTGCTTGATATAGACCCAAATGTCAAGTTCATACTGGGAGGCACAGGAGATATGCTTCCGAGGATGATTGAGAGGGTTGCCCAGCTTGGCCTCGCTGACAAGTTCATATTCCCAGGATTCCTCAACAGGGAGGAGGTCATGAAGCTCAACAAGATCGCTGATGTATTTGTCATGCCATCAGTCTCAGAGCCTTTCGGCCTTGTGCCGCTGGAGGCGATGGCGCAGGAGACGCCGGCGATAATATCAAAGCAGTCAGGAGTTTCAGAGGTGCTCAACCATGTGCTGAAGGTTGACTTCTGGGATGTGAATGACATGGCTAACAAGATCCTTGCGGTGCTGCACTACGGCACCCTTAACAGGCAGCTGAAGCAGCACGGCCTTGTAGAGGTCCGCAACATGACCTGGGACAAGCCAGCTAGCAAGTGTGTTGAGATCTACAGCGAGATGCTGCGCATGAGGAGCGGCAAGTGAGCCATTGAGAAAGCCAGAGGAGAATCAGGAAAAATAATGAGAACATGGAAAACAGAATATGAAACGACAACGGAGTTGATTTGAGCTATGGTATCAATTTGTTTTTATTTTCAGGTGCATCAGCCTTTCAGGCTAAGGAAGTTCAGCGTGTTTGATATAGGAAATAATTCCAATTATTTTGATGACCACAAGAACAATGAGGTTATGAAGAAGGTTGCTGCGAAATGCTACATCCCCACCAACAAGGTTCTGCTCAATCTCATCAAGAGATATAATGGTAAGTTCAGGGTAAGCTTTAGCATATCAGGAGTCGCGCTGGAGCAGTTCGAGCGCTATGCGCCCGAGGTGTTGCATTCTTTCAGGGAGCTTGCTAAGACAGGATGCGTAGAGTTCCTGAACGAGACATACTACCATTCATTGTCCTATCTATACGACAAGGATGAGTTCAAGCAGCAGGTGCTTCTGCATCGTGACAAGATCCATGAGCTGTTCGGCCAGGAGGCCAAGGTCTTCAGAAACACTGAGCTTATATTCAACAATGAGCTGGCTAATTTCATCCAGGGGCTTGGCTATGAAGGAATACTTGCAGAGGGAGCAGATCACATCCTCGGATGGAGAAGCCCCAACTTCGTCTATACTCCAAAGACAGCTGACAAGATGAAGCTGCTCCTGAAGAACTACAAGCTAAGCGACGATATAGCCTTCAGGTTCAGCAACAAGAGCTGGGAAGAACATCCATTGACTGCGACGAAGTTCTCGCGCTGGGTCTCTGCCAACAACGGCAATGGCAATGTTGTGAACCTATTCATGGACTATGAGACCTTTGGCGAGCACCAGTGGAAGGACACAGGCATATTCGATTTTCTTGAGCATCTTCCAGAGGAGCTGTTCAAGCATCCTGACAATGATTTCGTGACAGTGAGCGAGGCCATCAAGCGCTATCCTGCTGTCGCTGAGATGGACATGCATAATTTTGTCTCTTGGGCTGATGTCGAACGAGACCTGAGCGCATGGCTCGGCAATCCGCTCCAGAACTCTGCTGCCCATGAGCTCTACAAGCTCGGCCAGATGGTGAAATCATCAGGGGATAAGAAGCTTATCGATGACTGGAGGAAGCTCACCACCAGCGACCACATGTATTACATGTGCATCAAGTGGTTTAGCGACGGGGATGTGCACAAGTACTTTAATCCCTATGACTCTCCCTATGAGGGCTTCATCTCTTTCATGAATGTGCTTAATGACATAGCGATAAGGATTAGGGATATCACTAAGAAGAATGTAACCATATCAGATGATTATGAGTCTGCTCCTAAGCCTTTTGCCAGCAGCACCAAGGCATCCTGCGGCATTGGCAATGCTCAGGGCAAGATTATGATGTCAGAGAGTCCGAGCCAGGTCGCCAGCATGTTCATTGATCATGAAGATAATATTAATAAAGTTTTTGAGAAGAGGTAAAAGAGGTATATGCGGTTTTAGAAGACTGTAAAGAATATATATTCGTTTGATACCTAATATGTGAGGTGAGAAGGTGAATCAGAAGACAGAACAGAAATATCACAAGGAGGCCAGGAAACGCGGAAGGCCTGCCAAGAGTGTGCAGCCAGCTAATGTTCAGCAAAACAACCTGAAGAGAGATGCTCCTGCAGAAAACTATTTTGTGCTCTGCAATGGCATGCCTGTCAAGAATGTCAAGGAGTTGGCTGACTTGATGGATCAGATTGAGGATCATGTGTTCAACCATCATGTGAGACCTGACCAGAATGACTTCTCCAAATGGGTGAAGGAGATATTCAACGATGTCGAGCTGGCAGAGAAGATGGCTGGTGCCAAGGACAAGAAGCACATGCAGCTTGTGATTTACAAGCATATCGCGCATAAGCTCTGGTGAGCTTGTGATGAGCCGGTATGAAAAAAAGAGGTGGATGGATTGATTACTGAAGACAAATGGTTCTACTTCGTAGGTGGCAGGAAAGTCTCGAGTATCGAGGAGCTGAGATCAGTCTTGGAAGCTGTTGATGATAATGAGTTCACCTTCCATTGCAACAGTGGCAAGAATGATTTTGCCAACTGGGTTGAGGGCGTCTTTGCTGAGCGCGACCTGGCGAATAGGATGCGAGGAGTCACTGCCAAGAACAGCATGGTCATAGTGCTGGCAGGTTTCTTGAACGAGAACAAGACTATCACTAGAAAAGAGGAGTCTGCCGATGCAGGAGCTTATGATAGGTCCGATGGTTCTGATGATCAGATAAAAAAGAGGGTTGACCTGCAGAATAAATCATTGAAACCCCTCTCTGACAGGGAGCTCGCTGATTATTTCAAGCTCGAGGACAAACAAGCCTCTGATGCTGGCGAAGTAGAATATTCTGCCATTGAGGAGCAGGATGATGCTGGCGGTGCTGAGGCAGATACATCAGAGTCATTGTCATCCGAGTATCCTCGGTCTTCCGGGTCTGCGCTCAAAGCTCCTGAACCTCCGAAAGATGAGAGCGAAGCTCAGAAAGAGATACGCATGGCTAATCTTGATATAAATAACATGATAATGGGCAAGAGGCCGTTGTCTCCGCAGGCCGAGGAGCACAGGAGAGTCATGGATGATCTTGACAGAGCGCGCAAACGCCTGGTTGTGAAAGAGTTCATCTACGGCTTTGTCATCGGGCTGGTGTTCGGCCTGATAATGCTCGGTGTGCTGTTCAACCTGAAATGTTAATAAAGGGGATGATTTAGAAATGTGTAGGGGATTGCGGATGATTGGAAGAGGTTGTATAAGGTGGATCATATGATAAAGGCAAAGGCTGATTATTTGTTTGAAGTTTCCTGGGAGATCTGCAACAAGGCAGGAGGGATCAACACAGTCATAAAGACAAAGGCGCCTTACATAAAGGAATACTATCAGGATTATTTTGTGGTAGGTCCTTATTTCAAGGAAAACGCTGATGTCGAGCTGCTGGATGCAGAGGTGCCTGCTTTCCTGAAGCCTGTGTTGGATGAGATGAAATCTCTTGGGTTGCCGTGCTATTATGGCATTTGGCAGGTCAGGGGAGAGCCGCCAGCCATCCTCATTGATTTCAAGAATTATCTCAATAATAGGAATGACATCAAGTCAAAGCTTTGGGAGAACTTCAAGATTGACTCATTGTTTGCGCCCTATGATTTTGATGAGCCTGTAGTCTGGTCATGGTGCGCCGGCATCCTGCTGGAGAAGATCGGTAAGTCTTTGCACGGCAAGAGCATAGCAGGTCAGTTCCATGAGTGGCTCTCGGGTGCTGCGTTGCTCTATCTTAAGATGCAGAAGTCAAGGATCGGCACAACCTTTACCACCCATGCGACGATGCTGGGAAGAAGTCTTGCCGGCAGCGGCTTTGATCTCTATAACCAGCTGGGAAAGTTTGATCCCATGCAGAAGGCCAAGGAATCTAATATAGTCGCGAAATACACCATGGAGGTCGCCTGCGCCAAGTTCTCTGATGTTTTCACGACAGTAAGCGAAATCACAGGCATGGAGGCAGAGAAGCTGCTGGGGAGAAAGCCTGATGTTCTCCTGCTCAATGGCATTGATGTCGCACATTATCCTACTATTGAGGAGACTTCGATAAAGCATGTCACCTGCAGGGGTGTGATCAGGGAGTTCATAACATATCATTTCTTCCCCTACTACACATTTGATCTTCAGCATAACTTGATTTTCTTCACTGCCAGCAGGTATGAGTTCAGCAACAAAGGTATGGATATCCTGGTGAAGGCCTTGAGCCGCCTGAATGATAAGATGAAGAAGGATAATGACAACAGGACTGTGACTATGTTTTTCTGGGTGCCTATGGGGACCAAGGGAGTGAAGGTAGAGCTGCTGGAGAACAAGAACTATTACAGGCATATCAAGAGCCTTGTGGACATCAAATCCACCAGCATACTGCAGCAGATAGTGACTGATTTCATATCAAGGAAGCTTAGCATGGATGAGAGCTTCTTTGAGAAGGATTTCATGAAGGAACTCAAACGGGACATCCTGACTTTCCAGAGAAAAGGCAATCCTTCATTGCTGACGCACAACATAGATAATGAGTCCTCAGATCCATTGATACAGAGTTTGCTGGCAGAGGGGCTTGATAATAAGGAGGATGACAAGGTCAAGGTTGTCGTCTACCCAGTATACCTGACAGGCAATGACGGCCTGCTCGACCTATCATCTTATGACGCCATGGCCGGATGCCATCTCGGCTTGTTCCCATCATATTATGAGCCCTGGGGCTACACTCCTCTCGAGGCAGCAGCCATGGGCATTGCTTCGCTGACAAGCGATCTGTCCGGGTTTGGCATGTACATGCAGGGAAATCTGCTAAAGGAGAACTCAGGGTTGTACATATTGAAGAGGCTTAACAGAACTCGTGAGCAGGAGATCCAGGATCTTTTTGAGATAATGTACAAGTATGCTTGTATGGACCATGCGGAGAGGGTGCAGAACAAGATCAATGCAAAATATCTATCCAATCTCTGCGATTGGAAGCACTTTGTCAAGTTTTACATCGTAGCGCACAACCTTTCGGTGGAGAAAGCACAGAAATAAATATCTAGAAATAGCTCTTCAGCTTATCGATGACTTGGCCTGGGTCTGTCTCTACCACTTTGGTTGCTGAGTACATCTCCATCCCGCCGATGTCAACTGTCTTGTTGCTCAGCTTTCCCCTGTCGAGGATTCTTGCTATGACAGGGAAGCCTTTCCATTCATCAACTTCTCCTTTCTTGCCCGCTCCCATCGGAGGGAATATCACTCCCAGGTTGAAGCTGTTCACCCCTAAGTCTTTGACCAGGCAGTTCGCTGCCTTGAATATGGCGCTCATCATTTTCTTGTCGAGCTCAGGCCCTATGATTGTTATCTCCTTGTCTTTCTTTGGTGTTATGCTGGCGAATATCATGAGCTTTTTGTGCTCAAAGCCAAAGCCTAGCCGTGCATGGACTGAGTATAGATCCTTGAAATAGTCTGTGCCATTGCTCTGCGCATATTCTCTCCTAATCTTATTGTAGTATTCTGCCTCTGCATAGTGCATCCCTTCTCCGAGCACCAGCTGGAAGTGGCCGTGTATTATGCTCGAGCCTGCTCTCCAGAGGCAGTTCCAGAGCAGGAATGGGTAGATCGCCTTGTTGTTGCTTTTGTTTGCTTTCTTAAACCATTGGAGCGATGCATCGCAATAATCATGAATGTCTTTCTCGTCGAATTCCAGCGGGTTGTGCTTCTTGAATATCACCACCGCGTGCATGGCGTCGTATTTTGCGAAGTTGCTGCAGGTGACGCAGCGCCTGCCTTTTATCCTCCCGAATGTGTCCAGAGGCGTCTGCTTCAATGGGTTGCAGAACTGGTCTCCCTCGCTCTCCTTTATCGTCTTCAAGACATCTTCATCGCTGGTGGCGTTGATGGGCCTCTTTGCTCTCAGCTCATTGAAGAGCGCCATCTCATAGGTGTATTTGTTGAACACCTTGATGATCTTCTGAGTCTCTACGCTGCTGGTGCTACCGAAGCTCTTCTCCACTCCTGGCTTCATCTCATCAGGGAGCACTGCTTTTCCCATTACCTCATGCGCTGTGAAGAAGCGGTCGAACAAAACCCTCTCTTTATCATCCAATAATATTATCAGGTTCATCAATTCAATGATCGAAGGCATACATTCTCCTTGATGATATCATTATAAAAACTTTGTGAAAACAGGAAGCAAAATTATTATCATTGAGGCCCTGATGCTGTTTTCCATAACTTTTATAAATATCCTCGGATACATGCCCTGGAGGTGATTCATAATGAAAGTGATTATTCCCATGGCAGGCGAGGGCACAAGAATGCGTCCTCACACGCACACAAAGCCAAAGCCTCTGATTGAGTTCGCAGGCAAGTCCTGCCTCAGCCACATTCTCGATGAGGTCAAGATCTTCGATGACAAGCAGAAGGAGCTGGCTGCGAAGAAAAAGAAGAACTCGGCTGTTTCTGAGATAATATTCATAACAGGTCGCCTCCAGGATAAGATAGAGGATTTCGTCAAGAAGAACTATGATTTCAAGGTCAGGTTCATAGAGCAGAAGGTGAAGGACGGAAGCGCAGGCGCTGTCAGGCTTGCAGCGAAATTCATCGATGAGCCTGTCATAGTGATCTATGTGGATACTGTCTTTGAGGTTGACCTTGATGAGATCAACCAGCTCTCTGGCGATGAGTCAGGCATCATTTGGGCGAAGACTGTGGAGGATTATCAGCGCTTCGGAGTGTGCGTGCTCGACAATGACGGCTACATCTCAAAGATCGTGGAGAAGCCAAAGGAGCCCATCTCAAAGAAGGCGAACATCGGCTTGTATTACACCAAGGATTACAAGGAGCTATTCGAGGGCATAGATTACATATTTGATAATGGCATATCACTTAAGGGAGAGTATTATCTGGTGGATGCCTTCAATTACATGATAGAAACGAAAGGTGCTAAGATAAGATGCCCTGAAGTAGAAGGATGGTATGATGCTGGCAAGCCAGAGACCATCCTGGAATCCAACAGAGAATTGCTCAAGAAAGGAAGGGACCGAGTCATCCCGACAGAGAACAGCGTAATAATCCCACCCGTATATATTGCTGACGGCGTGAAGATAAAGGATTCTGTGATCGGGCCCTATGTCAGCATCTCAGCAGGATCAGAGATCACCAACTGCATAATCCATGACAGTATAATAGGAGTCAATTCAAAGATCAGGGATGTCCTGCTCGGCCAGTCTGTGGTGGGTGACAATGTCGAGATATCTGACAATCCTAAGCAGCTCAACCTTGGTGATCATTCTGTCGTAAGCTTTGGTGAGAAGAAGCAGTAGTAATCAGGAAAAAGAGGGGATGTTTTTTTGCACGTAATACACTCATTTAATAATGTTAAGGTAGATGAGCATACGAGTAAAGATGCTGCATTCCTGATCACCAACAAGAAAGGCAACTACCTTTCTCTCGGACAAAATAATTTCTCCAGCCTCCAGGGTATGTTCTTCTTCGACCATAAGAGTTGGAGCTATTACAAGACCATTGAGGACATAAGGCTTGAGGGTTCTGATGAGATGGTTGCCATAAAGAATAATCTCTTCAATGTCGCCAGGAGCTACAGGAGCGGCGCAGAGGAGAGCTTCAACCTTTTCAACAATTCGATGCTTTACTCTATTTGGGATTATTCTGGAGAGGTGGTCATCGACCTTGATTTCAGGGCTATGTATGATCATGATGATCAGGGCAGGATATACAAGATCAGCAGGGAAGAGGATATTATTGTGATAAGATATGATAAGTTTTCAGACAACTCTCTCTCAAAAATCGATAAGACTAGCTTTCTCGTCATAAAAGGGGTTGATGACTTCAGGGACATTCTTCAATGGGTGAAGAAGGATTATCGCTATGATGCACGCAGAGGTTCAAGGCCTGAGTTCTATGTCTATCGTGCGCTGGCCATCAGGAGCAGCGGAAAGATTGATCTGGCATTCTCTTTCTCAGATGATAAGGAGTCTGCGAAGGCCCATGCGCGCCAGGTATATGAGAATCGTGATTATCTTAAGAATTCGATGAAGAAATATGCAGTTCATTCATTCACAAGCGATGATATTGCCTTGAATGCTGCCATGAAGGCGTTGGATGATCTGACCATGAGCGTTGAGTGCCATGAGCGTAGCGTGGGTGTGTTCGCAGGTCTGCCCTGGTTCTTTCAGTTCTGGGCTAGGGATGAGCTCATAAGCCTGAAGGCTCTCATTTTTCAGGAGAAATATTCTCTTGTCAAGAGCGTATTATTCAAATATCTTGCATCACTATCAGAGGATGGTCTTATACCCAATCGCCTTCCTGACGCAGGGGTCAGGAGCATCGACGCCTCTGGCTGGCTTTTCTTCAGGATCAGGGAATTCATCAATGCATTGGCGAGCAAGAAGATGGCTGATGATTACCTTGATGCGCAGGACATGTTCACTATAAAGCAGGCATTGGATAAGGCGATACTCGGCCTGATGCACCATCACACAGAGAAGGTCAATGGTTTTGTGGTCTGCGGGATGCAGGAGAGCTGGATGGACACCAAGGCAGCTGATAGAGGAGGAGCATGCATAGAGGTGCAAGCGTTGTTCCTTGCCATGCTCAAGCTGCACAGCGAGCTCTCAAAGACCACCAAGTCAAAGCAGATCTTCAAGGGTTTTGAGAAGGATTTCCGTGAGAGTGTCAGGGATGAATTCTTCAGGGAAGGGTATCTGATCGACTGTATGAATCAGGCTGTACACGAAGGTGGCTCCAAAGCCAATGGAGCGATAAGACCTAATATTTTCCTGGCATATTATTTATATCCTGAGCTTCTTTCCAAGGCAGAGTGGAAGCAGGCATTTGATAATGCTCTTAAGTTTCTGTGGCTTGACTGGGGTGGATTGACGACGATCAGCCACACAGACCCGAAGTTCTGCGCAGAATATACTGGCGAGAATGATATCAGCTATCACAATGGAGACTCGTGGTATTACATAAACAACTATGCGGCCATCGCGATGCATCGCCTAGACAGCAGCTATTATGAGAAGCAGATATCAAGGATTACTCATGCCAGCAGGAATGAATTGCTGTTCTCAGGGTTCATCGGATGCGCATCAGAGCTCAGCAGCGCCAAGCAGGAGCGAAGCGAGGGCTGCCTTAGCCAGGCCTGGAGCAATGCCTCATTCATAGAGCTCATGCATGAGCTTAATAATAGATGATGTTTTTGTTCTCTTTTAGCTCTAATTCATCGCGAAGTGATTTTCTTTGTTTTTTCTGATAAAGGCAGTTTTATCATCTGCTCTTTTATCGTGCGCAGAAGCAACCTTGTCTCTGTTCTCTCAATGAATTCATAGGTCTGAATTTTTTTTATGAACTCATCAAGCTGTCGCCTTGTCTGGAACTTGGCTATTATTGTTGCGTCAAAGGGGCCTGTGTTGTCGTACACCGCGAACACATTGGGATGCTTTGCGATCTTGTCTTCTACTTCATAGAGCTTGCCCTTTGCAATCCTTACGTCGATTATCGCCTGCATATCGTAGCCTATGAGTGAGTAGCGGATGCCGATGGTGTACTTTGCGATCACTCCTGTTTTTTCGAGGCGTTTCACCCGGTTCATGATGGTGGCGACACTGACGCTGGTTTTGTGCGCTAGCTGCCTGTATGAGAGCTGTGAGTCGTCAATCAGAGCATTGATTATTTTTTTGTCTGTGTCATCAATATCTATTTTTTCGTCTTCAGGCGCTGGATTGCACAAATGATTTTTTTTAGCCATTTTACAGCCAACAATGTTGTAGCATGATATAAATGTTCTCATTTTTAATGAACATTTGTTTAGATTTTTATGCAAAACATATTTATATGTATAGAAAACCATCATAAAACTATTATGTGGTGATTTCGTGGAAGGAAGCGGCAATAGCAAGTTTGTTTTCAAGGAGACATTTGATCCAAAAGAAGCAGTAATGTGTGAGTCAGAGGGTGATATATTAAAGGTGCTGAAAGCGAATCCTGACATTCAGTTTCTTAGGCTTTTCTTCCCTGATCTAAGGGGGAGGCTTTGTGACTTCTCTATTCCGAGGACAAGAGTGAGTGAGAAATCTCTTAAAGAGGGTTTGTGGTATGACGGGAGCTCAGTTCTCGGCCATGCAAGGGAGTATGAGACTGATATGAGAGCAATTCCTATCCCAAAGACTGCGAGGATTACACCGTGGACTTATCAGATGAATGTTTCTGGCTTCAAGAATCTTGATCATTGGAGAGAACTTATTGTGTTTGCAGGGATATATAAGAAGGATTTCGCCCGTTATGAAGGTGATTCTCGCTACGCATTGGAAAGAACTCTTGGGGCCATGAATAAGGTTGGTGCGAATCATTATTATCTCGGGCCTGAGCTAGAATTTTTCCTCTTCGAGGCTAATGGTATGGGAAGGCCAAAGATTGACAAGCAAGGCAGGCCGATCATCCTTGATCGCGGCAGCTATTTCATGGGAGGGGCTTATGGCGAGCTTAGGAAGAAGATGCAGCTTGTGATGCAGGCGATGGGTTATTATTTTACGGTAGACCATCATGAAGTGGCCCACAGCCAGCACGAGGTTAATCTGCAATATCTTGATGCTGTTGAGATGGCTGATGCAGTCTCACTTGAGAAATACATCCTGAAAAGAATTGCGAGAGAATATGTTAAGGATGGAGTTCCAACTCCCTTGTTTGCCTGCTTTTTGCCAAAGCCTTTCAAGGAATATGAAGGGGAAAAAATGAATGGCAGCGGGATGCACATGCACCAGTCCTTGTTTAAGGATGATATAAACCTCTTTGAGAATAGTTCAAAGGAGCTGGAGCTGTCGGATGTTGCTTTGAAGTTCATAGCCGGACTCATGGGGCATGCGAGAGGGATGTCTCTTGTGCTTAATCCAGGCGTGAATTCGTATAAGCGGCTTGTCCCTGGCTGCGAGGCCCCTACAAATATTTGCTGGGCAGGTCCCAACCGGACCGGTGCCATCAGGATACCTCATGGAGCTAGGATAGAATATAGGAGTCCTGATCCATCGACGAACATATACCTTGCTGCGGCAATAATGCTGAATGCTGGCTTGGCTGGTATAATCAATAATTATGAAGTGACTCCGAAGATAAGGGGAAGTGTTTTTCAGATGACGCGTGAAGAAAAAAGGAGGTTGAGCATTGATGAGCTTCCGGGCAGCCTTGAAGAGGCTATTGCCTGCGCAAAAAAAGATCCTCTTGTGAGAGAGACTCTTGGTGATCACCTGTTTGAGAAGCTATTAATTGATAGGACTGCTGAGTGGAATAACTATTGCAGGTCTCAGGGACGGATGTTAAGACAGCTCAGGAGGATGTTTGGCTTCAAGGACACAGGCATATCTCAATTTGAGTATGGATTGATGCCTGTCGTCTGACGCATATGATCCTGAAAAGATTTTAAAATAGCTAAGCTATTCCTGGTTTATGCATGATTTAAAGACGACATGTTTTGAGCGCGCGATATTCTATTCATGGGCCTGCAAGCTCGAGGATTGCTGCAGGTACTGTTATATGTCCACTCTTCCAAAAGAGAAGAGGACTCAGGACAAGGTCCGATCATTGGCCTCGCTGCTGGCTGAGACCATCATAACCAAGAAGCTTGGCTGGGATTATGGATTTCTCTCGGGCGGGATAGGCGTCCTCTCCGACGAGAAGATCCTTGACCTGCTCAAGAAAACAAATGAGATCATGGGCGGGAAGGTCTGGATCAACATCGGAGTCTTGTCAAAGAAGCAGATGGAATTGTTCTCTCCATACATAAAAGGGGTTGTCGGCACGATAGAGGTGCTGGACCCTGAGCTTCACAGGAATATATGCCCTTCAAAGCCTGTCGAGCCTGTCGAGAGGATGTTCGATGAGGCAAAAGAGATTGGTCTTGATCGAGGCATGACCTTGATTGTCGGCCTTGGAGAGAGCATCGATGACTTCTCTCTCCTGAAAGAGTTCATAGAAAAGCACGGTATATCCAAGATCCATATATACGGCCTCAATCCGCAGAAGGGGACCCTATTTGAGGATGCAGAGCCGCCTAGTATAAAGTATCAGGCTGAATGGATACGTAGGACGAGGGAGGCATTTCCTGATATTGATATTCAGGCAGGCATCTGGCTTGATCGCGTAGGATACGTCGGAGAGCTTCTCAGGGCAGGCGCTGATAGCATCAGCAAGTTCCCTGCGCTAAAGTCATTTGGCTCATCTGAGGCAAAAGAGATCGAGCATCAGGCGGAGATTGCCGGCAGGAGATTCAGAGGCACGCTAACAGAGCTTCCTGAGATTGATTGGGATTCAGAAGTCGATATGCTCAGTTTTGACGCCGGTTTGAAGACCAAGATAAAAGATAAACTCAAGGGTTATCTTGAAAAGATGCGCTCTTAGTTTTGGCCATCTCAGTTAGCAGTATCGTTTTTCTTCTTGTCGTTCATATAATCCTCGTAATAGAATGAGAACAGCGCCATGAACAACGCAGCTATCATAGGCCCTATAACTATTCCTGGGAATCCGAACAGCTTCAACCCTCCAAACGCTCCTATCATCGCAGTCAAAGGATGAATTGATGAACCTTTTGATATTATTGTGGGTCTGAGGAAATAATCTATTCCTCCGATAAACACAATTCCGAATATGATCAGAAAAAATCCATTGGCCACCTGATGTTGGAATATGAGTATCAGGGCAGCAGGCAGCCACACAAGGCCGCTGCTGACAATAGGCAGGAATGCGAGGATGGCCATGATGAAACCCCAGAACACAGGATTGCTTATTCCTACTATGAAGAATCCCATCGATCCCAATGCCCCTTGGATCAGCGCGATTAATACTTCTCCGTATATAACTGTTTTAGTGATCTTTCGGATCTTGTCCATCAGTTTCTCACTGCGACCCCTGCTGAATGGGAGCACTTCTGATATATTCTTAATGTAATTCTCTCCATTGACAAATCCGTAGTACATCATGGAGAACATTATTAGCAGCCCGATGATTATGTCTGCCACAGAGCCTGCGATCTTCAATGCCGAAGAGAGTAGGAATCCTTCTATGTTGACCAATGCCTCTCCGAGCCTCTCCTTAAGGTCAGCCCGCGGGCCGAGATGCTCTACGACATAATCATTTATCTGATTGAATGAGTTAGCGTCTATGCTGCTGAAGAAGCTGGTGGTCTGCTTAACCAAGGATCCTATGATGAAGAACGATGGGATGATCACCACCAATAGCACCAATAGCACTGTCACAAGGCTGCTCACCTTTTTGTTCTTGAAGACCTTGCATAGTATGAGATACACTGGGTTGAGGGCAACGGTGAATATTATACCTAGCAGCACATAGGTGAAGAAAGGCTGCACCAGCCTGAAGAAAAGATATGTGATTATCAGGAGTAAGGCTATGAAGATGTATTTGCTAGGCACCTTGTCCTTATCCTTGGCCACCGGACCACCTCTTTTATCAATCAATATATTCTCTTCTTTCCTCTCCTTTTCACCATCTAATCATCGTCTGCTTTATTTAAAGTTTGTCAAATTGTTAGGCCTGACATCAGTCCTCCAGATGATTTAAATATTAGTTCAGCATCTCGAGTCACATGAGAAACAAGATCGCTGGCTTGGTGATTCTAGGCATAGACTTGCTGATAGGTTTCATAATATTCATCTTCAACAGGGCTCTCACTGCAATTGTGAGCACTTCCTGCAGCCACGGTTCCAGTTGTCCTATGTGGGGCACTATCCATGCCCAGACCTCAGTGAGCATCGGCATAATGGCTTTTGTCGCCTTGATAGGACTCTACCTTGTTTTTTTCGGAGAAGAGACTAGGATCGTTACGAAGATCAAGCGTGTCAAGGAGCAACTTGAGCCAAAGAAGATCACAAAGCAGAACTATGAGAAGATCATGAAGGTGCTCTCCCCTGATGAGAAAATTGTCCTTGAGAAAGTGATAGAGTCAGAAGGTACTGTGTTCCAGTCTGCGCTCATAGAGAAGACCGGTCTTACCAAGGTTAAGATCACCAGGATACTTGACAGGCTCGAGGGAAAAGACCTGGTCGAGCGCAAGCGCCGCGGGATGACTAATGTGATAATCTTGAAACATAACAAGTGAGTTTATCAGTTTAATTCTATTGAAACTAGTTTCACCTATCCTTTAATAAGCTGTTTCACCTCGCTAATCTTCAGAGTCATCAGCTAACTTTGATGTTGAAGATGATGATTGGAGGATTATAAGATGAGAAAAGAATATTTGCACGAGGAAACGATCAGCGTCAAGGGGATGCATTGCAAGAGCTGCGTCCAGAACATAGAGTCCAATGTCAGGGACTTGAAAGGAGTAGATGAGATAAAGGTCAACCTGGCAGAGAACAAGGCAACCGTCAGGTTCGACCCTAGGCAGATGAGCCTTGAGAAGGTAAAGAGGTACATAGAATCGCTGGGCTATTCGACCAGCAAGGGTGGTCAGGGAATGGCCGGCTCTGCCGATGAAAAGGCATCAAGGAAGAAAGGGTTCTGGCAGGGGGTGATCTTTGGATTGATACCGCACATTGGCTGCATTGCTTTCATAATAGCATCCATATTTGGTGTTACTGTGCTAATGCAGTTCTTCAAGCCGCTGCTGATGAACAGGTACTTCTTCTACATATTGATATTGGTATCAATGGTATTTGCCACCCTTTCGGCAACAATGTATTTGAAGAGCAATGGCATGTTGTCGGGCGCAGGTATAAGGAGGAAATGGAAATACCTAGCCGCCATGTATGGGACAACTCTAGCTATTAATCTGCTGCTGTTCATGGTGCTTTTCCCGCTGCTGGCAAATTATTCGGGCGTAGCGACCAGCAAAAGCACGGGCGCAAGCGCAAATCTTGCTAGCGCACCAGGAGATCAGCACCTTGTGGACCAAGCGGTATTGCAGAACAGCGCTCAGGACGGCAAATTATCTGCCCTGAGGCTGAAGGTAAACATACCATGTCCAGGCCATGCACCCCTCATTTCCAATGAGCTTAAGACCATAGATGGAGTGACCAATATCAAGTTCAGCTTCCCGAACATATTTGATGTGAGCTATAATTCTTCAAAAACCAATAAGGAAGAGATAATGTCATTGGCAGTATTTAATGAGTACAAAGCCACAGCAGTCTCAGACGTAATTTCAGGTTCAGCAGTTGCTTCCCCCACGAAGAACATTGCGACCACCGCCAGCAGCCAGTCATCTGCATCTCCCGCATTGACCGGGAGCTGTGGTGGTGGCGCTGATGGCTGCGGCTCTGCAGGTGGCGGCTGTGGTTGCGGAGGAATATGATTGCTTGAGCTGGAGGGTGCAAAGAATGCAAAAACATTAAAAGAATGTCATGTTCTTTTTTTTGGGCTTGAGGTTCAATCATGAAGAAGACATCATTATATATTTCAGGGATGCATTGCGCCAGCTGCTCGGCAGTGATCACAAAGGCATTGCAGGGCACAGATGGCGTCAGCGAAGCTAATGTGAACCTCTCGACATCAAAAGCATCCATAACATTCGATGAGAGAAAGCTCTCGGAGAAGAATATAATAGATGTTGTGAGATCAAAGGGATATGGCGCCGCTCTAATCTCAGAATCTGATTCTAGGAAGCAGGAGGCTCTCCAGAAGAAAGAGCTAAGGAAGATGAGGCATCTGTTCATCTTCAGCCTTTTGTTTGCGATACCTGCATTCATAATTGGCATGGTCCTGATGTGGCTCGGCATAGAGATGCCAGGCGGCCATTTTCTCCTATGGGTGCTCGCGACCCCTGTGCAATTCATAGCAGGATGGACCTTCTACAAAGGAGCCTGGGCTGTATTGAAGAACAGGAGCGCCAACATGGACACTCTTGTCGTTGTCGGCACTACCTCCGCTTATCTCTTGAGCGCCTATCTTGTGCTCTTCCGGCCAGGAGGAGACCAGTATTTTGAGGTGTCAGCTATTCTAATAACTTTGGTGCTTCTTGGCAAGATGCTTGAGGCTGTTGCAAAAGGAAATACCAGCGATGCTATCAAGAAGCTGATGAATCTCTCTCCCAAGACCGCTACAGTGATCAGGAACGGCCATGAGATGGAGATGAGCGTTGATTTGGTCGTTGTCGACGATATAGTCCTTGTTAGGCCAGGCGAGAGGATTCCTGTCGATGGAGTGATAGTTGATGGCAGCTCTTCTGTGGATGAGAGCATGATAACAGGTGAGAGCATGCCTGTTGAGAAAGACAAGGATGATGTTGTCATCGGCGGAACCATCAATAAGAATGGCGGCTTCAGGTTCATGGCGACAAAGGTCGGCGCTGACACAACGCTTGCGCACATCATCAGGCTCATAGAGGATGCTCAGACAAAGAAAGCTCCAATCCAGCGCTTCGCAGACATGGTCTCTGCCTATTTTGTCCCAATAATAATAGTTGTAGCATTGCTATCTGGCCTTGGCTGGTATTTCATAGGCCATGAATCAATATCCTTCTCGATCATGATAGTGGTCTCAGTGCTTGTCATCGCATGTCCCTGCGCCCTTGGTTTGGCCACTCCTACTGCGATAATGGTAGGAACAGGCCTAGGAGCAAAGAACGGCATACTCATCAAGGGAGGGGATGCATTAGAGACTGCCCACAAGCTGAAGTTCGTCGTGTTTGACAAGACAGGGACCGTCACAAAGGGGACTCCTGAAGTTACTGATGTGAGATCATTCAGTAAGCACCACGAGAATCATCTGTTAGCTGTAGCAGCTGGCGTCGAGAAGCACTCTGAGCATCCGCTCGCAGAGGCGATCGTGAGAAGAGCAGAAAATGATCATGTGGATGTTAAGGGCTCCACTGATTTCCAGGCCATTCCTGGCTATGGAGTTAAGGCAAAGATTGACGGAAAAAGGTATTTTTTTGGCAATGCAAAGCTGATGAGCGCCAATGCAATCAAGCTCTCTCAAGAGCTGCGCGATGAGAAGGAGCGCCTTGAGGAGCAGGGAAAGACAGTGATGATACTCGCAGACGAGCAGGCACCTCTCGGTATAATAGCTGTCGCTGATGTGATAAAGGAGAGTTCAAAGGAGGCTGTTCAACAGCTGAAGAATATAGGTCTTGAGGTCTACATGATAACAGGGGATAATGTCCTGACAGCAAGAGCCATAGCTGCAGAGGCAGGCATCGAAAAGGTATTCTCAGAGGTGCTTCCAGAGCATAAGGCTATGTATGTGCGCTCGCTCCAGCAGAGAGGAAAGGTCGCCATGGTAGGCGATGGAATAAATGATGCTCCTGCCCTTGCCCAGGCAGACATAGGTATTGCCATGGGATCAGGCACTGATGTGGCCATGGAGACAGGTAACATAGTGTTGATGAAGAACGATCTCCTCGATGTCCCTAGGGCGATAAGGCTCAGCAGGTTCACTATGAGCAAGATAAAGCAGAACATGTTCTGGGCTTTGTTCTATAATGTCCTAGGAGTCCCTGTGGCGGCAGGCGTGTTGTTCCCATTTACAGGATGGCTTTTATCGCCCATAATTGCAGGGGCGGCCATGGCCATGAGTTCAGTCTCAGTTGTCTCGAACTCATTGCTGCTGAAAGGCAAGAAAATCTGAACGATTGATGCACACGCATTTTCTTTCCTTGTTCATCCCTCAAACATCCAGTCTTCTTCGCTCTGGAAATAATTCTCAGGATTCTTGAAATATTGGAGCGCATTGCTCAGCAGGTGGTAGTGCGCATCCTCTTCCTTGACAAGGAACTCGAACAACGACTTGACATTTGGATGTTTAGCATCTGCAGCAGACTTCTTATAGAAATTATATCCTTTCAGCTCCATCTCAAGCCCCAGCTCATAAACCTGCAGCTCCTTCTTGCTGGCCTTTGCCTTCAGCGCATACTCCTGCACGCTTGTTGAGAAGAAGTCCTTGCTGCGCTCGATGGCCTCATCCTCTGTGCCAGAATCCATCTCAGGCACCTCTCCTTCATGGATCGATTTCATGAACTCATTGATTTCATCGATGTGCTTCAATTCCTCGTCAGCAAGGAAGATAAATGTCTTCTTTGCGAGCTCATCAACCATTTCCTTTGCATGCTCGAGATAGAAGTTCCTGATCTTTATCTCATTCTCAGTGGCGAGCTTTATAGCCTTCATCTCATTCTCAAGATATCCTTTTTCAACCATAAGATCATCCTCTTCAGAAACAGTATGCCTATCTGTTTTATTAATCTTTTTATTGGTCCGCTTCCCTATGATTTAACTCATACATTAATGCATGCAAAAAACAAAAAATGTTTTTTTTTTTGGCTTTACGATACTACTCATATCTCAATGCATCAACCGGGTGCAGCTTCGATGCCCTTATGGCTGGCATCACTCCTGAGCCTGCTCCTACTAGGAATGAGAATAGTATGCATCCTGCGATCAGTATCCATGAGAAGGCTGGTTTTAGCATGGCGTATCCTGCGCCTGCGGCTATGGCTCCTCCTGTACTCGCCACAAGATAGCCCAGCAGCACCCCGATGACTCCTCCAATCATGCCAATCACTCCTGATTCCAGTATGAAGATGAATATTATATCGCTGTTCCTTGCTCCGACAGCCTTCATCACCCCGATCTCCTTAGTCCTCTCTAGCACTGCGGTGTACATGGTGTTCATTATATTGACTGACGCCACGACAACGGATATGAGCGCTATGAGCACAAGTATAGCCTTTATTATAGTGAGTATGTTGGTGAACATCTGGATGGCGTCATCGAATGTCTGCACATAGAAATCCTCTTTACCTTTCTCCTGGCCTTTGTGCTTCCTGAGCTTTTCTGTTATCTTATCAGCCACCGCTTTAGGAGATGTGTCAGGCTCTGATCTTATCATCACAAAGCTGTACTTGTCCTTCTTCTCAGGATATAGGAGTTCGAACTGCTCTTTTGTGATGTAGATGTTGGCGTCGTCGCTAGGATTCCCGACAAGGCTGTAGAACCCTACCACCTCCAGCTCCTGCCCATCAATGCTTACCTTATCCCCTGTCTTCACTCCCCTGGGGAATATCTTGTTGTCGAACTGGTAGTTATATCCAAGGACTGCCTTCCCTAGCTCTCCTTTCTTAAGGTCCCGTCCCTTGTGCATTTTTATAGCCATGGATTCAAGTATGAACTCTTTCTTCGCGATGTCGATGCCTGAAAGGTAGTTGTACTTCCTCTTATCCCTTGAGATTATCTCTGCCGGCTTCATGTACATTCCTGATATCTCCTTGACGCCGTTGATCCTGCTGACAAAATCAATGTCGCTCTGCGAGATATAGAAAGTGTCGTCAGTCCCAGGAGCTCCTATGCTTTTCGCCTGGATGAAAAGCTTGTCTGTGCCTGACTGCTTTGCTATGTCATCCACATATATTTGCAGCCCTGAGCCAAAGCTTATCAAGGCGAAGACAGCGGCTATTCCTATGAGTATTGACAGCGCCGAGAGAATGCTTCTCAACTTCCTGTGCATTAGGTTCTGCATAGCATAGTTGATCTCGTCAATTCCTACCATTTATCTTTATACCATCCTTATCATCATCATTTTGTGCTCCTCAGCGAATCGACAGGGTTGAGCCTTGATGCCCTCACTGCCGGAAGCACTCCGCACACTGTCCCGAGCACGAATGAGAACATCAGCGCTCCCAGGATTAGCCACCAGCTCACATTTGCCCTTATGAGGTCTGAGTTGAGAGCGAGGCTCCCTATGAATGCAAGTCCATATGCTAAAATAAGCCCCAATATGATTCCTATAATACCTCCCACAAGGCCAAGGAATCCTGACTCTATGGAGAAAAGCGTGAATATGGTGGAGTTTCGGGCGCCTATTGATTTCATGATCCCGATCTCTTTTCTCCTCTCCAGCACTGCGGTGTACATGGTGTTCATTATCCCGATCCCGCCCACAAGGAGTGATATGCCTGCGATTATCGTGATGAACAGCTGGACCGCGAACAATGTGGAGTCAAGGCTCTCAAGCGCTTTCTGCGGGCTCTGGACAGTGAAGTCCTCCTCTCCTTCCTTGACATTTCTCTCTTTTCTCAGGAGCCTCTCTATGTTCTGCTGGGTCTCAACTATCTTACTGACATCCTTCACCTTGACAGCTATGATGTTGATATAATCCTCGTTGCCCACAATGCCGCTATCTATCATGCTCTGCTCATTCATCCAGATGGCATCGTCATAGATGAAGCTGCCTTTCTTCTCGATAATGCCGACGACTGTGAACGGCTTGTTGTTTATCAGAATCTTGTCGCCTGCATGCACAGCCTTGCCGAATCCTCCATTGTAGGATTTGTCATTGTGATAGTTGTCCCCGAGAAGTATGCTGTTCCTGTCAGAGTCAGTTAGAAGCCTGCCTTCCTGCACCTTAAGATTGGTCATCCTCTCGAACGGCTTCCTCTTATCTCCACCAGGTATTGAGAGCGCGAACTCTATACTCTGCTTGTCATTGAACTCTATGGTTGTAGAAGCGAAATATCTTCCGAAGACAAGGTCGACATTGCTGATGCGATCTATTTTATCAATATAATCTCTCTGCAAGGGGTTAGGCGCTCCTGCTCCTGGTGGGCCTGACATGCTCACGCTAGCTGCCTGGACTGAGAGAATATCTGTGCTGAGAAAGCCGAACTGCCCTGTGATGGCATCCTTGAGCCCCTGCCCAAGGCCTATAAGTGAGACTACTGCAGCTATCCCTATGAATATGCCTATCATTGTTAGATAGGTCCTAAGCCTTCTCTTGACAAGGCTTCTTATGGCTATGCTCAGATAATCACTCAGCATTGGTTTGCCTCTGGTTCAGACAAAGACATAAGGTCTTTGCTCATTTCTTCTTGTTCTTCTTTAGCTTCCTGAAGATGAAGAAACCAACGACAACTAAAACGACCAGCACAAAGATTATCCATGATGATGAGCTCTTGCCATTGGTTCTCTGCTTGAGCTCTGATCCTGTGTATAGCTTGAGCTCTATCGGGATATCCTTCTCAAAGAGATGGCCGTTTGCGTCCCTGTACTCAATATGTAATGGAAGAGTCACAGAGTCCTTTGCGCTCTTGCTTATCATAAGGCTGTAGTCTGCGGTGTCATAATCATCAGAGTCCAGCTTTCCGATATAGACCTCTGGATTCGAAAGGATTTGGTAGTCCTGGCTTTCGCTGAGCTTGATGTCAAGGAATTTTATTCCGCTGAATCCCTTATTGACCAGCTTTATCTGGACATTTCCTTTCATTCCAGCAGCGTATATGTCAGTTGTTTCCATGTTTATTCCCAGCTCAGGGTTCGAGTCCACTAGGAGCCCGACAATCCCTGACCTGGTGAAATTAGAACCTGATGTGTCAGAATATGTCAATATGTAAGGAACCTTGTAGACCTTTGATGTCGCATCAGCGTCTGTGAATATGTCGAATACTATATCCTTTGACTCTCCAGCAGCAAGGCTTTTCAGGGTCTTCTCATTGCCAGAGCCCATAGGTGTGAACGGAAGCTCTCTGTAGGTTACAGAGGTTGTTGTCGATACTTCTGTGAGTATTCCTAAGGTGAGCTTGATATCCCTCAGTGAGTTGTCAGCCATGTTCTCTAGTACGAATGATACCTGTGTCTTGGTGCCTGGCATTATGCTGTCCTGATCCACCTTGATATGGTTGATGGCGAGCACGGCTTCTCTGCTCTGTATCGAGAGCTGATATTCTCCTGCCTTGGTCCATTCGCTTCCAGCCATTTTGTACCAGAACTCTATGCTGCCGCTGCCTGTCGCTGCATTTGTGTCGGTGAAAAGCTTCCATTTCTCTCTAACACCAATATCGCCCGTCTGGTATCCGGCTATTGTGCCTATGCTCTTTATCTCCTGCTCCTGGCCGTAGAGCGAAAAAGGATAGTCTAGGATCAGCTTAATCTGCATATCCTTGGCAGGATCAGATCCTAGGTTCTCTATCCTGAATCTCACATCAACTGTGTTTCCGGGAGAAACAGGGTCAGGCTCCTGGTTGATCATCGTGACCTCTACCTGCGGAAACTGAGATATTGCCTGGACGCTGCCGGCGAAAATCGTTATCATCATCATTGTCACCAAAACTACGAACAAAATCTTTTCTTCTCTCATATATTTCACCTTTTCATTTTTTCTTTCTTTATTGCTTTTAGTGCTTCCTATCATTCTTAAGGGTCTTCAGTATCCTGCCGTCTCTTAGGTATTCTATCCTGTCGGCATTCTTCGCGATATCCTCGTCGTGAGTGACCATTATTATGGTCTTGCCTTCCTGCTCATGCAGCTTCCTGAGGAAGTCCATGACAGTGCCGCCTGTCTTTGAGTCAAGGTTGCCTGTCGGCTCGTCAGCCAGGATCACTTCAGGATCGTTTGCTAGGGATCTGGCTATGGCCACTCTCTGCTGCTGCCCTCCTGAGAGCTCATTTGGCTTATGATACATCCTGTCGCCTAGTTCCACCAGCTCCAGCAGCCGTTTGGCCTTGATAATCCTGTCTGTTCTAGGGATCTCCTGGAATATCATTGGCAGTGTAACATTCTCTAGCGCTGTGAGGGTTGATATAAGGTTGAACTGCTGGAATATGAAGCCGATCTTCTTCCCTCTTACCTGTGCCAGGTCTGATTCGGTCATCATGGAGATGTCCTTGCACTCCAGGAAGATATGCCCTTTTGATGGCACATCTAGGCAGCCTATCATGTTCATGGCTGTGCTTTTTCCTGAGCCTGACGGCCCCATTATTGAGAGGAACTCTCCTTTCCTGACCGTTAGGTTCAGGCCGCTCAGGGCAGTTACCTCTACATCTCCCATCTTGTAGATCTTCCAGACATCCTTGAGTTCAAGTATTGTGTCGCATTCTTTCTTTGTCATCAAAATACCCCTTATTTTTTGCTTATTTTTTTTATCTATGCTTATTGTGCTTTGAGTTCCTTGCTCTGCAGCTCTTCGAGATGCTTCATCACGTCATTGATAATGAATTCCATCCTTATTACCTGCTTATAATATTCATCAAGGATCCTAAATCTCTTCTTATCTTCCTCGCTCTTTACCTTACCCCTGTGCTTCTCCAGTATCGCTGGAAGTTTTTCCTTTACATAGGCTATGATCTTCATCGGCCGGGTCATCATGCTTTCCTTCAGGCTTGAGAGTATGTCCTTCTCCATGCGTAGAAGTATCCTCTTTGAGCCTTGTGTGTGAATTTTCTTTATGAATCCAGTTTGGTCAAGGAATTTTATCTTTGTGCTTATGGTGGCTGGGCTGTAGCCTGTCTTTTCAGCCAATTCATCCATTGAGATGTCATCTGGTTCAAGGAAAAGGGTCGCCGTTATCTTGCTTAGGCTGTCATCAAGCCCTTTTATTCGTAGGTTCTGCGTGAAGAATTCAACCGATTCTTTTTCCAATTCGCTCATCCAACACCTTTTTCAGTATTTTCAATAATTATTGAAGATAATAAAATGCCAGCTTATAAAGATTTCGCTTTGCCCTGGCAGATGCGGCTTCCATCCCGCTACAGGGCTTTTCATAGCAAAATATTTAAATCACCGAGTCAAAGGAGAGCTATCAAAAAGAGGTGAATATGGTGGTCGATGTAAAGAAAGTTTTAGGGGATGCCCCTGAGCCCAAGCTGGCTTTCTGGTTATCCAATGGCACAGTAGCCAAGAACATATATGAGCTTGTCAGTGCCATCGAGAGCTGCGACAAGGGAGTCTTCCAATACCATGTCAACAAGGAGAAGAACGACTTCTACAACTGGATCTTGAATGTGCTGGCCGACGATACATTGGCTAAGAAATTAAAGAAAGAATACGACCAGAACAAATTTGCCCAGGCCATCAGGAAGCGCATAAAAGAGCTAGAGAAGAAATGAATGACCTGGAGCCTGTCTTAGCTCATCTCGCAGTAGGATGAGCAATAATCACAATCCTTGTTCTTTAGGATATAGCAACCTTGGTCCTCTCCGACCTGGTTCTTGAATGAGCAGCATTTCACCAGCTCATCATTCTTTATTTCTATCTGATCGCCAACAGCATCCTGCTGGAGCACAGCCCCTTCATTCTCGACCGCAAGATAAGCTCCTGTTGACTCTTGCATTGATTTGCTTGATCCTGGCCCTAGAGCAGTGATTACCACCAGCGCGAACACTATGCCTACGAACAGCACCATCCCCGGCAATATGAGCTTGTTATTCATGATTAGCCTCATCAATATATCAGTCCGACAAGCACTCCCTGAACATCATCGAATCTCACTATCTCAGAGTCAGGCTGAGGATTGGCATCGCCCTTTGTTAGGGCATACCATCCCTGCTCGTCCTGGCTGATGTTTATTATGCGGTGAACAACTGTGATATTAAATGCTTTTGATTTGTAGCCTATGATGTCTCCCACCTCAAGCGCCTCATGGCTCTCGGGCGCCACCTCAAGGGCGAATGCGTTCTTGTTTATCAGCGGATGCATGGAGCGCGAGTCGAAGAAGCGCACAGGGAAAGCATTTTTTAGGTATATCACGACACGGTCGTCGTATATATGAATATCCTCTGAGCTTATCCTGCTTGAGGGGCTTATCTCTATGTCCTTGCTCATGTTGAGCTGCGACTTCAGCAGCCGTATTATTATATCCTTCTCTGCGACAGAGCCCTCGAGCAGCAGGATGCTCTCGCGCAAGGCATTGTTCTGACCGACAATATCCTCGATGAACTCATCCTGAGTTAGATTGCCGTAGACCTCTGACTTGAAATCAGAGCTATCTTTTTTTGAGAGGGCGATCACCCCGAAGAGGATTATTATCAGAATAAGAATGATTATTATAGAGGTCAGGATATACAGTACCTCGATGGTTTTATCGTCTGACATCCTCGCCAGCTCCCTCACCTGCACTGTTGGCAGGAGCTACATCAACACTGACTGATTGGTTCGAGATGCCTTGGTTCTCTTCTGGATGATGCTCTTTTTGCTGAGAGTCGTGCTTGCCGTCGCTGTTATGATGATTGGGATCATTATTGGCTTCATGCTTGAGCTCGCCAATCCAATCGGTCTTTGGCTGAGGGCTGGAGCCATCCTGCCTCTCCCTGACGGCTTGGCTTCCAGGCTTCTCTTCAGCCTCCCTGCTCTCCACTTTGAGCTCTTCATCAATGTAGTTTATGAGTATCTTGAGCTCATTAAGGCGGTCGAGGACTTTCTTGTCCTCGTTCCTCTTAGCAGAGTAGTTGATGATGTCCTGTACAACGCGCACATCATAGTAGATGCTTGTGAGCATCAGCTCGTTCCTCCAATCATAATGGTGGTTCTTCAAGGCCTTGACTAGCTCTAATGTCTTGTTCATCGACAGCTTGATGCTGTTCAGGAGCAGCTCGAACTTGAAGATGTCTATCTTCCTGTGCTTCTCATCTGTCTTTCGCGGGATTATGAAATCCTTGATGCTGGTTATGCTTGTGTCAAGGCCTGAGAATATTATCCAAATATCCCTCAATTCCCTGGCTTTCAGAGTTTCGCTCTCGATCTTCTCGATCATCCTGGCGACGTCTGACCTGAACAGGTAGAGTCCGCTCCTCAATTTGTCAAGGGTCTCCTCGAACCCTATGTTCTTGACCTCCTCAAGGGTCACGTCCTGCTTCACACCCATAAACCTGGAGATCACGAGCGCGTATATAAGCAGGCTTGCCAAGACCTGCAATGTTACTAGCATGTCGAAAGGGAAATCCTTCGGCATCTCGCTCATCCCCTTGCCTGTTATCGAGATTAGGAATGCTGAGTATGCGCTGCTTTTCAAGGAGGCAGGGTCCTTTGATTCGCCTGCAGCAAAATACAATAACCCAAACACCATCATCGACAGGATCCAGAAAAAGAATATCCTCTTGAAGCTCAGATTATTCATGAATATTAATATACGTGGCCGTCTCTCAACCTCTTTTTTATCCTGATCACCCATGCGCGAAGTGATTGCATCAGTCATATAAATAGTTTATTGATTTAAGCAATCACTGCTCCACGCCAGCTATTGTTCTCTTCAGGAGCAATAAATTAATAAATAGGCGTGCCTGTGTGTTGGCTGAAGGGTTATGCTAAGCTTCATACAGACATTCGGGCTTCTGCTGCTTATAATCACAGCGATATCATTCTTCATAAAGCTCCTGAAGCAGCCGATAATCATCGGCTACGTCCTGTCAGGGATAGTCTTCTCGCTGTTCTTCCTATCGCAGTCAGGGATGGCTGAGCAGGTAGAGATATTCTCAGAGATAGGAATAACATTCCTGCTTTTCCTGATGGGATTGGAGTTCGACCTCAGCAGCCTAAAGTACCTCGGGAAGGACATACTGCTAGCCACATTGCTGCAATCAGTCATATTCTTCGGAGCAGCCTTCGGCCTGTCATCATTCTTCAGCTTCTCAATCATCGAGCGCGTCTACATAGGGATATTGTTCATGTTCAGCAGCACATTGCTGGTCGCCAAGTGGATAGCTGACAAGAAGGAGACAAGCTCCCTTCATGGCAAGATCACATTAGGAATTCTAGTCATACAGGACATCTTAGCGATAATACTCCTGACAGTACTCGACGTAGTGAAGGAGAGCTCTCTCACGAGGATAGTTACAATACCGTTATACGGCCTTCTCCTGGTGGCCATAGCATTCCTGCTCTCGAAGTACGTACTCAACCTGCCGTTGAAGAAGGCCAGCAAGTACCCTGAGCTCCTATTCCTCCTGAGCCTCAGCGTCTGCTTCGCCTTTGTGGAGCTGGCCCCTCTGCTAGGCTATTCGACCACCATAGGCGCATTCATAGGCGGAGTGGTGCTCGCCAACACAGCATACAGGATAGAGATATCCGCAAGGCTCAAGCCGCTGATAGTCTTCTTCAACATGCTGTTCTTCGTCGGCTTAGGATTCCAGATAAAGTTCGATTTCGGCATGAGCATGATAATATTCCTGGCATTGCTATGCGTGCTGAACTTCATCCTCAAGCCAGTCGTCGCCTACCTCACCCTGAGGATGCGCGGCTATGACCTGAAGACATCTTTCTTCTCAGGGCTTTACCTATCACAGCTGAGCGAGTTCGGGATAATAATAATAGCCGGGGGCATGGCTTCAGGAAACCTTACTCCTGAGGCAGGCACTCTCGCAATCATATCTGTGATCGCGACAATGGTGCTCTCATCATACCTTATAAAATATGACCGGAAGATATTCAAGCTTTTCGAATCAAGGATTGTCTCATTTGACAAGAAGTTCATTACAAAAGACATCAAGGAGGAGTCTGTGGACATCGACTGCAACATACTGTTCTTCAGGTACTGCGACGTCGACAAGGAGATACTGTCAAAGTTCAAGAAGATGGGAAAGAGGATGATAGTGATAGACAACGACCCTCAGAACATAGAGCTGATGAAGAAAGAAGGCATAGAATACATCTACAACTCGATAAGCAACCCTGAATTCTTCGAGCACCTGAATTTTGAGAAAGTCGACCTGGTAGTATCAAGCCTCACAGATATCGACGAGAACAAGATGATAATCCACGAGATAAAGAAGACTAACCCGAAGGCGGTAATAATCGCGACCGCCAAGAGCCTGAAGGACTCGATGGAGCTGTACAGGCTTAATGTTGATTACGTCCTCTACTCCGCTTTCCTGAAAGAGCAGAAAGTATCAGTCCTCCTGGAGGAGTACAGCGCAGACATCAACAAATTGCTCGAGAAGAAAATCTCTGACATGAGCAGGTTCAAGGAGAAAGAGGCGAGGATGGCAGACGTCTCATCAGGAGAATTCCTTGACATAGAGTCATTCATAAGGAAGGCCAGGAAGGCAGGAGAGCAATCTCCTGCTGGCGGCGGAAGGCAGAAAGGAAAGGCTCCTGACCAGCCCTCCTCAAGGAAACCTTCAGGCAAGCCTTCACATGCAAAGGATGATGCGGCAGGAGAAGAATCCGACTACTCATCATCTGACAAGGTCAAGAAGCCTGACAACATGATGCTATAATCTCCCAAGCCTAGCATTTTCTTTTAGCAACATTTAAATAATCCTCCTGCAAAGGATTACCTTGTGAGAAAAATATTTGATTATTATAAAAGAGGTGAGAACGGGGCTTATATAATAGAGATGAGAGTCTCAAATCTTGAGGAGCTCTTCAGTCCCTACGATCCTTCTCCGATTCACGACCGCGACATACATCCGTCGCTGATGGGCCAGATCTTCAGGCAGATAGTGGTCTTCCCTGAAGGCTTCAAGGTGGAGCTACACATACATCTGCCTAAGAAGCTAAGGAAGCAGAAGCTTGAGGCGCAGCTCGAGCAGGCCATAAAGAGCCATTTCGAATATGAGCTACTGGACAGCGATCTCCATCTTCAGAGAAGGCTGAACAAAGGATGGAGAATATTCTCCTATGCCAGCATGCTTTTCGTGGCGCTGTTGCTGTTATCATATCTGACAGAGCACCTGCTGCCAGAAAATGTGCTGGCTAATCTGCTGTCAGAAGGCTTTGCCATCGGCGCATGGGTCAGCCTCTGGCATCCATTCCAGACACTGTTCTTCGACTGGCTCCCATTATACGAGGAGAA
>Ga0315276_10000367_pt1 | contig 38267 bp, 55 predicted proteins | sample YL17G05_0_MG_FD_204542 | JGI IMG/M metagenome (GOLD analysis project Ga0315276, IMG submission 204542) | Sediment microbial communities from Yellowstone Lake, YNP, Wyoming, USA - YL17G05_0 | ecosystem: Environmental > Aquatic > Freshwater > Lake > Sediment | place: USA: Wyoming | collected...
TCTTAGAAAAATTAAAGACCCATTCCATAGACGTAATCTTATTTGCCTATCAGATATACAAAAAATTCTTAATTTAAACACTGATGGACTTTTTGAATTGATGAAAAAAGAGAGAATTCCTATAATCGGTCAAACAAATATGCTTTAGTAATGAAAAGTTTACATTACACAACCAAATGTAAAGCAAGAAAGTACTTAGTTGAACACATGCTCCTGTAACATAATAGTCAGAGATGCAGAGGAATATATAATCCCCTGTCTTGATTCCATAGCAATCGCCGGATGCTTCTCTGAGATAGTCATAGCGATTGACAGCAGAAGCTTCGATCGGACAGTACCGTTAATCATGTCATATCGTTTCCCAATAAATGCCTTCTGGTATCACTGGGGATACGATCAATTTGCAGGCGCAAGAAATGCAACACTAAGCCAGTCAACAGGGGATTATGTATTCTGGATAGACTCTGATGAAAGATTACAGCCGGGATTATGTGAACTGATAGCTAGAGCTGATGGTTGCGCATACTACGTGCATCAAATATCAAAGCTACCCGATGGGAAATCCCTTGATGTTCCGCAGGTTCGGTTATTCCCGAACATACCCGGCGTCCAGTGGGAACTTACGATACACGAGCAGGTCTCATTCTCATTAAATAGGCTTGGAATTCCTATTCTTGATTCAAGTTGTAAGGTTTCTCACACTGGATATGACAGTGACGATAAGATCATGGAAAAGCATGTAAGGAACTTCCCTATACTTGAGGAATACATCAGAACGCACACAAAGAAAGATGATAAGCTTGCTTACGTTACAGAGCGATATATAGAATCGCTTGGATATTTGAAAGCACAGGGCATAATAAGGTGATTAAATGTTACAATATATTAAAGCACAAAAAAAAGAATCTCTAGGGGAACTTGGATGGGTACAGGTTGTTATAGCCCTGCTCCCTATCGTGATATCTTTAGTAGGACAGGGATATTCATATTATTCCGCACTAAAGACAGCAAAGCAAATGCAGAAAAATCAGAGGCTTTTTACTGAGATAGAAAACAGGGACCTTGCGCAGGCGCTTGTACAGCAATATCCTCAGTTGACCTTTGACGAGGCGCTCAATCTTGTCAATGCTACAAACCTGATTTATCCCCCAATAAATAATGATGAAACCAAAGAAAACACAAGCTACTGGACCTATTTAGCAATCTTTGTGATTGTATTGGTGGTAACAAAAAAATGAGTTGCACACATTCTACAAAACCAATAGAAAAAAATAATACTTTTGTCTGGAAGGTTACAGATACGGATTCTGGAAGGTTTGTTTACATACCCAAAAGAGAGGTTTTTGAATGGATACGCTTTAGAATGGATCCGCTAGAAGGACATGGAAATCGCATTGCGGATGCCTACAACAAGGCTGAGGATGAATGGGGAGGGCGATACGCAGATTATCTACCCGAAGAGGACATACTATCCAGCATAAAGGATATTTATACAAATTTCCATGTTCTCAATGCCAATGGCATACAGGTATTCCAGCCTTTCGGAACATGGGTTCTTGATGAGGCTTGCAAAGTCCTACAAAAAACCAGCGCAGGCGGTGGCAGGCTTAATCTTGGCGATGGGTTCATCGTACCGAGCAAAGATGAATGGGCTTGTATACTTGATAAAATGTTTAATGGTGGGATGAATTTCGCAGGTGCAGTATTTACGTGTACCCCTGATATAATTTACCCAAGAATGATAATAGGATTTTTGGATGATGCAGTCAGGGCAAATACGGAAGTTGGCTATCCTAGATATAACATTATCGCCAACGCTCATTCAGAATGGAAACGGATAAATACTCCCACACCAAGAACTACTCTTGATAATGGTCTTGTGGTCCCGTCCAGTGACGAAATAGCCAAGATCGAATCAGGTCTTAGCGCTGGAAATGATTTGACTAACACCTATACCTATTACGGCTTAACAGAGATATTGCCTCCGGAGAGTATGAGGGCATGTATAGAGGATAAGATAAGGAATACATCCTCCACGTGGGAAGATATATTCAATTCCTGTGGAACTGAAGGCGGGAATAAGACTTTGTATTATGTAGCTGTTGGTTTAGGGTTACTATTATTGTTTTCTAGGAGGACTTGAGTTTAAGATTTTCATCAAAGCCTGCCACAACTAAAGCAAGCGTTCTCTTTAATTCAGTCGTTCTTTGCCTGCGTTCTGCGACTTCCAGATCGTTTATCTCATAGATAACTACCAGAGCATCCTTTCTTTCTATGGTTGAAAATTCATATTTATGTAAAAGATCACGTGCCTTGCCTAAAAGCACCTTATATTCCTCGTCTGGAAACTTGCCTTTGGCTTCCTTTATAAGATTCTCATGCTTTCTTAAAGCTGTTTCTCTTTTCATGTTTAGCCTTTCCATTCTATGAAACGATTATGTTGCCTCTATGTTAGGTATTTTTTACATAATTTTCGATTAAAGTATCTTTCCTCTGTTATCTCAATATCAAGTTTTTCAACTACTGATGTGGCACATTTTCTTATCACTATAGCGCCGGACCAGACCAGCGTAGCTTCTGCGCCGGTATTAGAGCCTCCTTATTAATCCTATTGGAAACTCTTTTTTTCCTCAGCCAATGTTCAGAATCATCAACTTCATTATCAAACTTTGGATTGACGATTTTTCCAAAAATTCCATTTTTGTAATTCTTTATAACAACGCCCTCTATCTGTTGATCACCAAATTCGGATTTACTATCGAGCATCAGGATTATTTCGTTTAGCTCGCATCTACCTTTCAATAAAGTTGGAGCCCTTGCAATATGGTTTATTGCAAAGATGTTATTTTTATAATCAATATACTCACCAAAATCGGTATCACAAATATCTATACCGATCATGAACGGAATACTTGAGATAGGAATTCTATTATAAAATATATTGTGTTTCCAATGTAAATCTTCTGCATAACATTCATAACTGGCACGTACATCAATATCAATTTTTGTTAATTTCCCATCGAGTTTTTCCTCTACTACAATGTTGCCATCAAGGAGCTTTTCAAATTCTTCTGGGTTAAGATATTTCTTTCCGCCCCTGACCGGAAAACCAGGTATAGCAATTCTTGGTATATACCTATAAGCTATTATCTCTTTAAGTTTATTATCCATTATTTTATCCTCAAATTAGATGCCACATAATAGCAGATATGCAGAGCATAAATTAAAACTTAAAAACTCCGCCAATTATGGTTTTAATTGAGTTTGTACGACTTTATATATACTCTGCAAAAATTAAGCTTTTTCCCCATGCCGAAATATCATAAAAAACATGGTTTTTTCGGCATAAAGCCTTCCTCAGTGCGCCAAAGTTTTTCGAGTTTTGGCACAGAAAGATCACATTTCAATATCTTATCCCTTACTCATTTGTTGCGGTTGCTGAATAACCAAAGAAGATACACCATCATATTCTAAAAAATACTCAGTTAAAAACTGGTATAATGCCCTTCTTTTCTCCTCACTCACTATGCCATTGTATGCTATAAAAGCAGAATAACTCTCCACAACTCCAGTGCAAATTGTAGCTGTAGGGGCTGTAGCCTCTCGGCGACTAAACACAACAGCTACCTGTACCCAATTTTGTAGTACGCTAAACTCCACCTGCGGAAGTTCAGGTGGTGCTGAGCAATCAGTGATCCCCATCATAATAGAAAATATCTGACTTACATCAAAGCTCTGCGGCATTTTCTGGACGTTTTTAATGTCATCTCTTTCATTTACAGCGTCTCTCCGCCATTCCCCACCTTGATTACTCAACGGTATTTGCATATTCTTTTCCTTTCTGGTTTATTTTTTCCATTTCTGATCTAAGTTTTTCAAGCAGATTAATTATATCCGCCTCTGAGACAAAGACAGTAAAATCCAGTTCGTTCATCCTTGAAAAAAAAGCATACTCATCGCCTGCTCCATGATACAAACCTATTTGAACCGGAAATTTACTACCCGATGATTTCCAAATTTCCCCCATTGACTTTTACCTCCTCTCGAGATACCCAATCCTCGTAACACTTTTTTTCGCAATAAGTATGCGAAATTACTCTATTCTCAGGCACATCCATTTTTTCAAAAGAAATATTACCATTTTCATCAATAACTTTAATTCTCTTACACACACAACGCTGAATAATGAGACCATCCTTTTCAATCGGGTAATTTATCATGATCTTTTTCCTTTTCAAAAGCGTCCATTAAAGAACCTTGAGACGAATATCTATCTAAGAGATACCTTACCCCTTGCTTTAATCGCTCTACGTTTGTAGAATCAAATACTTGAACTACATTACCTTCCCTGTGAATTACTAACCTTTGGTGCTAGTTTAAAAGTTTAAAAAAGTCATGAAATCATGTAAACTTATGTTGATAACTACTAACATTAACATAAGGAGATGATCTCATGACCAATACAATAGATTTTATCACAGAACTGTTTTGTAAGGTAGATAATAATATAGATGATAAGAAACATTCTCAAGCAAAATTGTACCCTAGCGAAGTGGTTACAATTGGTTTGCTATATGCTCTCAAAGGTTGTGGTCAACTCAATTTCTGGCGATGGCTAACTAAAGATTATCGCCCTCTGTTTCTACCTCTACCATGTAGAACTCGTTTGTTCAGGCTTCTCAACTCGCATCGTCATTATATCAAGCGTTTCTTAGCTGATCCTTCCATAATTGGTGTGATTGACACCTATGGTATCGAGCTAATTCATCCCATTCGTGAAGGACGAAGCGATAAGCAGATTGGTAAGAAAGGCAAATCCAACAAAAGATGGATTGTTGGTGGCAAACTTTGTTTTCTGCTCAATCATCTTGGGTTAATAGTTTCATGGGATTGTGATACTGATAATGTTCATGATGGTTCAGCTTTTCAACACATAGTTGACAATGTAAAGGATCAAATGATTGTCTTCTCGGATACTGGTTTTGAGAAGAAAGATTGGCATCCAACCAATCTTCGTATATGCAAACGTGGTGAATGGAACGTTAGGATGCTTATTGAAACAGTATTATCAATGCTAACTAATGTTTGTCATTTCAAGCATTCTCATCATAAGGTATGGGAATACTTTGAAACTAAGCTAGGATATACAATGGCTTTATTCAACATATTGGTTCAATGGCATGGATTTCAACCTGATGAAAATGGTTTTGTCCATCTGTCAATCGCTGAATTCAGTCTATAAACTAGCACCAAAGGTTACTATGTCTTTTTCATCTACCCCCAAGCCCACGTTTCCAATGATCCAGCATAATATATTCCTATTCTCATACCAATTGGCTGCTATACTACCCATCTTTTTCTGTCTACCATCGGGCATTTTAACTATCAGGCTGGTTATTGGGCTTTTGGTATCCTTCGCAATTTCATCTATTTCTTTAGATGTATACGAATTATCAGGCGGAATTTTTACCCCCTTTCTTTCTTGAAGCTCCCTGTATGCAGTATCAACCTTGCCTGTTTGGTCCATCTTTTCAACCAGATCGGCATTTTCTGGATTTTCCGCTGCGGATTCCACAACTACCTTTGCTTTTTCAAGAGTCTTATAGCTCATGCCAACTGATTTAGCCACTTTATCTCTTGTCTTTTCGTCTTTGGTATCCGGTGGTAAATTACCACCCTTATTAAGTGATCCCATAATTGCTTTAGTAGACAGCCATGTCTTAATTTTCTCTGCCAGAGCGACTGCCTCTGAGGGAACAAACTGTTTTCTAACCATATTTGCGTCATATTCAGACTGTAAGCTTTCGGCATCCAATCTAAGATAGACCGCAGGTATCTCCTTTAATCCTAATTTTTGAAAGGCTAATATTCTTCTATGACCATCAATAAGCCAGATTTCACTGTTTTTAAGTGTAATAACTATCGGTTGAAGTAAACCAACACTTTTAATTGATTCCACAAGCCCATCAATATCTCCAAAATCTTGTCTTGCCCTATTGCCTATTACTATTTGGTCTATTTTAGCATCAATATGAGTATGGTGCATTTCATTATCCCCTTGTATCTGCATTATTTCTATCGTTTTCGGTTATCTCTATTCCAAATCTAGCAGGATCATGTAACCATTCAATAGTATTTTCGTATTTTTTTGTATATTGTTTGGGAATTTGCCTGTTTTCCGTTTTATACTTTCTTTGCAGGCAACGAGGCATTGCATCAATAGGATAAAGATATTTCGTTACAAAAATTATTTCCAAATCATGCAGCGACTTTCGTGCCTTCTTCTTGATGACCACCATCAGCATATCATGCGTTTTCGCATCACAATCGTGAATTACAATATCTCCGACCATCCATACTTTTGTATTCATATCATGATTCATTGTATTCTACTCCTTCTGGAGTCTTCCAATCTACCGAAACGCTTTTCTTTTCGAGGGTATATTTATCTACGTAACTGACATAGCCATGCTTGCAACCGAAATCATAAAGCTCTTTAATCACATGGACATCATTTTTACAATATTCTTTGATAAGCTCAATCTTTCCCTGACGATACCATTCAACCGCCTGTACGCCTGTGCAGGTCTTTTTAGCGTTTAAGGTCTCTTTTACGACTGAATTGAGGGATATTCTATGTCCTAGTTTATCATGGAGATACAAATAAATATCAAGAGTTTTAACTTTTTTAAGATTCTCGTAAGCAAGATCAGGCATGTATGCAGACAATACTTCGTAGTCAAAATTCTGATGATTGAAACCAATAATTGCGTCAGCGACTAATAGCTCATGTATTAAGCTCTGTATAGTTTGCTCAGTTTATCGCCAAAATGCTTCTTTATCCCTTCGATTATTCTGTTTTCTATATCTTTATCCATTTTATTCTTTACTATGGATTCCTGCTTGCGCAGGAATGACAAATTTCGTATCGTGTCATTCTTACGAAGGCTAGAATCCAGTTTTTCAAAGATTTTTTGGAATGTTATTTATGCCGTTTTTGCCTTGAGTTTTTCGTATTGCTCTGTCAGTTCGGTTATTTCTTTAGCATCCTCTTGAGAAATCTCAATCCCTCTGGATTTCATTTGAGTTATTATTATTTGAAGATTTTCAAAAGTGATGTCTGAATCTAATACCATATTGTTTGATATAAATATTTCAACGGCTTTTTTCGTGTATGTCAAAGCCTTATTTAAATCCTTTTTAGAAAAATATAACCAACCAATATTGTCCAAAGTTGAAGCTATACCATGAGCATCACCAATTTTCTGATGTAGAGATAGCGATTGTGAAAAATATTCTAATGCTTTATCTAATTTACCTTTGATTTGATAGATTATTCCTATGTATCTTAAATCTACTGCTTCTTCTTGAATATTACCTAGCTTATTATGTATTTCTAATGCCTGAATGTGACATTCCAAAGCTTTATCTATCTCACCTCTAGCTTGATAAATTAATCCTAGGTTACTCAATTGGTTTGCTTCACCATTGATATATTTAATTTTCCGAACAGTATCTAGTGATTTTAAATGATATTCTAAAGATTTGTCTAATTCTCCCTTCGACTGATATATAACTCCTATATTACCTAACTGCTCTGATTCTGCTTGTATATTCCCAATCCTTCTATCCATTTCCAATGCTTGCATATGATATTCTAAAGCCTTATCCAATTCACCGGTTATATGATATATGTTTCCTATATTACCAAGAACACCTGCTTCTCCTGATATATCTCCAATCTTGCGATTTATTTCAAGTGCTTGCATAAAGGATTTAAAAGATTTGTCTAAATCACCTTTGGTATAATATACACTACCAATATTAGCCAAAATAGCTGACTCTGTTTTCTTATCATTTATTTTCTTGATTAAGTCATAGGCTTTTTCATAATAAAGAATAGCTTTATCGAAATCCGATCTATTAGAATACAAAAGACCAAGATTATTGTATAATCCCGCTATCGTTGAGTGATCATCAGGACGCTTCTCAAGGTAATCATTCAGCATTTCTTCTCTAAGGGCAATCTTTTTATCAAGTTCCTCAAGGCTGTTATAGATGAAAATCTCGCTGAGAGTTGTCCGACCGGGAATTATCATATCTTTTGATCTATCAGCCATAAACTCGATCACAGGCGTAGCACGGAACGCAAAAAAATCCAACGCTTTTCTCATTATCTCAATCAATGTCGGTTCATCTAGCCAAAAGATGACGGATATTTTATGCTCAACGAAGTCCTCTCTGCGATAGTTCAGGTACTCCAGCACTTCAGGCAAGGCTTTTTTTAAGTCAAATACTTGAAATATGTCATTCGGCTGAGGATTCATCTCCCGTGTAATGATGACAGGAACGTTTTTATACATATCCTCAGTCATTCGCAATTCACGGAAGTTGAATCCCTCTGGCTCAAGTTTTCTTTTTAGCTCTGCCTCAATGTCCTGCCTTAAAAGTTCGTCATTGTATAAGACTAATAGTATGCAGGCGATCTCTTTTGAACGCTTTAGGCTTAAAACCATTTTGTTTATTTTTGGTTCATCTTCTGGTCGTATCATATTTTACTTACTCATCTATCAGGAATTACTCTACCTTTTCTCTTTGGCTCAATCAATGGAATTATAGCTGGATGGACATCGCACCAATTCTCATCATTCTGATATTCTAATATGCTTAATTCATGAAGAAGTTTGGCACATACATCCGAACCCTTAAGTTCTCTAGTTGCGTGTATAATCGTCAATGCCTTATAATCATCAGTTTCAAGGATACGTCTAAACTCGTTTCTGATCTCGCTCTCAGCTTGTTTCACATCAACTAGCTCAATTTTCTCCTCACCACGACCAATAGCATTGTCGGCAGATGTCCTGATAAGCTTTGCCATCTCCCTGAATACCCCTCCGCTGATAGTTATGGCATGTTCTAAAGCATCATTCTCTATCAGTTCCAAAGACATTCGTTTTTCTACAAACCCTTTCATCGTTTCCCGACCTTTGGGATTTTGACTGAGATCATCACGATTTGTTATAGATACATTTGGCAATATATGGATCTTATTGAATCCTTGACCTATCTGAGGAGCATCGAAACAATAAAGCAATGCTATTGGAACAGTATATATTATGTTGCAGTTTGGCAAAGTCAGCGATGTTTGTCTTTCATAGAAAATCTCTTTTGCACTTTTAAGATCAGTTTTATCCAGATCCTCTATAATTACAAGAATTTTCTTTTCTATTTTTAGTTCAGCTTCGGCAATTATTAAATTAATAATACCAACCAATTCAGAAAGTCTTGGTTTAACAGTTTGACGTATACTCTCTCTATTGGTATATTCTATTTTAAGCCTGCTTAGTAACTTCAAAAAAACTGCACTCAATCCAGCCTCAGTTTCAACAGAAGCACCTTGTTGAGAAATATCTTCACGGATTGCCTCAATAGTACCCATCCACTTCAACAATTCATCCAGAAGCCCTTTTTTGAGTTTGATTTTACCATCTTCAGTGGCTTTCGTGAATATCTGTGAACCGATTGAGATAATGAGATCAGTGGAATCCAATCCAACAATATCAAGGACATCTTTGACAGAATACTTAACAATAAAGTATTTTGCTTGTATATACTCGTCAGAGATCATTTTATTTAGTTCAGTTGACTTTCCTGATCCCCTATGTCCAGAGAATAGTGACTTGGGATTATTGACATCATCACGAAGAAGTTCCCTCTTCATCTTTTCTAAAGGATTTTTTTCCCTATCAACATAGAATTCTTTTATTTCCCAAGTTTCTGAGAGCGGTCGAGAAGGATCGAAATTTGTATATACCTTGTCTAAATCTTTAGCTTTCATTTGAATCACCTCTTGAGCAAACAAGATTTCCTTCTTCCGAAGGGTCTTTCTTCAAGCTGTACCAAGTAACCTCGTTAATGTCTCCGCTTTTTGTCAGATGGATCATATTCTCGATGTCCACAGGTGTGACGTCACGTCCTCCAAGTCCTGCGATGAAGTCGTAAGCCTTCGGTGGATTGGGTGTATCGTAAAGTGATGCTTTTACCTCTGAGAAGAATATGCCTTCGTGTCCGAATGAAATGTTGCGATCTATGACTCCGATTCGCTCTACTCCTTCGAGTAGCTTTCTGATCTCCTCTTTTGGGAATGGTCTGAATACTCTGACACGCAAAAGCCCGATATTTTCGCCTTCTTCCTGTAATTTGTCAATTGTGTCTTTCGCTGTGCTGGCTATTGTGCCTGATGTAATCATTATCGTCTTTGCGCCGTCACATTTGTATTGCTCTACCATACCGTATCTTCTGCAGAATTTCTCGCCGAACTCCTCGTCAACTTCCATAATGACTGACTTGGCTTCTTCCATTGCGGATTGCATTTTGTATCTCATCTCATAATACCAATCAGGAAAGATCAATGCGCCGAAAGTCTTGGGATCGTCTACATCTAGCTTATATTCTGGATCGTAAGGCGGTAGGAAAGCGTCAATTTCATCTTGATCAGGTATGTCAACGCCTTCGTAAGTATGTGATAGAGAAAAACCGTCAAGGCAGATCATCACAGGTAATGAAATTCTCTCTGCTACTTTATAAGCTTGAATAACTGTATCAAGTACCTCCTGATTGCTCTCACAATAGAACTGAAGCCAACCCGTGTCACGTTGCGAAAGGCTGTCGTTCTGTTCGCTCCAGATGTTCCAACCCGGCGCCATTGCACGGTTTACGTTTGTCATGACAATAGGCAGTCTCGCACCTGACGCCCAATGGAGTAGTTCGTGCATAAGCGCCAATCCTTGAGACGACGTCGCAGTGAAAGCCCTTGCGCCTGTCGCAGATGCGCCTTTTCTGTTCTTCCGTTGCAAGGCGGAACGCAAACTGAAGGATTAATTTCAACATTTTTATTTTCAAAGCTAAATTCATATTGATCTTTATTATTTTTCATATACTACCCCATGATTTATCATCACCTAAAGCGGCTGACAATATACGTTGTCAAGAACCACAATCCCACTATACACACAACGAGAGCTAATCTATATACAAAAGGAATTTTTAATCTATCCAAAAATATCACATCCATTGAAGAGAATTGTTTATTTACGTTTAGGCTCGTACGAATGACACCAATCCCCTGGTTTGAAATTTTTAGTCTCATTTTTCGTACAATTGCGACAATCAGACTGCTTCTTGACAGACTTATGGGAAAAATTTTTGCACAAAAGGTAACAATCACCGAATTTTTTATTTCTCATGATTTTTTTATAACCTCTCCATCCCAGATAAACATATAGTGATACAGAGAGATAAGATACATTTTTATCTTGTATAATTCAATAGCATTAGAATAATATTTAAAGCTCTTATCTTTTCCAATTAGAACTATGATGTAACCATCCTTGTCTTTATTTTTTCCGATTACAATTGCCGTTCCCTTCCCTTTTAGATCGTGGTGAGTATTGAATTGATAGGGATTTATCTTATCAGCCGCATAGTCATCGAAATTTGTCTCAATCGCATGTATTATCTCTGCAACCTCACCAGGAGAGAAATGCACACAAAGGGCATTTTCGGTATCGTAAGAACCATCGCCCCTGCCAAGAGCTATACTGAGAAAAGCGCCACCCTCTTTAAGTGGTTTCGATCTATCTTCGTAGAGCTTTGGCTGGCTGATGCACCACCGACAACTGCTGAATTTCTTATACAAATCCAAAGACATTATCATTTTACGAACTCCTTTAACTCATCATAAGATATCCCCAGCGCATCGGAAATCTTCCGAATAACCCATGATTTTGCTTTGTAGTCCCGTTTTTCTATCAAATAAATAGTCATAAATGATACGTCAGACTTATCTTCGAGATACCGCCTTGACCAGCCCTTGTCTTTTCTTGCTTCTTCAATTTTATTCATTTTACTATTACCTTACAGTGAATTTTTTATAAAATTACCTTTATATGTATTATAAACCCAATCTAATGAAATGTCAAGAAATATTTATATATTTATTTTTATATCGTGGAGCATAAAAATCCAATTAAGTGAAATTTTTGTAGTTGAAAAATTATCTCCGACTTGAAAGGATGGAATTAACTTGATGATCAATTAGAAAATCAGTTATTACACATGTAACTGATGGACCGCCATTCAGTAATATTTGCCTTGCCTCAGCAGTCAGTTTGTTTAATTCAGATTCGGGCATGGAGGCTCTTACAGATGCAATATATTCAGCTTCGCTATCAATTTCCGCAGCATAAATCTGTTTTTGTAAGTTGCTCTGATAAGTTTTCTCAGCTTGACGGTCTGCACGAGCACGATTGGCAAGTTTTTGATCAAGATGTTTATTCGGCACCCATTTATTTTTCAGCGCAGTTGTAAAATATGCGGCAGGGCAATTTACAACGCCTCTCTTGCAGTCGTCCTTCAAGATTTCGAGGGCTTTTTTACATTCAATTTCAGTGTATCCCTTGTATCTCTTGGCTGTCTGATCGTACCCCATGCCTGTCCAGATGGAGATTTCTGTGAAGATTGGGATAGAAAAACAAACAGAGGATTTTTTTTCTTTCTTTTTTGCCACTTGCTCTGTTTGTTTTTTTAAATCATTTAAATCTAGAGATTCAGGTACTAATATAGCGGAGGTGCAAAAATTTTGCACCTGCTGCACGTCCTGAACCGTTGAGTTATCCACATTTCCACAATTTTGACCATCAGGATTTTCAATTTGTGGTATTTCGGCATTGTCAATTTGCTCACGGATTTCAAAATTCAGTTCTTCTGGAATGTCAATTTGCTCATTGCTTTCCAAATTCAGTTCTTCTGGAATGTCAATTTGCTCGATGGTTTCCATATTCGGTTGCAATGTGTTTTTTGAGTGTGATTTTTCTTCTTGTACTTGTATATAATCCTTATCCAGTGTTTTCGGGTCAATAAAAACGTTAACGCAATATTCCCACCCACCTGCTACTCTTCTCTTTTTTAATAATCCAACGTCCACTAGATGCGATTTTGAGAATAATATAACCCTTTCTTTATATTTCGTACCCATAAAATCTATTGTAGTTAATCTAACTGCTTTTCTTTGCCAACCTATTGTTTTTCTGATAACCATATCGCAGATGTGCTTCTCTGACGGTGTTAGATGATCCTTGATTTTATCTGAATATGTATTTGGGTTTTTTGTGAATGGAGCTTTTATTGTCTTATTGTAAAGCTCTAGGAATTCATCGTACTGTTCCTGCTCTGGTGCATTTTGATATTCTGCAAAAAAAAGTTGTGCTGACATTGTTTTACTCCTTTAATAAAATTATAATTTTTTATTCGTTATCTTCGGTTGACTATCGTAAACTTGCTTGATTCTCTTTATTTTACTTGGTTGTTTAAGCCTGCGTTCTGCTATCTCTGTGTACTCAGGATTCAATTCAGACCCTAGATAATGCCGATTCAATCTCTTTGCCACTACTGCCACCGTGCCTGCGCCCATGAAGGGATCGTAAACTATGCCACCATCAAAACCTGCATTGCAACCGCAATCGGTATAGCCCATTGGTATATGTTCTCTTTGTTCCATTGATTTACACCATCGGGCATTTTTGACATAGCTATCTTTGGATTGTGCCATTTTGCCATGATCACTTCCGCCCCTAGATATGATGTTACCTAATTCAATTATCCTCTCTCTAGGTTTACCGCACTTACTGCATATAAATTCAGGACAACCAGCCTTTATCATTGGCTCAATCAGTGTCTCTGGAAACGTAGCGAAATGTGCTTCTGGAAAACCCTTTGTTGATACTTTCCACACAGACCTCATGTTACGACCTTTTTCTATGTCAAAAAGAGGTTTGCCATCTGCCCTGAAATATCCGCTATGCCCTCTATTACATTTCCAGTCCCCGCCATAATTGGTTCCATATAGCTTTCCCTTATTTTCTCTTGGTTGACTCATGGTATGCTTTGTCTGTCCATCTGCACCATTTACCCATTTATTATTTTCTGAAACACCCCTTAACATTCTAGGCAATGTTGTTGTGGCTAATGGCTCAAACTGCTGCTCAAAATAATATCGCTTATTTTTCGTGAAGAAAAACACATATTCAAAGTCAACGGTGAATCTATCCTTAGTACTCGAAGGCATACAGTTCGGCTTGTGCCATATTAAAGTATTACGCTTTATCCACCCACTATCTATCATTGCTATTGAGAATCTAAAGGGAATATCGGAATCACATTTAGGTTCTAACTTTTGAAGTCTTTGATTAAGCCCGCATAACTTACAACCCTCTGTTACCACATATTGATCATTACTTCCAATATAAGTTGATCCGATATTAACCCATAGCGTACCATCATCTCTGAGTATTCGCTTGCACTCGTCAAATATCTGTATCAAATGCTTTATGTATAAATCAAACGTTGGCTCAAGCCCCAGAGAACCTTTCCACGCACCACAGAGAGAGCAGATGTTGCCATTATCAGGATTATTTGGCTGCGGTTGATCTACTTGTGAATTATATCCTCTTTTTGTCCTTAATCTTTGGTTTATATCGTCACCAAAGACATGATCGCATCAGGATCGCCATCCCATATTATGCCTTCAATACCATAATCACGTAGACCCCAATATGGCGGAGAAGTAATAATACAATGCACGCTTTTATAAGGAAGCGTTCTCATAACATCAACGGAATGACCTTCTATTATCGTGTCTGTCATCTCGTCTATGGGATATATTTTTTTGGTAAGAATGTGCGGGGGTCGAATATTATTGTTAGTTTCTAGCTTTGAGAGGCTCTTTTCGGTAAGTTTTTGAAACATGATTTTTTTCTCATGTGATGTCAAGGAACTGGGACCGTCATCACCCGGTCCCAATATTCAACGGTTAATTACTCCGTTTTACCTTAGCTTTTATTATGTTCATATTTATTTTAATAAATTACTTAACACTTGTCAAGACTTTTTTAATAAATAACCTAAACCCAATCCAATAAGAAAGGGGATCACCGGCGGGGTCGGTACGTCGTAAGAGAAAGTTCGCCGGCAAGTATCCTCTGAAAAAAACGGAATATCCAGGCAAAGATCGTAAGCTGACAGGAAATAGCTTACCATTGTCGGAGCTTCGGACATGGCTCTAGCCTTGCACGCTTCTCTGTCATAAGCCTGTTTGCACAAATCATACGATTGTAAAATTGTTGTTGATATATTCATTTATTTTTTCCATATTTTGTACTTTGCCAGCCAGCTATAATCACACTAACTGATGTGATTACCGATAAAATTCCTACGATTGCAAATACATTCCATATAATTGATAGCATTGTCATCACCTATGCTCAAGACACTTTTGAATCTGCTCTTGTAGCATTACCTCCGCACCTGTCAGCTTTTCAATTTTACCAAACATATCGGGTGTCATCTTTGCGGATATGTTTTGCTGATACTTTCTAACCTTTGGAATATCCCAGCCACGTCGCTTCAGACAATCATCCAGCGGGTCAACTGTAAGCATGCTTTCGTTATTATCTGGCTCCAAAACTAACTCTCTGCGTAAACTAGGAAACATATCTTGCTGTCTCGGAGAGAAATAATCCTCATCATGGATTTTACCCTTGCCTAAATCATGCAAAATCAGAGACTTTCTATCACGTTTCAATAGCCTATCAATGTTTCGATTAAACCAAATCTTTGCCTTTCTAGTATCCCATATATGCTTATCAAAAAGCACGCTCTGTACGATAGCCTGATTGCTATCCACTTGCCCCATGACGTAACTGACGCCGGGGGTCGTACTTTTACGCATAAAGAATGCACCGAACTCTTTAGGATTCTGTACCCTGCAATGTATCTTCTTTTCGGTAGCGTCCGCCCTGCATACTTTTCGTTTGAGCGATATCCCTGACAATCCCATAAATCCACGCCCTGATTCCATCCTATTCCATGCCTCATCAATAAAATCATCAGACTTGAATTTTTTGGTAGTAGAGCCTTTTCTCATTTCCTTTAACTGCCTGAATTGCGCCTCAGCGCTATATATGTTATCGGATAGCGTCCTTTCATCCGTTCCCATTTCCTGCGCAAGCTCGTCCAGTGGTATCCCTTCCTTGCGCTTGTACTTATCTGGCAACTCAGAGTACTCTTCCTTCATGAATCCGCCTTTGTGCGGCGCTATACCGCCATAGGCTATTACTTGTCTTAGTAGTTCTTTATTTCGGACAAGGTCCTGGTTTGCGTCCTCAGCCAGCATCTGCGCAATGGCTTTTGCCTCTATCTCGGTATCTTGCCTGGTGCGCACCCTTGCCCTTCCTGGAATTAGGGCAGGTTCAATTCTGCACCCTTCATCTGCGGATCCGCAAGTCGGAGCATATTTTTTGCATTGCCTATTCCCTAGCTTATTCTTTCCGAATTTTAGGCACGTGGCTGTATATCCTGATAGCTTGCCGAATAGTGTCATCTGCGAAGGTTCATAGAATTTATCTAAAACTCTATTTCCGTAATTGGATAATTCCTCAGCTTCTTGCGCAAATGTGTTTACTTTGTTAAAAGCATTAGCCATCAGTCTTTTATCTCGCCCTTTTGGATTGGTTCTATTATATAAGTCTATAAAACTTCTAAGCTCTGCTTGTCTGTCTAATGCTTCTTGACTATATCTATGAATTTTATCCTCAAGTTCTTTTTTTTGAATATGTACGCATGCGCTCTTTTTCATTTTCTACCCATCCAGATAAGCCATAGCCTTGCATTTCAGCAATTGTTTCACGTGAAACATTTTTATCAACTTTACATTTTTTGGCGTTACAGGTGGGTTTGTAGATGAAACAGCGGTGTATGGGTCGTCCTTTTTTGTCGGTGGATTCAAACCAAGCGTCACAGCTTCTTATCCGCCCCTCCAATCCACGAAGATCGGATGGTGTTTGTGATGGCTGGCGGTGCTTCTTTTCAGGCTCTAGCAATAACAGAGCAGCAATAGCAATTGCTGTCCACAACCAAAAACTGCTATTGCTTTCTGTCGGCTGAGATATATCGCTTATGGGCTTCAGGGGATAATTAAGCATTATATAACTCCAAGAGTAAATAAGGCGGTTTTTCTAAGGAATCTGCCAATCCCTTTTTCTGATTTGTCAAGTTATCATGGGTGTATTTTAGCGATACGTACTCGCCTTTCGGTAGACACCCAAACCTTCTGCTTGGTTACTTCACAAGTGTCGCATAAGATTCATTTTTTTTAGCGAAAAATGACAAAACGCCCTTTAGCCTGCGTCCTCCAGTTAAGGTTTCTCCTTCAGTTTTATTTTATATATTGCTCAAGTTAATAGTCAATTAGGACGATCATCCGCCGGGAGACCAATGCCAAACTTGGCAATAGAATCTATCCAGCGCTAAATTCTATTGTTTTTCCAAGCCCCTGAGCTACGGCATTTTTAATTGCCAAAATTAAGGTTGCGTACGTGAATCATGTCGGCACGTACGCAAACATCATACAGTCTGACTCTTTGTATCATTTTCATGATAGATATGTGGATCATAGCGCATCGCCGCTCCCCTGAAGGTTCACATCAAACCTTAAAATGTGTATTTTCGCACATCAAATCCATTAGCAAATCTATTATAAGGCTTTGAAATTAAAAAGTCAAGAAAAATCTCTTGCTTTTTTTATATATTTGTGGTATCTTTGTAGCAGAAGCAAAAATAAACATTGCTTTGATAGCAAAAATATTCAATTTTATCGAGGGTATGAGATATATTAGCGTGATCTCATGCCCTTTTTAGTTTAAAAAATAGTTATTTAGAATTGTTTTGATTTTTTTTGTATTATATATTATTTTTTGAGGGGTGAAATAAATAAAATGGCAAAAGAAATAAGAAGAGCCGATATGGTATATACTCATGAGTTTGCGAAAGTAATGGGTGTGTCTATCCCAACCATAAGAAAATGGGTGCTTTTGGGGTATTTAGATGATGTAAGAAAAGTAAACACTTCAGGTGGTGTGCTATTTCATATTTATGATATTTTCAAATATGCGCATCCTAACGCCAGTAAAGATGCTCTTGAAAGAATGATCTTTGATTACAGAATGGCAAAATCAAAAGCTAAAAACGCCAAACAGACGGCAAAATTGAGGCTTAAAAAGATGCAAAATAAACGAGGGGTTAAATGAAAATAAGAGATTTCCTAAAGAATAAAAAAATAAAAACAAGCACAGATTCAGATTTCAAAAGTGTTATTGAAAAAATATGTAAGGATGGTGGATCGGGGACATATCACCTTTACAGGCGAGCAGATGATTCAACTAGAAGATATGCAATGATAGCGGACGGAGAGGCTAAAGACATACGCGATACTGACCCGGAGCATTGGCTTAGGGTTTCGTATGGCGGCGGAGAATACGAGTTACGGCTTGATAAAAGCAGAGATAATGGTACCGAGGAAATTGTAAAAAAATTCAGTTTTTATGTCGAGGGCGATCCGAAAGAGTCAAGGATCGAGACGCAAAAAAAGAAAGAGACAGATACAAATAATATGCTAGAGGCAATAAAAATATCGTTTGACTTGGCAGAAAAGCTAAAGGGTGGCAATTCAGAAATGGCGCTGATCATGGGCGTTATGCAGGAATCATCAAGGCAGACAACGATGATGTTCACTCAAATGATTGAGATGCAAAATAAAAATCACGAAAATATGATAAGGCTGATGCAGGAAAATAAAAGCTCAGAGAATCCAGTATCGGAAGTTTTGCAGAATCTTATGGAACTAAAAGAATTTGAATCATCTATCGTGCCGAAGTTGGAGCAGGATAAAACGCTAGAATGGTTCAAGGCATTGTCATCCAATCCCATCACAGCAGGATTGGCGTCTAAATTTATGAATTTTGAGTTACCACAAGGACAGCAGATACCTCTGATACCGGCATCGCTGCCTGGGTCACAGGGGAACGGACACAAACCTACCAATCTTGGATCGCCTTCTGAATCAGTCGTTACTTCGCAGATTAACCCCTCGATAAATAAGGATAATCAGAAGGCGGTTCCTTTATATAATCTTGACGAAAAACCAGACGATTTTGAAACGAATATGATAGACCCTTTACTTGATGCCATCAGTGCGGGGGCAGATGCAGCAAATATTGCAATAGTGATTAACCAGATAGTGCAGTGGTCAGTAACGCTTTCAAGGATCGGAAAAGAAGTACATCCATTGATGAAGGGTTTTGTTGATTTCATGGTATCGCTGGGTGAATCCGATATTGATTTTGTTTTACTAGATAGGGTATATACGGAATTTTGCTCTGGAATAGAGATGCCGGCAGAGTTGGTCATTCCAGTAAAAGAGGAACTGCTGAAATACTATGTGCCCGTTTTTCAGCAGATCATGGCAGCCAGAAGCAAGGAAAAAAATAAAGTTATCGAAAATGAGGTAACAATCAGTGAATCAGAAGATGCAGCCGTCTAACATCAAAAACATGATACAGCCCTTCATTCAGGATATGCCTGAGATGGAAATGGTATCTGTTACTGCCGATACTCTTGATGAAAGAATGGACTATCTCATCGACGAGATTGAAGCTGGTATGCAGGATGAGCATATTCAATACCTGACAAGCAAGATACTTCATGGTTATGGTATTGGCGATCGTGACTGGAGGGGTCAGGCAAGGGCGATTTTTGAGTGGGTACGTGAAAATATAATGTACGTCAGAGACCCTGCGGGCATTGAGCAGTTTCGGAAACCTATTAGGACTGTGCAGCAAGCGATGGGTGATTGTGATGATATGACTATATTGATATGCGCCATGTTATCTAGCATAGGGCATAATCTTGTATTGCGTGTTATCGGTGTGGACAGCAACGAGCCTGCCCATATTTATCCCCTCGATCTATTGCCGCCTGTGAATCCAACGGAAGCTATTGCGCTTGATGCGACCAGACCTGAGCCTATGGGGTGGCAGATAGATGAGAAACAAATGAAATTTTTACAGGATTACGAACTGGATTTTGAGTCAGAGGAATGATGGAGGTTTTATTATGCTAGAATATTTAACCACGAGTCAGATTGAAAATGAGCTAAATTTAAGGGGTTATTTCGCTGCCACCACACCGCCAGCAAGCACGCCGCCGGTCACGCCCAGCGTAACCGCTACGCAAGTACTTATCTATGTAGTTGGTCTTGCTTTACCATACATTAGCATGCCGATTACAACTACAAGGGACACGTATTTGACCGCAGCGCAGTGGGCTGAGGTAATCCGCGTTTCGTTGAGCCTTGGTCCCCAGGTGGTCCATCAGTATGGATTTTCTTTTACGCTAACCGAGCAGATGATTGTGGATACTCTACACACAATAGGCTATTATTTAGCCTCGCCTTCCGTCACCCCACCAGCAAGTAAGCCCACAATAACAACGGCGCAGCTAATTGATATGTGTGTTGAATCAGCGCTGCGATATTATAGTTATAGTCTTACATCGAGCCAGAGAGTATCAATATCAACGTCCATGTGGGATGATATCATTGAATACGCAAAGGAAACAGACGTAATACTGGAACCGCAATATACTATTTTAGCTGGATTGAGTGGTCTGGGTGTAAGCGGTAATCGTTATTGCGATCCATTGAATGTGGATTACAACGTAGTTAAGTGTTTTGGTCCCCCTGATGTTAGCGATCCCTGGATTGGCTGGGAGATCATTCTGAACATGATAACGGCAGGGTTGCTTACATGGACGCAGGCGATGAAGAATAAGCGTGATCTATCAAATGCAGGTTACTATTTTAAGGAGCCTATCAATGCGGCTGACCGTGAAAGTAGAATTACACAATTAATGCGTCTTTATGGTTGGTCTAGATCACAGGCAGAACAATTTGAGGATTTAGGCAAAGCGCCTAGTACAAATCAGATTCCAAGTTGGGTTTGGCCCTTCGCAGTAGGCGCAGGTGTCTATCTAATAATAAGCAAGAGGTGAGAATATGCTTACTTCACAGCAAATTGAACAAAATCTAAATCTGAGAAATTACTGGAAGGAAGGCATCGGCATTGAGACGCCACCGGCAATCACGCCACCAATACCACCATCAACACCGCCTGGTGATGGTCTTATTGAAAAGTATGGCAGTCTTGCGATTGTCAGCATAGGCTTGCTTTTCCTGCTTGCTATTTTTCCAGGTCAAACGGAACCATCAGGGGGTGCAGAATGAAATTGATGATATTGGGCTCTTTGGGTAAGGATGTTACTATTCCAGAGGACCCTAAAATACCAATTATTGATGTATGGAATGATATTAATGATTATTGTAAAACCAAGGCGACTCCCGATCAGTGTACGGCTTTGCTGGGCACGGGTCCGCTGTATTTGCCGTTTACTTGCAAGGCTGAAATTCCTTTCTGGGCTTGGATGTTAGTCGGTTTTGTCGCATCAAGGATTACGGGTATTTGATATGCAAACAATGTCTGATATTGGAAATTATCTCGATGCTTCGAGGAACTATATTGAAAACGCAAAGAACAGGCTTGCGCAGATGGGATATTGTTGTCCATACAGCATTTTAGGCGACCTGATTGAAGAACAGGACAGACTTGATCTCCTGTATTATCAGGAGATGCAAAAATCAAATAGCATCGGGTATTTCTGGCTTATAGCGGCGGGAGCTTCTCTTTTGGTAACTCTTGGGTCTTACGTTTACAGTCATTATGCGAAAGCAAAGACTCAGGCGGATTATCTTGAATGTCTTGCAAAGTATCAGGCGATATACGAGGCTACAAATACTAAAGAGAGGGCGGCTCAATTAGCTGAACAGACTTGCGGAGGATCCGGCGGATCGATACTGGACGAGTTGTCAGGAACAATAAAAACAGCAATCTATGGAGGTGTAATTGTTTTTGGATTGTACGTTCTAAATCAAATTATGAGTAAAAAACGTTAAAGGATCAAGGTTAAACTTGATATCTAAGCTATGGAGGTATTAAAAAATGGCACGTAAAAAACATAATTGCGCTTGCGGGATGAGTGACATTGGTTACACCAGGAAAAGGAAAAAGAGAACAACAAGAAGGCTCCACGATATCGGCAGCATGGGTGCCCATCGAGGTGCTTCTTGCAGGATAATCCAAACACCCGGCGGACCCAGAAGGGGTTGCTACAACGCAAAAGGTCAATTTAGATTTAAGAAGATGTCCGCATAATCGCTATTAAATCTCACAAGGTGAAATTATGAAAAACCAACTACTTTTACTGCATGGACTGAAAAAGTCAGGCAGTCGTTCATTTGGAGGTAACAGCATGCGTTATTATCATGGATATAATCCAGTGACCCGTACACAAACCAGAAGAAGGCGTAAATCAATACGTGGGATCGGTGCGACTCCTGAGCTAAAAGCTTCATTCAATGCAGTCAAGGATATCGCAATTCTAGCCGCAGTGGCAGCTATGAGCGCGGTCGCTATTGATTTTCTATTCAATTCGATCAAAAACAAAACGGATCCAAAAAAGAATTTCCTTAATTTAGTGATCGGCGAAAATGAGGATTACCTTGCACGTGCCGGAGTCGGTATAGTTGCGTCAATTCTATACAAGAAATTCATCGAGAAAGGTAAAACTTCAAAGGTTGATATTGCCACAGGGCTTGCGCTTGGTCCCACAGTGGTATCAGCTTATGGGATATTCTCCAATCTTTTGAAGGGTCCTACCGTGCTGGCTCCTAGGGTCGCCGGATTGGACTATATTGAGCCGGTAAGAGCGAGTGGATTCAGACCCGCTCTGGCAGGAAGAAATATAGCAGCGATTGGAGCGCAGAAAGTCGGCAGAGAGGGGGGATTTCACCCTCAGCTAGAGCCGCTGCCGGCGGTCAATTGGGGGTCATACTAGGATCGGTTTTGAAAGGTGTCCCGATACAGTTACTCGTAAGAACTATTATGAATCTTTAGATTTATAAGGAGACAAAAAATGTCATTACTACCTATCGATCAACAAATTGGTGTCAATATCGTCCCTGGTCAGACTTGGGGAACATACAAGTTTGCAAGCGGGGATGTCGTTAAAATTCAGGAAATTTCCGATCAGGTATACTACGATTCGGAGATAATTCCTATGGTGGTCGGTCCCGGCACTCAGTACAGAATGTGTGTAAACCCGAACTTCTCTGCGATAGGCGTGGGCGGTGTAGGCGCAAAAGTGGTAAACCAGGACTTTAACCTGCCTGAGTGGGGACGTGTTCCTGTTGGGTGGCTCTACCGTATTCAGGTAGTTGGATTCCATCTGCTAGCTGGGTCGTTGTTCACAACGCTAAGGGATGTCAGCAATGGCTCGTACATGGAGTTCTTTACCGGCGGTCAAACCATCGAAGTGAACGGCTTGGTATACTATTATCCTTCCGGTGGTGGGTTGGGTGGCTCTGTTGCCGTTGCTGGCGCGGTCGCTAACGAAGTGTCCGCTTTGAACATCGGCTCCCCTGCTCTTGCATCGCTAATACCGAAAAGATACCCGATTGACTTGCCTGAGCAGGTTTCATTCGAGGTAAGGCTTTCTTTCCCGATAGGGCTTAATCTCGCACCGGATCCTATGTTACTGGCAAGATACCCTGTTGTGGCTCCTGCGGTTGCGACTTTGGGTGCGCAGTTGTACGTAGATATGAGGTTAATAAGGTACAGAATAGTAAGATAGGCATAAGGAAATTAAAGATTAAGATTAAGAAGTAATAATTTTTCAATCTTTCAATCTTTAATCCAGATGTCCTCTTTTAAAAAGGGGGTTTTGAGTATGGGTACAACTATGCCTTCGGCTACACCTTACTATTTCAACATACTGGAACAAGATATCAAAAAGTCTTATCAGCCTTATTTTTACACTTTCAGACCGCAAATAGCAACTCTTGCGGGGGTGACTGATATTGTCCAGAATAATGTGACTTATCGAGATTTCATCTGGACCGATATGGGATTCACTACGGATGCTGCTTTCGGAGCCGTCTGGTGGTTCCCCAATATTGGGGTTCCGTTCAGGGTGCAGATTAGGGACGTAAACGCAAGCGTCAACTTCGGCAATCAGAGATTCGATCTTACGTCCATAATCGGGAGTAACCCGCAATGGAATGACAAGGTGATGTATAAATTACCGGTTCCTTGGCGATTCCTGATGAATACCACGATCCAGGTGGAGTTCGAGAATATCGGTCTGGTTCCCAGTTTTCCAACACTAACGCTTGGCGGATTCTACTCTAACGCTGGAAGGTAAAAAATGATGGGTAATCAAAAAGTTTCCCAACAACAAGTAGATGATGATCTTATCAGGCGTTTAGCAAATGACTTGAAAAGTATTGATGAAACACTAAAGAGGCAAATAACGACTTTTGATGATATTCTCAGGGCGTTACTTGCCTCTGTTGTGCCGATGTTTCCAAGAGTTTCTAAATTGTACAATGTTATTGCAGTTACGCCAACGTCATTGATACGAAACGATACGCAGAGCTTGATGGCGGTCAGGATCAGGAATGAGGATAATGCGCTATTTCTCTATGTCGGGCAGAGGGACATTATCATTCCGGCAGGTGAGCGCATAGATCCTGGACAGTCATCTACTTACGTGTTGCGAAAAGGTCAGGACGTTTGGGGGGTTTCCAATGCCGGAGCGCTGCAGGCTATTGTATCAATACTTGAGTCCTCTTACTCAGCGGCGGTTTCTGATGGTCCAATTGTGATGTGATATGGATAATAAAGCCTTGATAATCGCAGGATCAATATTTGCTTATCTCTACTTCAGAAGAAAAGAGAGCAATACAGATCTGTGGTTCATTCCCGCTGAGGATGATTGGTTCATCTTGCCTGTCGGTATCTTGTCTTTTGAAAATGACGTGATGCAATACAAAATTCAGATCATGAAAGAGGGGCAGGATAACAAGATTGAGGCGGCTGTGATAGCGGGGATCATTGCCAAAGAGAGTAAAGGGATCGCAAATATAACAAAAGACAGATACATTGGTCTTATGCAGTTCGGGATTGCTGAGGCGAGGGCGATGGGCTACAAGGGAACATCCGCAGAGCTTCTTAAACCTGAAAATAATATACATTGGGGGACCAAGTATCTGAAGTATTGCATTGATCACAAAAAGGGTAATATCGCCAGGGGAATTTCAGGTTATAACACTGGAAACGTGGAATCCAGCACTACGCCCTTTAATGTTGAATACGTCAACGAGGTTGCAGGCTATATACCTAGATTCAGATTCTTATTATCTCAGTCATTTCCTGGATATGCAAATGTTTTTCCTAAAAATACGTGGTTCAGCATACCAGTGGCAGCTTAGAAAAGGATGAGGGCGAAGAGATGAATAAATCACGAACGGATATTCTAATATGCGAAGGGATGAAGGCAATCTGCGAATATCTGAATTATGCGCATAGCCTGCCTGCGCATGACCAGATGGAGAAAACGCCTGAGTATCAGAGAATTATCAAGATCGGTAAAGACCTAAATAAATCAAGTAATGAGCAAGGTTTATCCTGTTTTTGTACCGAGACAAAGAAATTCAAAGACAAAAAGCATACTGGACATAAATTTTTGAAAGTGAGAAGATGAAATATGAAAAAATGTGGCTGTATTGGTAATCCACCAAGTTCGCTATATCATCACAAGACTGAAATGCCGGGCGTACCTGGGCATCATAGGCTAAGTGGTTTGGGAATTGTATCAAAGAAAAGATGTTTTATGGCAAACAATGAAAGTATATGTGAAGGCGATATAATCGTCCAGAGATCTAAAAACAAAGTCATGGAAGATACAGTCAAGGGCATCTGCGGTGATTATGTAATAACAGAAGGTTCTTTTGGGGTTGTTACACAAAAACTTGCACCATTAAAAAAGCGATTAACAGGCGCTAAGTATGAAATAATTAAAAAATGACAACGAAAGACTTGATCGTCATTTCAATCATAGGTTTGGGTGCTTTGATCTTAATAAGAAAAGCCTCAGCGGAAAGCCCGCTTGACGAAAATCCTGATATTGTTGACGTATTGAAAAAGGCGAACCTATCAATAGCCATAAACTCTGACGAGCTTAGAGTTATGCAGTATGCAAACGTAATGATGTACGAGGGTCAAAGGCAGGGGGTAGCTCCAGAGATAATCGCTGGAATTATGAGGGCTGAGTCAAGCGGGGTTTCAACGGCAAGAAGGTATGAGGGGAACGTCAATGATTGGTCTTATGGATTGATGCAGATGTTGACTGAAACGGCAAGGTGGATGAAAAATGCCTATCCGTGGCTAAGATACGATGGCGATCCCTCCAGTCTTTTCATTCCGGACGTAAGTATAGAGATCGGCACAGCGTATCTAAAACGAAACCTTGATGTATATACCGCAACACCAAAGAAAAATCCCATAACTGATATGATAGCCTCGTATAATGCAGGTACAGCACGCTTGAATAGCGATAGGTTGTATACTAACAGCACAGGTGATACTAAAGTCCAGGATTACGTCAATAACGTGATGGGTTTTAAGTCCAGATTCAAGATAATGTTTGAATATCTTTATCCGAATTACGAAAGCCTGTTTTCTCCCGGATATTGGGGGTATTAGATGTTTTTAAGTCAAGTGTCCGATGATTTATTAATCGCTTTAACTCTTGCGATTATAAAGGGCTGTGTCGTAGTTCCAAATGATATAGACCCAAATATTTTTGATGTGATAATCATTGATGATCGTGTTATAGAAGCCTGGAGTAAATCGGGTCTTAACAGAAAACTTACTTATCTTGAATGTGTAGCCATGTCGCAGAAAATTAGAAAATTCTACAAAGTGAATCCTAGTATTGACAAGTATTGGGCTGATGGTTTATTTGAAATAATCGGTGAAAAACCAAACGACTTGCTTAAAATTATCAATGTCGCGTTAATCGGTGTATTTGCTTTTATAGCATATAAAATTGTGAAAAAATAATATGTTTCAGTATGTTTTCAATGATACATTGGTCAAAGAATTTTATTATGATGGAGAAGATTTACTTTTGCCTGCGTATACCCAGATGATACATGATGGCAAGGTATGGGCTTTGTATACCAACGATATTTTAGACGTGAGCTTCATAGTTACTAGAGGGGTTCTTGATGGCTTGCATGGCTGGAGGGTTAGTGTGATACTTGCGATTTTAAGCCTAAGCTATGCAGAGGGTTATGTTAAACAAAAATGCGGGGAATGTTTAGGGTTAAGATGATAAAAGATTAAAAGATTCTAATCTTCAATTTAGTAATGAGGTTCCTAAAATGCCATTAACGAGTGCCTACAAATATAAAGTTTATTCCGGTACAGCCAACGCATCATATACGACTGTGATACTTGCCTTCCCTTCACGGTGGATTGATATTTACATATTCAATAATGCAGCTACAATAAAATTCCAATTGCCAGATGGCACTTATGGGGATGAGGTTATATACGATCCCGCGTTTACATCCTTTCCTATTCCCTGGTTTTTTCAGACTAGAGGGTTTATGATCAAGAATACGGTTCCTGCCTCAAATGCAGACTATCAGATTATACCGAATGTTTAACGTGGTAATTTACCACGTAGTTCAAAAGGAGTCTAAAAATGGCTTATATATGTCAAGAGCTTTCTCCTGCAACTGTCGGCGCATTGCTAGACTCGGTAGAAGCCGCAATGATCGCTATGGGATGGCTAAAGACTGACGAATACGTTGCATTTACGGCTGGAAAAAACCCATCCCCTGTTGTCGGAGATGAGCTAGAGGGGAACACGGGCATTGGCGGGGTATTCGCAAAGGCAAATATCACGGATATTGTCGTTACTAGCGGCGCATTTGCTACTAATAATGCAGCGGGATTTTTCGGGTTGACGAATCTTACTGGGCAATTCGGGAATGAAACCGTCAAAAACAACACACACGCACTTAATCCAGCCGCCACCTTTACCGTTGGCACCTCTTATTATAATGTTGTATATAGCTCTGCTGGCGAGTTAGGTACTGAAATACGTCAATATGTTCTGATTGGGATGCGTCCCCTAGCTACCGTAAATTTAACTGTGTTTTGCTATGGAGCCTGGGACGTGGCAACGCATACTGGTACTATGAGGAATATTGGCAGCATGGCCATAGTCATCGGCGCCACAAAATACGTTGTTGCTGGAGATATGGATTTAGTTCTCATTCGCCCTGTGAGTTCAGCGAATGGCGATATGTTATTCGGGCATATACCTAAGCGCTTTCACCCAACCCCGCTTGCCACGCTGACTGCTCCGTGTATTGCGGGCAATGGCATCGCTTTGGCGGTGGATAATACGGTAAACTTTGCCATAAACCAGACGTATTGGCTATTCGGCGCTGCTGGCGATGGGCGCTGGCGGGCAAACGTCACAGGTATCGGTGTAAACACAATAACAGTTGATAATCTTGGTGGCGGGCTTGCGGCGGGTGCGAAGATAGGCGCAGCTCCGGCGCTGTTTGGCTATCTTGAAAATAACCAGTTTTACTCTACGTGGGATCGGTCTACAACCGGGACTGGCGCTACAGCCGGTCTCTTCTGGACTATGTCTTCTCCCTACCCGATCACTGGGCTTGACCCGGATCAGGGGCTTGGCTTTGCAGGAGTGCCGTATAGCACGCCTGGAATGTACGTATTGACACCCATAACTTTCGGGTCAGCTTTATTATATCCAGCAGGTATCTCAGACTCAAACTTTATGATGACTCCCGTACCAACAGCAGAAAATACTTTCGGGATCACAGCAAGCGGGGGACCAATTGATACAGGGACGACGTCGGTGGGCGGTAATTTTACACTACAGTGCTTAGGCAAGCTATGGGGCGTCAATGCACACGCAAACAAAATCGTAATCATTGCATTAGGGACAGGATTGGGGCAGACCAGACAAATCGCAAGCAATACAGCGGACACATTGACTGTGGCTACGCAGTGGGTCACGAACCCAAACGCCACGTCAGTATTCTTCATAGTTGACAGCGCATACAGAGTTCCCTCAACATTCACAACGATTGCATATAAAGAGGTCATATAATGGCTTATGCTAACTGGATAGGTATAGCGCTTGACAGGACGGCGGTTTATCTGGATCAATCTGAGTTTATGTATGGGATCGCCTTAGACATAACAGGATTATCATTTCCTTTTTACGTGGGCGGCTCTATTATTCCACCTTCAGGTATGCCAGAGGATAATAATATGGAAACTTATCAGGGGCTACGAGTAACAGATCGATGGTACAGCGTCAGGCTGGTTGACTTTCTTACTAGAGGAACGCCGGTGACAGGGATCCTTTTCGGCAACGTTATTGTCGGCTATGGCTTCGAGGGCGACGCTGCGGAGACCAATATGCCTGTTTTAGTTGGCGACTGGAAAGAGCAGGGCGGAGGCGATTACTGGTTGCGGATGGGGTCTGCTGAGTTCGCAAATTTTGGAAAATATACAATCAGAGTGTCGTCAACACCTGTTGGCATATTTGCTGATAGATCATTCGTTGTTGAGGTACTAAATCCTGAATTGGTGCTTGACTCTGCGCTTGCAAGCCATACGACTTTGGGCACTCTAGGACAGCGATTGCAAGCCATAAGAACAGGCACAGCACAGTCAGGAGCTTTGGGTACTATACAGCTTGACGCAGGCGCTTCGGCAATTAATGATTTTTACAAAGGTGCGACTATATTGATAACGGTTGGGCTTGGCTTATATCAAGCGCGAACAATAACTGGATACGTGGGGGGAACTCAACAAGCTACGATAGAACCAAATTGGGTTACTACGCCTAATAACACGTCAGAATTTGTTATAATCCCCTCTGGTGAATCATTATTAGCCCCTCTGGCGATAGACAATGCGTGGAATGAACTTACAACCGGACATGACGTGGTAAATAGCTTCGGTCAGATGCTTAATAACGTGAGGGCTAGTGTCGCAACCGGAGGTGCACCCGGCACGATAACGCTTGACGTTGGAGCTTCTGCAGTAAATGACTTTTATAATGGCAACATAATATTCATATCAAAGGGCTTAGGCATCGGTCAAGCAAGAATCATATCAGCCTATGATGGAGTTACCAAAATAGCGACAATCTCACCGAACTGGATAGTAAATCCCGGCGCTCTCTCTGAATACGTGATAATACCAACGAGTGCTGTATCATTATCGGCAACAGCGATAATAAACGGTATACTTGACGCAGACCTGCAATTACATCTAGGGGCGGGCGTTGGCTTTAGAAATATAGGCAATATGCTTGGGCAGTTGGCGCAGAGTGAGTTTGAGTTACGTACAAATGTATTCGCAGCGGGTGCGGTAGTAGCACAGGGGATAACGGCGGCAATGGCGGCTAGTGGGTGTATACAATATCAGCGTGTTGATATGAGTTACACAAAGACATGGGGAGCGCCTGACCGGACGTATTATTTGCTTTGGCATTATGACGCAAATCGCAGGAATGATATTGTGAAAGCAAGCATAGGGACGATATGGTAAAACACGAAGATACTCTTTCTAATTATGGGTTGGACCCAACTGATCCAATGGCTGTTTCGCCTGTGGGATTCGAGGCGTCACTGGCAAGCTATGGATCATTCTGGAGGTTTTTAAGAAGGCAAAAAAGATATAATTACATGGAGCTATTCTTTCTCATAGAGAGAATACCTTGCGATTACAAAGTCTTTTCGGGCATAGCTCCAGATGCTTTCGGTGCCTTTATCCCTTTCCCTTTTAAGTCATATCTTATATGGTTTGCGTCCTTCGGTGACACATTGGTAGATTATACTCCGAATAATACCGATCCTGTAATTACAATAGGCGGAGAGAACCAATACCTAAAGCTGATATCCGCAAGTGGATTCAGGGTAAGGAATCTAACGCCGGGCAGTAATACCCAATATCAGTTATTAATTTTTAGATAATAGGAAATTGAAGATATATGGATTGAAGATTAGGAAGAATCGTAAATTCCTAATCTTAGAATCTTTTAATCTTGGAATCTTCCAATCTTCAATTTCCTAATAAAGCGTAACATAGTTTATAAATCGGTGATGTGTCTGTTACGAATGATGAGAAAAAGAAATATCCATCATTTACACATCGCTATTTTTTTATGGAGGTTTAGAGATGGCTAAAGTATTTACGGTAATTCCACGTATAGCGGGCGGAGATTTTTATGACGTAAGACCACCGATTGATCAGGATTGGGAAGTAGAGGACATCGGAAGCGATGTTATTGTTGGGATTGCGCTGGATTCTGTCCCTAATGCGGTGGCTGGAATATGTAATATAGCCGGCGTATCCGCACCTATGAGGAGATCTAGCGTTGCAGCACCATCTACAAGAGGATGGGCAAACCCATCTAAATGGCACATCAATAATTCAAATTGGCTCAGGATAGACAATCCAGAAGCAGGAAATCTCAATATCGGCATAGTAGTTAAACTGGCAAAATATACTGGAAACTTGATAAATTCAAGCGTGGTATCCGGAACAGCCTTTGTTTCCGCAGGATTAACTACTATAATAAGACCGCCATTGGGGCAGGATTGGGTCATAACAGATATTGGATCCAATATCTGGACTGCTGGAGCCGGAGGGAGACCTAATGTCACCATTGAGTTATTTGACGGAACTAATGGCGCGATGTTAGCAAGAAACGCAGACCTAAGAGGGTGGGACCGTCCTTTTGAGATACACATAAATAATGCAACTTATGTGAGGCTCACGAATACCGGCGCAGATGCTACGCTGGGCTGGTCCGGCGCTATAACGCATAGATATACTCCAAATATCATATTTTCAAATGTGATCTCAAGAGTTTTACCTATACCCGCAAACGCCTGGCTTATACCACCTGCCGGAGAGGAATGGGTAATTACAGATATCGGGTGCGATCTCTGGTCTATTCTTGGCGGCGGCATTGACCTGCCCAATATAGTTGTCCAATTGAATGATGGCGCTAGAACTGTTGTTGTTCAGATGTTTGGTATAGATAAGGGCTGGCAAGGCAGTATGGCATACTGCATAACAAATACTAACGTTATGTTATTTACTGCCGTCGCTCCTGGATTTATTGCAATTTCTGGTCACAGGTGGAGAGAATGATAGAGGGAATAATTGAAGATTGAAGGATTGGAGTAGAATCTTCAATCAATAAGAGAGGTGTAAAAATGGCTAGAGTATTTACGATAGTGCAGCCAATAGTGGCAGCGCCTGGATTTTATGACGTAAGGCCACCCGTGGGTCAAGATTGGGAAATTACGGATATAGTAAGCGATGCAATAGTTGGAGTTGCACTAAATGGGGTGCCGGATGTACAGGCAGGTATTTTCAATGATTTAGCGGCCCTGCCGGCACTGATGAGAAATTCATCCGCCGCAGCGGCTGCCGTGAGAGGTTGGGCAACTCCGAGCAAATGGCATGTCAACAATACAAATTACCTCAGAGTGCTAAATCCAGAAGTTGCTCCTCACGTTATAACTATATCGGCAATCCTGGGAAAAAATACCGGAAACATCATAAACTCTGGTGTTATTTCCGGGACAGCTTTTGTCGGTGCGGGTAATTTTATAGATATCGTGCCGCCACTGGGTCAGGATTGGGTGATCACGGATGTAGGGTCATCTATATGGCTGGGCGCAGGGGCGGCAGGCCAACCAGATATTACCATCGAGCTTGTTAGCGGACTCCCCGGATTCGGCAATGCCGCAATTTTATCACAGGCAACGGATGCACGTGGCTGGAATCGCCAGATGGAAATTTACATTAATAACGGAAATTTCCTGAGACTAACCAATACAGGCGCAGCCGCTACGGTTGGCTGGTCTGGTGCAATAGCAAGGCGGTATTCTCCGATCAACCCATCGCAGGTCATATCGAGGGTTTTAGTTCTAGGTGCCGGTGGAAATGTTGACATTCAACCACCAGTAGGTGAAGAATGGGTGATCACAGATATCGGATGCTCCCTTTTCTTTGGAGGCGCTCCACCTGCGGACCTGCCCAACGTGCTTGTTTCGCTGACTGACGGCGCATTGTTTTCTATTGCACAGCAAAGGACAGAAAACAAGGGCTGGCTTGATGGTATGGCTTATTACCTTACGAATACTAACTACATGAACCTTTTTGACTCAGGGGGCGCAGGATGCAATGTCTGCGTTTCAGGTCACAGATGGTTAGCGTAATCTAAAATAATTGAAGATTGGAAGATTGGAAGATTTAAGATAAGGAATAGAATCTCATTTCTTAATCTTAGAATCTTTAATCTTTTTAATCTTCAATCCATAATGAGGTATTAAAATGGGACGAACTTCAAACGTAATTTCAAATATAATCCCTAATGTCGGCGCATTGGCAGTCGAGGCTGTGATACCACCGCCAGGGGTAGGATGGCTGGTAAGCGATTTTAGTAATGATCACGTATTCATAGGGACGGTTCCATGCCCCGATCTTGAGGTCTCACTGACAGATGGGCTTGGTACGGCAGGGATCGTCTTGCTAGACCCTGCCCTTGACCTAACCGGCAGAAGAACGAGACAGCTAAAGCTCTATGTGACCCATGATCTGTATTTCACGATCACAAATACAAGTGCCATAGGGGCAAATCTGGGCTACTTCGGTGAGCGTGTACCTGCGGGAAACATACGCTCAGGGCATTTTGCGGTAGGAGCGGGGCTTCAGGTTGCATTAGCGGCGGCAGCCAATGAGACGTGGTGCATAACTGAATACGGAGCTTCGGCTTGGACAGTACTTCCGGCATTGGACATTAATCCGAACTGTGATCTGGGGCTAACGACAGTTGCAGGAGGCTTGATCGCAAATAGGATCACGCAATCGCTCCAGGCGAGGGCGCAGGATAAGCAGCCAAACATCATCATCGATGAGCTTTTACTTTTGACTGTTTTCAGCACGCCGGGCATCGAGTTCTACTATTCCGCTATTCGTATTCCAGAAAGCTCAATAGGCAGTATCACTGATGTTGTTGGAGGCGGTGGAACCCCCTGGGTTGACATTCGACCACCGGATGGCGAGGAATGGGTGATCACGGAGATAGGCGCACAGGCATGGGCAGGAGCAGGATCGCCGGCTGACCTTCCTGATGTTATCGTGGCTTTGAGAACAACTGTTGGTCCGGATGACTCTAATATCATGGAGGATGGCGCATTGTTAAGCGAAAGGTGGAATACTGATGCGATCATGAAGATCGATCACGATCATTACCTAAGAATCACTGATAACTCAGGAGCCAATAATGAGGTTTGCGTAAGCGGCTATCTACAAAGAGTTTATTTATAGCATACTAAAAGATTAGAAGATTTAAGATTAGGAATAGAATCTCATTTCTTAATCTTAGAATCTTTAATCTTCAATATACAAAAAAGGGGTTAAGAAATGGAGAAAATAAAAGCTGAAGAATGGGTAAGAAATACGTTTGCAGATGATGTAATTTCTTCTGAAGAATCAGGACTCGATGAGGACTATATTGTATTAAAGCCAAACATGGAGGCTGGCAGTTGGCTTCTTATACTTGAATACTACACAGGCGTTAGGCACGTAAATACAAGTCCGAAGGGGACCGGGTGCGGGCAGATGGTGCGAATATCCAATTTCCTAGATATATTTTCCGATATGATCGATGGGGATAAAAGCACAGGGGAAAATCTTAATAAACTGCTAGAGTATTCAGAAGAAGAAAAACTGGGCTATTCATGGTACTTCAGGCTATATCTTGATAAGAACCAATACGAAAACTTTGTTGACGTAAGAGAGATTTTTGCCGATTTATATGCCAATTTTTCAATGCCGAAAGACGCTGAAGAAACAGATCGCTCAATAATGTTACAAGCAATACTTACAGCTAACAGAAGATTCAAGGCTTTTATGGAAAAAAAAGAATGTACTGAAGGCGAAAAGGAATTTTTCTCTCTATGAGGCTGGGGATACACACATATACCCAAAAGGCAGATAACGAGTACCACAACTCAAAGAGAGGGCTTTATGGACGAAATTATAGGGATACCAGATCAGGAATTAGCACCTGCAAACAGATGTTTAGCGCTGAAGGAATACGACTGCATGAAAGATACCTGTCCGCTATGGGAGAACGGAATGTGCACCATCGAGATCACCGGAAAGGTATTGGGCAAAGCTTTTAATCAATTTACAATGCTTATCAACGCTTTTCAGTCTTTAAATAAAGAGCAAAAGGTTGAAGCGTTAAAATCTTTGCTAGGAAAGGCTTTTATCAAATGAATGATAATAAGAACGACCAATTTGAAATACTTTTGGGATTAATCAAAGACTTGCAAATAAGTGTAAACAATCTCAGAACCAACCTTGAAAGATTCTGTATAAGCACAGCCACTACACTGGCAGAGCATGAGATAAGAGTAACGAACATTGAGGGTGAAAAAAAGAGTAACGAAATAAGAATTGTCAGAAAATTTGATAATACGACAAAATTTGTGATGATAACGATATCATTATTCACAGTTGCAAACTTCATCAAGGAGTGGTTTGTAAAATGAACAACGGAGTAAAGCTAATCTTAGCCTTAATCGGATTACTGCTATTTTTACCTGAGTCAAAAAAGTCTTCAGCACTTTCGGAGCTTCAGAGAAAAAGTCGCAGCAGGAGGCTTTTTTATGTCTCCAACGGAAAGGTGATCCCCCGCTCTGAGATAGAAACAGCTAAGAGAATGGCAAGGTCCGGTTATGGCAAGGTTTACGCTGTTTGGGCATATAACGCAGATGAAGCAAGGGAATATATCGGACAGGGGAAAGCCGAGAGTATTAGCGGGATTGGCTACAAAGGTTACGATGAAGAGGGCGCTATTAACGCAACCATCAAAAATATTGATAAGTTTCAAGGCAAGCCCGCTTATATTGCCGCTACATATACAGGTATAAAAGCGACATCTATAAAGCCACCTTTCGGACAGCAATATTACAGAGTAAATCCTGATGGAAGCGTAGATTATATACAACACTTAAAAGGCAAAACATCAGAAGAAAGAATACGGAACCCGAAATATAAAACTATAAGGCAGGGGAAGGCTGAGACGGTGAGCGGGCTTAGTGATTCTGAATCATGGCGTAAAAATCTTCATAAAGACGAAAGCAGTTTGGTAGATTTCTTAAAGGAATCAATATGTGTGGTTGCTGGACCTTTTTGTGTTAATGGTAAATTAAAAAATGTTAATCCCATAAATAAGGTATTTTTCTATGAATCTCTTTGTCACAGAGCAAGTATAAATCCAAAAAACAAACTTACTAAAATAGCATTTGAGGAATTATTATCACAGGAGGGACGACTGAAAGCAAAGGGGCAGATGACCTTATTCGGAAGGCTCAAAAGGGGAGAGCAAAGACAAAGAACTGAATCAAAACCTTATGAGCATCTTTATGATAAAATGCCCTATGAAATGACAGATGCCGAATGGGAAAAAGAAAAAGATAAGATACATCCAGAGAATATACAGACCGATTTTACCAAAGCGTCAGCTTCTCAGGAGGTATTCAGAGCAAAAAAATCTGATTTCCTAAATTATAATACGCCCGGAGCTTGGGATCCAGAGTTTAAGGAATTTCCAGCGACAAAGCACAGAGATATTGTATTGAAAGCAATGGTTGAAGGTAAGGACATTCCAGGCAAAGTATTGAATGAACATCCAGACATTAAGGCAATGAGCAATGATCAGCTTGATAATGAATACCTAAACGCTGTTAAAGACCATATAGCACTAAAATTAAGTGTAGCTCGAAAAGCATCAGGTGATAAATTAGTCAAGCAAGTAATCGGCATAGAGGAATTGATTTTACCGCTTAATGTGGAAGCCAAGTATAAGTTGAAAAAATACATTGATAAAAACTATACGGATGGATTTGAGATTGAGGATCCTCAGCTATTAAGACGTGACATATATAATCTAACAAAATTTTGGGGTTCCAGCACTCCAATTATAGACGACTTTGGAAAAACTGTTGATTTTACTACAAAAAAACAACGTGGTAATTTACCACGTAGTTCAAAACTCATTCCAGAGCAAGCGTCTTTTACTGAGCGATCGCAGATGACTTTGTTCGGTGCGCTTACAAAAAAAGCGTTGATAAAAAAATACTCAAGACCCAATGAAGAATACACTATTGAGGAAATACTTGATAGAGGACATAAAATAAATGATGATGGGACCATGGTTTTATATCATGCCACGACAGCAGATAAATCGGCGCAGATTAAGAAAACAGGAATACTCAAAAGACCGGCAGATGCTCCTGATGATTATGGAGTGTATTTATCCACAAGCCCCGCAGTTAGTGAATCCTACGGAGATGGTACTGTAGTAAAAGTAAAGGTGAAAGTAAGGGATTTATACATGGATGATATATTTCCAGATGGGCGCATAGATTTTAGAATACCTACAAAAATGGGTAGCTTTAAACCAATAAATATAAGTGGATTACAGATGACCCTATTTGGTGGATTTGGAAGGCTATCAAAAACTGAGCGAGAGCGTATTGAATCTTTTACTCGATATAATGAGAATGTGGAGAAAGAGAATCCACGCGTTGATTATACGTACAAGGGTACGACTAAATCAAGAGCATTAAAGGCTATTGGATATAAAGAGTATCCAGATATATTTGAAACTAGAGCGTCTGCCAAGAGGATTGCAGATGATTTGCCAAACTCTACGATCATTGGGCATGGTAAATGGATTGACGATATAGATTATTATAGTGTATGGTATAAAGAACAATTATAACTATTTTATAAAGGTGAGGCATGGAAACTAAAAAGGTTAAAATTCAAAAAGCATATTCATTCGATTGGATAACCATTAAAAAGATGGGGAAAAGCGCATTATACGCAGGACTCACCGCATCTGCCGCTTATGGGCTCCAGCAAGTACCGAATCTAGATATAGGAAACTGGAACTATGTTATAGGCGCAGGACTCACCTTCATACTGAATGGAATTATAGAATTCTGTAAGGGCAAAGAGAAAACAACATTAAGCTATGGAAAAAAGAAAGGCTAGGGGAATTAGGCTATGGACAACAAAATTGATTTTGATGAATCATACAATCCAATTGACGAATTTTTGACTACGGTAGTAGGTGCGCAGATACTTTTAAAAAAACCACCTTATGAAATAGAAAAATTGGTAAAAAAAGGTAATCTTAGAAAAATTAAAGACCCATTCCATAGACGTAATCTTATTTGCCTATCAGATATACAAAAAATTCTTAATTTAAACACTGATGGACTTTTTGAATTGATGAAAAAAGAGAGAATTCCTATAATC
>Ga0315276_10000368_pt1 | contig 38238 bp, 41 predicted proteins | sample YL17G05_0_MG_FD_204542 | JGI IMG/M metagenome (GOLD analysis project Ga0315276, IMG submission 204542) | Sediment microbial communities from Yellowstone Lake, YNP, Wyoming, USA - YL17G05_0 | ecosystem: Environmental > Aquatic > Freshwater > Lake > Sediment | place: USA: Wyoming | collected...
TTAATTTTATTATAGAACTAGAATAAAAACTATTCTACGCATGCTCGGGTAAAGATATCACAATTCACTGCGGGTCTCGCATTGCTATGCTCGACCACACAGGGTTCTTGCGAACCCTCGCACTAAAAAGTTATCGTTTTATTCTTAAAAGTAGTCCATTTCTTTCATTTTTTCTTTAGCTTTTTCTAGATTTGGATGTCCTGGTTCTTGTTTAATTTCAGCAAGTTTTAGAAGATTAGAAATTATCATGTGTTCATTTAGATTAGATAGTTCTGTCATGATGCCATCCAATCTGTTTGCTAGGTTTTCTATAGAGTTTTCGTAATCTTCAGCCATTCGCATCACTTGTATTTTGGGTGTTTGATATCGTTTCTTAGTTGGATTATTTTTATTCCGAAGAAATAATGCAGGATTAATCCTCCGATAATTCCTATTGCGGCGAGTATCAAGCCTATTTTTATGAGGCTCCAGTTCATGTCTTTTAGTCCAAAGAGAGCGATGAATATTCCGATAAATGTAATGGCTATTATTGTTCCACGCCATTCTTTGTTGGTGAGTTCAGATAGTGGTTTTTGTGATTGTTCTTGCATCTCTCTTCAACTTTGAATAAGAAGACAATTCTATCTAAAAAGTTATCGTTTTTTGACTTTTAGGCACCATCAGAAGAATTAAGTCTTTAAAAGGATTTAAATCGAAAATCTTATTAACCGATGATTTCTAAGTAGTTTTATGGAGAAAAAGACAAGATTTTGTAATGTGTGCTTAATGGAAGGAACTTATAAGCGGCTTGCACCAGAAAACTCTCTGCAAAGACTTATTATTGAAGGGTCTTGCAGTCACAGAGAACACTTTTAAATAGGATTAGATTCTCTTTTTGAAAGTGAGGTGATTAATATGGGGTCCGCCGTATGGGGGTTCATTACTGAGGTTTACGGAGACACAGTGAGCAGTATAAAGGATTTAGAAACTCATTTTTTTAGAGGTTTCTGGTTTATAGTTCTCTGGGCTTTTATTATTGTTTTGGCAGCAGCATTCATATACAGTTTCTTCTGGAAATGGTCTGTGCCCGTAGGAATTATAATCATTTTGGGCGTAATTGAATTGCTGGTTTTTGTTGGCAAAAAACTTGAGAAACCTAAAAGATGAGCAAATTTGCCATTGATTCGTTTTTTTCACTTTTTTTTAATAACATTTTTATATGAGTTACGGTATAAATGATTGATAAACAAAGCTTTTACTTTGTTAGCAAGGAGGTTTTTTATGAGGGTGAGGTGCGGAAAAGGTGATTTCGTTACTTCTGATTCTAAAAAACCGAAAAACATAAATACCCAATATACTAAAAGAGATATTAGGATACTATAATAGTGAGAATTTGATAATTGGAAGAACATTACTCACTCAATAAGGGTAAAATTTAAAAGAGAAAAGAAATTCCTCTTAAAGAGGTGATTGAAAAATGGATGACAAAACGGTTTATGACGTGGATGCTGCAACAGATGTAAAATCGCTATTAATGCATCCCGACGTAGTATTTGACCCAACCAGCTTGAAAGATAAGATAAGAGGGCTAAGTGACTCCAGCATCGTGCGTGTAGGAAAAATCATTGGCTCTTTGAAAGTAGTCAGTGTTGATGTGATAGATGACGATTTCTTGAGCAGAGTCTTTACAAACGCAATGAACGCAGGAGATACTGATGACAAGGACTGTGCTTCCGAGTAGAATTGTTTGCACGAAAGAGTTCTACGATGAAATTCTCTCTAAGAACGTGTCCTTGATAAGGCAGTTTATGAGGATAAATATTAATTCTAGAGAGCATTATAAAAATCACATAGTAATATCCAAGAGAGATTTTGATAAAATTTTAGATGAAAATCCTAACTTGACATCGCATGCGGACATTCTGATGGCTGCTCTGAAAAGAGTCTGTGAACCTGAAGATATCGAATCCGAGGATGACTCTGTAAGCAGAGCTGTAGAGTATGCGATTTATTTCAGTAGCAACAAGACACCATTTCATACAATCATACTAACTACGTCAGGTAAAATAGCAGAGTATAAAGCAAATGAGCATTATGCAGGTATGAAGAAAGTGGAAGCTTGGTGCGACCAAGTTGCGATAGACTTAATAAAATCTTATTATGACGCCTGCATGGATAAAGAATATTATTGAAGATATGCTTTTCTCAAGAAGGTCAGTATTACACACACCATCATTATGTTGCCGTTATTAATGATGTGCTCTATTCTATTAATCCTCCGAAATGGCTCTTTAGCGCAGTGTATTTGTATCCGCATTTCTTTGTGTATCTGCATTTGATGATGATTTTATCTGGTTGTTCTGGTATTCTTTCTATAAGAAATACCTTTGATTTCTTGCATTTTGGGCATCTGAGGTCTGATTTAGTCATCTTTCAGTCGAATTAATGGCGTTAGTTCTCGTATTGGCACCAGCATCCCATCAATATCTTTGATTGGGAACGGTAAATTGTGTTTAGTTTGCAAATGATTGCTTCGTCTTTGCCTTTTTGAGCTTTGTAACTGTTGGCACAAATTTCTGGAGAAGATATGTGGAGGCAACGTTCTCCATGATTAAGAAGAAGATTAGTTCTTTCGTTAGAAGCAAGCACGATGTTGCTCAGAAGAACGAAATTCTCTGCATTGTCATTTGCCACAACATTTGCTGCCTGATTCAAGCAGTGTTTTCTCTCGGGCTAAAGCTTGATTATTTGCAGTAGATTTATGTGCAAAGCCGTTCTAACCGAAAACTATATAAATAAGTTAGTTCAACCAAGCTTAACACTGTTGATTTAAAGTCGTCAACAATCATTTTTATGGGAGGTTTGTGATGAAGCATAATAAGAACAATCATGAGGAAGAGCAGAAAGGAAAACCTGACACCCAACCAGAACCAAACAACTCAGTGCCTAAACAAGGCAAAGAACCTGATGAATCATCTCACAATCCTAATGAATCTCGAGAGAATCAGCTGGAACGCCAACTTGATGAGCTCACAGACACGCTTCAGAGGCTCCAGGCAGAGTTCGAAAACTACAAGAAAAGAATAGCCCGCGACAGCATCATGATGATGAAGTGCGCCAATGAGGAGTTGATCAAGGCATTGCTTCCTGTAATAGACAACTTCGAACTTGCCTTGAAAAACGCCAATCAAAAGGATGAATTCTACAAAGGAATGGAACTAATATATTCACAGATCAAAGAGCTGCTAGAAAATAATGGCTTGAAACATATCCAATGCAAAGGGGTCAAATTTGACCCTTATTATCATGAGGCTCTGCTGACAGAGGAGACTAACAATGAACCGAATACTGTGCTTGATGAGATCCAGAAAGGCTATATGCTCAACGAGAGGATTATCAGGCACAGCAAGGTTAAGATATCAAAGAAAAGGCAGAACAAGGAGGAGAGCAAAGAAAAGAATGATATGAATAATAATGATAACAATGAAAAAGAATAGAATGTCACAATTAAACAAAGGAGGAGAATGAAATGGGAAAAGAAAAGATTATCGGAATCGATTTGGGAACAACATTCAGCGCAGTTGCTGTGCTCGAAGGAGGAAAGCCTGTTATAATATCAAATGCAGAGGGTGAGCGAATCACCCCTAGCGTTGTCTCTATGACAGAGGATGGAGAGAGGCTTGTCGGAAGGCTTGCCAGGAACCAAGCCATCACAAATCCTGAGCACACAGTATACAGCATAAAGAGGCATATGGGCGAGGATTACAAGTCCAAGATATGGAACAATGAATTCAGTCCTCAGGAGATCAGCGCCATGATCCTGCAGAAACTCAAGACAGATGCAGAAGCCTACCTTGGTCAGCCTGTGAAGAAAGCAGTCATCACAGTACCGGCATATTTCGAGGACGCCCAGAGGCAGGCTACAAAGGACGCAGGAAAGATAGCAGGGCTTGATGTTGTCAGGATAATCAATGAGCCAACAGCAGCCAGCCTAGCCTATGGCATTGACAAGACAAATGCGCACACTGTGCTTGTCTTTGACTTCGGAGGAGGAACTTTCGATGTCTCAATACTCGACCTTGGGGATGGAGTATTTGAGGTCAAGGCAACCAACGGAGACAACCACTTGGGAGGAGATGACATAGATACTATTATTCTGAACTGGATGGCTGATGATTTCAAGAAGCAAACAGGGATTGATCTCAGGAAGGACAAGGTCTCGCATCAGAGGCTAAAAGAGGCTGCTGAGAAGGCGAAGATCGAGCTTTCGTCAAAGGTCAAGACAACAATAAACCTGCCGTTCATCACAGCAGACAAGGAAGGCCCTAAGCACCTTAACATGGAACTCACAAGGGCTAAGTTCGAGTCATTAATACAGGATATTCTTGAGAGGCTCAAGATTCCAACTCAGCTTGCTCTGAAGGATGCTAAGATCAATTCCAGCCAGATTGACAAGGTCCTTCTTGTTGGCGGAAGCACAAGAATCCCTTCAGTGCAGGAGCTTGTAAAAAATATTACTGGGAAGGAAGGTGACAAGAGCATCAACCCAGACGAGGCAGTCGCTCTTGGAGCCGCGATCCAAGGAGGTATCCTGGCAGGCGAGATAAAGGATCTCCTGCTATTAGATGTCACGCCATTGAGCCTTGGCATCGAGACCCTCGGAGGAGTTTTCACAAAGCTTATTGATAGGAACACAACGATTCCTACAAAGAAGAGCCAAGTGTTCAGCACTGCTGCTGACGGCCAGACTGCAGTAACCATCCGCGTATTCCAGGGAGAGAGGAGTATGGCTGCTGATAATAAGCTGCTGGGTCAGTTTGATCTCATAGGGATACCGCCTGCACCTAGAGGAATACCGCAAGTTGAGGTGTCATTTGATATTGATGCCAATGGTATTGTTCATGTCGGGGCAAAGGACCTTGGCACTGGCAAGGAGCAGAGCATCAAGATAACAGCGACCACCAACCTGACTGAATCAGAGATCGAGAAGATGCGCAAGGACGCCGAGTCTTTTGCATCAGAAGATGCGAAAAGGAAGGAGGAAGTCGAGACCATCAACTCTGCTGACTCTTTGATCTACACTTCTACGGAGCTCTTCAAGGATTTCGAGGGCAAGGTTGACCAGAAAGAGATGGATACTGTAAAGAAGGAGATCGAGGAGCTCAAGAGCATGATGGCTCCTGATAATAAGGATGCCCCTGCCATAAAGAATAAGCTTGAAGCAATAAAACAGAAGATCCAACAGCTCAGCACAGAGCTCTACAAGCGGGCTGCAGAGGAGCATGCAAAGGCTCAGGGCCAGGCAGGAGCAGGAACTGATGCAGGAGGAAACCATGGAGGAGCACAGTCTGCGCACACAAGCCAGGACAATGATGGCCCTGGAAATGAAGGGGATGATAATGTCGTTGATGCTGAGTTCGAAGAGGTCAAGCCAGAGAATAAGAAGAAAAAGGATTGAGAGCGCCATAGCGTAACATTTAAAACTTATGAATTAATCTGTGAAAAGAATGGCAGAGAAAGAATACTACAAGATACTTGGTGTAGAGAAGAATGCCTCTCAGGAGGATATAAAGAAAGCCTACAAGAGCTTGGCAAAGAAATATCATCCTGACCTGAACAAGGAGCCTGGTGCTTCTGATAAGTTCAAGGAGCTCAATGAAGCTGCCTCTGTTCTTGGTGATGAGGAGAAGAGGAAGCAATACGATCAGTTCGGAGCAGATGCCTTCAAGTATGCTGGCAGCCGCGGAGCCTATAGCCAGGACTTCTCAGGATTTGATTTTTCTGATTTAGGGTTTGACAGGTTTGATTTTGACAGCATATTCGAAAGCTTCTTCGCAGGAGGCGGAAGGTCAAGAGGGAGGCGCAGCAACAAGGGACGAGACCTTGGCTATGAGTTACACATAACGCTTGAAGAAGCTGCCAATGGTATCAAGAGGCAGATAAAGGTCACAAAGGATTATGTCTGCGAGAGCTGTGATGGCAAGGGAGGACTTGATTCGACCACATGTCCCCATTGCAGGGGCTCGGGCGCTTATAGAGAGACCAGAAGGACTCCTTTTGGCCTGATCCAGACAACAACAACCTGCAGGAACTGCAATGGCACCGGGGAAATCTTCAAGGAGAGCTGCGAAGATTGCGAAGGCACTGGCCGCTCGAAGAAGACCAAGACCATCGAGGTGAGCATCCCAGCCGGCATCATGGACGAGGCTAGGCTCAGGGTCAGTGGAGAGGGAGAAGCAGGCTATAGAGGAGGGCAGTCGGGAGATCTCTACCTGATGATAAATGTTGAGCCTCACGATACTTTTAGCAGAGAGGATGATGATATAGTTCTTGAGCAGGAGATCAGCTTTTCTCAGGCAGCTCTCGGAGATAAGATAAAGGTCCCTACTATAAATGGGGAAGCCTCTCTCAAGATACCTGAAGGCATCCAACCGGGTACTGTCCTCAGGATGAAAGGAGAGGGCATCAAGCATATGCATGGTTTTGGAAGAGGAGATCAGTTGGTGAAGATCAACATCAAGGTCCCGCATGGTTTGAACAAGAAGCAGGCTAAGCTTTTGAAGGAGTTTGATGAGAGCCTTTGATAGGATTTGCCGAATCATGTGTGCTTAATTCTAGTCGCAATTTTATTTATGTTCTCACTTCAGAATAGAAATATTTATATACTACGTCCCTGTTATTTCCAGAAGAATCGCAATCAAAGTCTTGCATAGACTGATGCGGATTAATCTCAAAAGAAGGGAAGGTGGAAAAATGAGAGTAAATTATGTGTTGGTTCTGATGATGTTAAGCATGCTGGCCATCGCCGGCTGCAAGGTCGCTTCACCAGGCGTGAATGAGACCAATGGAACAACTGTTCCTGAAGAGGGTACAATCTTGCCGGATAACGGTGCGACCACACCAGCAAACGGCCCAGGAGAGAGCAAGGAAGCTCCTGCAGAGCCTAGCTCCTCAATAACAGTCGAGGCAGTCGAGGGAGACCTTGTGCAGCTCAAGCCAGTAGCTATCGACCCTGACAATGATGTCATCACATACCAATTCACAAAGCCTTTCAATGATAATGGCAAATGGCAGACCAAGGAAGGAGATGCAGGAAAATATCTTGTATCAGTGACTGCCAGCGATGGAAAATCAAACACCACTGAGGATGTGCTTGTCATAATCCACAAGGCTAACAAGGCACCAGTGATAGAGTGCCCGCCTGAGCTGACTGCCAAGGAAGGAGACCTGATCGAGATCAACTGCAACATATACGATCCTGAAGGAGAGAGCGTTGTGGTGGAATACTCAGGATTTATGAAGTCCTCATCATACAAGACCAACTTCAACGACGCAGGAGAATACACTGTTGTTGTGAAGGCAAAGGACAGCAACGGAAAGGCTGCAGAGAAGACAGTCAAGGTGAATATCGCTGATGTGAACAGGGCTCCAGAGATAAAGAATATACCTGAAACAGTGACTGCGATGGAAGGAGAAATCATCACACTAACTCCTGAGGTTGTCGATCCAGACGGCAACAAGGTCACAGTGACCTTCTCAGAGCCATTCGACAGCAAAGGAGCATGGAAGACAAAGGTCGGAGATGCAGGCACCATCAAGGCAAGCGTCATAACAAGCGATGGCAAGGCAACTACCAAGAAAGACTTCAATGTGGTCATATCAATGAAGAACACAGCCCCTGTGATCAAGAAGATAAATGATATCACAGTCTACGAAGGCGACACCATTAAGCTGCCCATAGATGTGACTGACAGGGAAGGCGACAAGGTCAAGGTGACAGTCAGCGGATGGATGAGCTCAGAGGAGTACACAACCACCTATGATGACGCAGGAGAATACACTGTAACCGTGGCTGCCAGTGACGGAGCCTATGAGGCAAAGCAGACCTTCAAGGTCACAGTACTTGACAAGAACAGGCCTCCGATGTTCAAGATACCGGCCTAAAAATATTTATTAAAATTTTTTATTATAGAAAATAATAATCTCTTCTAGAGGAAGCACTGGACATGTCGACGTAAAGCCTTTAAATAGGAAAACTGATTAAATAACATCATGTTTTCAAAAGAGACGAACAAGAAAATAGCAGTGAACCGATGGAAAAATTTTCACGATGGAATTAGACAAAGGGCATCTGCGAACTTTCTCAAGAATCATGAGCTAAATGCAAGAATATTAGGATATTTATTTGGAGATGGAAGTGTTATTATTAGGAGAGAAAAGAACGGTAAAATCAGGTATGATGTTCAGTTTTATCCTGATGGTACAGAAATGTTAGATGCGTATATATACGCATTTAATAAACTATTTGGAATCAGCCCACATTGTTCACAACCAAGATCATTTTTACTCAGTAAAGCTTAGTAATAAAGTAATAGTGGAGCATCTGTTGAACTACGGTTCTTTTAAGAGCACAAAATGGAATGTGCCGATGTTTAATTCGAATGATGAAAAAATTGAGTTTTTAAGAGCATTTTATGACTCCGAAGCGTACGTATCAAAATATACAATTCGAATAGAATCAGTTAATGAAACAGGTCTTCTTCAAATAAAACATTTGCTACACCAGTTCGGGATTGATTCAAGAATATATCAATACAAAAGGAAGAATCCTAATTGGAATACAAATTACATACTTTCAATAAATAATCGCGAAAATAGAGTAAAGTTTTTAAGATGCATAGGGTTCTATCACTCAAGAAAACAAAAGAAGCTGTTAGAATACATCGGCAGCACACAAACACAAATTGCCGCGATCGCTTAACTCGGTACATCTTAACGAAAGTTAAGAAGCGAGAGAGAGCGCCGGTCTCGAACTCAATAGAAACGAGTTAACCGGTTCCTTACGGAATTCCCGGTTCAAATCCGGGCCGCGGCGTATTTACTTATTTTATAAGGCTGATGAGCTTATCAAGCGCCATTAAGCCACGGCTATACGAAGGTGTTGAACTGATACAACACCCCTCTACTCTGTGAGTGAGTTTCAAGTAAAAATTTATTATCTTATCCTCTGTTAAACTGCAAAAGAGAACATGATTCTTATCAAGGGAGGATACAACCAGCGAGTAATTCTCTCTTTGCAGGTCTGAAATGAATTCGCTGAAATCAGCTTTTGCAAACGATGCTTCATAAAAGTTTGATTCATCAAAGTCGCTGTCGTACGCCACAGAACGATAATTTACTAGCCCGGCTGTATTATACCAGTCACATTTTTCATCAATTTTAATTAGTTGGAAGAGCTCAAGCCAGCTCATCATTCCTCCTCTCACACCACAATCGTACTTTGTGTCATCCATATTATTAGTTACAGTACAATCGAGATCATAGCTAATGCCATTAAACCCCTCATTCCTAATAAGAACCTTGTGATTATCCAGGGTAGACCTCACAACAGCAACAGCAGACTCTGACTGCAGCAATTGCTCTAGGCAATTATCAAAGTCCTCCCTCTTGAAGATGCTTTTGTAGTATGCAGCATCTTCATTCTCTGACGAGAAAATAGTGCTACAATAGATTATCTTATCATCTTTTAATTCCCAACTGCCGTGCCTGGCCACTTCATCTTCAAGTGGAGTCATTGATTATGGGGATGATGAGCAGAGTATATATTACTTTACAATAAGGAATATATATGAATATATTCGGGTTGCGGATTAGAAAAGCCTCAGTAGGACTCTTTAGTCACTCTTGAAAGCCCAAACTCCGTTCCGCGGCGCTTTTTTATTCCTTATTTGCAAACAACTAGAAGAAATCGTTGAGACCGCTCTGGTTCGCATTGGCTGGCTTATTGGTCTTCTTAGCTCTGGAACCAGCAGGAATTGCGCGAGAATCAGATTTCGCTTTGTCTTCACCCTCTCCTGAGCCGATTGCAGATTCTTTTCCATCAACAACAAGCACTCCGTACTCTCCATCATAGCCAGGCTTGACTGTCAATTCGGCGCGACGATTACTCATGATCAGATCAACAATTTTTCTGCTGGTGACTTTAAGAAGCTCATCCTCATGTGCATCAAGCAATATATCGTATTCATTCTTCCCTGCTTTGAGTATATTATAGTATTCAGCCCATACTTTCTTTGAGCTCATCGCGCTTCCAAGCTCAAAGGCAAGAAGCTCGTGGAGAGGGATTATCTTGCTGAAAATAGGCATACCAACAGGCTTTTCTCTGTCAGCCAATTGCTCCACTCTGTTAAGGACTCCAATAGTCATCGGCCTTTTGCAGGCAGGGCATATATTTTTGTGTTTCCTTGACTCTGATGGTTCCATTGATACCTTGCACAGCCTGTGACCGTCAAGATGGTATTTTCCGTATCCAGGATCAACCTCTATTGTTCCGGCAAGCCATTCGCCAGTCCTGATGGCTCTCAGAAGGTTATGATAGTTAATCTTTTCCATCTCGAAGATGGTTGCTTCCCTGCCTATGCGCCAGGGCCAGAATGAGTGCAAGTCAGAGAAGCTCACGATATTTATCCTGTCAAGCATTGATAGCTTCCTGTTCATCTCAGGGTCGCTGCTAAGGCCTGTCTCAATTGCGTGTATGTTCTTGGCTTCAGGGCCGAAAGCCTCTTCTAGGCTGTCAAACCCTGTCTTGCTCCCGAATATGCCGAACCAAGGAGTCCATGCGTGGGCTGGTATCAGCTCTATCTGGTCGCTGATATTCCTCATCTCGCGCGAGAAATCAATGCATGATATGTTGAACATAGGCCTTCCGTCATAATCAATCCTTCCTTTCGAAAGAAGATAAGATGTTATTTTCTCTACCACTGCGAAGCTCGGAGCCAGGATCACTAGATGAACCCTCCTTCCTTTTCCTCCCTGGGTGTATATGAGCGATACTTCGTTCTGGAGCACGAAAGGGAAACCGCTCCCAGTCCTGAGGATTCCTGATCCGTCCTCAGAAAGCTCTGACTTAAGCTCCTCTATCCATTTCGGATGGCAGAAATCGCCAGTCCCAAGGATATTCACTCCTTTTATGCGCGCCCATTTCTCAAGGTTGGCTATCGAGAGTTCAGTAGAGCAAGCCCTTGAGTGGCGTGAATGCACGTGCAGGTCAGCGATTATCCTCATATGGATGGATAACTCATAATGGTATATAAAAGTATTTTTTCCACCAGGAGAAATCACCTTTTAAGATAGTGCGGCTTATTTGCAGAAATCCAATCATAAAGCTTTTTCCCAGGCGAATCATTCTCCCTTGAGATCTTCCTCCATTCCAAGTATTCCTCCTTGGTCATCTCTGCATGGGTTTTCTTGCTTCCCTCTGGGATGAATATCAATCCTAGCTCAGACCAGAGGTGCTCCTGCATGAATCCTTGAACTCTGATTGCAATCTTACCCCTGACATGCGATAGGAAGAGCTCTGGCTTTTCAAGGGATTCATCCATGTAAGCAAGGCAGTCCCTGAACTCACAATTCCTGGGTTTCCCCTCGACAAGCTTGAGGATTCCTTCCAAACCTATTGTTTCCAGCGAGAAATTGACATAAGCCCTAGGGAAGCCGTTCAGAGCATCAATGTAGAATCCTGAATCAATGACGATTGTTGGCTTATGTATCAGAGGGTATGCTTGCAGGATTTTTGCCTGAGCAATATCCCTGACATCACTTGAGCGCGGCTCAACCAGCTCGATCGGTTGTTGAATGACTGAAATGCCGTATTTTCCCAGATCCCTTTGGAGAGATTGGACTTTTCTCTGGTTAGTCGTGGCAAAATAGATATCCATACAAAAGAGAAAAATATTTAGCTATATAAAGCTAGCGAAGGATTATTCCCTGGGCAGGCTGATTACCTTTCGTCCATCAAGATGATATTTCTTTTATTATAATCAGTCACTTCTGCCAAAGCATCTATGAACTCCTTGTCACCCAGGAAATATGCAGTCATTGTTTCATTAGTTGATCTTCTTTTCCTGCCATCAGGAGAAAGTCTACTATAAAATCTTTTTCCATCTTTTTTCAGCATTCTCATTATATTTTCAAGTTCTTTTTTATTTTCAGATACAAAAGCATCTTTATATGCTCTAAGCGCAGAATGAAAAAACTCTTCAATAGGATGCTCATTCATATTCTCGACCTGGATTACTGATGTTGGCTTTCCCGCAGCCATCTTGTCAGTCATCCTCAGGAGGCTTAGGTATCCTTCAACCTGCCTTTCAGCCTCATCATTGTAATGGATATCTTGGAATTTTATGCTCTGGCTACTGACTCCGTAGCTGCTTTCATATGGTCCTTTTTTGTTTATTTTCAATACTCCGACAATACCTACATAGAATGCTGTGATTCTTGGATGATTATTATCAGATAAAAATTTAAAAATTGAATTATCAGCACCGTGAGGCACCACAAATATTGCCCTTTGAGCAATCTTATCATCCTTGCGGTCTGCGTTATAAACTATTAATGAAATGTCATTGGTTACTTTAATTTTTTTCATAGCCCGGAGGAATAATAAACTCATATTTAAATGTTACTACTCTAGAATTCATAACCCTGGGAATCCACAATACAGAGCAGTCATGCTATCGCTCAAGTATCACTCCTTGCTCAGCTCTGTTATCAGGAACATGAACTCAGAGAGGAAGTTATTCTTTTCCTCGTCAGGGATGAACGTGTCAAGCAGGAGCCTGTCAGATTTCTTGTAGAAGCCGATCAGCAGCACCTTTAGCAGCATAGGCACTTTTGACTCTTTTGCTTTTGCATAGAATATGTTGTCATCGAACTGCTCTGGCAGCTTGAAAATTGATGAATAGATGCTCACTATGGCTGAATGCATCTCTCTGGGAGTTACGCTAGCCCTGTTGCTTAGACCTATCAGCTCTTCCCTATAACCCTTGAACTCATCCGGATTGATAAGCTGCCTTCTCCTGGCGAGAATATTCAATACCCGAAACTTCCTGCGGAGCCTATTCAGCCATGTGATGAACATGAAGAATTTGTTGTTATCATACAACCGCTTCGCGTATTGAGGCCTCGCAAAAATCAAGAATACATAGAACGAGAATGTTCCTATTATTAGTAGCAGAATCAATCCTATTATAATGAACCCGAGCATATAAGCCTTGAAAAAATCAGCGAACACGCATTTCCTGCACGATCCTCCGCAATCTGTGAATCTCTCACCGCCGTTCTTCTTTTCATCATCGCATGAAGGACAGGGAGCGCATTTTCCGCCGCAATCAACTCCCTCTTCTCCCTGGTTCTGAACTCCATCCGAGCAATTGCCGCAGAGCTTCGTGCACGGTCCTTCGCAATCAATCCCTTTCTCTCCTTGATTTCTCACGTTATCATGGCATGATGCAAATGTGCATAGCTTGTTCCTGCAGTCAAGGCTCTCACAATCGCGGCCATATCTACAGCTCTGATTTCCGACACATTTATGGCAGGTGCCGCCGCAGTCAACATCGCTCTCGTTCTGATTGAGTATGCGATCTGAGCAGCTGGGACAGGAGATGCAAGGACCACCACAATCAACCTCAGACTCTATGCCGTTCTTGATGCCGTCTGAGCAGCTGGGACAGGCATCGCAAGGACCGCCACAATCAACCCCAATCTCTATACCATTCTTGATGCTGTCATTGCATGAGGCCGCATAGATGCACTGCTTTATCTCATCTGGCTTTGTCCTGTTGTCATCACAGTCTGACTTATCCTTGCAGCTTCTTATCTGAAATCCGAGCGGCATGCAAGAACCCCAGGCTGTGCAGTTCCAATCAGGCCTGCAACCTTCTAAGTCTCCCTCGCATAGGCCGCAGTCAAAAGAACAGGTGGTGCAGTTCTCACCTTTACCACAGAAATAGTTGCCGCAAAACTCGTTGATGCTTGTGTTACTGAATCGCTTTATGACCTGGGAATTGATGACATCAACCCTCACCATGTTGCTCTCGGCAGTCGCATTGAACATATCGCTAGCAGTGAACACAAAATAAGCGTATCCTAATGTTCCTGTAATCGGATCAAAAAATACAGTACCATCCTTTGAAAAAATTATATCTACCTGCGCATAGGTCACAGCAGAATCATAGCTCGGCTGAACCTGCCTGAATCCAAAGAAAAGACGCCCGCCATCAGGGTCACGAATATAATCATTGAGGTTATAGGCGCTTGCTCCTGTGTCGCTGAACAAAACAAACTCAGGCACCTCGTGCATCAGCACCGGAGGCCTGTTGACCTTCAAAACCTGGAACTCCCAAACATGAACAACAGAGAGATTGTAGGAGTCAGTTATTATTGCAGTGATGTTATGCATTCCAGAAACATTAAAACCAGGTGTGAACAGGAAAGAGCTCCTGTTGGCCGACCCTGCGAGGGGTTGTGAATCAAAAAGCCATTCATAGCTGACACTCTCATCAGGGTCATCAAGCTCAACCTTGACCGAAAAATTTATAGCCGCAGTCTGGTTGGTGCCAAACTCATCCAGGACAGGCCTTGCATCGACAATCTTTGGCTTGGCATATACTTCTAATGAGACTATCGCAGTGTCTGCGCATGAGCCTTTGACAGCTACTACGGCAATCCGCGAAGAGCCTTTGTCAGATGTTTTCGGTGTGAAATCAAGCACTCCGTTCCTTGAAAGGTTTATTCCTACAATGTTCCTATCAAGCAAGGCATAGGAGTATATCACTCCTGCATCTCCCATGTTGCTGAGGTTGAAATCATAGCTGAAAGGGACGCCCTCTTTCAGGACAAAATTCTCAGGCGCAGATATCTTTGGTGTGTTGGTGAGATCACAGGCTCCCTGAACCCCTTGGCTTAGAACAAGTATGATAGCATTAAGCAGGATTATCATTAGCCAGGCATTCTTGCCACAACAGTTAGAATAGCATATCTCGCGACCTAAAACTCTCAACCTCTTTCCCTCTGACTGCGAATTTGATTAATATTTTATTATCACACGCCATCTGAAGTATAAAAATTTAGCTATTTCCGTGATAATTTTTCTCAGAAAATCCAAAACATTAATAAATCCTTCATGACCAGTAGCAAATAATAGGGTGATTTAAGAGGTGAGCCTTTGTACTATAACATGACTTCTGAGGAAGTTATTGCTGCTCTTGCAAGCTCATTGGATTCTGGATTGGCTTCGACAGAGGCAGAAGCCAGGCTTGCAAAGTTTGGGAAGAACCGCCTCGAGATATCTAAGAAAATCACCATCTGGCATAGGCTCCTAAACCAGTTCAAGGAGCTGATGATAATCATCCTTATAGTGGCGAGCATCCTGGCTTTCTTCATGGGAGAAACAATTGATGCCAGCATAATACTGTTCATAGTAATCCTCAACGCAATAATAGGTGTTTTCCAGGAATACAAGGCAGAGAAGGCTGTTGAAGCTCTCAAGAAGATTATGTCTTTGCAGGCAACTGTCATAAGGGATGGCACTGAAAGCATCATCGATGCCGAGAACCTTGTGCCTGGTGACATTCTGGTACTTGAAGAGGGAGCTAAGATACCTGCTGATGTCAGAATCATCGAGTCAGCCATGCTAAGGGTGGACGAAGCCATACTCACAGGAGAGAGTGTCCCGAGGAGCAAGAGCGAAAATGTCATAAAAGATGAGGAAGTGGCACTGGCCGACCGCAACAACATGCTCTTCACTGGGACAACCATAAGCAGCGGCCGCTGCAAAGCCATAGTACTAGAGACTGGGATGAAGACAGAGTTCGGGAAGATCGCAGGGCTCACAACACAGATAAATGAGGACAAGAGCCCTCTCCAGAAAGAGCTTGACCATGTCGGAAAATTCATCGCAAAATTAGCACTGGGCATATGCCTCTTTGTCTTCATAATGGGAATATTCGAAGGAAGGAACATGTTCGAGATGTTCATCTTCGCCATAAGCCTGGGAGTGGCTGCTGTGCCAGAAGGGCTTCCTGCGACAATGACCATCTCCCTTGCTCTGGGAGTGCAGAGGATGGCGAAGAGACGTGCGATAATAAGGAGGCTTGCCAGCGTAGAGACCCTTGGCAGTACAACAATCATCTGCACAGATAAGACAGGCACTCTAACAAAGAATGAGATGACTGTCAAGAAACTATATGTCAGCGGCAAAGTTGTTGATGTCGAAGGAGAAGGCTATGATCCTAGTGGAAAATTCCTGCACAACAACAATGTCTTTTCAGATCCTACCATGATTGGCTTGCTGAGGAATGGCCTGCTATGCAACAACGCCTGCCTTAAGAAAGAGGATCAAAGATGGTCCATCGTTGGAGATCCTACTGAGGGTGCGCTCTTGGTGAGCGCTGGGAAAGCAGGCTTGAACAATAAATCAGAGCATGATAACTATAAGCGAATCTTTGAGATGCCTTTCAGCAGCGAAAGAATGATAATGATCACAATACACAGGAGTGCTTCTGGAAAGCTTAAAGAAAAAAGCAGCCTCTTGGCGTATATGAAAGGAGCGCCGGACATGGTGCTTGACAAATGCTCCCTCATCGAGATCAACGGGAAGATAAAAAAGCTCACATTAAAGGATAAGAAAAACTTTAAGAGGATCAGCCTATCAATGTCAAACGATGCTTTGAGGATTCTTGGATTCGCGTATAAGCAGCTGAAAGGAGCTGAGGCAAAGAACTACCAGAAGCTCAAGGAGTCTGGATTCATATTTCAGGGATTGCAGGGCATGATAGACCCTCCTAGGCTCGAGGTCAAGGAAGCTGTCGCTAAATGCAGGGCTGCAGGGATAAAGATATTTGTGATAACAGGAGATAACGGTCTCACTGCCAAGGCGATCGCAAAGCAGATAGGCATAGCGACCGATCTCACAAAAATAATAACAGGCCTGGAGCTCGACAGGATCAGCGATGCGCAGCTCATCAATGAGCTTAAAGAAGAGGTCATCTTTGCAAGGGTGACAGCTGAGCACAAGATGCGAATAGTTAGTGCAATCAAAAAACAAGGATTTATTGTTGCTGTGACTGGCGATGGAGTGAATGACGCTCCAGCCCTCAAGAAGGCAGACATAGGAGTTGCCATGGGAATAACAGGCACTGATGTTAGCAAGGAAGCAAGCCAAATGGTGCTTACAGATGACTCGTTTGCGACAATAGTCAATGCCATAGAAGAAGGCAGAACCATCTATTCTAATATCACCAAATTCATAAAATACATGTTCTCATCAAATCTTGGAGAGGTAATAGCCATTCTCATAGCCATGCTGCTCCTGCCAGGAACATTGATAGTGTCTGCGATAGCAATACTGTGGGTTAATCTAGGCACAGATGTGCTGCCGGCCCTGGCGCTTGGCCTTGAGCCTGTTGAAAAAGGAATCATGAACAAGCCGCCTAGAAATCCAAAAGAGCGTCTCATAAACTCAAAGAACGTGTTGGACTGGCTGGTGACCGGATTTATCATAGGAGCAGGAACAGTGCTGATTTATCTTTTGAACATCACAGATCCGACTAAGGCAATGACCATGGCATTCACCCTGCTTGTGTTCTATCAGCTGGCAAACGTGTTCAACTGCAGGAATGACTCAAAATCATTATTTGAGCTCAAGCCATTCTCCAATAAGTACCTTATTCTTGCTGTGCTTATCTCAGCGCTCCTCCAGATAGCAGTGGTGAATGTTGAGTTCATGCAGAGAATATTCAGGACAACCAGCCTTTCATCCAGTGACTGGCTTATGATCATAATTTTCAGCCTAAGCATAATATTCTATGAAGAGATCAACAAGCTGCTGATAAGGCTTAGGAACAATAAAAAAGAGACTGCGTCGCAGTACTCTATGAATTAACAAACATTTAAAATAGCAAAGCAGCACTCCATCTTAAATGGCAGATGGTTTTTATGATGACATAATATTATTCATAAAGAGGGCGAAGCCAGACAAGGACAAGCTCTCGAAAGAGAAGATAAAACTCTGCTCAAAGCATCATCTAAAAAAAATACCTACTGACATCGAGATCCTTCTGCAAGCAAAAGAACAGGATCTTGTGTTTCTTAGGAGATTTCTCCAGACAAAGCCGACAAGGACCATGAGCGGTGTGGCAGTGGCCGCGATAATGACGAAGCCATTCCCATGTCCTCACGGAGCATGCGCGCAGTGCCCTGGAGGGGTTAAAAGCTTTTTCGGAGATGTACCCCAGAGCTACACTGGAAAAGAGCCGGCCACCCTGAGGGCCATAAGGAATAACTATGATCCATACCTCCAGGTGTTCAACAGACTTGAGCAGTACATTGTCCTGGGCCAGAACCCTGACAAGGTAGAGCTGATAATAATGGGAGGCACATTCCCTAGCTTTCCAGCAGATTACCAGGATGAATTCGTGACCCTGGCATTCAAGGCCATGAATGACTTCTCAAGATTATTCTACAGCAAGAGCGAAGAGCTGAATATAATTAAGTTCAAAGAGTTCTTTGGACTGCCAGGCGCAGTAGGCGACAAGAAAAGAGTGGAAAGCATTCAGAAGAAGCTCATAATCCTGAAGACAAAGCGACAGAAAAACCTGGAGCATGAGCAGCGCAGCAATGAGAAGGCAAACATACTATGCGTAGGACTTACAATCGAGACAAGGCCCGACTATGCGAAGCTGGAGCACGCCAACAATATGCTGCGCCTAGGATGCACACGCGTAGAGCTAGGAGTGCAGAGCATATACGACGATGCCTTGACAAGAATCAATAGAGGCCATGATGTGGCTGAATCCATCAATGCTACAAGGACTCTCAAGGACCTGGGATTCAAGATAAACTATCACATGATGCCAGGGCTTCCGGGAGTGAGCTATCTCCAGGACCTTGAGGGATTGAAGCAGCTGTTCATCAACAAGGATTTCAAGCCAGACATGCTAAAGATATATCCCTGCATGGTATTGAAAGGAACAAAGCTTTTCATAGATTGGGAGGCAGGAAGATATAAGCCTCTGACGACAGAGCAGGCGGCTCGCTTGATAATAGAGTTCAAGAAGCAGGTGCCAGAATATGTCAGAATAATGAGAGTGCAGAGAGACATTCCTACCAAGATGACAGAGGCAGGAGTCGACAGGACCAACCTGAGGCAGCTCATTGAGGAGAGGATGAGCGAGCACGGCCTTAAATGTAGGTGCATACGATGCCGAGAAATAGGATCTAAAAAGATCAAAGGCAAGATAAAGCTTAAAGTGCAGGAATACGAAGCATCCAATGGAGATGAATATTTCATCAGTCTAGAAAACAATGATTCTCTGATAGGATTCTGCAGGCTAAGATTCCCGTCGGAAAGCCTGCGGAAAGAGATAATCCCTTATTCTGCACTGATAAGGGAGCTCCATGTCTACGGCAGCGCAGTCAAAATAGGCTCCAAAGGAAAGGTGCAGCACAGAGGATTCGGAAAAAGGCTTTTGGCAGAAGCTGAACTCATCGCAAGGAAAGAAGGTAAGAAGAAGATGGTCATCATCAGCGGAGTAGGAGTTAGAGAATACTACCGCAAAAAAGGATACAGGAGAGAAGGGCCATACATGGTTAAGAAATTAGTGAAAGAGAAGTGACTTCTAAGAGATCATCCAGCATATTCAAAAAGATGCTTTTCTGTTCCCGAAAATAATATAAATACTCTCTGATTCCTATAACATTATGAAAGTCGGCTTGTATTTTGACAAAACTCTTGAAACATTAGAAGGAGAGCTATATGTCAAACTAACCAGGAAAGGAATAGACGCTGTTGAAATAGAAAAAGGAATAGATCAAAACCCAAATATTTCAGGAATTGATGTTCTAGTATTCCACCCTCCATATGATAATGAAAAAGGCGAGTGGGATGCTGTGAGAAAGTTCATTGACGCACATCAAAACACACTGTTCTATATGCTCGCATTGGGTGCTTCAGAAAGAGAGGTTTATTTTGGAGAAAGGAAAAATTTGATTTACATAAATAATGGCGACTTTTTCCGCAACCTCACGAAATGCATCAATGACGGATATAAACATTTCTCAAGAAAATAAATAAGCAAGTTCACTAAAGTAACAAAAGAGAAGTGATTTTGAATCGCTTTTTGGGTGCTCACGCAATATCATAAACATCGAAGAATGAGTTCTTCGTAGATGAACTGCTAGGCAAAATAAATCTGAAGTCCTAAAATAGAAAGTGGCAATTTCCAAAACTTTATTAAATAATCACACACCACACAATAGTATGAGTGATTGGGATTCAATATTCAAAAAAAACGGAAAGGTTTTCTTGAAAATACATGAAGACATGAAAAAAGTAGTTTCATTATTGAAAAGAGATAATGCTAAAAAAATTCTTGATTTGGGTTGTGGTTCTGGCAGGCATACCTTATTGCTTGCAAAGCAAGGTTTTGATGTGTATGCAACAGATGTTTCAAAAGCAGGATTAACAATTACTAGAAAATGGCTTAAAGAAGAAAATCTTTCTGCCAAACTTAAAGAACATTCCTGCTATGAAAAGTTTCCTTTCAAAAATAATTATTTTGATGCTGTTATTTCTACGCAAGTAATTCATCATAACTTCCATAATAAAGTTAAGTTTTGTATTTCAGAAATTGAAAGAGTATTAAAACCAAACGGAATTGTTTTTATCACAGTTTCTGCAAATAAATACAAAAGAAGAGCATCAAAATTTAAGATGCCAGAACCACAAACTCATATTCCATTAGATGGTGATGAGAAAGGTTTGACACATTTCATATATACAAAAAAATTAATGAAAATAGATTTCAAGAATTTTAAGATAATAAGCTTACACAAAGATAAAGGAGACCGTTGGTGTCTTCTTGGACTATTAAATTAAATTATCTTGTAATTCTTTGACTATTAACAAAGCATAGGTTCAATAATTTTGACGGGCTCACTTATTAAAATTCTCAGTAAATAAGTGGCGCTCTTTAAAATAACTAGAAAACAAAGGTTTAATCTCCTTCTGTTATTTTATATCCAGTATCTGTTTTTTTCAGGACTATTCTTTCAGGCCCTCCTCTGTTCATGTTTAAAGAATAAGATTTTACTATAATATCATCTATGCTTTCCAATCCCCTAGTAACATGTGTGCTAGAAGCTGTTTCGCATACCTTATCCGCTGCCGATTCAGAAACACCAACGTAAACCCTATAGGGCATTTTTCGGGCATCCTTTATATCAGTCAGCTTTACAAATTCATCTGAATTGATTTGGCAAACAATAGCGTGATAACGATGGTTAAGCTCAGTTACCACTACTGCCAAGTCTCCATGACATTCCGGCTTTATTTCCCCACCAACAAAAGTTCTCATGATGATTAGGATAATTATTTCTTTTATAAACATTTCGCTTATGTTACCATTATTGAGTTAGAAGTGCTGCTTTTGTTTTTCAATCTACAAATTTTTGAGCCAGCAGCGTCATTATCCCTTACAGTGCTCACAAGCACTGAACCAGCCTACGGGCCGATTCGTTCGAATGCCCCTGCTGGGATTTGAACCCAGCTCCCAAGCTCCGCAAGCTCGTATACTATCCAAGCTATACTACAGGGGCTTGGCTATTGTGCTTGGCGCTCTCCTTCCGACGCATGGCCCATCAAAGACAGCAAAACCTGCTTTCTTGAGGTTCTCACGAGCATTTTTTGCGCAGGAATAGGTCGTCAAGACACTACTCTTCTTCATGTGTTTTCTTATTTCCTTAAAAAAGTCTTCGGTCCAGAGTTCAGGGCATTTCTTCGGGCTGAATGGGTCATGGAACACAACGTCAAAGCGTTGGTTTAGCTTTTTTATAGTCTCTCTAGCATCGCCAACAATTATCTTTATGCTTATGCCGTCATTAAAGTATTCTCCGCCGTTCTCCACTGCATCCTGTATTGCAGAATAGCTCTTGATCCGAGGCTTCAAAGCAGCTATCTTCTTGAGTATCTCCCTATCATCCTCAAGTCCGACTATGCTGACAGTGCATGCCAGGTTCGCTTCCAATATCACATCAAGCGCTGCTGCAGAGTTATAGCCAAGGCCAAAACATACATCAAGTATGCTTATCTCACCAGCTCCCGCCCGTTCTGCAAGACCGGCAGGCTCTGCATGCTTCTTGAAAGCCTCCTCAACAGCTCCGCTCATAGAGTGATAGCACTCATCATATTCCTCGTTGTAGAATGTTATGCTGCCGTCATTAGTGATCAATTCTCTCATTAAGGGATGTAGAACTTGTTTTTTTATAAAACTAATCCTATGATCCCTAACATGATGCCAAGCAACAAGAAGCCATAATATCTGTAGATTATGCCATAAATATGTTTCAAAGGCTTATCCTTGATATGCTCATGCAAATATATTGTTCCAATCGGGAATCCGTAAAGGAATGCTAGAGGAGCCAGTATCGCGAATCCATTGTACAGCCAGGCAAAAAAAAGCACAGGCGCCAATGACAGGTAATAAAGCGCCTCTCTCTCCTTGCTGAAACTGAAGACTATGACTAACAATGCAATCAGCAAAACAAACACCACAGACCAATTCTTCAGAAAGAAAACTGCCAATATGGCCAGAAAAATCATGTGCTGGAGCATCTCAAAATATTTCCTACCAGGGACCAATTCCTCCTTTGCCATGTAGCCCATCAGCAATCCAACGAATATTCCTGAGAATATAATAATCAGAGATGCGAAGTAGCCACTTATCATTGGATTGACAAGAAATCCGGGCGTTTAAATATTTTTTGCACCTAGCTTCTCTTCTGGCCGCAGGGCGTGCCGCTGATATTTATCCCTCCGCTTCCTATGCCTGTCTTGTTGTCTACCAGCACCAAGTTGCCCTGCTCATTCTCATAGAAGATGCAGAACTCTCCTGTGACGCCAAGCCTCTCCTTTATCTCGGTGTAATTCACAGCTACCTCATCGCTGAAGTTCTGCATATGGGTATAATTTATCTGCCCTGAGTCAATGAATGATAGCTCTGAATGTTTCTCCAGCTCTGCTTTAATGTTAGCTGCTTCCTGTTGCAGTCCTTTGAGTTTCGGTCCCTGGTTAGAGCTTATGGTTACATAGAATATGAGTATTATTGAGATGAAGATGACAACCGCTAAAAGAACATCTATGCTCCACACCTGCGCCCTATCCATCTCACCATCTCTCCGTTCAGAGGAATGCTCCTTCAAAGAAACTTTATCCTTTACCCGCACCCTCTTTTTCGAATCCTTGTTTTTAATCAAGCGCCCACCTTTTAAATAATTTATCTTTTTGACACGGTAGTTTTTATATTTTCCCATCAGAAAATTAGATTTCTTCCTTTAGACGACAACGAACGAAAGATTTATAAATCTTTCCTTATTTCGTTTTATAAATTTATCGTAAGGCAAGACTAATTCATGATAGCCTTGGCCTATGCAAGCGGGGGAGTGGTCCTATGACTTTCGTCAAGAAATGCCCTGAGTGTGGCGGCATAAACTTATTCTGGAACAAGGAGAAAGGAGAGATCATCTGCAGAGACTGCGGTCTTGTGGTCGAAGACAAAATGGTGGACTTCGGTCAGGAATGGCGTGAGTTCGATGGAGAGAGCGCAGACAAGATGAGACGTACTGGTGCGCCCATGAGCTACACCCAGTTCGACCAGGGTCTTGGAACAGATGTTGGGAAGAAATCAGATCTTTACAATCTCGGCGGGAAGGCCAAGAGCAAGTTCTTCAGGCTTAGGAAATGGCAGCAGAGGATCAGCACAGCCATCGAGAGGAACCTCAAGCTGGCATTGTCAGAGCTAAAAAGGGTCAGCTCATATCTCAGGCTTCCGAGCAGCGTCGAGGAAGAGGCTGCAAGGATTTATACATTGGCTGTCCAGAAAGGTCTTGTCAGGGGAAGGAGCATGGAGTCTGTTGTGGCAGGAGCCCTTTACGCAGCCTGCAGGCGCCATGATGTCCCAAGGACGCTTGATGAGCTAGGAGAATCATCAAACATCGAGAAGAAGGAGATCGGAAGGACCTATAGGTTCATCACAAGAGAGCTCGGAATCAAGATCCTGCCAAGTAATCCTGCTGATTATATTCCTAGGTTTGCTTCAAGCCTAAAGCTTAATGCAGAGACCCAGAGCAAGGCAGTCGAGATCATAGAATCAGCACAGAATGTTGAGTTGACCTCTGGCAGAGGACCTACTGGCATTGCTGCGGCAGCGCTCTATGTGGCTGCTCTCATCAACGGAGAGAAAAAGACCCAGCGAGAGGTGGCAGATGTGGCAGGAGTCACTGAGGTTACTATCAGGAACCGTTACAAGGAGCTGCTCGAGAGGCTCAAGCTTGACAAGGAGATAAAGAAAGTCAAGAAGAAGAAGGCTTGATCAATCAACTTTTTTATTATTCTATTATCATTTTATCTCTTATTATTACTCCTTCTTTCTCCAGAAGTGATATTTTCTCAGCTATTGCCTTGCCACAGCTCTTTCCTTTGAACCCACCAATCCTTCTATCGCTGCTCACCACTCGATGGCATGGCACTTCTGGCGCAAATGGATTCTTCCTGAGAGCCTGGCCAACAGCCCGCGGGCTAACGTCTAGTTTCTTTGCGATGGCTCCGTAGGTAGTCACTTTGCCACAAGGTATCTTGCTCACGATAGAATATACCTTCATCTGGAAGCCAGATATGCTGATAGAATGAGTCTTCTTTTTCCAGCTCATTTGAATCCTTGCCAGTATCGCTCTGCCTCTGTTAGTTTTCCTGGTGTTGTGGTGTCAAACCACTGTCCTGAGAAGACGTAGCCTATGAGCTTCTCCTGCATCGCCATCTTTGGAAAGACGTCTTGCTCTAGCATCGAGAATCCTTCAGGTATTGCTTTAAGGACTTCTGGCTCCAAAATATATAGTCCTGCATTGATCAGCTTGCTTGGCGTGTTGTCTTTGCTTGGCTTCTCGATGAAGGCCATTATCTTCTGGCCGTTCATCACAGCCACTCCATAGGTGGATGGGTTCTCTGTTGTAGTCAATGCTATGGTTGCCGCTCCTTTGTTCTTTCTATGAAAAATGAACATGTCTTCAAGATCTATGTTTTTCAGTTCATCTCCGTTCATCAATATGAATGTGTCGTTTAGCTTTTCTTTCAATAGGTTCAGTGGGCCGCCTGTTCCTAGAGGAGATTCTTCCTCAACATAGGTTATGTGTACTCCTAACTGGCTTCCATCTCCGAAATAATCACGGATGTGATCTCCTTTTGGTCCAATGCTGATTATTATGTTTTTTATATCATATTCTTTTAGGAGATTAATGTTATGCTCAAGAAGAGGTTTGTCCTGAACCCTTATCATGGGCCTAGGAATTATGCCTCCATTTGTTCTTGACTTATCGATTGGACCGCCAGCAAGTATTACTGCCTTTGACGGCCTATTGCCGCCCAATGCTTTTGCCAGGAGAAGTTCGATGGCATGGCTCCTGTTTTTCACATCAGCTTTATTTATTGTCTTGTCGACTTTCTCAAGAATATCTCTTTCCAATGTCAATGTCACTCTCTCTTTCATCTCATAAACCCCCTTGTTCTATTATGGGAAGTGTCTCACATATTTAAATATTTGGATTTGTATGATGAAGTATGATGATTCGTAATATTTAAATACTAGTTATCACATACAATCTTTTGATCCGAAAAAAATACGATTTTATTCATTATTGTTTCGGATCATCAGGGGGTGGACGAAATGGAGGAATTTGATTCCAATGACCCTCTTGAGATAGAGCTCGACGATATCGAAGGAAAAGATCCCGCCAGAGCAAAATTCATCAGAGGGTATCTGAAAGCAACAACATAAGTTGCTCAAAATATAAGGCACAAAAAACGTATTATAGGTGAAATGATAGGCAAATTTTTTGCATACCAACTCATATAGGCGTTGCTTCTAGATAATACTGTTCTGCTCCCACAATTTTCACCATGACTTTTTGTCCAAGAGAGAGCTTCGCGTCCTTTACAACAACCTGCTTGTAATGATCATTGCGACCAACCCAGCTCTTGCCCTTTCCAGCTTCATCAATTATTATATCCCCCTGCCAGTCGATCCATTCTGCGTTGGTTGTGATCTTCTTGTAAAGCATCGCCAGCCTAAGACTTCTGTTCTTGGCGATTTTATTGGGCAATACCTTGAGCTTCTGGGCAGGTGTTCCTAACCGGGGATAGAATTTAGTTATGTTTATCACAGGTATCCTTAGCTGCTCAAGCAGCGAACAGGTGTCTTCAAACTCCTGGTCAGTCTCTGAGGAGAAGCCAACTATTACATCTGTGGCCAGAGTGATGTTAGGAATAGCCTCGCGAAGCTTCTTGACAAGAAAAACAAAATCATCAACAGAATATTTCCTGTTCATCAGCTTCAGTATGCGATCATTGCCGCTCTGGAGCGGAATATGGACGAATTTGAAAACCTGGAAATGCCTGAGAATATCACTCAATTCGTCAATGAGCTCTAGTGCGTGGTTAGGGTTTATCATGCCAATGCGCACCATGTAATCTCCTTTAACCTCTAGAAGCTCTTTCATAAGCGCCGGGAGTGATGATCCAATATCTTTGCCATAAGCCCCGTTATCCTGGCTTGTGAGCCATATCTCCTTGACACCATCCTTAACTGCTCTCTTGAACTGCTCTTTTATAGCTTCAGGATCATAGCTCAAAAGGTTTCCTCTTGCATGGCGGGTCTTGCAATAGCTGCACTCCCCGAGGCATCCTGCGCAGATAGGTATGATCTCAACAACAGGATTCCGCCTTATCTTTGGCAGGTTCAATCTAGGATTATTCCCATGATCTGTTAGCCTGACAAAGCCTCCTGCTATGACCTCTTCAACAACTTCAGCTATTTGGTTTATGTGGTCAACTCCCAGTATTGAGATACCTGCTAGCTTTTCGTTAAGAGGATCTGCCTGTGAGACGCAGCCAGCCACAACAACAAGTTTTCCTGCGACTATGGCTTTGTTCAATTCAAAGAAGAAGCGTTTCTCAGGATTGTCCTTGACAGTGCAGGTGTTGAATATTATTATCTGAGCCTGGTCAACTAATTCAACAATGATGTGGCCTGCTTCCTGAAGAAGCCCTGCCATCACTTCACTGTCAGACTGGTTCAATGTGCAGCCGAATGTCCGGATGAAAATCTTCATGATGAAAAGAAGAGGTGTTTGATTAATAAAGTTTGTTCATAGGTGAGAAAGAAGCATACAATACACCTATCTAAAGTCTTCCAGAACAAGATCAACAACATCCTCTCTCCAGCCGACATTCATGAGTGTGTCTTTTATGTTCTTCAGGCTCAGGCCTTTATCCAAGCAGGCCTGCACAAAGCCATCAAGCTTTTCTATGTTGTCATCCACAGTATGCACATCATGCATTATCACATCAATCGCGTGCTCATCCCAGCCAAAGCTGAGCAGCTCCTCCCTTATCTCAGAATCATCTGATCCTCGTCGCATCCTTGACTCTATCAAACGCTCAGCTTCCTCAACCTTGGTGTATGGCACTACGAGGTCTTTTCTTATAATCAGCACTTTTCCAGCGCCTCCAGCAGCAGACTCGGCCATGGCCAGGGTCCTCTGGGCGTCCCTCTTCTTGAGGATGACTGATCCTGCCAAAACCAATCCTCCTATCACAAGAAGGAATAATAATGGCAAGAGCATAGTGTTCTTTAAGCCTGTTCCACCTATGTTACCATATTCTCCTGTCTCTGGCGAATAATCACCCTTTTGTTCACCATTGCCTTGCTCAGCAACAACTCCGCTAGTGGGTGTTGTCTCAGGGACTTTTGTCTTTACTGCATCGAATAGTGCGATAGTCCTGAAATCATCTGAGCTCACGCTCTCCTTGATGTAATAGGTGAAGCTCTTGCTCTCATCTTTCTTTAGGAATGGAACTGACCACTCAAGTAGCGGGTCTGTGGATATCATCCTTGGCTTCTTGTCAACGAAGATCAGGGACGAGGACGATGATATTATGCTCTTGGGTATAAGCTCTATTATTCTTAGGTCATATAGGTCGTATGATGCTCTGACGGTGATTGTCACTCTGGTCCTGCTGGTCTTAGCAGGTGAGTTTGCATACACAGTCCTTATTATGAAGGACTCCACCTTGTGATCCAAGCCTATAGCGCCTAATTTTTCTGAGTTCATGCCTGATATGAGAGAGTTGATGTAATCCTTTGCAGATTGGTCAGGACTCAGCTCAAGCCAAGGCGCCAGGCCGCTTGCATCCAAAAGCCTGCTGGAAGTCAAGAATGTGTTAATCCTTTCAGCTTTCATCTTGTCAGTCGGCAAGGAATCATATCCTAGCTCTTCAGGAGCGATCGTGTTCAACAGCTCGGCCAGGTTGTCTATCTTCAGTGACTGGCTCTTGTTGGAGTAGTTGGTTTTGTCAAAACCGCCTCCGCCTCCTCCGCCGTTGCCAGAAGATGGGAGTGAGAATATTACTGTGAGTATGCTTGATATATTGGCATTGAAGTTTCCGTTGTCGTTGTTCACTGTCAGTGTGCCATTCACTCCAGTGACTATGTCTGCAGCCGCAATTGCTGGGCTTAAAGTTAGTGCCAATATCATACAGAATCCAATGAAGTGCTCTTTCTTCAAAAATCAACCCTCGCAATCATTCTGATGGACAACACAACCAAATGCTCATGGCGTGTCAAACAAACCCCAACCATAGCTGCCATAATAGACGCCTGCGCTAAGCCCAGTATAAGGTGTAAGGAACAATGATACATTCCCTGCGTATATCATGTTATACATGCCGTACTGAGGCATCTCTGATGCAGACAACACCGACAGGTTGAAGTTCTGTGCGTTTGAATATGTGAGGCTGTTGCTTATGTTGAGTCTCTCGGTGCTATTCCCTATCTTGGCATAGTTGATGTCATAGACATTCACTCCGCTGGTAAGGTTCATGAAGAACCTGATGAAAGGATAGCCTTTGCTTATCATGGTGAATGTGAACGCAATCTCGTCTCCTCCGATAGTCCCTGCTCCTGATGCGCTGCCGATGATTGTCGGGACTATGGCGGGTATTGATGATATCTGGGATGTGTTGACGTAGCTGTGGTTGTAAATATCATAGCATCTTGCAGAGAGGTTCCAGATGCTGATCGGCAGGTAAAGCCCCTGATAGATCGTCGAGAAGCTCTTGTTCACTGTATCAAAGCTTCCATTAACCCATCGCATAGAGGAATTGTCTGACTTCTCAATCCTAAAAGTGCAGTTGCTGAAGTTAAGGTCGTATGCTGAGCCGCTAGCTGTGAAGTTCTGCGCAGATACAGGAGTGGTGGCGCTGAGCGAGACACTAGGAAATTCGCAAGCCACGCTGGCGCCTGATATGAATGTGTCGTTCAGGAGAGGGCAGAAATCTACGGCATATCCTGCAGGAGTGCCATCCTCATCATCCTGTATGCTCGCATTATCAACGAAATAGGCCCAGGTGCTTCCCCAGTAATTATTCTCAGCGACTATGCTGATGTTCTGCGAATTGATAAGATCATAATTAGTATTCTCTAATATGTCGTTGAATGATATGATGCTGGTTGTGGATGAACCTGACAAGATTATGCCATTAAGATTGTGCTTTATGCTGTTGTTCCTGATCATCGTGCCATTTGAGTAGATCAAATAAATTCCGCCAAAAGAATTCGAGCTTATGTTGTTAGATGCATTAATTGTGTTGTTATCAGATGAATTCAGGAAAAGGCCATAGGCCGCGCCAGCCAGGATTGTGTTGCCTGAAAGGGCATTATAATCTGAATCAACCATATATATGCTGTTGCTGTCGGTGTTGTTTATCCTGCAGTTCCTTATGGTATTGTTGGTTGATTGCACAATCTCAATCCCGTAATCTGGACCGCCTGTGATGTTGATGTTGCTCAACGATGACCTTGACGCGTTGCAAAGTAGCACAGCTCGTTCATAGCCTGTGCTCAAAGCCATATCATGGAGAGAGATGTTATTTGAGTTGACAATTCCCAGGTATGCTATCTCAGAATTATTTGTGAAATCCACATCCTGTGTTCCAACAAAGAACTTTATCAATTTATCATTGAGGAAGTTTCCCTCAGAGAAATTCTGGGCGCAATGCGAAAGAGAGGACACATGGAGTTCAAATGGAGTATTCGTTGACTGGTTTATTGAATTGTTTATGAAATTGTTAAAAGAAGAGTCATATATGTACAACCCTGCCAAGGTGGAATCCAAGACAAAATTATTAGAAAAAACACCTTGATTGCTATCCTGTAGGCTAATTCCATTATGCTCCGAGCCAGTCACTCTGTTGTTATTGAAGCTTGTGGAATTGGAAGAGTTGATCACGACGCCCATGTGGCTAGAAAAGGTTATGTTGGTCTCATTGATTGTGTTCCCTAAAGAATTCTCAATAGCCAGTCCATGATATGTATTATACCATCCGCTATCATTTATTTGAGTTCGCAATACATTGTTATAATTGGATCCAGAACCAAATTCTAATCCATGATATCCTGCGTGAAAAATCCTGCAATCAGTGATATTATTGTAACTGCTGGAATTGGTGAGAACTATGCCAAAACCGCTGGCGTTGAATATCATAACATCCTGGAGCCTTGACCAGCTGGAATTATCAAGCTGTATTGAGTGGCCTTCTGAATGGGTCGCATTAACTCTGTTCACAAAAGCAGAATTTGAGTTATAAATCAGTATCGCAAAAGAATTTGTCTTGTTTATCTGGCTGTCAGAGATATTTATCAAAGTGGAGTTATCATTAATCATCACTCCAATGTATGTCTCTTGCAATCTCTGCGCAGAGAAAGTGATGTTCCTGCTGCTCGAAGTCACGTAAATTCCATGATAAGAGGAGTTAAAGATGTAGTTGTTATAAAAGTAGCCGTTCATGGTATTATTGTTTATGATTAGGCCATTTCCTAAGCTGTTACCATAACCTGTGTAGGATATGTTATTACCTGATATGGTCAGATTGTTCGATAAGGATATCATAATTCCTGCGGTTCTACTGTCGTTGATAATGGAATTGTATAATGCTGTGATGTTCGAGTTGGATAATGAGACTCCAACAGGGCAGTTCTGGATGACAAGGCTCATTAATGTGGTGTTGACAGTATCAAGATAGAACCCATACATGACAGCGTTCGAGGCGTTGCTGTTAAAGATTGCTGTGTCGTTAGAGCCATTCAGGTAATAATTATATGTGTAATTTGAAACAAAGCAGTTTATTATGGAGATGTTATTATATGTTTTGACAAGAATGCCAATTCCAGAGCCATTGCCTTGTAATAATGCTGACTGGCAGTCAAAAGTAATATTTTCCTGGGCTAGGATTATTGTTCCGTTACCAGAGGGATCAGTTATGTTAAAAAAGCTCGTTGATGCGGAATCAAATGAATAATACCCGCTTTCATTGATTATTATCGTATTTCCGGTATTATTGCTGGCGACCAGCGCATCTATTAAAGTCGAGTTATCATACGAGCATCCATCGCTTAAGCAGATATAGATGTCAGCTGCGCTCACAAGACTCATCGCCATCAAGGCGAACAGGATGACAACTAGCGAGGCTACAGTTCTCTTAAAATAGCTCACCTCAACCCTCCTGATTCCAATCACCACCTATGAATGCATTGCAATTATCATACTATTTAAACTTTTCGTCATACACCCGCCTGTGTTTTTTTCGTAAATTATTTAAATGGTGCAGTCAATCATAACAAGGTAAAAAGGAGGGAGGCGTTTCTTTATGGCGGGTGATGATGTGAGTCTGTCTGACGACATCAGCAAGTTCGATCCTGAGAACCTTAGGCAGGATATTCTTCAGCTTCCGCTCCAGGCAGAGCAAGGGTACAAGCTTGTCGAAGCCCTTGACTTAAATGCTGTCAAAGGAGCTTACTCAAGCGTCATAATATCAGGGATGGGCGGTTCTGCCATCGCAGGCCTTGTCCTTCAGAGCTATCTCGCAGATGATAACATCAAGCTGTTTGTTAACCAGGACTACAGCCTTCCTAAATGGGCTGACAAGAGCACATTGGTCATAGCCAGCTCCTATTCAGGCAACACAGAAGAAACCATAAGCGTCTTCAAGGATGCTAGGAGGAAGGAATGCGGCCTTATTGTTGTGAGCGTCGGTGGAAAGCTTGAGGAATACGCCAAGATACCGCGCCTACCTATGGTAATCCTACCTTCAGGTTATCCCCCTAGAGCTGCCATGGCCATCATGTTCTTTGCCATGCTGAGGCTGCTTGAGCGTCTCAGACTTGTTGAGAGCAAGGCAAGGGATGTGCTCAGGATCAGGGAAGACCTTAAGGGTCAGCTGCCAATGCTTGAGAAGAATGCTATCGCGCTGTCAGAGAAGTTCGTCAACAGGATTCCACTAATCTACACAAGCACGCGGTTCAAGCCAATAGGATACAGGTGGAAATGCCAGTTCAACGAGAACTCAAAGCGATTGGCATTCAACAATGCCTTCTCTGAGATGAACCATAATGAGGGCGAGGCATTTGAGAACATGCTTGGCAGCTTCCATGCAATCTTCCTGAGGTTTGAAGAGGACCATAGGAGAATCCAACAAAGGATGAATCTCACAAAAGAGATAATCCTGAAAAAAGGAGTGCCTGTCACAGACATTGGAGTCAGAGGTCCCTCCTTACTTAGCAAGATATTCTCAGCAATCATCCTGGGCGACCTGGTATCCTACTATCTTGCCATAAGATTGAAGACTAATCCTAACCGTTATAATTTCATCGAAGATTTCAAGAAAAGCCTCGGTCCCTATGTCGGCTGAGCAGAGCTTCTCATCAAGGGGATAAGCAAAAGCTTTATATACTTGTAAATAAAACAGGAACTTAAAAATTATATTCGACAAGAAAACCCGGTTCGATACCAGGATAAAGGAGGGGACTTAGAATGAAGTTTTTTTCACTGAAAAGATTCAAGACAAAGAATTATGATGAGGATGACAATCTCCAGGCTGAGGATGAATATGTTGAGCTTAACTCAGAGGCAGAGCATACCAAGGGTTCAAAGGTCATTGTCAGGCCTTTTGTTATGAATGACTTCTCAGACATTAAGCCAATCCTAGACACCTTGCGAGAGGGTAACACCATTGTCCTGGTAAACATCAGGCCTCTCAAGGAGAAGGACTTGGTTGAGCTAAAGAGAGCGGTCAACAAGCTCAAGAAGACCTGCGACGCGATAGAAGGAGACATCGCCGGCTTCGGTGACGACTACATCGTCATCACACCAAGCTTTGCCCATATCTATAGGTCAAAAGGCATGGGCAATCCTATCAAGGAGAACCTGGGTAGCGGTGCAGGCGGAGAGGAGTTCGAAGCCGAATAAAAATTTTTATATTATAATTTTATATTTTTTTCTTGCTCTCAATATTCCATTCCACAGCTAGCAAAAAGAAAGTTCTCACCGATTCTAAGTCATCATTTTAAAAATATTTCTGTGAAGCAAAACATGCATTGCTGATTAGTATTATGCAAAACAACAAAGTATAAAAAGCGATGAACCAATAAATGATTTATGCAAAAGAAGAAAGAGTCCCGAGAAGAAAAGAAAAAACCAGCAAAAAATACCGAGGATAAAGACAGTGAAGCGCCTGCGATGATCAGCGGAGAGCAATGCCCTTTCTGCCATCAGAAGACATTGACATTGATGGAAGCAGAAATCGACGTTCCGTATTTCGGCAAGACATACATATTCTCGATGGATTGCTCCAACTGCAAATATCACAAGGCCGACGTCGAGTCAGCTGATGAGAACCGCGAGCCTGTGAAATTCACCCTCGATATCAGCTCAGAGGAAGATATGAAGATAAGGATTATCAAGTCTTCCAACGCAACAATCAAGATACCGCACATCGGCAACATAGAGCCTGGAGAGGCCTCAAATGGTTATATCACCAATGTTGAAGGCATACTGCAGAGGATGAAGAAGCATATCGAGACTCTCAGGGACGATGCTGAGGAAGAGGAAGATAAGAAGAAAGCCAAGAACATGCTCAAGAAGCTCATGCGCGTCATGTGGGGCCAAGAGAACCTCAAGATGATCATGGAAGACCCGACAGGCAACTCAGCAATAATCTCAGACAAGGCAGTCAAAGAGAAGATGAAATAAAGAGCTATTTCTAACCAGCCATTCCGCATTTCATTTTAATCTGATAGAAAGATAGCACTAACAATGACAAAGAATCATCCTGATTTGTTGTACACTTTCCAATCTTCAGTATCTTCTGATATCTGATCTCTGTAGTTTTTATGAAGATAAATAAGCGCAGAATAAGGCTTCTTAATATAATTCCTTATTGCGGAGGTCAAACCATTAATCTCAGGAGTACAATAAGGATTGCGGCATTGCATCGTATCACCCATCACTATAGCTGCACTTCCTTCAGCAAGGCGTTCCAATATAGTCTTTAGCTCATATGGCGTGAAATCCTGAGCTTCATCAATGAGAAAAAGGGTGTTCCTCTTGGAACCGCCGCCGATGAATCCAGAATAGACAAAATTAATGACAGGCAACCCTGTATTGAAATAAACGCCATTACCCGGCGTCACCTCTGGAGTTCGGATAGGAAAATCGCTAGTCGCATATTTTGGATGCCTCAGCAGCTCCTCAAAGTATATGTGCCGCAAAGCAGTCTCATCATGAGAATCTATGAAAGGCTGGAGGTGCGGCTTTATCTTCTCATAAAGCGATCCTGGCAAAAAGCCCGGATCTCTCCTTTTGCCTCCGAGTATCTCGGGTGCTTTCATAATTATTATCTGGCTGAACCTTCCGCCCTTCAAAGAAGGTGACGAGTAGCCTCTTTTTTGCCTCACATCCTCAGGATACCACAAAACAGAGTCTATAGCTGAAACATATGATAACAGGGTCTTTCCAGAGCCTCTTTTACCACATAAAAATAAGAGAGAAACATCATTTGACATCATAAAATGCTGCATCGCAATATACTGCTCCATATCCTTTGGTCGGACACCCAACAGGTTATCGATTGTATGACTGCCAATTCTCAATTTTCCTTTGGCGAGATTATATTCTTCACGTTTTAGAAGCTCTAGCCTCTCATTTTCAGTCCTTACAATCCTGCCGCTTGAAGATCTTATTAAGTCACCTCTCAAAATAGCAAATTCCTCTTTCAAGCCGGACTGAGATCCTGTAAAGAACTTCACTACCTGGTTCATGTACAGCTCACGCCAGCCAGATATATCAAGCACTTTATCAATAGGCAGGCTGCCTTTGGATTCATATAGCTTCGCATACAATTCCTGGTTTCCAAGAAGCACACCTCGGTGCACTATATCAGAATCAACTATGAGAAAATTAGGGGTCTGGACATTTATTCCTCTTCCACCATATTTCAAGTGGATCATATCGTTCAAGCTTATGAGTGAGAGTTTTTCCTGAGGAACATGAAAATAATCAAAAGCTTTCTTGAGGAGATCGCTAAGATCAAAATCAGAATCCATTTTATATGAACCAGAGGTTTCTGTTGTCGCCACATCTAGACCGTCGGAAATCCTATATATTGACCATCTATTGGGTTCCGTCGCAGGCTGTATTAGACCGCCGTTATCTTTTGCCTTCCTCAGGAATTTAAGGGCATCTGCGCAGCCAACACTGTTCTCTTTCTTGATAAGATTGTTCATCGAATCAACAAAAGGCATCGGCAAGATGACAAGGTTCCTTTTCTCATCCACATCCGTCTTCCTTTCAAATTCAGTGAACGCTTCAGGGCCTCCCATGTCATAAACATCAGGGAATGGTACGAATACCTCGTGATACTTCTCTTTGCTTCCCTCACCAACAGTGGTTTTATCCATCTTAGTCATCAACCTCACATCAACGTTTCCTAACAAAGCTAGCGTATATTGCGTTATAATCAAAAGTAAGAATGTCGTGTTTTCTAGTATACGGCACCCCTGCATTAACTTCATTAATCAGGCGCATTCCCTTTCGCCCCAGATTATCCTCTGTCCAATCCCTGCGTAAACTGTTCATCTCTGAAAAGATAGCTTGCATTAAGGAGCTTTGCATATTGTGGGCTTTCCCATCAAATAATCTATTCAGCTCAGGATTCACCTTATTCATCAAATCAAGAAATATTGGAAAATAATCTTCGTTCTCAATGATAGAATCAACAACATTGTTTAAGCCATAATAGACTCTCTTGACTTCTTCAAAATGGATCTCTTCTACCGCATTAACTCCTGATTTTGTTTTGAATTCAAGCAAGCTGCCCATTACGGAATAGCCAACCACCAATCCTAGGTTGTCAGTCTCTCTTATAATAGGCTTTAATTCAGAGAATATCTTCTTAAAACCAAAAACGTCATCAATCTTCTTAATATAAACCACCTTTATGATATGGAAAGAATATTTTACTTTATAATCATTTCGTTTTTGTACCCATTCCGGAATGGTTAATTTTATTTTAATTTTATGCGTAATATTTAAATACTAAGTATGCTAGTATACCTTTTTGCAACAAAAAATCAACTTGTAACGGTGATGAGAGCATGTGTGAACATAATCTTAATGGTATCTGTTTTGATCCTGCCAGAAGAACAAAAGGATTGGTAGCGACCAAATGCGATATGTGCCCGAAGCAGAATTTTGTAGAGGCGCCTGACCCTGAGAAAGAATACATACACCCAGTCTTCAGGTAGGTAGCTTCAAAAGCCCATCTAATTGAGCCTGCTCATCTTTCCTATCCTACCGAAGGCATATGTCTTGTCTGCTACAACAAAAGCCTCAAAGTCGTCTATGTTCTTTATGAAAGGGCTGAGCAGCTTCTCCTGCAGCACATCAGTACCCTCTGTGACAAGACTGAAGCTAGGAACAACAATAATATCCTTGCGCTTATATTTCCCTTTTAGGAAGCATTTGTAACGCTCAATCCTAGCAGAATCCCTTATCCCAATTGCGGGATGCTCATGGCCGATGATCAGGGTCTTTGCCTTCTTGAATGCCGCATTCTTTGCAGGCATCAGCTTGTCTCCGTGGCACAACAGGATCTCACCAACAGACAGGCTCTCCTTCAGCTCAATCTCTTTCTTGCGGGCGATCGGCCCAAGAATCTTGTCATGATTCCCTTTTAGTATCACCACCTTTGCCTTAGCTAATAGATAATCAAGCAGGAAAAGAGCTTCCTTCCACTCCTGCCTTGAAATTGTCCCGAACTCGTGCTTAACATCGCCAAGCAGGATTATGAGCCTTGGCTTCACCTCTAGCAAGACCTGCTCAAGGTTCTGCATCATCTCCTTGAAATAGACCCTAGGCACAAGAAGTCCCCTCTTGTTAAGTGCTTCTTCATAGCCTATGTGCAGGTCCCCTATGACAAGAGTTTTCTCTTTCTCAAGAAACAGGGCCAGGCCAACAATCCTGATGTTTGGAAGAATATTCATAAGAGGATGAGGGCTGAACAGTGTTTAAAAACATTCTCAATTCATCACGCCGATGCATATCTTCCTGTTGGCGCCGCAGCCAGGGCAGACATAAACCTGAAACTTGCTGTTGCTCATCATGAGAGTGCCCTTCTTCTGCATAGTCTTCTTGCACTTCTCGCAAACCACGTTGTCCATTCCAATTCCTCCCTGAACGCCTTCATGGTTAAACTTATATTTAAAGTTAATGCAGTACTGCTCTCAAAAAAGAATTATAGTCATCTCTCTGGAGTGATGATAATATTTATAAACAAACCTTCACTCACATGAATAATAGGAGACATCAACCATGGAGATTTCAGATATCATAAAACAAATAACAAATCTTAATCGTACCGGAATCGAACTTTCAGACAAGGGCGAATTCGGAAAAGCTTCCTCATATCATTTATATGCTATGATGCTAGCAGCCTCAAACATAAAATCTATCAATCCTGATCATTACCTATTCTCAGCCTCCAGAAGTGCATACGCCCAAAGGTTTAGCACAAATAACCGTGAAGCAACAATGTCCACGTTAGAGAAAGCGCTGGAATTCGCTAAGGATAGAAGGGCTTCAATAGCAGCAGATGAGAGAACTTTCTTCGGAGAGGCTGCTGTCAAGGAAGAGATGGCTCTCCTGTTGAGATATTTCCCGATGAAAGGGCATGAACTCAAAGAGTACAGGAAATCCATATGTATTACCGGAGAAGTAATGATCCTCTTCTCGAACGCAGCCAAGAACACCAATAATCTTGAGATTTTAGAACCCGAATACAGAAAAACAAGATATTTAAGGTCGACAGGTCTCATAGCTCCAATAATTCTGAAAGCAGCAGAAAAATCAATTGCTGTGAACTACCACGGGTCTCGCTGCGGCTCGACCGCGTGGCGTCTAGCGACTAGCTAGGCGACGTAGTTCACTAATGTCTTTTGCTCTTTAACATCCCAGTGTTTTTTCTGTCCTTCAGCAATGTAT
>Ga0315276_10000370_pt1 | contig 38225 bp, 31 predicted proteins | sample YL17G05_0_MG_FD_204542 | JGI IMG/M metagenome (GOLD analysis project Ga0315276, IMG submission 204542) | Sediment microbial communities from Yellowstone Lake, YNP, Wyoming, USA - YL17G05_0 | ecosystem: Environmental > Aquatic > Freshwater > Lake > Sediment | place: USA: Wyoming | collected...
CCCCCGCCTCCGCTCGCCCACCCCCCCCCCCCCCAGCCCCCGCCCCCCCCCCCCCGCCTGGGAAAGTTAGATTTCAGATTTGAGATTTCAGAAGACAGAAGAAAGAGGGCGGACCAGTTGGGGGATGGGGAAAGTTAGAAGACAGAGGTTGGGCGGTTCGAGTTTTGGGCGGTCCTGGATTGGGGGTCGGGGGAGGAAAGAGGGCGGACCAATTGGGGGGGGGGTGCGAAGGGTGTGAAAGGTGTGAAGGGTGGGGGGGAGAGCTGAAAAAAATGTGTAATCAGCAAATATTTTACAGAAATATGCTTGACATGATATATTGGGGTTGGTAGTATTGGTAAAATGATATTGTGGGGTAGATGAGCGGGCTCTCATGGAATCCCAGTACAAAGAAGGTTTATTTAGGGACAGGTAAACGCAAAGACGCGAATAAGAAAAATTAGCCAGGGAGATCACCGGGGAAGAAGAGTGTCATTGCAAAGATTAATCCAGAAGTGATGTAGTGTTATTGGTTCTTTTGTAATTCGACAATGCGTTGATTGATATTCGCCAATGTCAGTGATTTGAACTTGATTGATTTGTTCCTTTTCGGTCCATCCGGGATTTTGGCTTTCGTCAGAAATTAAAGCTATAATCCAGGAATTCACTTCGCCATACCAATGGCTAAAATCGTTTTTTTGTACATATCCTAACATAGCAGCAATATTGTCTTTTTTGCCATGTTCTTCTTTCTTAAATCTTCCGATGCCTGTTTTAACGTAATCTTGTGGACTTGTAGGAGGTAAACGTTTGGCCTCAATAAAAAGAAGTGTTAGGCCATGAACTCCAACTCCAGATTGACGAACTAAAATATCTGGACCAGTCGCTTGGAATGCAAAAAGATAACCAGTCTGGTTTACTTTATTGTTTAGAAAAAAAGTCAATTCTGTAGAAATATAATTTTCAAGATTGACATTTTGTTTTAGAATTGCCATTGGAACCATAAAGTCTTTTGAAAACCCAGAAAGATTATTTCTTAAAAGTGCCAATATTTTTATTTGATGGAGTCTTGTTTTTATGGAGTAATCTAAATCTCTCTGGATGTCTGACTTATTTTTCCTGAAAAACATAATTAATACCCGCTACTCACTAAGTCAGTAAATACTTCATTTGCATCACGCAGCGCGATTGATTTGAGCCAGTATCGCAGTTTTTTGGGCTTGATCAGATATACCATATCTTTTCCTGGATAGCGTTTTATGATGCGCTTATATAAGACATTTGTTCCCTGCGAATTATTAATGAGGTTGTCCAGATTGCCCTTTTCTATTTGTGTTCTTTCGGCTTTTGGTATTCTCTTCGGCTTTTCAGGATTGCCGTATGCAAACGGCAGACAAATAAACGATAATGATTCGATAGGTTCCAGGGGATAAAACTGTTTGGCATTCTCTTTGTAAATAGAATTCAACGATGTGCAGAATGTTTCTGCAAATGCAGTAAGCTCCTGCTTTTTCGCTTCTTCGGTATTTACTTTCGCTTCTTCGCCTTGTGATAGCTGATCCATGCCGTACTTAAGGACATCATCGCATATTATTTGTTCTGCTTTTGACAATTTTAGGATATCGGCATTCTCAGGATATGGCAGCAACAGAACATCTTTTTGTCGTACCGAATTCTCACGGCCTATACCTATCCTTCCGCTTGTAAACACAAGCAACGCTTGATAAGTCAACCTATTTTTCCTTATGTTATCTTCAAGTTGGGCCAATTCATGATATTCATTCTCCGGGGCATAAATACCAGTGATATCCCTCCTAAATATCAAATCTTTGTTATAAAGCAAAACGGGCAATTCTATTCGTGTTTTAATAAGAATATGTGGCCGCTTGAATATCAACTTCTTTTTTTCTCGTCTACCTTCAAATAATGTTTCCTTTTCGATGACAATATCTTCTTCTCTTATGATATCATTATTGAATTTGTCCGTAGGAATCATATGTTTGCCGGTTAGGTGCTTTGCAGGTTTCCTCTTGTTTTTGTTATTTTGAGTGGGTTCCTTTTCTTCGCCAACAAAATAACCAGTTCCATATTCCCACTTACAATGTTCCTTTTTGTGCTTTAAAAAACTTTCCAAAGAACTTAAGTTCCGTGTTCGCCTAACAAGACCATGCAAATGCCCCCCACCAAAAAGATTTATTTTCCAGACTAATTGTTCTGTTGTTGCGATTGCTTTGGGCACATGATAGAGATCGTATTTATCTATTTCAAAGTAAAGCTTCTCCTTAGCTGTTCTAGTTCGGCTAACAACTACATGCAAGATATCTTTATCATCGGGAGGGGTGTTTTGAGCAAAAATAACGGATGCGGAAACATTTTTTTCAAAGAGAACCGCTCTTAAACGACTGAAATCGAATATTTGTGGCACATTATACCTTTTCATGAATTCTCTGCGATAGGTAAGAGTCTCGTTATATAAAAGAGGTCCTGAAGGCATTACAAGAGACAATAAGCCATCTTTTTTGAGCAATTTCATTGCCTGTTGTAAAAACAAAAGAGCGATTTTCTTTTGTGGAATTTTAAAATCAAACTCCACCCTTTTCGTCAAATTGTTCCAATACTTATCTTTTTCTTCTCTGGTTTCTTTAGGTAAATTAAAAGGTGGGTTGCCAATAACTAAATTAAATGTTCTATTTGTTTTAATAAAGTCGAAAAAGTCCTGTGTTATAATGTTATTATTTAGATCGACAAGCTTCTCTTTTGTTAACTCGTCCCACATTATTGTTGGATCAAGCATATCGCATAAAGCGACAGTCAGGCTGAAAACAGCCAATTTTACGGCTTCGCCCTCTATATCAAGACCAAAGACTGAATTGGTAAGAATAGACTTTAGTTTCCTAATATTTGGAGTGTGTATTTTCCCGGTTTTTTCGTATTGCTCTTTTTGCCACCATTGGACCATGCGCCTAAATGCAGCCACAAGAAAGATTCCCGAGCCGCAACTCACGTCAATCAATTTAAAGGTTTTTTGATCTTGAGGCTCATAGATTGGCATAGATTCATCTACCATAAAACCGGCCAGATGAGCCGGGGTGTAGGTGATGTCTTTTCGGTTGGGCACAAACTCCTCGTATATTCGGCTGATAAGTTCAACAGGAAGATAATTGAAATCATATAGTTTCCAGAATACAAACTGCTCTTTGTCCCTTTTGGCATCTAAAAATTCTGCGAGTCTAGGCTGGTTAATGTTCGCTATTTCTCTCTTTTCTTGCGGGGTTAATTTGAAGATTTTTCCGTTAATAGCGCCGCCTAAATCTTCAAAGAATTCAATGCACTTTTTTTTGCGAAGGACGTCACAAAAACAAGTTGCATCATCATATTTTTTAAAGTATTCCTGAGGCAAAACATGTTTATCTTTGCTGTCTTTTCGCTCCTCAAGGTATTTTACGAGTATGCTTAAAACCAACAGTTTATTACATATTTCTTCGTTTTGGTTTTCGATAAATTTTTTCCGTATTCCTTGCAACTCACTAATCAATTTGTCATACGAACTACTGTCTGCCTTGAAATGATTTTTGTTTTCTTGAGATTCCCAAAAACTTCCATTTTCAAAAAGTTTTGCGGAGTATTTTTCGTATTCAGCGTGAACTCCACGTACAAATGAAAGGGTATCCAAAGGAGGGGCTACCTGGAGAGTTTCTCCTTTTTTTTGCAAAGGCTTACGACAGTTAAAAATCTTCACTTCTGTTTTATCAAAAACGTAATACAGAGGCACTATCCCGCTACTCCAAAGTTTTCTATGTGTGTCTATCAAATCGTCGAAATCGCCGTCAGAATTATCGAAAATAAATAGTTGGGGTACTGAACTCCTGCCTTCAACTCGCCGAAAATAAACTGCTTTGGCGCCTAACTCTCTTGCTTGATGAAGAATCAGGATTTCATCGAAAGACACATTATCCTTATAATCCTTGTCAGTAAACAGCAACCCCGAAGCAGATGAATCTGTCTGGAAGTCCAACAAGTGCAAGTTTTTATCTAAAGTGTTCTGTGACATAGTCTTAGGTACAAAAATCTACTTGTATATTACTTTAGCCTTAAAACCAAAAGATCACAATCATGGCACTCTACAAAAACAGGGGTAAATTTACAACAGTTTGTTTTTAACATTGATATTAGTTAGCAAACGACTCTATTTTTTCGGTGCAGATTTTTTTTGTTAGTCGTTGTAGTTTTTTTATGCGGGTGGCGAGGTATTCGAGTTGTTTTTTTGTGATTTTGTAGTTTTTTTTGTAGCGGGCGTCGACGTAGGCTCTTTTAAGTAGTATTATGAGGATGTCGAAGTCAGAGTGGTATTCGTAGGTGATGTGGCCTTCGGTGTAAACGTCTTCGACCCAGTCGCCACGTGCGTAGGAGCCGAAGAGGATTATCATGGCGGTCTGTGGGATCACCTCCAGGATGATGTCCTTTATGGTGTGCAGCTCTTGGCGTTTGTGGGGCGGTAAATGGGTGAGTGATCGTTTCATGGGGGTATTATGGTGGATTGGGGTGTGGTTGTAAAGAAAAAAAAGAAGGCAACAGGCATGAGGTGAAGAAAGGTCGGGAGCCTTTTTTATTGACAGTTGCGGTTGGCATAGGGATAATTGTGATATGCTTACGCAAGTGTGGGGTATGGCGTCGGAGGTTGTGGAGTGGTGGTTATGGGGTAGTTATCGGTCCTTTTTTTAATAAATTGCCCCGGGAATAAGGATATGAGGGCATAAAGCCGATTTAATAGTGATAGCATAGCCTTGTGTTTATATATAGTAAATTAAGGAGTGTAAAGATGAGGTATGTCAAGGTAATGGCGGTTGTGTTGGTATTTGTTGTTTGCGGGTGTATGATGGGATGTTTTTCGGCTAAGCGTAAGGCGATAGAGGCGTTTGTCAAGCCTTTTCAGAGAGATGTAACCTGCGCTGATTATATTTTGTATCCTCCAGATGAGGTTGAAATACACTGCGCGAAAGTTCCGGAAATTAATCTGCAACGTCAGCAGATTCGACCAGACGGCAGGATATCTTTCGAGAGCTTAGGTGAAATAGAAGTCGCTGGTAAGACGACTGCGCAAGTTGCGGATATTTTACGTGAAAAAGCTACCAAGCTGTATTCCCTGACGGGCGATAAGCCTATAGATGTGCGTGTAGTCGCTTATGAAAGTAAAGTTTACTATGTTGTCGGTGAAGTGAGTCATCCGGGGATCAAGCCCTATACGGGCCGCGACACTTTGTTGACGGCTGTCGCCGCGGCGAATATCGAGATTACCGGCTGGGAACAACATATCCAGGTAATACGGCCGTCGGCTGATAAGGAGGTCAAGCCGCAAGTCTTCGAAATAAATCTTCTGAGTATGATCGTTCACGGCGATACGAGCAAAAACGTTCTATTACAGGAAGGCGATATTGTTTATATACCGCCAACACCTTTGGCGGCTGCGGGAAACCTAATTGCCGAGTTTGTCCGTCCGATAGGGCTGGCATTGTCACCGGTGCTTACCGCAACACGAATTTCCTCCTCAGGAGGAGGTTATTAATGTCGAACCGGGCATAAGAGATTCAATCGCATTTTATACCCAGCTTAATATGTGCACTCCTTTGCGGCATCGGCGAAAGCGATCAGGTTTTCGACGGGCGTTTCAAAAAAATGGTCGCTGGCGGAGAGGATGTAGCCGCCGTGGCTGCCGAAACCTTCAAACAAGCGATGTACCTCGTCGCGTATCTGCTGTTTGGTGCCGATGGTAAGGATGTTGAACTGGTCCATACCGCCTATCATAGCAACTTTTCCGGAATAAGCCTGGCGGACCTTTTGCGGCTGCGTAATGTTGCCGCCGGTTCCGGGTGGCGAGAGTGTTTCCGAGGCGTCTGTTTCATTGGCGATGATCAGGTCGAGGATGTTCATCATTCCGCCACAGGTATGATAGGTGCTGATATGTCCTGCATCATGTAATGCCTGATGTATCCGGCGGTCGTACGGCAGGCAAAATTCGCGATGCATATTCGGCGAGATCAAGGTGTCGCTGGCGGCGCCGCCGCCGGTTTCGATCAGGTCGAATTTGGCGTCTCTGAGCGATTCATCGATAAAACGCAATTTTTTTTCCAGCAGTACGTTCATAAAACGATGGACCCAGTCGGGATTGTCAATCGCTTCCATTATGAGGCTGGTGGTGTCCATCAGGCAACAGGCGTGCTGCCAACAGCCGGCCTGGTCTCCCCAAACAAAACCTCGCAAGATGCCGGCATCGGCAAGGTTGTCATAGGCCCGTGCGATATTGTCTTTGTTTAGCGTCGCTACGGGCATGTATTTTTCCACCAAATCGAGGTCCTCGTGGGCTTTTACCATGTATTCGGTGATCCATGTGGTAGTAAGATTGCCGCCGGTTTTGTAAGTGAGGGTTCCGCCAGGAGTGGCGATGGTGTGATGTAAGAGTTTGTTTTGCGGGTCGGAGTTTATGACGTTTATTTTCTCGTGCCATTGGGGCGTCTGGACTATGTATTGTTCGGCATTGGGGACCCAAAACTGTCCCATAGCTTCAAAATACTGGATGGCGGCGTCGAGGCCGGTCTGCTTGAAAGCGGTTAAGTCATCAACGCCATCCATGTACTCGTTCAAATGGTACTGCTGCCATTGATGGATGCTAACGGGCAGGCGATCGGGTTTTTCTAATCGCAAGGCCAGCATCATACGTTCTTTTGACGTCATTTTTTTTCCTTTACCGGTCGTAAATTCCAAATTCTTTGATCGTATCGAACATCGCGAGTACATTTTCGAGCGGTGTCTCTTCGAGAATACAATCGTGACTGGCGCCGGCAATGTAACCGCCGCCAGGCATCATAACGCTGAGTACTTCCCTGGTTTTTGTTCTGACGAATTCTTCGGTGCCTTCGATCAGGATTCTCTGGGAATCGATGGCACCATTGAAAAGTATCCTGTCGCCATACTGGGTTTTTAATTTTTTCAGATCCATACCGCGGCAGCACGGCTGAATACTATGCAAACCGTCAATGCCTGCTTTTATCATCGGGTCGATAAGCTCGGCAAATCCGCCGCAACAATGCAGCATAACCTTGAGGCCGTAAGAATGGCCCAGGTCGGCAAGTCGCTGAAGATGCGGTATGACAAAACGGTTGAACAGGTCCAGGCCGAGCATGGGGCCGGTCTGAGTGCCCAGGTCGTTACCGATAAAAAAGATGTCGATAACATCAGCGGCGGCGTCAAATATACGCTGAGAAACCTCGCAATAGAAATCGACGAGATGAGTTAATACGGCGTCAACGAGTTCGGGCTGATCGTACATCTGCAGGAACAGATTTTCCATTCCCAACAGATCGATAATGTCGTGCCAAAAAGGCGACCAGTCACCACCGAGAATGGCGTACTGCCGCTGGTACTGCGCAGCCTCATCGTGGATATGACTGGCGTCCCACCATTTGGGCTCGGGCCAGGGATATTCGTGCACGTCTTTGATTGAGGCATCGGCCAAAGGATGACTGGTAGGTTGTCCGTAGCCGATGCCGGCGTGCCCAACGCCAAACGGCGTGCAGGAGGTTGCGCCGGGAGGCAGTTTGAAATCCGGGCCGTTGTACCTGGAATAGACCCGGCGAAAATCGTCTGCGAAACGAATTCGCAGACCTTCATCGTCGAGGTTTAACCGGCGTTTTGCCTTGGCCCAGAATTCTGGCGAGGCGCCACACCATGTCGGCACACGGTCGGGTTCGAGATGCTCGAACGCAGTTAAGACTCTTTCTCTGGATGTCATGGACAATGGAACACCATTTTAGTTGCGAATATTGACTTTTGACGCCAACATCAATTTTAACGGTTGTCAGAATAAATACATAACAAAAAAAACGGAAAAACTCAATCGTTATGAGTATAAAGGATTCACGAAAAAGCAACTTGCAAACTCACAAGTGATTGGTATATAATGGTCCCCGGCAGTAAAACAGCAGTCTGTGGGCTTTCGTGTTGAAGGCTGGCGGTCGTTTTTTGGCTTTGGTAAAGGTCATGATTGTGATCGAAAAACATACTGATACACAAAAAACGGCACAATACAATTCAATGGTTATTCCATCTCTTACGGTATTTGTCACCAGTTTCTGCATAATGGCGATGGAACTCGTGGCGGGCCGGATCGTGGCCCGTTCACTCGGTTCAAGCCTGTACACGTGGACATCCGTTATCGGTGTGGTGTTGGCTGGCATTACCATCGGCAATTACACGGGCGGCCGTATGGCAGACCGTTTCCAATCGAAAAACACTTTAGCATGTCTGTTTGCTATTTCTTCCATAATATGCGTCGCAATCATAATATGGAATAACCTGGTCGGAAGCTGGATGTGGCTGTGGAAGCTTGGCTGGTCAATACACGTTTTTACCCATGTTTGCCTGGTGTTTCTGTTGCCATCGATACTACTCGGAGCTATAAGCCCCATAGTGGCTAAAACCGCCCTTGACAAGGGTCTGCCGAGGGGGGAAACGGTTGGTAACATTTATGCGTGGGTGGCAATGGGCAGTATTGCGGGGACATTTTCCGCAGGATATTACCTGATCGGGATAATAGGAAGTATAGCAGTGATCTGGATCATCGCGGCAATACTTTTGTTAATGGCTATGTTTTATTGCATACGTCTTCAGGTGGTTTATGTTTGGGCGGTGGTGTTTTTGGGTATGGTGATTGTAGGGATTGGGCCGTGGGGATGGGCCGAGAAGGCCGGCGCTTATCTGGCCATTAGAAAACCAGTTTCCGAGAGCACTATCTACGAAGATGAAACCGCATATTGTTATGTTGCGGTGAAGCAATTGTCTTCCAGTCCCGACCGGCGAGCTTTTATGCAGGACAAGCTCAAACACAGTGAAATACTGATGGATGACATATTGGATTTGCAGTATTTTTACAGTCATATTTTCGCGGCGATAACGGGCGGGCTTAGCGACGATAAGGACGATTTGACGGTTTTGGTAATTGGAGGAGGCGGATATTCGTATCCGAGATATGTTAAGAAGGTTTGGCCGAACAGCCAGGTCGATGTGGCTGAGATCGACCCAGGGGTCACCGAAGCGGCTATTCGTGGTTTCGGCCTGGCCCGTGACAGCTCGATAAGAACATTCGCGATGGATGGGCGAAATTATATTAACGGTCTGCTGGAACAGGAAACTCAAGGCGGTCCGTCAATGCGTTACGATTTCATCTATGAAGACGCTATCGATAATTATTCGGTGCCCTATCACCTGACTACCCGCGAATTCAACGACAAGATTTCACGGCTACTTACTGACGACGGCGTGTATATGCTTAATCTGATAGATATTTTCGAGAGCGGTTTGTTCCTGGGTGCGATAGTCAATACTCTGGAGAAAACTTTTCCTTATGTTTACGTTGTGGCGCGTGGCGATCTGCCGCGTGCGGCACGTAGCACCTTTGTGGTTATCGCGGCAAAGCAAAGTCTCGATATAGACGAACTCTGCATCAAATACAAGAAACGCCAAAATTTGTGGCATCTGAGTGAATCGGATATGCAACGGCTCAGGGAAAAGAACAATGGCCTGGTTTTGACGGATGACTATGCTCCCATTGAAAGCCTGGTCTGCCCGGTTGTCCAGGCAGACGCGATAAGCTTTTTGTGTGTTGAGTACTTCGATGAGGCTAAAGAACTCTTCCAGCAAGGCGAGTTAGACGCCTGCTTAAGAAAATACCGTGAAATTATTGACATTGCTCCGACAATGTCGGTGCAGGCGTATAATGAAATGGGAATGATTCTCTTCAAACGGCGTAAATGGATGGAAGCGGCTGAGGCATTTGAGAATTGTCTGAAATATATTGCCCAAGAAAAGTTAATAACCAATACGGGGAATATTCATTACAATCTGGCGGAGGCCCTGAACGGCGGCGGCAAGATAAAACGGGCGTATGAAGAGTTTCAAAGAGCAATCGAGGAGTATCGCAGAGAACTGCGGGAAGACGCCGCTACAAAACTGCAGGAATATCTTCAATCACTGCAGGCTAAGCAATCACAGAAAAACGATTGAGCTTGAGACGACGCTATACCCAATTAGTATCATTATACCCGGCAGGGCTTGATGATAATTTGGTCGAGTGGTCTTTTTGGTACGTGATGGACATCCTGCTGGTCGCGATAGTATTCGATGCCTGTTTGCGGAGTCATATCCTCCAGGACAACGCGTTCGGCGGGCCGGCCCAGTGCGATGACCAGTAGAATCTGTAAATGGTCATCTATGTCCAGCTTTTTGCGAAGTGCATCGCGATTGATCGAGCCGATCATGCATCCGCCCAAGCCCCTGTCAGCAGCGCCAAGCAGAATGCTCTGAGCGGCAATACCGTGATCGCAACCAAAAGTTTTGCTGATGCCGGTATCGCCCAAGATGATAATATAAGCTGAAGGCCGCTGGCCTTCGGCGGGTCCGGGCCAATCCTTCAGGTAACCGGCCCATGCGAGGTGATCGAAAATCAAAGCATTTTGGGTCGGCTCATAAGAAAGTATATATTTGAGCGGCTGCAAATTAGCCGCGGAAGGTGACATGCGGGCCAAATCGACCAGTTCCCGCAGGGCGGCCCGGTCAATAAGATAACTCTGATCAAAACGACGATAACTACGGCTTTTCCGGACCAAATCGTTTACCATGCTATGCTCCCGTTTACTCAAAATTAAGCCATCTATGACGTTGAAGCGACAGAAACAGCGAGCTAAGGTACACTGAAAGGATGATATTGTCAACTCAAAGACGGCAATTTCGATGTTGAAAATCGCATTTCAGGGCAGGTTTTTATAGAACTTTTTAGTCACTATTTTTTTTATTGACAAGAGTTGATGGTACGGTTAAACTGCCGCCTGCTTGATGAAATGAAGCAGCCAGGAAATTACCTGCGTTTGCCAGTTGGCCTGTTGGGTGAGTTTTTCGGTGGCTGTATGGGCTGCGGTTTTAATGATGCCTTTGATCCGAGCCGTGATGGCTCGTCTTTTATTTCGTACATTAGTGCTCCAGGGATGGGTAACGATGTTCAGGGGAACGGAATCTGTTTTGTTGCGTGTTTTCGGCTCTTTTGAGCAGGTTGAGACGGCCTACATAAGACAGAAAAAAAACACAGCGAAAGGAATGCGTGCGTGGCTGATGTTTTAACGAATATCTGGGATGAGATTCTTCGCCACTTACAAAAACACAACAGCCAACTTTGGCGTAGTTGGTTTGAGCAAATAGAGCCGATCAGTCTGGATAATGGGCTGCTGAGGGTTGGAGTTCCTGAACGTTCGTGGCTTCAGTTTCTCAGGCAGGAATGTAACGTTGGTTTCCGTGAAGCGGCACAGAGTGTTACGGGGCATTTGATCGGTCTGGAATACGTTCATACCGAGCAAGATGATATGTCCGGCCAGATTGATTCGGATTTGGCCGGCGATTATAACGAAAATGTAGATTTATTTTGCCTGAATCCTGACTATACGTTTAATAATTTTGTAGTAGGGCCGTGCAATCGATTAGCGCACGCGGCATGCGTGGCGGTAAGCGAATCGCCCGGTTGCACTTACAATCCTTTGTTTCTCCATGGTTCGGTTGGGCTGGGCAAGTCGCATTTAATGCAGTCAACCTGCCAAGTAATGCTAAAGCAGTCACCGCAGGCCCGGATTATGTATATGACGTGCGAGACGTTTGTCAATGACTTCATTCAGGCGGTGGAAAACGGCAAGCTTTACGATTTTCGATATAAGTACCGCTATGTGGATACACTGGTAATCGACGACGTTCAGTTTCTTTCCGAACGGGAAGGTTCGCAGGAAGAATTTTTTCACACATTCAACAGTCTCTATCAGGCGCGTAAGCAAATAATTTTGTCGTCGGACTGCTGTCCGTCGGAGATACCCAAACTTGAGGATCGCCTGGTCAGTCGTTTTAATCAGGGGCTGGTTACGCGAATCGATAAGCCGGGCTACGAGACGCGGATGGCTATTTTACACAAGAAAGCGTCTCTGCGGAGCATTGATCCACCGGAAGAGGTGATCAGCTTTATCGCCCGCAAAATTGACAGCAATACCCGGGAGTTGGAAGGCGCCCTGACCAAGGTGCATGGCCTGGCGATGCTGGATGACGGCCCAATCACACTGGAATTGGCCCGTCAGGCGCTGGGAGAGGAGCCGACGCCGGCCCATCGGCAGATAACCATTTCGCAGATAATCGAATCGATAACCGATCATTTTGATATTCGTTTGAGCGACCTGCAGGGCAGACGTCGCAGTCGCAGCATTGCCTTTCCGCGACAGATATGCATGTATCTGGCTCGTGATCTTACCGGCCACAGCCTGGAAGAAATCGGTGGGTATTTCGGAGGTCGCGATCATACCACAGTTCTTCACGCTTATCGTAACATCGACAAGCTTTGTGATCACGACGAAAACGTTCGTCGCCTGGTTAATGGCCTGGTGACAAGCCTGACGCAGCACTGAGAACCCGGCAGTTTCCGTTTATATTTCTATATTGGTAATGTCTTGTTCCAGTTCGCTGGGACGATGGAACATTTTAGGTTGAGGTATATCCACGCGAAAACCTAATTCACCCAATCGTCGCGCCAAACCCGGATAATACGGATCGGCCTTGAATGCCAGGATGAGATGATCGATAGCCTTTTCGTCGTTGCCTTGCGTAAAAAAGTGTTCGGCCAAGGTCATTAGAGGCTCAGCGTTGTGCGGTTCGGCTTTGGCCGCGGCGAGATAGGTAAGAATGGCGTGTTGTTCCATCTGGTCGCTGAAGAAACTTTCCGCTAAAGGTACAAACTCGCTGGCGGCAGCATCTTTGTGTTCCAGGAAGAAATTAGTTGCTTCTATAGATTTGTCAATTTGGTTGTTACGATAAAGGGCCTTGATATAGGCCATTTGTGCAACGTCCATGGCCGGGTCAAAACGTACCGCTAATTCGTACTCCCAAATGGCATTGGCCTGATCGTTCAGTGTCTCATGGCACAGCCCCAGCCAGTAATGCGAAGCAGAGTTTTCATAATCGGATTCAAGGCTTTCCGTAAGCACTTTTTTGGCCATATCGTATTGATTGTGTTTGATATACACCTGAGCCCGACGGTTCAATCGAACAGCATCAAAGGTGCAACCCTGACAAACGATCAAAACCAGAATCAAAATTGTTGTGCTGCGTATATAAGCTACCATTACTATTCTCCGTAAAAGTGTATGTGAGCCGGTTTTTCATGATTCCACGCTGCCGAACGGGACACTCAACCAAACTGATCAGTAATTCTCCCTTTCAGCTACAAAATACAGGTGTATCAAAGCTTTTCTCTTTTTGCAAGTAAAAACAGAGTCACTGAGCAAAAAAAAAGGGGCCGACCAAAGGGGATCTGTGTGCGTCCTGGCATGAGCAGCGGATGCGTCCACCACCGTAATTGATGTTGACGGATTCAATTCATTCCTGCATTAAATCCCTCTGGACAGGGCTACGGGGGAATTGGCTGGAAGAGGTTCCACGTCTGATGGCGCACTGGAAGCTGGATGAGTTGGGTACTAGTGTGAGTGGTAATGACGGAACGCTTAATGGTGATCCGATGTGGCGGCCGGGTGATGGGAAGATTGGTGGGGCGATGGAATTTGACGGGGACGGTGATTATGTGGAAGTCGAAGGCTACAAAGGTATCAGCGGGCCGAATCCTCGGACCGTAACCGCATGGGTCAGGGCTGAATCAAATGCATCAAGTCTGGCGATTGTGTTGCCGGATAAAGGTAATGTGAAAGTCGAAGATATACTTCTTTGACTGATTACGATAACAGGTTTACAGTGCTAAGTATAGAAAGTACGTTACTTGCGATCAGGTTCGAAGATGTTAGCGCTGTAATTCCGGCGTCCATAAGTAGTTGCAATCGTTCGTTGTTGGCGGTTTCGGCGACGTAATCAAGGTCTATTATGTTGCTTTTTGCTGTTTCCATAGCGGTTTTGGCGACGGTAAGGGAGTTTGTGGAACTCTCGATGGTGCAGGATTTGATCGCACCCCATCGTCCCTGGTCCGCGGCTATCTGGGAAGAAGCTCGTTGTATGATTGCGGCGGCCGCTGAGTAGTTTTCCGAGGCTATGTCGTTTTCGCCGCCGCTCTTGAGACTGCTGAGGTAGCCCAGGGAGCCGTTGCCCAGATTGGTGGATCGCAGCGAGACCTGGCCGAAATTGATTCGGCTGGCAGCGGAAGTGCCCAAGGCCCAGTCGGTTCCGTTACCGCGGACCGTGAAATTGGTGGTGCCGGCAGTGAAAGAGTCAGCAAGCGTAAGTGAGAAAGAGGTGTTGCCACTGGTGTAGTAGGCATCGTTGCCACTTACCGATGTGCTGGCACCATTGACGGTTACAGTGGCATCGGCTCCATAGTCAACAGTCTGATTGCCATTACGCATGGTAAGACTACCCTGCTGAAAAGTGATTTCCACGTTGTTGCCCTCGCCGGCGTTCTCCGGTCGGAAATACACGTACGTATTGTATTCCGCCACGATGCCTGTACTGTCTGTCTCAAGGTTAACAAGAGCTGCTAATGTGGCTTTGGATTGACCTGCCTGCCAGGTAATCTGTGCTGACCCGTTTGGTCCAGTCATTGTAAATATGACATCCTCAACAGGGTTTGCACCACCGTAAGATATTTCGGCTTTAGTCGCCGCGACGGCCTCGACAGTATAGGTAACCGGGGTATCGCTGTGGTTGGCAGATTTGACGCGGACATCAGCGAGATCGTCACTGTCCACTCCGGAAACTGTATATGCGTACGATCCGTCGAGCAGATTAGTGTTGTTAAAAGAGGTCGTGTTGACCAAGGTGTCAATGGCGTCAATGGCGGTGTCGATCTCGGCCTGGTAGGCGGCCTTATCTTCCTCAGTGGCTGCGCTGGCTGCGGCCAACTGTGCGGTCTCAATAGTACCCATCAATGTCGATATTTCGGTTAGAGCGGCGTCAGCAGTATCGACAATGCTGCTTATTCTCTGTGCATTGCGGAGTTGACCGTCGATCCTGGCGATTTCAGCCGAGAAATTGCTAGCGGCAATGATTCCGGAAGGATCGTCGGAAGCCCTGTTGACGCGGTAACCGGTGGTCAAACGCTCGTTTGACGTCGCCAGTTGCGTACCAAGCTCGATCAGATGACTGACAATGCTGGATGAACCTAAATTGTGTATGCTAAACATCTCTTCTTTCTCACCTCCTGATTACCGTGGACCAGCCACAGCAGATTTCAAGACACCAGTTCATTTGCGTCGGGCCATTTTTTTTGGCTGAGTCGGTCGCATCACGTTAACTTGTTGTAATAACGTAAGTTAAGAACACATTTCTATTCGTTCGAGACACTTGTTCCCTGGAGCGCACGAAAAAGAGGCACCAACGACGTCACATTCAACGACGACGCTAGTGCCTCTTGAGGCGCTGTTGATGTAAGAACCCTGGTTTTGCCAACAGCCGGCAAACCGGCCACTAAAAGCCTGCCTTCACGGGAGACTTTACACTTAATTTCTGTGTCCAAATCTAAGATAAAATATAATTGTTCCTGAAGCAAATGGTCGTGAATCGCGAACAAGCAGAAAAAGCCATACTGAAGAATAACTATCCTGATTTTGCGGATTATCTGGTTTGGATCGCGGGCAATAGTTGCGTTATCTCCGTTGCCATCGCGCAATTATTGCGTCTGATTTTTGGCGTTTTCCACGTGGAGAACTGGGTAACTGTCCTTGACTATTATTTTTAGGCGGCGGCAAAAGGCAGGCTGATATTCCCATAACCTCTTTATTTGAAACCGGTTACGTGTGATTTGGCTGTCTGTTGTCCCGTTTGTTCGGGCTGTGTTTAAGGGGGAATTGGCACAGTTTTTGCGGAACTGGTCTTTTGTAGCGGAAAATGTGGATAGAAAGCGCGACGAGATGGTCGCTGCCAGGGTGGAGACCCGGTATATGAGCTTAAGGATGAGCTATGTTTCTTAATGAGCATGTGTTTAATGACAATGTATTAGTTGTCTGTGGGGTTTACGCATACGTTCTATTGGGTAATGTTCGGTTTTTTGCCTTTTACGTTTGGTCGGACCAGGATTCATTTATATTGGAGAGTGTGTAAAAAACCATTTTCACGTAACAGGCCCTGTTGGATAAAAATTGGGTTAAAAAAACTGCGAAAGTAAATACCAATGAGCGTGGGTTTTATTGTATCAAAACTGTTTGGTAACAATGCCGCTGCAGTTCAAACGGTAGCGGCAGCTTTCGTTGTTGTCGCGTTGAATGTGGGCACTATTTTGATGTTTGACGCTGTCAGCGGAGACCCTCAGTCGGCAGAGGGAACAGATACGATTGCCGCAATATCTGAAGAATCGATCCCTGAACAGCAGGTAACCGTGGAGCCTGAGCAGGTGGAGGCTGTTATTATGGTTGACGGTGGCGGATGTGTAGGTATCGGCGAAGAAAAGATCTCCGATGGCGGCGGTGATGAAGGTGTCCAGGACTCCGGGCAAGATCAACAGAGGGATTTTAAGCGGGGGGAGGAATCATCCGGTTCGGATACGGAACCGGTAGAGATTACTGATCAGGGCAGCGTAACATCGGAGGTGCGTGTTCCAGAACGGCTTTTGGACAGAAGCCCATATCAGCCACCGTAATAGAAACGTCGTGTGAAACAAGTGATGAAACATGGATGTTTAATTAGTGTTTTTGCAACGGGAATGACTTTTGGGATTGGCTTGTTGCTTGTTCCAGGGTGTGGTTCTGCGCCGGCCGATATGGCGATATGGCGGAGCCGATCTTTGTCCGGGGTTCATAATATAGATTTGCAGAGCAACAAGAACTCAAATGTTTCGGTTGCGGAGAAATTGTACCAGTTTGAGCGTGCCGGTCCTATTCGGCCGACTACGGATGTATCCGAGTTGATGAGGTCACGGCGAGTTAGCGGTGGTTTGTACTGTGTAGTGCCTGGGGATGTGCTGGAGTTTCGGATGCCGGCGATATTACGGGTGGTCACGCCGGAGATGATCGATTCACTGGGACAGATAGAGCCTTATATTTGCCGGGTCACCTCATCGGGTACGATACCGATTCCCATTGTTGGGTCGATTATGGTGGCCGGTAGAAGTATCGATCAGGTTGAAGCGATGATCGCAAGTGCTTACCATCCGAAATACGTTAATATGCCTCCTGCGGTGGTCGGCAAAGTGGTCAGCTATCGGGAAGCGAGAATTTCTATTCTCGGTGCAGTTAACGAACCAGGCAGTTACCTTTGTCACAGCGACGAGATGACGCTTGTCAATTTGATAATGAAGGCGAAAGGGATTGTGAACGATGGAGCCGCAGTGATTCGTATTTGTCGTGCCGGCGACGCTAACGGGAACAATACTGTAGTGTTGCCCGTTAAGGGATTGAATATTCCATTTGCGGACGTGGCTTTGAACGAAGGAGATATTGTCGAAGTCGAGCAGCTCAACCCACAGGTATTTACCGTTATCGGTCTTGTTAACAAGAGCGGTGTTTTTTCTTATCCGCCGGGTGTGAGATACAATCTGATGCAGGCGTTGGCTTTTGCGGGTGGAGTCAACAAGATTGCCGCCCCGCGTTACGCGAGGGTGTACCGTCAATGTGCCGACGGTAGTGTAATTTCGGCGTCTTTCCGTCTTAAAGGCACTTCGCCTGAGGATGCAGCCAATCTTGTCATTAAGCCGGGCGATATTGTTGCGGTTGAGCAAACGTTCAGTACTCAGGCGCGATTACTTTTTGCCCAGATATTTCGTGTTACTACTGGTCTTAACGCTTTTGCGACGTATCGTCTTGATACGTCTTTTGAAGATGCTACCAGCAGGAGCAATGATTAGGAGCATTAGAAGCGTTTGGTTTATCCATGTATATAAAAAATATGGCAGGTGAGATGTGTGTGAGTAGTTAATTTGAAGTCTTACAAGGCTAAGACAATTGAAAACGAAAGCCATTTAGTATCAGTTCCGAGAACCGGTGAGTTTTTCGGCGAGGGGCTGATTCATGTAATATGGCAGCGTAGATTGATTGTACTGCTGGCCGTGGTCATTACGGTCGGAGCGACTCTTGTCTATCTGACCCGTGTCACGCCCGTCTATACGAGCACTTCGCGGCTATATGTGGAGCAAACCGGTCCTGAGATCATCACGGAGCAGGAAGGGGTTATGACGCAATCGAAGAACTATCTGCACACCCAGAAGGAATTACTAAGATCGACGCCGATTCTTGCTCTCGTTGCAGACGATCCGGCCATCAGGCAGATGAAAACATTACGCCGGGTCAGTAATATCATTGCTTATCTGAAAGGGAGACTGGATGTTACCGTCGGCAACAGAGACGACCTTATCAGTGTTTCGTTCGATAGTCCGTATCCCCAGGAGGCGGCTCAACTGGTCAATGCGGTAGTGGATTCCTACATTAGTTATCAATCTACCAGCAAGCGTAGCAGTTCCAGAGACGTACTGAAAATACTTTACGAGGGCAAGGCCCGGCGTGATAAAGAATCAGACGAAAAGCTTCGCGCCTTATTGGAGTTTACCCGCGTCAACGGGGTTATATCTCTGGAAAACAGTGACGACAATATTATCGTGCATCGTCTTGGTCGTCTCTGCGATGTTCTGACGGAAGTCCAACTGGAAATTATGGCGGTCAAAGCAGATTATATTGCTGTCAACGCGATAATGGGTGACGCTGAGCAAGTTAAACACTTTCTCAATTCGCATCGTGGTCAGGGCGAGTATCTGTCTTCGAGGAGCCAGTACGATCAACTGGGCAAAGAGATGGATGGGCTTCAGGAGCAATTGAAAACTCTGCTGCAGTTGGGTACTTGCGATCTTCCCGCCGTGCAGGCGATCGAGCTGGAAATCGCCCGACTGAAACGAGGTATTACCGAGGAGGAAAACAACCTTATCCAGGGATACCGGGCCTTTCTTGTCCAGCGGTGGACCGCCGCCCTGCAAAAAGAAGCAGAAATTCGCGCTTCTTTGGAAAAGCAGCAGAAGCTGGCCTTGGAGCTTAATGCCAAGGCGGCAGAATATGCCATGCTGAAATCGGACCTCGACCGGTCCAAAAAGTTATGTGATGAGATCGACAATCGCATCAAGAATTCCAACGTAACCGAAGATACCGGCGCTCTTAATATCAGCATTGTGGAAGTAGCGCGTCCCGCAGATCGTGCTACGTTTCCCCAGAAAGATCGCTTTGTGGCGGTATCGTTGGTTTTGGGACTGATGCTGGGGCTGGTTCTGGCGTTGTTGTGCGACTGGATGGATCATCGGCTTCGCAGCGCCGATGAGATTTCTGTTTTGCTTGGGGTGCCGGTGCTTGGCTCCGTTCCCACCATGTCTGGGAATGAATCGAACCTGACCCGAGGCCAAAAGGTATTTCTTGAGCCGGTTTGTCCGGCGGCCGAGGCATATCGTGCGATTCGCACCGCCATTTATTTTGGCGCAGGCTGGGACAAGGTCAAGACGATTCTGGTTACGTCTGCGTCAGAAGGGGACGGCAAAACCACGGTCATCAGTAATTTGGCCGCGGCCATGGCACAGTCCGGTCAGCGTACACTTATTATCGACGCGGACTTCCGCAAACCGATGCAGCACAAGATTTTCAAGATTAATCGGCTTGACGGTCTCTCTGGTGTGCTGTCCGGGAGGTGTCAACTGGATCAGGCCATTGAGTCCACTGTTGTTAGCGGTCTGGATATACTGCCAAGTGGCGTGGTGACAGCCAATCCCTCAGAAATGCTCAGCAGTGGGGGGTTCATGGGTGTACTTGAAGAAGTTTCTCAAATGTATGATCGGATACTTATCGACTCCCCCCCGGTTCTGAACGTTACCGACTCCTGTATCCTGGGAGCGATATGCGATGGGGCCGTTTTGGTGGTTCATGCAGAAAAGACCGCCCGCAAGTCCGCTGAGCAGGCCTGTGATAATCTGTTTAGTGTTGGGACAAATGTACTTGGAGTAGTGGTTAACGATGTGTCCCCTGCCAAGAATCGTTATGGTTATTACGGCAGCTACAAATACTATTCGTACCGCTATGGGGACAGTTCTACTGGCAGGGAATCACCAGAAGATATGTCTCCAAAACCCGTGGTAATCAAGACGCAAGCGGAAAATATCAATCAGTACCGCGGTCCGTCTCGAAATGAAAAGAAACTGTCAAGGTCCAGCGGGACGGCAAAAAGCGATACCGACAAGAATGAGTGAAAATGAATAGTAAAATGTTATCAGAAGACATCGAAAATAATTTGAAGGCAACCGACATGCCGGTTTCGTCAGAACAAGTATGCCTGTTTGATCGTGTCATCGAAGCTTTGATGATCGGTCTGTTGTTTTTCATGCCTCTTGCCCTTGGAGTCGTTCATGCCTGGAGCGAGCAGGTAATTATTGTGTTTGCCGGCGCCATGGCGTTTTGTCTGGCTCTTAAGTTTGCTGTCAGGAAAGAAGCCAAGCCGGTCTGGACGTGGGCATATATACCGATGGTACTGTTTGTCCTTGCGGTTGTTATTCAACTGGCGTCTCTTGGCAGCCGGCTGGTGAGAATCGTCTCGCCCAATACCGCGGCGATGAAAACGGCTCTCCTGAGCGATCTGCCCAATATGCCCGAGATACGAGATTCAATGACGCTGAGTTTTTATCCCTGGGCGACCGGTCGTGAACTGTGCCTGGTCCTGGTGGTGGTGACGGTTTTTATCGTGGTAGTCAACGTTTATCGCAGCGAACAACAGATCAAGCGGTTGCTGGGCGTTATTGCCCTGGTCGGCGGCGGCATAGCGGTGCTGGCCCTGGCGGGCGGGCTGTTCGGCAACGGTAAGATTTACTGGTTGATACCTTCAGGTCATAAGGTTACATACTCGGGTTCCTTCATCAACCATAGTCATTACGGTCAGTTTATGAATCTTTCAATTGGCGCAGCTTTTGGGTTATTGTTGGTAAAACTGCACGAAAAGTTTTCGCGCCACAGGATTACGCCTGTCGCTGTAACGAGATCGGACAAAGGCGGTATGCGAGTTGTCTGGCTTTTGACGATAATGATCATAATCGGCATCGCTAGTATTTTCGCTTCGCTGACGCGTGGGGGCATGATTAGTTTTCTGATTGCCGGGGCCTTTACAACGATAGTCTTAACCAGGAATCGCCGACCGAACGGTCGAAACTGGATTATGGCTGTGATAGCATTGGGAGCGTTTGTCTGCATACTCTATGTCGGTTTCGAGGCGGTATATGATCGGCTGGCTACCTTACGGGATGTGGACAAGTACGAAGACCGCTGGGGCGTTGTCAAGGACCTTATACCGTTAGCGTGTCAGTTTCCTCTTTTGGGTACTGGTCTGGGTTCGCTGGAAATGGTCTATCAGATATTTGACAGATCGATGAGTTCCAAGCTGATGGTTCATGCGGACAATGAGTACATCCAAACGATAGTAGAGATGGGTATGATCGGCATGAATCTGGTGGTAATTTTCGCGGTTATTGTCTGGTACAATTATTACCGCATTGTCAGGCATGTTCGTGTGCCGATCCGCTGGGCGGCCTTTGGTCTGGGATTTGGCGTTTTGGCAGTAATGCTTCACAGCTTTAGTGACTATGGTCAACACGTGCCGGCCAATGCGTGTTTGTCGGCGGTGTTCTGCGGATTGATAATCAACCTGGCCCGTATGGGCCGCGGTCGTCAGGATGTCGGTGTAGATAATGAACCGCAAGTACAAGTTGTTGTCCGAGGCGGTTGGCGTTTATTGCGTGTCGGTCTGCTTATTAGTGTGGCGGCTGGGTGGAACTGGTTGCTGGTTGGTGCCGACAAGGCCCGCAGGGCTGAGAGTTGCTGGAAACAGGCACTGCAAATCGAGAATAAACTTACCGCCGTCAAAACAGATTCCGGGACCGATCAGACGGATCACAAATGGCAGGGCGGCAGTGAAGAATATGCCGCCTTAATCCAGTATGCGTTAAAGGCCGTTTGTTATCAACCTCATAATGTTAAATACAGATATTGGCTGAACGTTTATCGGTGGCAATCCCTGAGCCGGGAAGATATCAGTTCAACCGAGTATAACAATGTCACGGCCCAAATCGTTGCCGATTTTCACCACAGCCGTGCATTGTGTGCGACATTCGGCCCGACATATTGCCTGACTGGTCAGTTGGAAAAGTATATTTTGGGTTCTCCGGCGGGCGCCAAACATATTCGGCAGGGTTACTATCTGATGGGCAATGACGCTACGGCCTGTTTTACCGCTGCGTTGCTGGATGTAGAGGAAGGTCGCTTTGCGGAATCGCTGAGGAAATTTCACCGCTATCTGCTGTTAAAAGGTTCGTTTGACGATGTGATCGATGTTTACGTTAATCAAGAAGATCGGCCGGACCTGGCGGTTTCTGCCGCGGGGAATGATGTCCGTCGTCTTATTTGTTTGTCAACGGTTCTGGAGCGCAGCGACAAGCATCGTAATCTGGCGGAAACGATACAAAAAAAGATTATTGACCTGCTCAAAAGACAATGCGAACAATCGGACGTATCGGCAGCGACGCTGGCTTATCTGGCGCGTGTCTATTACAAACAGGAAAAATATGATTTGGCAATAGAGTATTTTCGCCAGGCGATTGCCCTTGATTATGGGCGGGTCCAATGGCGAATATCGCTTGCCCGGATGTTGGCTGAGGTGAATCGTGTTCCCGAAGCAATCCACGAAGCGCAGGTGTGCCTGCGGCTGGAGCCGCAGATGGAAGCGGCCAAAAAATTATTGGCGAGTTTGGCCGTTATACCCAACGCACGGACGAATTGACCCGGGAAACCGGGATGTTGTTGATGATGTTAAAATTCAGGTTTCGGATGCGGATGTATCGAACCTGAAAAAATAGCGACGAAGGCCCCGGCTTGTCAGGGTCGCAAAAACGCCGAGAGCGAAGATGGCCTGACACCGACGGGGACGGAGTTTGCCCCGATCGGCATCGTAGATTACAAGTTTTATGTTTATATTTGTTGTGGCCGATCACTGAGACGTGCAGTTTGAGTTTGCAACACATTGTTTTTTTGTGAAGGATGGATTTGTATGACTACTTATTTGCTTGTTTATTTCGGATCGGTTCTGCTGGCAGCCTTGTGCACTCCTGTGATGATATTTGCCGCCCGCTCACTGAATATTTATGATGACATGAATGTTCGCAAGGTGCATGCCAAGGCAATTCCGCGTATCGGCGGCGTAACAATTGTGCTGTCAATGCTGGGGTTGACAATACCAGTTCTTATGCTGAACAATTTTATAGGCAAGAGTTTTCGTGAGGTTCATCTCAAAATAATCGTATTGTTGGCCGGGGGCGTTTTAGTTTTTGCGATGGGGCTGGTCGATGATCTGTGTCGTTTGAGGGTTCGCACAAAGTTTCTGTCGCAACTTGTCGTAGCCGTGGCGGTATGTGCCTTCGGCATTCGCATAGAAAGCGTTTCTTTGGTCGATTGGTTTACGCTTTCTTTCGGCTGGTTTTCCTGGCCGATCACGATTTTATGGATTGTCGGTATTACTAATGCTGTCAACCTGATCGACGGTCTCGATGGATTGGCGGCCGGGATTTCCGCCATTGCCTGTGGCGTCATTGCGGTGTTTGCCATTTATTCGGGACAACCGGTCATGGCGGTACTGATGCTGGCGCTGCTGGGCAGTCTTACCGGATTTTTGTTTTTCAATTTTAATCCGGCGAGGATATTTATGGGTGACTGTGGCAGTATGTTTCTGGGTTTTATGTTGGCGACGTCCAGCGTTCTGTGCGCTACCAAGAGCGCGACGTTTGTGGGCCTGGCCCTTCCGACGCTGGCTTTAGGGATACCTATTTTCGATACTCTTTTCAGTATGCTGCGTCGTTTTCTGGAACGGCGTTCGATTTTCTCTCCGGACCGCAGCCACTTTCACCATCGATTGCTCGATATGGGACTGCATCAACGTCATGTGGTCCTTCTAATCTATAGTTTGACGCTCGTGATTGCGGGCCTGGGAATGTTCATGATGGCTACACGTAATACCGGTACGATTGTCATATTTATCTGTGCACTGGTTTTGCTGCTGCTGGTGTTTCGGATATTCGGCGCGGTACGGCTGGGCGAGATCATTAATAAGCTGCAGCACAACCGGCACCTGGTCATTCAAACCAAAGGAGACAAGCGTGATTTCGATATTGCTCAACTACAGCTTCGTTTGGCCGTCACGTTCGACCAGTGGTGGCATGGAGTTCAAAGTGCCGCTGACCGAATGGAGTGTTCCTGGGTGATGCTACCTCTTCAAAGTCGCGACGGAAGTAAAAAGACACTGCTGTGGCGAAGCAAGGGGCCGGAACCAGCTCCTGAGAAGCTGCTGGAAATGACCTTACCCTTACGCCAGCGGCGCGCCAACGAATTGTTGCGGATAGTAGTGGCTGTCAAGGTTAACGGTTCTCTGGAATCGGCCGGCAATCGTGCGGCGCTGTTCAGCCGTCTTATCGATGAACACAATCTGGAAAACCTGTCCACAGCGGTACCGGATATCAATTGGCTGGAAATTTGGACTGGACAATCAAGTGCCCCTGATCCTGTTAAACCTTCAAAACGAAAATATACTACCATTAGCTGAAAGTAAAAGACTGGTTGTCTGTGCTGAAGACTACGGCAGTTCAAATTGGGTATAAGTATTTTGACGGAGCAAACATGCCATTAGAAACAGAGTTGAGCCTTATAAAATCCGCTGTGCGTCTGGCAGGTGAGGCGATTTTGCGAATCGCTCAAGAAGATATTGGTCGAGCAGAACAAGGTGGTTTTGGGGGTAGTGTATAATCCTTCGACAGGAGAACTTTTCGAAGCAGTACGAAACGGCAGGGCAAAGCTTAACGGTCATGCAATTATGTCTGACCATTCGCTGGGTGCCAAACCGATAGTGGAAGCCAGCCGATCGGATCTCAAGAAGGGGAGGTTCGAGTCTTTTGAAGCTCTGATGGAGATCCATTCTTGCGGGTCAATCGCTTATAAGCTGGCCCGGGTGGCTGCCGGCCGGGCCGATGCGGTGCTGAGCCTTACCGCGAAAAACGAATGGGACATTGCGGCCGGTGTGTTACTGGTCGAAGAGGCGGGCGGGAAGGCGCGGCGGTGCTCTGGTGAGCCGTTTGTTTTCAATCAGCGACAGACGCTCGTTGACGGTATTATTGCCGCCAGTGCGACCGCATACGATACAATTCGAGAGATAGTCAGGCATCAAGAGATAATCGAAACAGTACAAATAGAAACATGTGATAAACCCATTGATGTGGAGATATGATTTGAATAAGGCAGTGAAGGAAACGAATATTATCTGGCAGTCGAGTCGGATAAGTCTCGAAGATCGCGAAAGACTGCTCGGTCAGCGAGGCTGCGTTGTCTGGCTGACGGGTTTGTCGGGGTCCGGCAAAAGCACAATTGCCTGTATGCTGGAAGAACAGTTGGTACGCTGTGGTCACCCGGCTTGTGTACTGGATGGTGATAATGTTCGTCATGGTCTTAACCGCGATTTGGGTTTTTCGGCTGAGGATCGTCGTGAAAACATCCGCCGGATCGGAGAAGTAGCAGCTCTGTTAGCGCGGTCAGGTATGATCGCGATTACTTCGTTCATTTCGCCTTACAGAGCTGGGAGAGATACCGCACGCCAGGCCCTTGATGATGGGATATTCATAGAAATCTACCTCGATACGCCTCTGGAAGAGTGCGAAAAGCGTGATCCAAAAGGGCTTTACCAAAGGGCACGAGTTGGTGAAATTGTTGAGTTCACCGGTATCGATGCGCCCTACGAACCGCCGAGAGATCCCGAAATGATTCTGCACACCCACAAGATGTCCCTACAGGAGTGTGTCGAGGCTATCTGGGACTATCTTCTTAAGCGTGGGGTACTTTGCAGACCCGAAGGTCAGGTCAAAACGCAGGAGTTTAGCCATTGTCGATAGAGTTTGAGGAGCCAGAGATGGTTGACGTATCCGATGATTATGCTGCGAATAAGTACGCTACCGGGTCGGGCGGTGCTTTACGGTCTCCCAAGGCGATCCGAGCAACACAACCAGACGAAAAAACAATGCAGTACAATATCTCGCACCTGAAGCAGTTGGAAGCTGAAAGCATCCATATTATGAGGGAAGTGGCCGGGGAGTTCGAGAACCCTGTGATGCTATACTCGGTAGGAAAAGATTCCTCGGTAATGGTGCGGCTGGCGCAAAAGGCTTTTGCACCAGGGCCGATTCCTTTTCCCCTGCTGCACGTTGACACCACTTTTAAGTTTCGTGAAATGATCGAGTTTCGCGACTGGTTTGCGCAAGAGGTTGGCGCCCGATTGATTGTGTACACTAATCAGGAGGCCCTGGATCGCATCGGTCCGGCGGAAAACTGGACCTGTACGATGTGTGCGAACATGCTGAAAACACAGGCGCTTATCGATGCGCTGAAGAGATATAATTTTGACGCTGCTTTCGGAGGCGCCAGGCGCGACGAAGAGAAATCCCGAGCCAAGGAAAGAATATTTTCGTTTCGCGACTCGTTTATGCAGTGGGATCCTAAAAACCAGCGTCCCGAGTTGTGGAACCTCTATAACACCCGGCATGTTAAAGGTGAATCGTTTCGGATATTCCCGCTTTCCAACTGGACTGAGCTTGATATATGGCATTACATCTATGTGGAGAAGATACCGATCGTTCCGCTGTATTTCGCGGCCAAGCGACCTGTTATCAAACGGAACGGAATGTTACTGTTGGCCGGCGAGCTCAATCGGCCCAAACCCGGCGAAATGGTGGAAGAAATGATGGTTCGATTCCGAACGCTCGGCTGTCAGTTGTGTACCGGAGCCATCCGGTCCGAGGCGACCACCCTTGAAGAGATCATCGAAGAAACCATGCTGACATGTAAAAGCGAACGTGAAAGTCGCGCTGTGGACCAGGATTGTGAAGGATCGATGGAAGAGAAGAAAAAAGAAGGTTACTTCTAACCAAATTTTCAGTACTTGAAGGTTAATAATGAGTACCGCTACATTACTGTACCGCGATGAACGCAAGCGTCAGCTTCGCCGTGGGCCGAGGGTCAGTCTCGACGCCGCGACCTTACTGCGGCGGGATGAGCAGAAAGACCTGCTTCGTTTTGTTACCGCCGGGAGCGTGGACGACGGGAAAAGCACGCTTATCGGCCGATTACTGTTCGAGGCCAAGGGTATCTACGAAGATCAGCTTGCCGCTGTGCGTGATGCCTCCGGCAGGAAAGGTTCGACGCAGAGCGAACTGGACCTGGCTTTGATTACCGATGGATTGAAGGCCGAGCGTGAACAGGGTATTACCATAGATGTGGCGTATCGCTATTTCTCGACGCCCAAAAGAAAGTTTATTATCGCCGATACTCCGGGCCATGAACAATATACTCGCAATATGGCGACCGGGGCATCGACGGCCAATTTGGCCATTGTTTTGATCGACGCCCAAAAGGGGGTGGTCACTCAATCTAAAAGGCATACTTTTATTGCCTCATTGCTGGGTATCCCTCACATAGTAGTGGCGATCAACAAAATGGACCTGGTGGATTATTCACAGGAGGTTTACGAGCGGATATGTGGGGAGTTTCGTAACTTCGCGGCCAAACTTGAGGTTACAGACCTGACGTTCATTCCGGTCAGCGCGCTGAAAGGCGATAATATTGTCACCGCCGGCGAAAACATGCCCTGGCATCAGGGCGGCACCCTGTTGCACCATTTGGAGACGGTACACATTGCTTCCGACCGTAACCTGATTGATCTGCGTTTTCCGGTGCAGTATGTGCTGCGGCCGGACCAGACGTTCAGGGGTTATCTGGGAACGATAGCTTCCGGGGCAATCAAGCCGGGAGATGAAGTTATGGTAATCCCTTCTGGGATGCGCAGCCGGGTCAGGACAGTCTTTGGCCCGGACGGCGAACTCGCCGAGGCTTTTGCGCCACTGGCGGCCGGGATAACAATCGAAGACGAAATCGATATTAGTCGCGGTGAGATGCTGGTACATATACATAATGTGCCAAGGGTTGATCGGACATTGGATACTATGCTGGTCTGGATGGCTCAAGAGCCTATGCGGGTTGGGAAAGAATACTTTATCAAACACGCTACCCGGACTGTTTTGGCAACTGTTTCGACATTGCGTTATCGGGTGGACGTCAATACGCTGCACCGCGACACAGCCGACGAACTGAAACTTAACGAGATAGGTCGGTGTGTCCTGACGACCAGTCGGCCGATTGCCCACGATCCGTATTCGCGTAACCGTGCGACCGGTTCATTTATCGTTATCGATCGCATTACGAATAATACGGTGGGCGCCGGGATGATCCTCGACCGTGAACCGAACGAACTGCAGCCGTCGTCCGAGAAAATTCACAGTGGACCCAAAAGCAAGCATGTCAATCGCCATACGAGCCAAATCACCGTTGTGGAACGGGCCAGGCTCATGGGGCATGAGCCGATGACTATTTGGCTGACCGGCTTGACCGGTTCGGGCAAAAGTACGATTGCTTACTCGCTGGAACGGCGGCTTTTCGATGCCGGGCGAAACTGTTATGTGCTGGATGGTGAAAACGCCCGCTTAGGTTTCAGTAAGGACCTGGGTTTCAGTGCCGATGACCGCTGCGAAAATATCCGACGGGCCGGGGAAGTGGCCCGGCTTCTTAACGATGCAGGACTTATTGCGATCTGTGGGTTTCTTTCGCCTTATAAAGAAGGCCGAAAGCTTGTCAGGGAAATCATCGGTGCAGATCGTTTCTTTGAGATATACCTTTCGGCCCCGATAGAGGTTTGTCGGCAAAGAGACAACAGCGGCATATACGATTTGGCCGGCAGCGGCCAAATTAAAAACTTTTCGGGCGTTACCGCTCCCTACGAGGCGCCGGATGAGGCGGACCTGATTGTGCCCACCCACGAATGGTCGGTGAGTGAATGTGTGGAAAAAATCATACACTTTTTCACACAAAAAGGTTTTCGTTTTGATCCGAACTGACCGTCCAGCAGCGGGATTTTCGCATAACAGGCCCTGTTGAATAAAAATTGGGTAAAAAAGACCGCGAAAGTTAACAATATGAATATTCTGGGAATTTCCGCTTTCTATCACGATAGTGCCGCAGCGTTGGTGCGCGATGGCGAGATTATCGCTGCCGCCCAAGAAGAACGATTTACCCGTAAGAAACACGATTACGACTTTCCATGTAATGCGGTTAACTATTGTCTGGAAGCCGGCGGGATTGCCGCCGAGGATATTGATTATGTTGTGTTCTATGAAAAACCGTTGTTGAAGTTCGAGAGACTGCTGGAAACTTATGTCGGCTATGGTCCTCGTGGGTTTCGGCAGTTTTTGACGGCCCTTCCGTTGTGGCTGCGCCAAAAGCTGCATCTGCCCCGTGAAATGGATAAGGCGCTGAACTACAAATACAAGGGACGTTATGTATTTCCCGAACACCATGAATCACATGCGGCCAGTGCCTTTTTCCCTTCGCCTTTTCAAGAAGCCGCTATCCTGACGTTGGATGGCGTGGGCGAATGGACCACCAGCGGCTTTGGGACCGGCAGGGACAACAAAATCGAGCTAACGCATACGATACAATTTCCTCATTCGCTGGGACTGCTTTATTCAGCATTTACATACTACAGCGGATTTCGCGTTAATTCGGGCGAATACAAGCTGATGGGCCTGGCGCCGTACGGCAAACCTAAATACTATGATCTGATAATGGAAAAACTGATCGACTTGAAAGAAGATGGCTCTTTCCGCCTGAATATGTCGTACTTTGCCTACTGCTACAAAATGGTAATGACTAGTTCCAGGTTCGAAAAGCTGTTTGGCGCACCCGCCCGCAGTTCCGAGGCGCCCCTGACCGAGCTGTACATGGATGTTGCTGCATCGATCCAGGCGGTTACCGAGGAGGTTATGCTCCGGGCTGCTCGATATGTGCATTGTCAAACGGGAATGAAGAATCTGGTGCTGGCCGGGGGCGTAGCTTTGAATTGTGTTGGTAACGGCCGAATTTTACGGGAAAGTCCGTTCGAGAACATCTGGATTCAGCCGGCCGCCGGAGACGCAGGCGGGGCGCTGGGGGCGGCACTGTTTGTGTGGTATCAACTGCTGGATAATGAGCGTAAAGTCGATGGAGTTAATGACCGGCAGCGGGCATCTCTTCTGGGGCCCGCCTACAGCAACGAGCAAATCAAACAGTTTCTCGATACGGTCAATGCCGAATACCATTCTTTTGCCGATGACCAGCAATTGTTCGATAAGGTCTCGGATCTAATCAATCAGGAAAAGGTGATCGGCTGGTTCCAGGGGCGTATGGAATTTGGTCCCCGTGCTCTTGGAAACCGCAGTATCATCGGCGATGCCCGCAGCGAAAAAATGCAGTCGGTAATGAACCGCAAAATCAAGTTTCGTGAGTCCTTTCGCCCTTTTGCCCCTTGCGTGTTGCGTGAGGATGTGGATACTTATTTTCAGATGCGACCGGAAGAGGACAGTCCTTATATGCTGCTGGTGGCGCCGGTTCGGGAAGACAAACGTTTGTCATTGAATGAGACGGACCAGGCTAAAGGGCTGGACAAACTGAAGACCAGACGCAGTGTCGTGCCGGCTGTTACCCATGTGGATTTTTCGGCGAGGGTACAGACTGTTGACCCAGACCGTCATCCGAAAATGCATCGCCTGATGAGTTTGTTTAAGGAAAAGACAGGCTGTTCGGTGATTATCAATACGAGTTTTAACATTCGCGGCGAGCCGATCGTCTGTTCTCCTGAACATGCGTACCGATGCTTTATGGCCACCAATATGGATGTGCTCGTCCTTGAAAACCAACTTCTGTATAAAGAAGAACAACCACAAGCCACACGGCACGAAGTGGATGAATACAAAGCCCAATTTCAGTTGGATTGAAAAGCTTTGCCCAAAAAGGAATGTTTTTGATGGCGATGATAGAAATAAACTGGAATCCCGGCAATAAGGAGCTTCGCAATTTCGGAAGGATCGCCCTGATTGCGATGCTCATCATTGCGATGTTATTCTACTGGAAGGGGCTTGTGCTTAATTGGGTCTTGATTATTTTTTCTGCCGGTGTCGTAATTTTTATCGTCAGCCTGATTTCACTCAAACTGACCAGAATAATCTATCTCGGTTTAACGCTGGTGACGCTACCGATTGGTTTGGCGATCAGCTATGTTTTGCTGGCAGTGCTTTATTTTCTGCTGATAACGCCGGTGGGACTATTGTTTCGCCTGATCGGTCGTGATCTGATGCACCGTAACTTTGACGCGGATACCAAAAGCTATTGGTATCGCCGAGATCCGCCGAAAACCCTGGAGCGGTATTTCCGGCAATTCTAATAATGGAGAACATAAATGTCTGAAGATGCTCAGAAGTCCAAAAAAGACGAATTTGACAAGCTGGCCCGGCAGGAACGCACCTCTCTGTTGGGAGAGTTCTGGCTTTTCCTGAAACACAATAAAAAATGGTGGCTGTTACCGATAGTAATTGTTGTGTTGCTCATGGGGCTGTTGGTAATGCTCACCAGTACGGGGGTGGGGCCATTTATTTACACGCTGTTCTAGAGATTACACGCTGGGCTAGAGAGGTAGTTTATTGAATTTTTCAAGAGCAGAAATTTCATGATGAGGAGATTATTTTCCAGCCAGCTCCGCGTTAATATGGCCAGCGGTGTTGTAACGTCGATCTTAAATATTGCTGTTCTGGGGGTCGCATATCCAGTTTATTTGAGTTTTTTGGATTATGAGCTTTATGGGATATGGCTGGTTTTAGCTGTTGTACTCAATCTCGCCCAATTGGGAGACCTGGGAATTTCCCAGGCTGTTACCAAGTTAGTAGCGGAAGAATATGGTCAAAACAACATCAGGAACATCGAAAGTTATGTTTTTACCGCCCTGGCTGTCCTTTGTGTCAGCGGTAGCGTCATATTGCTTATTGTTCTCCGCTTTGACAGGCAGATCATCGGATTGTTCAAGCTGAGCGTGGCAAACGAGGCGATAGCCCTGAAGTTATTGCCTTATGTCGGCATTCTGTCGGTATATGTTTTGATGGTTCAGGTTTTTGGCGCAACACTGTCCGGTCTGGGCCGAATGGATATTACCAATTATTGCCGGACCCTGAACAAGGTTATAACCGTTGGTATTGCAACGATACTGCTATGGAAAGGATACGGTATAGAAAGCCTTTTGTTGGGCAACGTATTCGCGTTTATAACTATGAATGCCGTGTGTTTGATATTCATTCGTCGAACGGCAAAAATACGGTTTTTGAAAACCGCTCGATTGGATACTCAGCGATTGAAAAAACTCCTGAATTTTGGCGGAACAGTTTTTGGCAGTTCTATTATGGCAATGCTTTTGGGGCCCTTCAATAAGATGATGCTTTCGCGTTATGCCGGAGTGGAATTGGTTCCGATATATGAAATTGCCTATAACAGTGCCGTTCGGATACGCGCCCTGGTTGAATCTGCGCTGCGGCCCATTATGCCGGAGATCAGCATTCTGTCGCAGCGCACTGCCGGTACCAGCCTCAAAAGGATCAGGGCCATAAATCGAAAAAGTATGGCATTAATCATTTTAGGCGGTTTGCCGCTTTTTGCCATACTTCTTCTGGTAGCGCGACCTTTACTGCAGCTATGGCTACAGGAAAAATATAACGAGGCTATTCCAATGGCGTTTCGTCTGATGCTCGTGTGTACCTTTGTCAGCCTAGTCGGCGTTCCCGCTTTTCATACGCTGCTTGGACTTGGTAAAGCAAAATGTTATTTGGTTTCCAGCATGATAGTCGCAGGGGGGAATTTTGTTTTGGTGGGCGCAACGGCTTTGCTGGTCGAACGTGTTTGGTTGAACGGGATTCTGGAAGGTCTGTTTTTTTTGTCCGCTCTTTCAGCCGCCTATTTGATTATTGAGGCATCGCGAGAGATCGGCAGGAACCAGTCAGAGTGCCATAAATAGTAGAAATCAGGGGATGCCGGAATGACTTGTCATTTGGTTTATACTGTTCCACTCAAAGGATATGCCGGGAGGGCAAGTCACCGAATTTGCCGGTTTCTTCAGAAATCAGGTTTGCCTGTGAGTTTTTTCGGCAGCCGAAGAAACCCGGATATGGACTGGTGGCCCAAACAGTCGCCCTTTGAGAATACAAAACACATTTTTCATGGACTTTCCTCCCACATGCCAACGCTGCTTTACAGTTTCAACGAACAACTACGCTGCCGGTTTAAGTCCGATGATATTTTTCTTGGACATCCGTACTTCCCATTTCGCTCCGGAGAGCAGGGTGTGACGGAGTTGTCTCTCGGCCAATCAGTCCGGCCGAGGGTTTTTGGATTGATCTCACCTTTGCATTGTGATACCGATATCGAGACGATTCATATAAACAAGGCATATCTTGACGCTATTGACAGACTGCTTCCACGGGCGGATATTCTCTTTGGCATAATGGGGCAGTATTGGTGGGATCAGTGGCCGGCGAGTCCTTTTGCTCATTGGATACCCAAAATGGTCCGGCTGGATATGGCCATAGATACGGAACATTTCCCGCGTGTTAAAACCGGTTTTAACCCGCCGGGTAAGCGGCGTTTCCTTTACATCGGCAAGAATGATCCGATGAAAGGGGTGGATTTTCTCAGCAGATTGTTTTCCCGTGAAGACGGTTTTTCGTGTGGTTGGATCGGCCGTGGTTCGGAGATAGCCGGGGTCTCCAGGATCAGCACAGTAAGGCCTTTGACCGGCGAGTTCATGAAAAAAATAGCCCGGGATTTCGACTTTTTTGTCAGTCCCTCGCGTGCCGATCCCAATCCGACAACGATTCTGGAGAGCATGGCCTGGGGTTTCCCGGTGGTCTGTACGCCACAATCGGGCTATTACGAGACGGAATACATGCGAAATATTTTTCGCGACGATGAGGACCGAAGTGTCGAAGTGTTACGCGACCTTCAATATGCCGACGAAGCAGAGCTGATGAAGATAGCTGATAAGGCCAGAGAAACCGTAGAACGTCAATATACGTGGGAAAGATTTGTCGGTACGATCCGCAAGAAACTTGACATCACTTGAGGATATCCGGCATTGGCATGATTTTGGAGAGTAACTGAAACAATGTCCACCGTATTCTCGTGGAAACCGGAAAACTTTGATTATCTGTTGGCTTCCTGCGAAGAAGATCCGCTGACCCCCTATATTTTCAAGTATTTTCCCATGTCCGGCAGGATACTCGAGGCCGGGTGTGGCGCAGGCCGGTACGTGAAGTATCTTCACGAAAGAGGCTACGATTGCACCGGTATCGAATATAACCAGACGACAGTTGAGAATGTGAGAGAAAAATGGCCGGAATTGTCGGTTGTTCAGGGTGATGTCGAAAAAATGCCTTACGAAGACGAAACGTTTGACGGGGTAATCTCGATTGGGGTTGTCGAACATTTTGTGGAAGGACCGCATCGGCCGCTGGCTGAGATGCTGAGAGTTTTGAAACCCGGCGGAATCGCACTGATCACTATACCATGCCTGAACCGGTTGAGAAGACTGAAAGGACCGTTCTGTGGAATCACCCATATAGTATCCGCCAATCCACTTCTAAGGAAAATGCTTGGTAAGAAGCGACTCGAGCATACCGGCTGGAATTTATATAATCCAAGATACAAATGGCACGTTTTTCCCGAATGGGGAGATTTTTATGAGTATCGTTTTGCTCCTGATGAGTTCAAAAGAATTCTCCATGAATCTCAATATGAAATCCTGGAAAGCATACCTCTTTATCAGACCGACGGTCTGTACCACGAATTCGGCCGGTTATTTGCCAAATATGTGCATTGCAAATTTGTGGTGTATCCGCACGGCAGAATGATAAACCGGCTATTTTCACAGATTCCATTTTTCCATAACCACATGCATCTTTGCGTTGCCAGGAAGAAAGATAATGAAAATCACAACTAAGACCGGAAAGGATTTGTTCTATGTATAAAGATATCGGGCTGGAGCAGTGGGAAAGTGCCCAAAAGTGGGAAAAAAGTTTCTGGGATCGATTTGTCAAACAACAGCAGAGTATCGGTAAACTGCGGTTCTTAAAAACGTTTATAAAGAAGTATTTCAAAAGTATTGAGGGTGAAACCTCTAACTACTGGTGGGAAAAGGCATTTGATGGATATAATTTTGTGCCGCAGGAGTTAGGCAATGTAATTGAGTTTGGCTGTGGTCCGTTCACCAATCTTCGGCTTATTCTGAAAAACCGCAATGCGCATCATGTCGTGGCGAGTGACCCACTGGCACGACACTATGTTACTTATAACGGCATTCTTGCCAAAAAGTGGAAAAAACGTCAGTGGCTGATCGACGATCATCCTCTGGAAGAAAAGTTGTATGCCGATGGAGTTTTTGATCTGGCGGTGTGCATCAACGTCCTCGATCATGTGAGGGATGTTAATCTGTGCCTGGCGAATTTGACCCGAGTTGTCAGGGCGGGAGGGATTCTGATCCTGGGGCAGGAACTGACAAACGACGATGATCTGCGAGCAACTGCCGAGAAGCGTCAGGCGGCAGGGGATGTAGGCCATCCACACAAATTTTCTACAGAAGAAACTCTCATCCCTTATCTTGAGGATTTCAAACCGATATTACACAAGGTTGTGACACGAGAAGAAGGACGACTGCCGGCGTGGCACTGTGGAACGTTTGTCTTTGCGGGCAGAAAGTTCGATAGGAGTTAAGCTAATTGTTCGATTATCACCAAGGTGATCAGGTTCTGATGAAGCCAATGGAAACAGCCCAAAAAGATGTTGAACGGCAGCGGTGTCCCAGTTGTGAAAGCCGGGAAATAGTACCATTCGGACAGGTATCTCTTATTCAGGTGGCGTTGCCGAAAGGTATCGAACCTGTTCGTAATCTGATAAGATGCAATCGCTGCGGTTCGACAGGTGTGAAATGTGTTCCCCATGCGGATTTCCTGAGGCAATATTATAATGCATACGCTACCGCGACGAACAAGGACCTTGACCGGCATGGAAACGGTGAGTGGGAAAAGCGAATCGTTTTGAAATCGATACGTCGTATCGCCAAAAAAATAGGAAGAGGTCGGGTTCTCGATATAGGATGTGGAGATGGAACTCTTTTGGCTGCTCTTCCGTCGGTGATGGATAAATTTGGCGTGGATCTCTCTGAAGAAGCCTGTGATCGGGTGCGCGAAAAGGGATTTCAGGCCCTTTGCGATTCTTTTCTGTCGGCCAGTTTCCCGTGCAAATTCGATCTGATTATAGCCCTGGACGTGTTAGAACATTTTCCCAATCCGCGGGAGGCCGTTCACCATATAACCGAAATGCTCGCTCCCAATGGATATTTGGTTATTCAAACAGGTAATGCGGACTGTTTGACAGCTCGAATTCTGCGTGAAAACTGGTACTATACGGCGATATTCGGCCATTTGTGCGTGTTGACGCCCTCGGCGCTGAGAGAAATCACCGCTCTGGAGGGTCTGTCGGAAATATCGTTTTTTACAGGCATGCGAATACAAACAGACTGGAAAACACGCATCCAGCGTACATGCCGGGCCTGCGGTTTTCACGCATACCGAAGACTGTATGAGATGTTCAAACCGTTTGCCGAGAAGTATTCCTTTCTTTACGAGCTTAATCAACACAGTCCGCCGCCGGCTCGCAATCGCGATCACATGACATACATTGGTCGAAAAGTGTAAGTTAAATGCAAATTCCTATACCTTTGAGTTAAAGGACATCCTTTCATTAGTCAGGGCATCGTGGAAATTATGCTTATGAATATCGGCTATCCGGCTTTCGTGTTAATTATTCTTCTGGCTGTTGGAATCCCTCTGGCAATAGTAAGACCATACAAGGCTTTTCTTTTGGGTTGTCTGCTGATAGTGGCCGGCAGTGCGGATGAGTTTAATGCGACGCGTACCTCGTTTCTCGGCCCTTATCTGAATCTGAAAGATGCGTGTGTCCTGATCGGGCTGCTGGGCTTGTTTGTTGACAAGTGGAACAATAAATCACGAGTTGTAATTCCGCAGGTTTTAGCCTTGATCTTGTTCGCCCTGTTTGTTGGCGCCATGCAGAGTTTTGCCAGGTTTGGCTGGGCATATAACATCGTCCGGGCGACCAGTTGGGCTTTGGCGTTTCCCATAGGTTTGTTCCTGGGGGCCAATTTTGTTAACAGTCCCCACAAAGCCAAACTTCTGATCGGTGTCCTTCTGGCTGGAGTGATCCTGGCGGCTCTCCAGCATTGCTGGCTTGTTATCATTATGCAACGGTCGTTTTGGGTAGATGCAACAAACTATAATATGATCCGCTCTATCAATTTTTTAGGTGGTGGATTAACCCCGGTATTCCTGGCAGTTGCGATAGTATGGAAGCTGCCCCAAAAAAACCTTCTCAAAACATTGTATCTTGCTGCCGGCGGTCTTTTGGTTCTCGGCGTATTTCTTACCCAGACACGGTCGATATGGTTTGCATTGGCGGCAACTGTTCCGGTAGTATTTCTGCTATTTGAACAGCGGCGTCGATTGGTTTCGAGCTTGCGCAACTCCATCATTGTTTTTGCGGCATGTACACTTGCTTTTGGCGTCTTTACCAAAATGTCCCCCAATCTTGATCCGTTCGGAATAATATCACACCGGCTCTTTCGTTTGGACGATACGTCGGAACATGACTCAAGTGCAGGCTCTCGTATTAGAGCTTACACAACCGAACTTCAACACTGGTACGAAGGTACATTGGTTTTTGGGCGGGGGTTATCTTTCTTTCAGAACATGGATTTTGGAAGAGGGTCTGCGGAGACAAGAATCGCGTTTGGACATGCAGGACATTGCACGTATCTTTCCCAGCTTGGCCTTGTCGGCTTGTGCATTTATAGTATATATCTTCCTCTGTCAATTATTCGCAGGGCCAGGACAATCTGGCTTTACGATGAGGACTCCGGCAATCGGTATTTATCGCTGCTGGGAGGAGGATGTATAATCTATCTTTCTTTGCTACATGTGATGAGTTCGAGCCTGCTTGCGCCGGATTCGTTTGCCCCGGGAGTTCTGTGCGGCAGCGTATGGGCTCTGAGCCAAAAATTCCCAGTACAACAACCGGTCGTCAGGATATACGGAAATAATCGCCGACTTGACCGCAATTTGCAGACTTGTGCCGAAAAGCAGGCATAAAACAAAAGGGAGCCTCTAAAAATTGCTTTTGTCACGAGAACGAGCGAAATTTTCGTCAGCGAGGCAGAGGTCAAAAATC
>Ga0315276_10000371_pt1 | contig 38179 bp, 25 predicted proteins | sample YL17G05_0_MG_FD_204542 | JGI IMG/M metagenome (GOLD analysis project Ga0315276, IMG submission 204542) | Sediment microbial communities from Yellowstone Lake, YNP, Wyoming, USA - YL17G05_0 | ecosystem: Environmental > Aquatic > Freshwater > Lake > Sediment | place: USA: Wyoming | collected...
AAAGGATCGCCTTCACCTTCCTGTCCGCCACCGCCTGCCGGAACGCCGCGGCCACCGAGTCGGATCCCATGGTCGCCTCGCCCGTCATCGGGCTGTAGCCGTTTCCCCCGCGGGAGACCCCGCCGATGCCGTAGATCAGGGCAATGGTCTTCCCCTCCTGGTGCGGCCGACCGGCGCGCTTCAGGTACTGGCGCAGGAAGAGGAACTTCGCGCCCTCTCCCCCCTTCTTCTTCACCTTGGCGTAGACCTCGTCCCGGTAGCCCAGGCCGTCCACAAGCCCCGCGTCCACCGCCTCCTTCCCCAGGAAAGGCCCGCGATCCACCAGGGAACGGACCTGAGCCTCGGTGAGGTGCCGGGACCGGGAGATCCCATTCACCATCTGGGAGAACCAGGAGTTCATCAGCTTCTCCATGGCCTCCCGGTAATGGGGGTCGTACTTCTTGTCGGTGAAGAGGTTCATGGCGTTCTTGTACTCGTACCGGTGGTCCATCCGGGGCTTGATCCCCAGCTTGTCCAGGGTGCCCCGGATGAACGGGCTTTCCAGGACGATCCCCGTGAGGCCGATGTCGCCCGAGGGCTGGAGCCAGATCTCGTCGAAGGCGGTGGCCAGGTAGTAGGCGCCCCCGCCGGGACCCGCCTCGCCGAAGGTCTCCGCGAAGGCGACGGCGGGCTTCTTCTTGGCCCGGAAGGCCGTCACGGCGTCCCGCAGCTCCTGGATCTGGGCCATCCCGATCGACGCGGCTCCCACCTTCGCCACCAGGCCCACCACCCGATCGTCGTTCGCCCCCTTCTCCAGGGCGTCCACCAGGTCCTTCATCACCGGCGTGTCCTTGAGCATCATGGCGCCGATGGGATCGTCGGGTATGTCCTCGGAAATTCCCCTCTCGAGGTCCACTTCCAGAATCGTCTTCGCCGGCACGGAGCCCCGGCCGAATTGCACCACGCCCCAGATCCCCACTCCCGCCAGCAGGCCGAGGACCACCAGCCCGCCGACGACGGCCAGAATCCGAACGAGCACTTTCATCGCTTGCCTCCCCACTGGTTTTTCGCGGATTTTTCGCGGATCCTGGCGGCCGGTGACGTTCCGCCGGCCGGCGGTCAGGATCTCATCACGAAGGATCATACGCAGGGGCTGTCGCGGAGTTCCACCGCATCGAGCGGGAACGCGTTTCCCCCGGGCCGTGCGTCGGGGTGTCCCGGGATGTCAGTCCCTGTAGTACCACCCCGCAACGAGGGTCGCGAGGACGCAGCCCCCGAGAGTGTCCAGCATCCACCCCAGGGGCGTCATCCGGGCGAGCGGACTCCAGGCCGCCTGGGCGAAGTTGCCCGGGAAGCCGGCGATGAGACCCACCACCAGTCCCACCTTCAGGGCCGTGACGGCGCCCTTGCCGAGGGTCCCGCGGGCGGAAGCGTAGAGCCAGGCCAGGCCGATCCCCAGGAGAAACAGGGTGACGATCCAGCCGCCGAAGAAGAAGCCGTAGCGCGGCTCCTTCAGAAAATGACCCGCGGCCTGCCCCTTGGCGTAGAGCCTCCCGAGGAGGGCGAAGTTCATCATGACGCTCCAGATGTTCCAGACGAGCCCTCCCAGAAGCCCGCCCACCACGATCCGCTTGCAGTCCGTCGTCGCCATCCCTTCCCTCCGGCGGCGCCTGCGGCCGCGCCGCGCCCGATCATTTCAGCGCCCGCGTCGACCCGGACGCCCCACCGTGGCGGAAGGATAGCGCAAGCAGACCCCGCGGCACTAGCCCGAATCATTCACGAAGCTCCTGCTGCGACCGCGGATCTGGCTGCCATCACGATCCGGTGAGCGGGGCCTGCGCGCCCGGTCCGAGAACCCCATCGCCGGCCGAACCGTTGTAAGATCCGCCGCCGGGAGGTCCCTTGCACGGTTTCGAGAGTACATCGCCGGAAGTCCGGGAGATTCTCGGCCGCCGGATCGATCAGCTCGGGTTGAAGATGGAAGGCTCCCCCGTGGAGCACTTCGTCCTGCAGCTCCAGGAGGAGATCCGCCGGAAGGGGCTGAAGAGGTTCCAGGCCGTCTGCTACCTCAGCGACGAGTGGGGCTGCCCGGACCAGGAGCCGATCATCGGCATTCCCTTCTACCTGGCCGACCCCAAGCTCGCCATCCTCGAGAAGGAGATGAACGACCTGGAGGATGCGCGGGCCATCATGATGTACCTGCGGCACGAGGCGGGGCATGCCTTCAACTACGCCTACCGTCTCTACGCCACCCCTTTGTGGCGGAAGCTCTTCGGGCCGTTCAACCGGCGCTACCGGGAGCACTACCGCCCGGTCCCCTTCTCCCGGCGGTACGTCCGGCACATCGAGGGGTGGTACGCCCAGAAGCACCCCGACGAGGACTTCGCCGAAACCTTCGCCGTCTGGCTGACTCCGGGGTCCAACTGGCGGAAGCGGTACCGGGGATGGCCCGCCCTGGAGAAGCTGACCTATGTCCACCGGATCGCCCGGGAGGTCGCCGAGCAGGACCCGGCGGTGGGGCACGGGAAGACCGACGTCACCGTGGCGGAGATGAAGGTCACGGTGGAGCAGTACTACCGGAAGGTGGCCCGGCAGAACCGGGCGGCGGTGGACGTGGCCCTGGGAGGGGACCTGGTGGACATCTTCCGGAAGGCGGGTCGCCGGAAGAGCGGGCTCCTGCCGGCCGCCGAGATCATCCAGAAGCACCGGGAGGATCTCACCGACAAGATTGCCTACTGGACCGGGGTGCGGCGCCCCATCGTCCGGGCGCTGGTGGAGACCGTCATCCGGCATTGCGGCGAGCAGAAGCTGTACGGAGATCCCTCGAAGGAGGCGGCGTACCTGGTGGAGCTGACGGCGTACTGCACGACCCTGGCCATGAATTATCTCACCCGGGGCCGTTTCGTATTAAAGTAGCGGGGGCCCGGCGCCCCCTGGAAGGCAAAGACACATGGCGAAGCTGCGGATCGCCGTCCTTTACGACATCTGGTTCGACGACTCCGAGGAGCAGGCCCCGGAAGGAAAGCCCGTCCGGAAGAAGAAAAAGCCGGACAAGGAGGATCGGCAGGAAATTCACGAGGCGTTGAGGGAGGCCGGCCACTCCCCCTTCTACGTGAGCATCGACGGCACCCGGGAGTCCCTCTCCGAGCTGGCCAAGACCGAGTGCGACCTGATCTTCAACCTCACCGCCTCCTGGGCCGGGGACGACACCAAGGACATCCACCTGGCCGCCTACCTGGACCTCTGCGGGTTCAAGTACACCGGGGCGGGCCCCTTCGGGCTGCACCTTTCCCAGAACAAGTCCCTGGCCAAGAAGATCTTCGCGTTCCACGGAATCCGGACCCCCTACTTCGCCGCCGTTTACCGGGGAAGGCTGGACTGGGCCCACGAGGACCTCTCCTTCCCGGTCATCGTCAAGCCGGCCCGGGAGGACGGGTCCATCGGCATCGAGTTCAACGCCGTCTGCGAGTCGATCAAGGAGCTGATGGAGCGGATCCACGGCATACACGAGAAGTTCGACTCCCCCGCCCTCATCGAGGAGTACATCGACGGGCGGGAAATGTACGTGACGGTGATGGGAAACGAGAACCCGGCGGCCCTCCCCGTCGTAGAACTGGACATGTCCCGGCTTCCGGAGGGGATGCCGAAGATCGCCGGAACGGAGGTGAAGTGGAGGACCGGCTCGGAGGCCTACCGGAAGACGAAGAGCGTGATCCCCACCGACCTGGACGAGAAGATCGTCAAGAAGCTGCAGGAGACCGCCCTGGCCGCCTACCAGGCGGTGGAGCTCCGGGACTACGGGCGGATCGACATGCGGCTGGACAAGGATGGGAAGGTCTACGTTCTGGAGGTGAACCCGAACCCGTGGCTGCACTCGAAAGCCGAAACGGCCCTGGCCTCGAAGGAGTCCGGCAGGACCTATCCGGCCCTCATCGAAGAGATCGTCAACCTGGCCCTGGCCCGGTACGGGGCCTGATTCCCCCTTTCAACCCTTTGTCGAGGTGAGCATGCACACGCAATCGCTCTTCAAACGCCGCCTGGTCGCGCCGGCGCTCGCCGTCGCCCTCGTGGCCATCGCGGCGCTCCCGGCAAGCGCCCAGAGCCTCGCCGACTTCGAGAAGAAGGTGACGGTCCGGACCCTTCCCAACGGGTGGACCTTCATCGTCTGCGAGCGGCCGGAGGCCCCCGTCTTCTCCTTCTCCACCCACGTGAACGTCGGGTCGGCCCAGGAGGTCCCGGGGATCACCGGCATCGCCCACATGTTCGAGCACATGGCCTTCAAGGGGACCGACCGCATCGGCACCAAGGACTACGCGGCCGAGAAGAAGGTCCTGGACAAGGTGGACCAGGCCTACGCCGCCTTCGACAGCGAGCGCCGGAAGCTGCACCCCGACGCCGCGAAGGTCCAGGCGCTCCAGAAGGCCTGGAAGGACGCCCAGGAGGAGGCGGACCCGTACATCAAGAAGAACGAGTTCGGCGAGATCGTCGACCGTGAAGGGGGCACGGGCCTCAACGCCGGCACCGGCGCCGACTCCACCGTCTACTACTATTCCTTCCCCTCCAACAAGCTGGAGCTGTGGGCCTATCTCGAGTCGGAGCGGTTCTTCCACCCCGTCTTCCGCGAGTTCTACAAGGAGCGGGACGTGGTGAAGGAAGAGCGCCGGATGCGCATCGAGAGCAACCCCATCGGGCGGCTCATCGAGCAGTTCGGGATGGTGGGCTTCTCCGCCCACCCCTACCAGCACCCGGTGGTGGGGTACATGAGCGACCTCGACTCCTTCTCCCGGGAGGACGCCGAGAAGTTCTACAGGACCTATTACGTCCCCTCCAATCTCGTCACCTCCGTCGTGGGGGACGTGAAGGCATCGGAAGTAATGCCCCTCGTGGAGAAGTACTTCGGGAGGATCCCGAAGGGAGACCCGCCACCCCCCATCCGGACGGTGGAGCCGAAGCAGATCGCCGAGAAAACCATCCGGATCCCCGACCCGGCCCAGCCCTTCTACGTGGAGGGGTACCACAAGCCGGCCGCCACCGATCCTGAAGGGCCGATCTACCAGGCCATCGTGGACGTCCTCTCCAACGGGCGCACCTCCCGGCTTTACCGGAGCCTGGTCCGGGACAAGCAGATCGCCGTGGCGGCCCAGTCGTTCGGGAGCTTCCCGGGCGACAAGTTCCCGAACCTCTTCCTCGTTTTCGCCGTCCCCGCTCCCGGCCGCACCAACGAGGAGGCCCGGGACGCCATCCGGGCGGAGCTGGAGCGACTGAAAAAGGAGGACATCACGGCCGACGAGCTGGCCATGGTGAAGACCCGGGCCAAGGCCTCCCTCCTCGAGGGACTCAACAGCAACCAGGGGCTGGCCAACAACATGGCCGAGTACCAGACCACCTTCGGAGACTGGCGGGAGCTGTTCCGCTCGGTGGAAAAGATTGACAAGGTGACCCAGGCCGACATCCGCCGCGTGGCGAACCAGATCTTCGTGGATACCAACCGTACCGTGGCCATGGTGGAGACCACCCCCGGTCGCTGAGGAAGGAGCAGCCATGAGCAATAAGAGATTCCTTTTGATTTCCCTCCTTGCGCTCGCCCTGGCCCTGCCGGCGGCGGCCCAGGTCCAGGACTACAAGCAGATCCAGACGCCTCCGCTGCGCCCCATGACCATCCCGGAGCCGCAGCGAATCACCCTCCCCAACGGCATGACGGTGATGCTCCTGGAGGACCACGAGCTGCCCGTGGTGGAAGCCTTCGCCCGGATCCACACCGGCTCCCGCCATGAGCCGGCGGAGAAAGCGGGGCTGGCGACCGTCCTCGGCGACGTCCTGCGCACCGGCGGCACGAAATCGATGACCGGCGACCAGATGGAGGATTTCCTGGAGGCGCGCGGGGCCCGCATCGAGACCGACATGAGCGAGGCTTCCGGCAGCGCCGAGATGTGGTGTCTGCGACAGGACTTCCCCGAAGTCTTCAAGGTCTTCGCCGACGTCCTCAGGAACCCGGTCTTCGCCGAGGACAAGATCGCCATCTCCAAGAACCAGATGGCGGCCAGCATCGCCCGGCGCAACGACAATCCGATGGGAATCATGTTCCGGGAGTTCGCGAAGGTGGTTTACGGACCCGAAAGCCCCTACGCCCGAACGCCGGAGTTCGCGACCCTGAAGAACATCGGCCGGAAGGACCTTCTCGATTTTCACAATAAGTACTACGCCCCCAACCGAATCCTCCTGGGCCTGGTGGGGGATTTCGACTCCAGGGAGATGGGCAAGAAAATCAAGGAGGTCTTCGGCGACTGGCCGAAGGGGCCCGAGGTGAAGGACCCGCCCGCCGAGTATCGCAGCGCCCCGACGCCGGGCGTCTACTACATCCAGAAAGACGACATGACCCAGTCGGACATCATCCTGGGCCACCTGGGGACCCGGAAGAAGGACAATCCGGACATCTTCGCCCTGGACGTGATGAACGAGGCCTGGGGCGGCGGCTTCGCTGCGCGCCTGTTCAGCAACGTGCGCTCGAAGAAGGGCCTGGCCTACTCGGTCCGGGGCGCGGTGGATTCGAACTACGACTTCCCCGGCACCTTCAACGTCTGGATGACCACGAAGACCGAGTCCACCGGGGCGGGCATTGACGCCCTGATGGAGGAGATCGAGGGCCTGTCCAAGAACCCCCTCACCGACGAGGAGGTCCAGCGGGCCAAGGACACGATCCTGAACTCTTTCGTGTTCAACTACGACTCCAGGGCGAAGATCCTCCGGCAGCAGATCACCTACGCCTACTACGGCTTCCCGGCGGATTACCTCTCCCGCTACCGGCAGAGCATCGAGAAGGTCGCCACGGCCGACGTGAGCCGCGTGGCGAAGAAGTACGTGAACAAGGACCAGCTGGCGATCCTGGTGGTCGGCCCGCCCAAGGGGCAGGACCGGCCCCTGGAGAGCTTCGGAAAGGTGAAGAAGGTGGACATCACCATCCCGCCGCCCGGGGGACCGCAGGGATCCAGCCCCTCGGCGCCCTGACGGGCGTCTCCCCTCTTCCGCCCGGACCACCCTCCGCGGGGCCCCGGAATTTCTCCGGGGCCCCGCGTCTTTCCAGTCTCTCACTTCGCGCGCTTTCCCGAAGAAGGATTCTCACCGCATTTCCCGCCACGGGTGGGCCCCTCCCCGTCACCCTGTCCGCGAGGGACAAGTAGCGCGTTTTCCTTGACTTCCACGGGGTCGGAACATACGTTCTGGCTGTCGAAAGAGGTGCGCTTCCCCCCGAAGGGGCCGATTCTTCAGCGAGGGGTAAAACGTGAACAGATACAGGGGTTTGCTCGCAGCGATCCTGGTCCTTTTTCCGCTCCTGGCCTATGCCGGCACCGAGACGAGTCCCGCCCCGGCCCCCGACTCGTCCAGTGAGGAGTTGATCCTCTTCCAGGAGATCCCTTCGGTTTTCGGGGCGTCAAAATATGAACAGAAACCCTCCGAAGCCCCCGCCTCCATCACCGTCATCAGCGCCGAGGAGATCCAGCACTTCGGCTACCGCTCCCTCACCGATATCCTGCGCAGCGTCCGCGGATTCTTCACCACCTATGACCGCAACTACAGCTATGTCGGCGTCCGGGGGTTCGGGCGTCCCGGAGATTACAACACCCGCATCCTCCTGCTCCAGGACGGCCACCGGATCAACGACAATGTCTACGATCAGGCCAGCATCGGCTCCGAATCGATCATCGCCGTGGACACCATTGACCGGGTGGAGATCATCCGCGGCCCCTCCTCCTCCATCTACGGCACCAACGCCTTCTTCGCGGTCGTGAACGTGATCACCAAAACCGGGAGGCAGCTGAAGGGCACCGAGCTGACGGCCAGCGTGGCCAGCTACTCCACCCTGGACGGGCAGGTGGCGTACGGCAACAAGTTCGGCACCGGCGTCGAGGCCTACGTCTTCGGGTCGTATTACGACAGCAACGGCCAGAATCTCTATTATCCGGAGTTCGACGATCCCGCCACCAACAACGGCTGGGCGAACGACGACGACCATGACAAGGCGGTCCGCTTCTTCGGGAAACTCTCGTCGGGGAACTTCTCCCTGGAGGGAGCCGCCTCGTCCCGGGACAAGCAGATTCCCACGGCTTCTTTCGGCACCCTCTTCGATGATCCCCGTGAAAGGACCCTGGACGAGCGGGCCTACCTGGCCGCCCGGTACAACCGGCCGATGAGCGACGGATCCAGCCTCACCGGAAGCCTCTCGTACGACATCTACCGCTACTACGGCGATTATCCCTACCCGGCGGACCCGGATGGAGGTCTCTTCAAGGACAAGGGGCTCGGGCAGTGGTGGACCGGCGAAGTGCAATCGGTCAGGACCGTGGGCAAGCGCCACAAGGTCATCGGCGGGGCCGAGATCCGCTACAACAGCCAGCAGGATCAGGAGGCCCACGATGAGACTCCCCTCTCCTACCTGGATGACCGCCGCTCCTCCAAAATCTGGGCGCTCTACCTCCAGGACGAGTACCGCGTCCGCGACAACCTCATCCTGAACCTCGGGGTCCGCCACGACGGCTACGAGACTTTCGGCGGCACCACCAACCCGCGCCTGGCGGTGATCTACACCACTCGGGGCGACACGACCCTGAAGTTCCTCTACGGGCGGGCGTTCCGCGCGCCCAACATGTACGAGCTCTACTACGACGACGGGGGAATCTCCCAGAAGGCCAACCCGGAGCTGGACCCCGAGAGCATCGACACCTACCAGATCGAGGTGGGCTGGCCCCTGGGAAACCGCTTCCGCGGCACCGCCCTTCTCTACGATTACCGGATCAAGGACCTGATCTCCCAGGAAAACGATCCCGCGGATGACCTCGCGGTGTACCGGAACGTGGAGCGGGTGAAGTCGGAGGGGATAGAACTGGAGATGGACGGGCGGTTCGCCCGGCACCTGGAGGGGAGGATCAGCTACGCCTACCAGCGCACCGAGGACAGGGCCACGGGGGACACGCTGTCCAATTCTCCCGGGCACCTGGCCAAGTGCAACCTCTCCATTCCCATGCTGGACGACCGGCTCTCCGCGGGGCTCGAGGTCCAGTACACCAGCCGGCGGCTGAACACCCAGGGCGGAACGGTGGGGGGCTACACTCTGGCGAATCTCAACTTTCTGATCAAGAGCTGGAAGAAGGGGCCCACCGTCGGCGTGGGGATCTACAACCTGCTGGACAAAGACTACGCCGACCCGGGCGGCACCGAGCACATCCAGGCCGCCATCCCCCAGGACGGAAGAAGCTACCGTCTGCAAGTGCGCTACGAATTCTAGAGGGGACCGTGACTCTCCCCTGCATGAGCGGCCGGCCCCGGTTCCTGATGGTCCTGGCGCTCCTTTTCACGGCGGCATCCGCCGCTTTCGCCTCCCCCGCCTCCGGTGTGCGCGTCAGCGTCCTCGTAAGCCAGGACGCCGGCCCGTACCAGGAGGCCCTCTCCGGCTTCAAGCGCTACATGGAGCAGCAGGGGATGAAGGTCACTTACGACGTCCACCCCCTCCACGGCGACGCTTCCCTCGCCTCCTCCGCGCTCCGGCTGGCTCTCCAGAACGAGGTGCGCCTGGTCTTCACACTCGGATCCATGGCGACCCGGGCGGCCGTGAAGCAGACTCCGGAGCTTCCCGTCGTGGCGGGGATGATTCTCACCGGCGAGGACCTCGCAAACGCCCCCAACGCCACCGGCGTGGTCCTGGAGTTCCCCGCGGAGACGGAGCTGCGGTGGCTCACCCGGCTGCTCCCGAAGGAGAAGCGAATCGCCGTCCTCTTCAACTCGATCGAGAACCAGTCCCGGATCGAGGAGGCTTCCCGGGCGGCGAAGAGCCTGGGACTGACCCTGGAACCCCGGAAGCTGGAATCGCCGAGGGATCTCCCCTCCGCGCTGGAAAGCCTGGCGAGCCGGGCGGATGCCCTGTGGGGGATCGCCGACCCGGTGGTCCTGAATCCCCAGACGGCCCAGCCCATCCTCCTCTTTTCCCTTCGCAACCGGATTCCGTTCATCGGATTGTCGCTCACGTGGGTGAAGGCGGGGGCGCTGTACGCCCTGGACCGGGACTACACCGACATCGGGATGCAGTGCGGCGAGCTGGCGCTCCGGATAATCCAGGGAAAGTCCGCGGGCACCCTGCCGCCCGCCGTCCCGCGCAAGGCCGTCTACTCCGTGAACCTGAAGACCGCCCGCCAGATGAAGGTCGAGATCCCCAAAGACCTTCTGGAAGGGGCGCAGAGCGTCATCGAATAGGGTGAGAAGGATGGGCTCCTTCCGGCGGTTCGGTCTCGTGGCAAAGTTCAACGCCCTGATCATCGGGGCGATCCTCGCCACGGTCCTGGGGACCGGCGCACTCACCATGCGGGAGGAGGGCGCGGCCAGCCATCGGGCCCTCCTGAAGGACGGCTCGGCTCTCGCCGACACGATCGCCGACAACAGCGAGTACTCTCTCTACACCGAGAACCAGGACGCCCTCAAGCAGCTGGCCGAGGGGCTGAAGGCCTACCCCGCCGTGGCCTACGTCCGGTTCGCCGGGACACAGGACCAGACCCTGCTGGAGAAGGCCTTCCTCGCGGGAGTCTCGCTCCCGGCCCTGGTCCACCACAAGCAGCGCGTCGGCGGCACCCACGCCGCCGCCGCCGAGTTCAGCAACCAGGCCGACGGACGGCAATATGTGGACTTCATCGTCCCCGTGGTCACCAACCGTGTGCAGGACGAGACCATGCTCTTCCAGGAACAGCCCGGCTCCTCCGGAGGGAAGGAGACGATCGGCTACGTGCAGCTGGGCCTGAGCCAGGAGGGGATCCGGCTCCGGTTGCAGGGCTTCCTCCGGCACGCACTGCTCTCCGCCTTCCTCTGCGTCGTCCTGGGGGTCGCCGCCACCGTGATCCTGACCCGGAAGATCACGTCGCCCATCCGGTCCCTGGTGAAGGCGACCGGAGAGGTGGCCGAGGGGAACCTGGACCACGACATCCAGGTCCGGACCCACGACGAGCTCCACGACCTGGCCGCATCCTTCGACAAGATGCTCCACAGGCTCCGGGAGTACCGGGAGCAGGAGGCCGACTACCAGCGGGGCCTGGAGGAGAAGGTCGAGGAGCGGACCCGGGAGCTGGAGAAATCCCGGAAAGGGGCCCTGGACCTGGCCCACAGGGCGGAGGATGCCAGCCGGGCCAAGTCCCAGTTCCTGGCCAACATGAGCCACGAGATCCGCACACCCATGAACGGCATCATCGGGATGACGGAGCTGCTCCTGGAGACGGAGCTCGGAGCGAAGCAGCGGCGGTTCGCCGAGACCGTGTCCAGCTCCGCCGAGTCGCTCCTGGGAATCATCAACAACATCCTGGACTTCTCCAAGATCGAGGCGGGGAAGATGGAGCTGGAGGTCCTCGACTTCGACCTGCGCCGCACCGTGGAGGACGTCTGCGAGCTGCTGGCCGAGCACGCCCACGCCAAGGGGCTGGAGATCACCCACAGGATTGACGACACCGTCTCCACCCAGGTGCGCGGAGACCCCGGGCGTCTCCGCCAGATCCTGATCAACCTGGTGGGGAACGCCGTCAAGTTCACCGAGCGGGGCGAAGTGGCGGTGCAGGTGACCCTGGAGGATCGGCGCGGCGACACGTCGCTCCTCCGGTTCCAGGTCCGGGACACCGGCGTCGGAGTGCCGCCTGCGGCCCGGAGCCGGATCTTCAGCGCCTTCCAGCAGGCCGACGGATCCACCACCCGCAAGTACGGCGGCACGGGCCTCGGCCTCGCCATCGCCAAGCAGCTCTCCGAGATGATGGGGGGGGCCGTCGGGCTGGAAAGCGAGGACGGCAAGGGGTCGGTCTTCTGGTTCACGGCCCGCCTCCGGGAGCAGCCGAAGGAGGCGCAGGCGGACAGTCGCGCGCAGCAGGACCTGGCTGGGCTCAGGGTCCTCATCGTGGACGACAACGCCACGAACCGGGAGCTGCTGCACCACCAGGTGACGTCCTGGAAGATGGTGGACAGCATCGCGGAAAGCGGGAAGCAGGCCCTGGAGATGCTCCGGGCGGCCCGCGCCGCCGGCCAACCCTACCAGCTGGCCCTCCTGGACATGATGATGCCCGAGATGAGCGGGACCCAGCTCGCAGAATCCATCAAGTCCGACCCGGGCATCAGCTCGGTGCGCCTGGTCATCCTGACATCCATGGGCTTCCGGGGCGACGCCGCCGAGGCAAAGCGCGTCGGCATCGAGGGGTATCTTGGCAAGCCGGTGCGGCAGTCGGAGCTGTACAACTGCATCGCCACCCTGATGGGACGCCCGCCGGAGAAGACCGACCTCGTGACCCGGCACAGCCTCTCGGAGGCCCGGATCCGCTCCGGCACCCGGGTCCTCCTGGCCGAGGACAACCCGGTGAACCAGGAGGTGGTGCGCCTGATGCTGGAGAGCCTGGACTGCCAGGCCGACGTGGCCGAGGACGGACGGCAGGCGCTCCAGGCCCTCTCCGCGCGACCCTACGATCTGGTCCTGATGGACTGCCAGATGCCGAACCTGGACGGCTTCGAGGCCACCGCGGAGATCCGGAAGAAGGAGCAGACGGCTGGCGGATGCCACCTTCCCATCATCGCGCTCACCGCCAACGCCATGACCGGGGACCGGGAGCGCTGCCTGGCGGCGGGGATGGACGACTATCTCAAGAAGCCGCTGCGAAAAGATGAATTGCGGGCGGCCATCCGGCGCTGGGTCCCCGCAACCGACACGGCGCCGCAGCCCGCCCGCGTCCGGAGCGAAGAGACGCCCGCGGCCCCGGCGGGTCCCGGCGACGAGAAAGTCGTCCTGGATCCCGGCGCCCTGGATGCGCTGCGCTCGCTGCAGCGGGAGGGCTCTCCCGACTTCCTCTCGAAGATGGTCACCCTGTATCTGAAGAGCGCCCCCGACCTGATCCGGCAAATGAAAGAGGCGGTTTCCCACGGCGACGCGGAGGGGGCCCACCTGGCGGCGCACAGCCTGAAGTCCAGCAGCGCCTTCCTGGGCGCCAACCACCTCACGACCCTCTGCCGGGAGGTGGAGAACATCTGGCGCTCCCACGATCTCGACAAGGCGGCGCAGCAGGTCGCCCGGATTCAGGCGGAATTTGCCGGGGTGGAGAGGGCCCTGGCGTCGCTCCTGGGAGGATCCCGATCATGAGCACCGCGAGAGAGGAAACGAGGCACCCTCTCATCCTGCTGGCCGACGACGACGAGACGAACCGGGTGCTTCTCCGCCAGGCGCTCGAGGTCTCCGACTTCGCCGTCGTGGAAGCCGAAAACGGCGCGAAGGCGGTGGAGGCCTTCACCCTTCACCGGCCGCAGCTGGTCCTCCTGGACGTCCTGATGCCCGAAATGGACGGCTATCAGGCCTGCGCCGCCATCCGGCGCCTGCCGGGAGGGGGATTGACCCCCATCATGATGCTCACCGGTCTCGACGACATCGAATCGGTCAACAAGGCCTACGACGCCGGGGCCACCGATTTCGCCGCCAAGCCGATCAACTGGGTGGTCCTCGGCCACCGCATCCGCTACATGCTCCGCGCCAAGCGAACCATGGATGAGCTGCGCGAGAGCGAGACGAGGCTGGCCACCGCCCACCGGATCGCCGGGCTGGGGAGCTGGGAGTGGGACCTGGAATCCGGCGAGCTCCGGTGGTCCGACGAGATCTACCGCGCCTTCGGCGTCACCCGGGAGACCTATTCTCCGGACCCGGAGGGCCTTCAGGACCTTGTGCACCCCGAGGACCAGCAGCCCCTGGCCACGGCACGGAAGGAGGCCCTCCGCGAAAGGAAGCCCTACAGCATCGACTTCCAGATCCTCCGTGCCGACGGAACGACCCGTTTCCTTCACGAGCAGGCGGAGATCCTCCTGGATGAGACGTGGCGGCCGGTGCGCATGACGGGGACGGTGCAGGACATCACGGAGCGCAAGCGCAACGAAGATCAGATCCGGAAGCTGGCCTACTATGACGGCCTGACCCTGCTTCCCAACCGGCTGCTCTTCACGCAGCGGCTCGAGACCGCCCTGAATTCCGCCCGGCGCCAGAAGCGCCCCCTGGCCATGCTCTTCCTGGATCTGGACCGCTTCAAGCAGGTCAACGACACGCTGGGGCACACCCTGGGCGACAAGCTCCTGCAGGGCGTGGCGGAAAGGCTCGGACATTGCCTCAGGGGCAGCGACACCATCGCCCGGGGCGGCAGCGGCGACACGGTGGCCCGCCTGGGCGGCGACGAGTTCATCATCTGCCTTCCCGAGATCGGCCGTGGCGAGGATGCGGCCAAGGTGGCCAGCAGGATCCTGGACTCCCTCAAGACCCCCTTCCGGCTGGACGAGCATGAGGTCTTCGCCACGGGAAGCGTGGGGATCAGCCTCTATCCGAACGACGGCGAGACCGTGGAGGCGCTCCTCAAGAACGCCGACGCGGCCATGTACCACGCGAAGGACTCCGGCCGCGGAAACTACCAGTTCTACGACGAGTCCATGAACGCCAGGGCCATGCAGCGGCTTTTCATGGAGAACAGGCTCCGGAAGGCGCTGGAGCGGCAGGAATTGCTGCTCCACTACCAGCCCCAGGTGGACATGGACACGGGGCGGATCATCGGGGTGGAGGCGCTGGCGCGCTGGATGAACCCGGATCTGGGGCTGGTCCCCCCGGGGAGCTTCATCCCCCTCGCCGAGGAGACCGGACTGATTCTTCCCATCGGGGAGTGGGTGCTGCGCACCGCCTGCGCCCAGCTCCGGGAGTGGCAGAAGAAGGGCCATGACTCGCTGCGGATGGCCGTCAACCTCTCGGGGCGGCAGTTCCGGCAGGAGGAGATCCTTAAGACCGTCCGGGACACGGTGCTGGCGGTGGGCCTGGATCCACGGTTCCTGGAGCTGGAGATCACCGAGACGATCCTGCTCCAGGACGTGGAGGAGAACGTCCGGATTCTCGACGAGCTGAAGGCCCTGGGGGTGCGGATCTCCCTGGACGACTTCGGGACCGGCTATTCGGCCCTCAGCTATCTCAAGCGGTTCCCCATCGACATCCTGAAGATCGACCGCTCGTTCATCCGGGACATTGCCACCGATCCCGACGACGGGGCCATCACCTCCGCCATCATCGCCATGGCGAAGGGGCTGGGGATCGCCCCCATGGCGGAAGGGGTGGAGACCCCCGAGCAGCGCGCGTTCCTCTATCGCCGGGGCTGTCGCCTGATGCAGGGCTTCCTTTTCGGCAAGCCCATGCCCCCGGATCAGATGGAGCCCCTCCTGCGACAGATAATCACGCCCACGAAGGTCTCCGGCCTCGAGGGCTAGTGGAGGCCCGGCTCACTCCCACCCGCACTGTCTTCCGGCGTTCTCCTTCTTCAGATCCTCCAGGAGGGGCTGGAAGTAGGCGACCATGGGCCTGGTGCCGACCTCGCTCCCGGTGGCCTCCCGGATCACCTCGCGCCAGGGCCGGGTCGCCCCCTGCTCCATGACCTTCCGCATGAATAACTCGGGCTAGAGATCGAAGAAGGACCGGTATCCCATCTCCCGGGCCACGGCGTTCCGGAGATTCCGGAGACGGGACGCTATTTGCCTTGGCGGGAGCGGAGGCGGGTGTGGAGATAGGCAATGATGCCGGGGAGAAGGGAGAGAAAGATAACGACGGCCACCACGATGTGGATGTTCTTGTCCAGATCGGGAATGGCCTGGCCGAGGAAGTAGCCGGTGAGGGTCATGGAGGCGACCCAGCCGATCCCCCCCACCACGTTGTAGGCGGCGAACCGGGGGTAGCTCATCGTCCCCGCCCCCGCCACCACCGGAGCGAAGGTGCGGATGAACGGCATGAAGCGGGCGATGATGATCGTCTTCCCGCCGTGCTTCTCGTAGAACTGGTGGGCGGCGATGAGGTGCTTGCGGCGGAAGAAGAAGGAGTCGGGACGGCTGTAGATGGCCATTCCGGCCTTGTAACCGATCCAGTACCCCGTGGCGTCCCCCACGATGGCGGCCACCATCAGGGACAGGTTGAGCCAGACGATGTCCAGGTCCCCCCGGGCGGCGAACAGTCCGGCCGTGACCAGGAGGGAGTCCCCGGGGAGGAAGAAGCCGATGAGGAGCCCTGTCTCGGCGTAGACAATGATGAACATGCCGATGGGTCCGCCGACCCTGATCAGCCACTCGACGTTGTAAACGTTCTCGAAAAAGGCCCGGATCCAGTCCAAGTGGAAAGCTCCTCTAGGAACGCATGAAGTAATAGATGATGGGGGCGATCAGGATCCGGTACCAGGCGAAGGGGCGCAGGGAGGTGCGCTGGAGAAGCCGGAGGAACCCCGCCACGGCGAGCCAGGCGGCCCCGAAAGACACGACGAACCCGACGGCGAAGAAAGAGAAGTCCTGCATGGTCAGGAGGTCCCGGGACTTGTAGAGGTCGTAGACGGTGGCGGCGGTGAGGGCCGGGACGGCTGCGAAGAAGGAATACTCCGCGGCGGTCTTCCGGTCCAGCCGACCCAGCATCCCCCCCACGATGGTGGCGCCGGCCCGGGAGATTCCGGGCCAGAGCGACAGGCACTGGAAGAGGCCGATCCCCAGCGCCTGACCCCACCCGATCCGGTCCAGCCCCTCGGTGTCGGGCCGAGGACGCCACCGCTCCACGGCGAGGATCCCAACGCCCCCCACTCCCAGGGCCCAGGCCACCGTGAGCGGACCGAAGAGGTGCGCCTTCAGGGTGTCGTGCAGGAGGTATCCTGCCACCAGGACCGGCGCCGTGGTCGCCCCCAGAAGCAGGCAGCCGCGAAGCCCGGCGAACTTCCCATCCTCGCTCGCGCGGAAATCGAGGAGGCCCAGGAACCGGCGGCGGTAATGGATCACCACCGCCAGGATGGCGCCCAGCTGGATGAAGATCTCGAAAGTCTTGCTCTTCTCCCCCTGGAGCCCCAGCACCGTCCCGGCCACGATCAGGTGCCCGGTGGAGGAGACGGGGATGTACTCGGTCAGCCCCTCCACGATTCCCATGATCACGGCGATCCAGAGGAGCCCCACGATCTCTCCTAAACCGGTCTATCGGAAACGGACCGACTCGACGAGGGCATCGAATTCCTCCCGGTGCGCCTGCATCGTCTTCGACGGGCCCGTGCACTTGAAGAACCAGTTGGAGTCGGGTCCCTCCACGATGGCGCCCAGCAGCAGCGTCCCGGGCTTCGGGACGGCGTCGCCGCCCGTCATGGTCGAGGCGTTGTAGGTCCCCTCCATGGTGACCTTCAGCACCTTCCGGCCGGCCACCATCGTCTCGGTGATGGCGGGGGTCGGGTGGCCGCCGGCGAGCGTGAACTGGGTGGCCCACCGGTCCACGTTGGACTGGATGTCGCCCCCCTGGCCCGGGCCGAAGTAGAAGACTGCGCACTGGCCTCCTTCGGCCTCTCCCGCCGCGGCGGGGATGGCGTACTGCGCCTTCCTCATGCCGGAGGTGGGAGTCTCGGTCACCCATCCCTTGGGCACGGCCCAGGTCAGCTCGGCGCCTGCGGCGGGCGCGGCCTCCGGAGCGGGGGCCACGGCCGGCGCGACCGACGGCGGCACTCCTTCCCCTCCGCCGCACCCCCACGAAAGGGCGATGATGAGAGCCGACAGTGCCAGGCCCGCGGATGGACCTCCATTCTTCATCAAGATCCTCACCCGATCCTCCTTTTCCAGCGGGGACCCTGCGCCCCGTCGAGGCGATAGTCTAGCATCCCCCGGTTCCGCCGGCCCGAGTTATTCATGAAGGTCCGCAGCGAGACCGTGGCGATGGCCGGCAAGCAGCCGGCGAAGGGAAGCGAGCCAAGCCGCCCCGATTTGACCGGGACGAGTCGGCGGGTGTATGGATCGTCCCTCCCCGGCGCCGGCTCCGCCCCGACGATTCGGAAGGAGATCGAAACTCCGGCCGTCCGGAATTCGTATCTAGAGGGGCGGGTTTCTCCGCCCCAAGCGTTCTCACCGTCTTTTGTCAGGAGCCTCATCATGTCCCGTCACCCGGTCCAGGCACGAGGGAATGTTTCCCCGTCCGGCGGCTTCCCACGACGCGTTCTTCTGCCGGCGTCGGTCTGTCTTCTCCTGATCCTCTCCACCCTGGCCGCGGCACCTCCGGCGCAAAGCGTGGACGACACCTCCATCCCCGAGGGACGGCTGCTCCGCTTTCCGACCCTCTCGAAGGACTCCATCGCCTTCGTTTACGGCGGCGACCTCTGGGCGGTCCCCCGCGACGGCGGGACGGCCCGTCAGCTCACCACCGACGCCGGGCTGGAGTGGCTCCCCCGCTACTCCCCCGACGGCAAGTGGATCGCCTTCAGCGGACAGTACGACGGGAACCGCGACATCTACGTGATCCCCGCCGCCGGCGGCGAGCCGATGCGCCTCACCTGGTGGACCGACACGGGACAGCCCTCCGAGCGTCAGGGTCCCAACAACATGGTGATCGGCTGGACCCCCGACAGCCTGCGGGTCCTCTTCCGCTCCAGGCACCAGGCCTGGGAGGACCGGGCCGGACGCCTCTACACGGTGGGCCTGGACGCCTCCCTTCCTGAGCAGGTGGGGGTCCCCGAGGGGGGGTTCGCCGCCTTCTCCCCCGACGGGAAGAAGATTCTCTATAACCGGATCTTCCGCGACTTCCGGACCTGGAAGCGATACCGGGGCGGGATGACCCAGAACCTCTGGATCTACGACCTCGCCGCCGACAGGATGGAGAAGATCACCGAGAACGACAACACCTCCCGGGATCCGATGTGGGTCGGCGACACCCTTTATTTCAACTCCGACCGCGACCGGACCTTCAACGTCTTCTCCTGCGACACCTCGGGAGAGAACGTCAAGAAGCTCACCGACTTCACCGAGTACGACGTGCGCTGGGCCACCGCGGGGCCCGGCGGCATCATCTTCGAGAACGGCGGCGACATCCACGTGCTGGACACGGCCACCGGCAGGAGCGGCAAAGTGGCGATCCGGGTCCCCAGCGACATGCGCGCCGCCCGCACCGAGTTCGTGAAGGTGGGCGACAACATTACGGACGGCGGCCTTTCCCCCGAGGGAAAGCGGCTGGCGCTCGTGGCCCGGGGCGAGGTCTTCACGGTCCCGGCGGAGAAGGGGCCCACCCGGAACCTCACCAACACCTCCGGCGCCCACGAGCGGGGCGCCGCCTGGTCCCCGGACGGGAAGTGGATCGCCTACCTCTCCGATCAGACCGGCGAGGAGGAGATCTGGATCGCCCCCCAGGACGGGAAGGGACCGGCCCGGCGTCTCACCGCCGACGGCCACTGCCGGCGATTCCCGCCCGCCTGGTCGCCGGACAGCAGGAAGATCGCCTTCGCCGACAAGGACCTGAAGCTCTTCGTCCTGGACGTGGCCACAAAGAAGATCACCCAGGCCGATCAGGCGAAGTACGAAGAGATCGACTCCTACGCCTGGTCGCCGGACAGCCGCTGGATCGCCTACCACAAGGGGAGCCTGCAGGGGTTCCACCGGGTCTATCTCTACTCCCTGGATTCCGGCAAGGTCACGCCGGTCACCTCCGAGATGAACGACAGCTACGACCCCGTCTTCGATCCCGACGGCAAATGCCTCTACTTCATCTCCGATCGGGACCTGAACGCCTCGGTGGGGGCCTTCGACTTCAGCTACGTCTACAACAACCCCTCCCGGGTCTACGCCCTGACGTTCCGGAAAGACCTCCCCTCCCCCTTCGCCCCCGAGTCGGACGAGGTGAAGATCGAGGAGAAGAAAGAAGAGGAGAAGGGCGGGAAGGCGGAGAAGAAGGGGGAGGAGGCAAAAGGCAAGGGAGAGAAGAAGGAGGCCGAGCCGGTCAAGATCGACCTGGACGGGATCGAGGACCGGGTTGCCGCGTTCCCCATCCAGCCCGGGAACTACGAATCCCTCCGGGCCAACAAGGGCGCGGTCTTCTACCTGTCCGGCCCCCTGCCGACCCTCACCGGAGGGCCCGACGGCCCTGCGAATGACCTCCACGTCTTCGACATGGAGAAGAGGAAGGACGCCGTCCTGATCTCGGGAATCGGCGCCTACGACCTCTCCCCCGACGGGAGCAAGATCGGCTACGGCGCCGGCGACAAGTACGGAATCGTGGACGCCAAGCCCGACACCACCGCCAAGGTGGGTGACGGGGTGGTGAACACCGGCGACATGCAGATGAAGCTGGACCACCGCGCCGAGTGGAAGCAGATCTTCGACGAGGCCTGGCGGCTGGAGCGGGACTTCTTCTACGTCCCGAACATGCACGGCGTGGACTGGCCGGCCATGAAGCAGAAGTACGCCGCGCTGCTGCCCTACGTGGCCCACCGGTCCGACCTCACCTACCTCATCGGCGAGATGATCTCCGAGCTGAACATCGGCCACGCCTACGTGGGCGGCGGAGACGCCCCCACGCCGAAGAACGTCCCCATCGCCCTGCTGGGCTGCGACTACCGGTTGGACAAGGCGACGGGCCGCTACAGGATCGCCCGGATTCTCCTGGGCCAGAACTGGACCGATTCCCGCCGCTCGCCCCTCACGGAGCCCGGCGCTTCCGTCGCCGAGGGCTCCTACCTCCTCAAGATTGACGGCGTGGACCTCAAGGCCCCCGCCGTCCCCGACGATCTGCTCCAGGGGAAGACGGGAGCGGTGACCCTCACGGTCAACGACAAGCCGACCGAGCAGGGGGCCCGGGAAGTCACGGTGAAGCCCCTGCCGGACGAGGCCGACCTGCGCTACCACGACCGGATCGAGACGACCCGCCGGAAGGTGGACGCGCTGACGGGAGGGAAGGTCGCCTACGTCCACATCCCGAACATGGGCGGCGACGGCTTGAACGAGTTCGTCCGGCAGTACTACCCGCAGATCCGGAAGCAGGGGCTCATCGTCGACGCCCGGAACAACGGCGGCGGCTTCGTGTCGGAACTGATCGTCGAGCGGCTCCGGCGGGTCCTGGCGGGCCTCGGAAACGCCCGGAACACCGAGAACATAGGCACCTATCCGGCCCAGGTCTTCTACGGGCCGATGGTCTGCCTGATTAACCACTACTCGGCGTCCGACGGCGACATCTTCCCCTACTTCTTCAAGAAGTACGGCCTGGGTCCCCTCATCGGGACCCGCACCTGGGGGGGCGTCATCGGGATCCGGGGCTACTCGCCGCTCATCGACGGAGGCTACGTCACCCGTCCCGAGTTCGGGAACTACACCCCGGAAGGGCGCTGGGACATCGAGGGGATCGGCGTCGCCCCCGACTTCGAGGTGGACCAGCGCGACGACCTGGTGATGCAGGGGAAGGACCCGCAGCTGGAGAAGGGGATCGAGATCCTGATGGAGCAGATCCGGAAGGACCCGAAGACCCTGACTCCACCCCCGCCTCCGCCGGTGAGGAACTAGGAACCCGCAACCCTCCCGTCCACGGGCCGCGGTCGCAGGAATGGCGACCGCGGCCCCTTTTTACTTCAGGGAGGAGGGGAAGAAGGTGTCTAGGGCAGACCAAGGGGGGGCCAAGCCAATTACATCAGTGCATAGATGGAGATTCAAGCACGGTTTTGAGGTCTGATAGCGGATATTGCGTAAACCAGTGAGCCTGGGTCAACGCTGACTGGGGAGCATTCTCGTCCCATGAGGGAAAGCAGAATCCCGCTCCCGGTTACTGCGCGGGCATTATGTTTTGCGGCCATAACTCCTCCCGATTTTCTGCTGCAGCACCATCGAGCGCGACCGGCACAAGATTTCGGTTCCGCTTCCGCCGCCCCGTGCTATATTGCCGCGCATTCCGACCGGGGGACCGCGTCGCCGCGTTCGTGACGCGCCCCGCGCCGGCCGACTTAGAAATCCGCTCTCATCCGCGCATCGAGAATGGAAGCCTCGGCAAGCCACCATCCCGGGGATTCCGGCATCCCAGGGCAGGGATCCGGGAAACCCGGCTCTTGTAAGGAGAGGAGTATGAGGGCCACCGCACGGATTCCGATCATCCTGGGGCTCGCTTCCCTGCTGGCGCTGTCGGCGATGATGGTCTTCGCCGCCGGATCGGGAGGGCAGGGGACCCCGCCGCCCCGAGCGGAGATTCCGGCCGCGCTCGTCCACCCGGGCGGCGTCCACAAGCTGCTCCTTAGCACCGGCGACGCTCCGGCGCTCGATCGCCTGGCGAGCCTCGGCGTCATCCAGCGACAGATGGATTACGGCGACTTCCAGCTCCTCGTGGTGAGCGACCAAGCGATCCCGGCGCTCACGGAGAAGGCGCTCTCAGGCGTGACGGTGAGGGACGACTTCGACCTGGTCGCCGCCAACCGCTGGCTCATCGACACCCGAGACGGCGAGCCGAAGGATCTGCCGTGGGACCGCCTGGACACCCCCGGGCGCCATGACCGGCAACTCTACATCGTCCAGTTCGTGGGCCCGCCGAAGGACGAGTGGATCGCAGACCTCAAGCGGGACGGGGACGCGGACATCGTCGCCTACCTCCCCAGCAACGCCTACGCGGTCTTCGCGTCGCCGGCCGCCTGGCAGCGGATGAGCTTGGAGGCCTCCCAGCCCGGAAGCGTGGTCCAGTGGGCGGACGCGTACCACCCGGCGTACCGGATCTCCGCCCACCTCGAGGAAGCCATCGCGCGGAACGACAAGACGGCGGACGTGGTCGTGCAGTTCGTGGAGCATCCCGGCGCCGATCTGTCCGTGGCCGATCTGAAGGCGCAGGCCTTCGCGGAGCTGATGGAGGATGTCTCCCTCGGCGGGATGCGGGACGTGCGGGTCCGGATCCCCGCCGCCCTGATTCCGCGCCTGGCCGCCCAGATAGACGTCTTCTGGATCGAGCCGTGCCTGCCCAAGGAGCTGCTCGACGAGCGCCAGGGCCAGATCATGGCCGGCAACCTCGACGCCACCGGAGTCCAGCCCTCCGCGCCGGGCTTCCTCGCCTGGCTGAACGGCAAGGGATTTACCTCCAACTTCTCCTTCACCGTGGACGTGGCCGATGACGGGCTCGACAAGGGATCCACAACGGACGTCCACCAGGACTTCAAGGACGCCAGCGCCGTATCCCGGGTGACTTACGTCCTCAACTACTCCACCGACACCTCCGGCGACAGCGGAGGCGGCCACGGGAACATCAACGCGGCCATCGTGGGCGGCTACAACGACACGCAGGGGAACTCATCCTACGAGGACACGGGGGGGTACCAGTACGGGCTCGGGATTGCGCCCTACGCGCGCCTCGGGGGCTCGAAGATCTTCAGCAACGCCGGCTACTTCACGTCCACGGCTTACTCGACCCTGATCGCCAACGCCTACAACAACGGCGCCCGGGCCAGCAGCAACTCCTGGGGTCTCACCGGCACCGGGTCGAACCTGTACACCACCGACTCGCGCTCCTACGACATCCTGGTGCGCGACGCCGTCTCGGGGACCGCCGGCAACCAGCAGATGTCCATCGTGTTCGCCGCCGGAAACTCCGGCCCCTCCACGTACACCGTCTCCGCGCCCGGGACCGGCAAGAACGTCCTCACCGTCGGTGCTTCCGAGAATTTCCGGCAGACCGGGACCGACGGCTGCGGGATCGACAACACCGGCGCCGACAACGCCAAGGACATCATCAGCTTCAGCAGCCGCGGCCCCACCTCGGACGGGCGCAAGAAGCCCGACATCATGGCGCCCGGAACCCACATCCAGGGAGCGGCCTCCCGCAGCGTCAACTACGACGGCTCCGGAGTCTGCGACAAATACTGGCCCGCGGGGCAGACCCTCTACGCCTGGTCCTCCGGGACCTCCCATTCGACACCGGGAGTCGCAGGCGCCGCCGCGCTGGCGCGGCAGTGGTTCGCGAATCAGGGGTGGGGAACGCCCACCCCGGCCATGGTCAAGGCTTTCCTGATGACCACCCCGGCCTACATGACCGGCGTCGGTGCCAACGACACCCTCCCCTCCAACAACCAGGGGTACGGGCGGCTCGACCTCGGCCGCGCCCTGGACGGCGCGTCGAGCATCCGGGTGGATGAGACCCAGGTCTTCGGCGCCGCCGGCCAGACCTACACCTTGAGCGGCACCATCGCGAGCTCGTCGAGTCCCTTCCGGGTGATGCTGGCCTGGACCGACGCCCCCGGCGCCACCAGCGGCAACGCCTGGGTCAACGACCTTAACCTTGAGGTGACCGTCAACGGCACGCTGTACCTGGGGAACGTCTTCTCCGGGGCAAGCTCCATCACCGGGGGAACCGCCGACACCCGCAACAACACCGAGGCGGTGTTCCTCCCCGCCGGTACCACCGGGAGCTTCTCCATCACCGTGCGGGCCATCGGCATCAACGGCGACGGCGTCCCGGGCAACGCCGACACCACCGACCAGGACTTCGCCCTGTTCGTCTACAACGGCACCCAGGGCGTCCCCACCCCCGACTTCACGATTTCCGCCTCCCCGGCCTCCCAGTCCGTCACCCAGGGCGGCTCCACAAGCTACACGACGACGGTCACCAGCGTGAACGGCTTCAGCTCGGCCACCACCCTGTCGGTCAGCGGCCTGCCCACGGGGGCGGCCGGCTCGTTCTCGCCCAACCCGGTGACGCCTCCCGCGAACGGCTCGTCGAGCTCCACGCTCGCGGTGACGACCTCTACCTCCACTCCGGCCGGGACCTACACGCTCACCATCACCGGCACCAGCGGGGCGCTGTCCCACGGCACGACCGTGACGCTCGTGGTCAACCCCACCGGCGGCGGAAGCCAGGTGCTGACCTACGCCGCCGCGCCGAACCTGGCGATTCCGGACAACAACACCACCGGCATCACCAGCTCGATCTCGGTTCCGGCCTCGATGACCATCACCAGCGTGAGCGTCTACGTGAACATCACCCACACCTACCAGGGGGACCTGGAAGTGTCGCTCATCGGGCCCGACAACACCACGGTCCTGCTCCACAACCGGACCGGCAGCGGAACCGACAACATCATCACGACCTACAACATCACCACGCGATCCAGCCAGGTCTTGACCGCCTACAACGGCAAGAACACCCTGGGGACCTGGAAGCTGAAGGTGCGGGATCTCGCGGCGGCGGACACCGGGAAGCTCAATTCCTGGAAGGTGGCCTTCAACGGCTACACCACCGCCGCACCCGCCCTCGCGATCCCCGACAACAACACCACCGGCATCACGAGCACCATCAACGTGGCTGCCACGGGAACGGTGGCCGACCTGCGCGTGCGCGTGAACATCACGCACACCTACAAGGGGGACCTGGAGGTGTCGCTCATCGGGCCCGACAACACCACGGTCCTGCTCCACAACCGGACCGGCTCGAGCACCGACAACATCATCACCGTCTATCCCGACCTGACCGCGCCCGCACAGTCGCTTTCCGCGTTCACCGGGAAGGCGATTGCCGGCGCCTGGAAGCTGAAGGTCCGTGACCTTGCGGCGGCGGACACCGGGACGCTCAACTCGTGGGAGATCGACTTCCGGACCCCCTGACGGACAGTCGATCGCCGTAGGTCACCCGAGAGGCCGGGCCCCCGATCCGGGGCCCGGCCTCTCGCTATTGACCGCCGGGCCCTCCTTCCCAAATGAATTATTGTCCACGAAACTGGGGTAACTCCAATTCGGAACCGTGGCCGTCCGGTCGCTTCCAAGACGAGTCGGACGGAGGGTGTTCACCCGCGGACGGGGCGCCACGACCTCGGGGGAGACTTGGGGCCGGTCTAGCCGCTTTTCCGGGCCCGGGAGGGCGACAGCAGGGAAGCGACGACGGAGCCCGCCAGCAGCGAGCCGACGACGCCGAGGGACCAGCCGATGGGGATGGGATAGTGGCTTCCGATGACCATCTTCACTCCCACGAAGGCGAGGACGAGGCCGAGGCCGACGGGGAGATAGTGGAACCGGTCCATCATCCCGGCCAGCAGAAAGAAGAGGGAGCGCAGGCCCAGGATGGCGAAGATGTTGGAGGTATAGACGATGAACGGATCGCGGGTGATCCCGAAGATGGCGGGGATGGAATCCACGGCGAAGACCACGTCGGTGGTCTCCACGACCAGGAGGACCAGGAGGAGGGGGGTGGCGTAGAGCCTTCCGGCCTGGCGGACGAGAAAACTGGTGCCGTGGTACTCCTTGCTGACCGGGACGAACCGGCGGACCAGCTTCAGCATGAAGTTCTTGTCGGGATGGACCTCGGTCTCCTTCTGGAAGAGGATCTTGAACCCCGTGTAGACGAGGAAGGCGCCGAAGACGTACTCGATCCAGTGGAAGGCCGCCAGCAAAGCCACACCCGCCAGGATGAAGGCGATGCGCATGATCATGGCGCCCAGGATCCCCCAGAAGAGGACCCGGTGCCGGAGGTGGGTGGGAACGGCGAAGTAGGAGAAGATCACCAGGAAGACGAAGAGGTTGTCGACGCTTAAGGCCAGCTCGATGAGGTACCCGGTGAGGAACTCCAGCCCGCTCTGCGGGCCGAACCAATGGGTGACGCCGAGGTTGAAGAGGAGGGCGAGTCCGATCCAGACCCCCGACCAGCCCATAGCCTCCCGGATGGAGACCTTGTGGGCATGACGGTGGAAAAGCCCCAGGTCCAGGACCAGGGCCACCAGGACGAAGACGGTGAACCCGATCCAGAGGAGGGGCGTGCCGACGCTGGGGGGGGTCATCCGGCCACCCGGCGGACAGGGCCGTTCAGGAGACGGTCCCGGCGGAGGAGGGAGAGCCCACCTTCGTGACCAGGACCAGGCCGAGCCCGATTACGGAGAGGAGCAGCCAGGCCAGCTCTCCCACCACCGGAATGAAGCGCACCAGCGCCACCACCAGGAACCCCACGAACGCGCAGGAGAGGACCGAAGGATCGGGCCCGATGAGGCCGGTCCCCAGCCCCACGCGCTTGCCGAGGGAGGTCATGATGGCCGCGATCCCCATAAGCCCCAGGACCCAGACCGCCAGCCCCAGGATCACGGCCAGGGGAATCCCGATGAGGGTGATGGCCAGGATGATGGCGAGGACGATGAAGACCGCATAGCCCAGGATTCCGAACCCGAGGGAGGCGGGCCAGCGGGACTCCAGCACCTCCGACATCCTCTCGACCCTCTCCGGCACCAGCAGGACGATGAGGAGAATGACGACCAGGGAGATGATGAGAGAGACGACGCGCAGGACCACGATGAAGCCCAAAAGCCCGCGGGAGAGGAGCCGCTGGATGTGGGGCGGCAGGTGGGACCCCACGTCGATGACCTGGCCATGGACGGTGACGTCGGGATCCTTCTTGAAGGTTCCCATCATGTGGACCAGGTCGCCGTGGATCACGGAGCCCGACAAGATCGTCCCCTTGCCGCCCAGGACGACGACGTCCTCGGCCTCGCCGGAGAAGTCAAGGCTTCCCCCGATGACCACGACGTTTCCTTCCACCTTCCCCTCGACAGTGGCCGCGCCGCCGATGCAGACCACGTCGTCCTTGTAGACTTCCCCCTTCTCCACGCGCACGTCGCCCATGATGCCCACCTTGGGTCGCTCCCCGGCGAAGAGCGACGAGGGGAGGAGAACGAGGGCGATAGCGAGCGCCATCCCGGCCATCCGGGCCGGGATCGCCGGGAACTCCGACGGGCGTGATCTGAACATGATGTGACCTCTTCCCTGCCTCGAACGCCCGGCCCGGCCGGGGACCCGAAGACACCGCGAGCGCTCACAGCCGCGCGGATTCTACGTCCCGCCCTCTCCCACGGTCAAGCCGCCGCGACTCCGAAAGCAGCCCGCCGCCATGCGCGGTAGGGCATCGCGCCGGGCAGGAGACCCGTGGGTCCTGCCTCCGGAGCCCGTCCCTTCGCCGTCGAGGCACGGACGATTGAGGCTGTCCGCTGCCCCTCCGGCTCCAGGGTCCGGGCCCCGGAGTCACCCACGGTAGATCGGCCTGCCCATCGAAAACACCGCGCCTCGTCTCCCCTAGCCCCGGCACGGGATCGGCCGGGGGTGGCCCGCTCCCCTTAAGAAGCGACGGGTGCTGCCGGGGGCCGGGGGCGGGGCCTTCTCGGAGCGGCCGTGTGAGCGCGAGGCGGTTGCCTCCCATTGCGCGAGCGCGAACCGGCAGCCGCGCGCCCTATGACGCGGCGCGCGGCGTAGCGAGAGAAGGTCCGCCCCCGGCTGACGCGCGGATCTGTGGCCCGGAACGGGGAGCGGGCCGCCCTGCAGGTCCTAGGGTGGGTCCTTCGGGACCGGGTGGATCAGATAGCCCACGCCGGAGACGGTCAGGAGGTACCGGGGGGCGGAGGGGTCCTTCTCGATTTTCTGGCGGAGACGGTGCACCAGCTGCTTCAGGAGCTGCCGGTCCCCCATCCCGCGGTATCCCCACACGTGCGTGGCCAGGCGCTCCGCCGGCATCGGGTGCCCGCCGTTCGCCAGGAGAAATTGAAGGAGGCGGAGCTCCAGGCTCGTCAGGCGCACGGCCGGATTGTCCCGGATGCTGACGGACTGGGCCTCCACGTCCACCTTGAAGTCCCCCGCCGAGATCGGGGAAGGCTTCTCCACGCCGGAGCGCCGGAGCAACGCCCTCACCCGGGCCAGAAGCGTCCTGGGGCTGAACGGCTTGGTCAGGTAGTCGTCCGCGCCGAGATCCAGGCCGCGGACCTGGTCCTCCTCGCTCGATCGGACGGTGAGCAGCATGACCGGCGTCCTGTGGCCGCCGGAGCGGATCCTCTTCAGGACCTCCAGCCCGTCCAGCCGCGGCATGTTCAGGTCCAGGATCGCGAGGTCGGGCCTCTCCCGCTCGAAGGCGGAGAGGCCCGAGGGGCCGTCCTGCGCCTCCACCACGAGATATCCCGCCTGCCGCAGGGCGAAGGCGATCAGGCCCAGCAGCTCCAGGTCGTCGTCAACGATCAGGATCTTCATCGCCCTGTCCCGCCGGCAGGATCACGCACACCCGCGTTCCCTGCCCGTCCTTCGCGCCGGGGGCGGTGCCCTCCGCGTCCGTCCCCGTCCCGCCGGCCCTGCGGATCTCCACGCGCCCCCCGTGCCGCTCGACGATGGACCTCACGATCCAGAGGCCGAGGCCCATCCCGGTCTGCTCCGGCTCCTCTTCCTCTTCCGGGCCGCCCGCCCGGACGAAGCGCTCGAAGACCGAGGCGCCCGCCGCCGGCGGCAGGCCCGGCCCTTCGTCCTCCACCCAGAGAGTCACCTCCCGCGCGCCCGCCGCCCCGCCGATTCTAATGGCGGATCCCGCGGGCGCAAACTTGTTCGCGTTGGCCAGCAGGTTCACGAGGACCTGGCTGAGACGCGGGGCGTCGCCCAGGATCGCGGGCAGCGGGTACGGAAGGTCCACGGAGAGGGTCTGCTGCCGCTGGGCGATCAGAGGGGCCATCATCTCCACCGCCTCCTCCACCACCTCGTCCAGCGCCACCTTCCGGCGCCGGGGGGCGTCCCCGCCCGCCTCGATCCGGACGCTCTCCAGGAGATTGTCGATCAGCTGCGTCAGCCGGAGGGTGCCCCGCTCCAGCGAGAGAACGAGCTGCTGGGCCTCGGGGGTGTTCAGGTCCGGCAGGCGATCCCGGAGCAGCTCGATGGAAGCCAGTTGCGCCGCGAGAGGGGTCTTGAACTCATGGGAGATGTTGGCCAGGATCGCGTCCCGCAGCCGTCTGGCCGCCTCGATGTCCGTCTCGTCCCGGATCACCTGGAATTGCCGCAGGACGTCGGGGACTTCCCCGGCCGCGGCCGGGCCGCCTGCCGGACCGGCGAAGGCGCTGGTGATCAGGACGGTCCTGCGCCGCCCGCCCGGCAGCCACAGGGTCTCGGTGGCGCGGGCGCTCCCGCCCGATCGGGCATGGACGATGGGACAGTTCTCGTCGCAGGGCCGGACGCCGCCGGACCCCCGGGCATTCAGCACGTCTCCGCAGAACCGCCCCAGCGCCTCCTCGCCTTTCAGGCCCAGCAGGGCGGCCGCCTGCGGGTTGATGTAGCGGACTTTCCGCTCCCGGTCAACGGCGAACACCCCCTCGAGGATCCCGCCGAGGACCGCCTCCGCTTCCGTCCGGCGCCGGCCCAGCTCGGCGGTCAGGTGGAGGAGCCGGCGGCGCGTCTCCTCCATCGTCTCGGCCAGGGCGCCGATCTCCAGGCCCGCGGCCCGGGGGATCGGGGTCGTCAGGTCACCCGCGCCGATTCTGGCGGAGGATCGGGTCAGGGACTCGAGGGGGCGGGTGAGATGGCGGGCGAGGAGCAGGCTCAGGAGGAGGGCGGCGACCGTCACGCCGGCGGAGAGGATCCCCAGGGATCGCTTCAGATCCCGCAGGGAGGCGGCGACGGCCGTCCTGCCAATCTCGGTCTCCACGATCCCCACCGGAGTGCCCGCTGAGTCGCGCAGCGGAAGGATGGCCAGATAGAGCCCCGCGGCGTCCAGACGCGCCTTCACCGGCCGCTCGTCCACGAGGGCGCTGGCCCGCAGATCGATCTGGGGGTCCCCTTCCCGGGCCAGGGCCGCCTCCCGCTCCAGGATTCTCACCGAGAGCCCGATGCGCTCCGACATCCCCCGCTCGAACTCCCGGTCCAGGAGAAGGGCGGTGAGCACCTTCGCGCCGGGGATGGTGGGCACGGGGGAGACGGCCCCGAGAAGCAGGGGCCCTCCCGGGAGGCCCCGCAGGGAGAAGCGCCCTTCCGCGGCCGCTGGATCCGCGGCGATCCCGTCCCAGGGAAGCGTCGCGCCGCTACGGGCGAAAAGTCCCTCCCTCGTCATCACGGCGCAGCCGCTCAGGCGGCTCGTGCTCTGGAATTGCTCCAGGAACCGGGCGAGGGGGTCCGGGTCCCCTTCCTTCACCAGCCGGGCGAGGGTGGGGCGCTCTCCCAGAAGACGCGCGGAGATCTGCACCGCCTCACCGGCCCGGGAGATGTCCTTCAAGGCGCCGGATCCCGCGAGCAGCACCCTATCCAGCGCCTGCTCATCCGCCAGGCGCTCCATCCTATCCGCGGCGGAGAGCGCCACAAGGACCACGGCCAGGAGAACCAGGCCGACATTGGCTCCGACCAGGACCCTTCCCAGGCTCAACCGGAACACTGGCAACCTCGCGAAGCCGCGCGGCCCCTCCTCCCCGGACAGGGAGAAGGGGGCGCGAAGGGATCTCTCCAGGCACGCCGGGCTCTCAGCATACCTCGATTGCCGTTTTCATGGGGGAGATCAGCGCCCCTTACGCTCCCGCTTCCCCTCCACGGTCACCTTCACGAGAAGGGTTGCGAGCGCGACCAGGGTGAGCAGGGACGCCACCGCGAAGGCGGCGGAGAACTGGTACTCGTTGTAGAGGATCTCCACGTGGAGAGGAATGGTCGTGGTCCGCCCCCGGATGTGCCCCGAAACCACCGACACCGCCCCGAACTCCCCCATGGCCCGCGCGTTGCAAAGGACCACGCCGTAGAGGAGCCCCCACTTCATCCGCGGAAGGCTGATCCGCATGAAGGTCTGCCACCCGCCGGCGCCCAGCGTCAGGGCCGCCTCCTCTTCCTCGTTCCCCTGGGACTCCAGGAGCGGGATCAGCTCCCGGGCCACCAGGGGAAGCGTCACGAAGGTCGTGGCCAGGACGATCCCCGGCAGGGCAAAGATGATCTTGATGCCGTGCCGCATCAGATAGGGCCCCAAAAGACCCTGCAGCCCGAAGAGAAGGACGTAGATCAGCCCCGAGACCACCGGGGAGACCGACAGCGGCAGATCGATCAGAGTGATCAGCAGGCTCCTGCCCGGAAACCGGAACTTCGCGATGGCCCAGGCCGCGGCGACACCGAACACCAGATTCAGCGGCACCACGAGGGCCGCGGTCAGGAGGGTCAGCCGGACCGAAGCGAGCGCGTCGGGATCCGCAAGGGCGGCGAAATAGACCCGGACCCCCTGGGCCAGGGCTCCGGCGAAAACGGCCGCCAGCGGGACCAGGAGGAAGACCGCCAGAAAGAGGAGGGCGATTCCCGTCAGGACCCATCGGACGGCGGCCGGCTCGGTCAGGAAACGGCCCGATGCGCGGTATCCGGTCCGGGAGGCCACCGCCGATTCCACGCTCATCCGCGCACTCCCCTTCCGCTCAGACCGGCTGCCGGCGCCCCCCCCACCACTGGAGGAGGTTGATGGCCAGCAGCAATCCGAAGGAGACCAGGAGCATCACCACCGCGATGGCGGTGGCCCCGGCGTAGTCGTATTGCTCGAGCTTGGTGATGATGAGCAGCGGCGCGATCTCGGTGCGCATGGGCATGTTGCCCGAGATGAACACGACCGAGCCGTACTCGCCCACTCCGCGGGCGAAGGCCAGCGTGAAGCCGGTGAGGAGGGCCGGAAGCAGGTTCGGCAGGACGATTCGGAAGAATATCTGGGAGCGCCCCGCCCCCAGGGTGGCACCCGCCTCCTCCAGCTCCACCTCCAGATCCTGAAGGACGGGCTGCACGGTCCGCACCACGAAGGGGAGCCCGATGAAGGTCAGGGCGACGACCACCCCCAGGGGCGTGAAGGCGACCTTGATCCCCAGGGGCTCCAGGTGGCGCCCGATCCATCCGTTGGCGGAATAGATGGCGGTGAGGGAGATCCCCGCGACGGCGGTGGGCAGGGCGAAGGGGAGGTCCACCAGGACGTCCACCATCTTGTGCCCCGGAAAGCGGTAGCGCACCAGGACCCAGGCCACCAGCAGGCCGAAGACCAGGTTGACGACGGCGCCGATGAGGGAGGCTCCGAAGCTGAGCCGGTACGAGGCCAGCACCCGCGGGTCGGTGAGGGCGCGGCTGAACTCCCCCCAGCTCAGCGCGGTCGTGCGATAGAAAACCGCGGCAAGGGGGATCAGGACGATGAGGCTCAGATAGAGGAGCGTGACCCCCATCGACAGCCCGAAGCCCGGGAGAGCGCGACGCTCGGAAATGGCCTTTCCCTCCTGCGCCGGGCCGGCTTAGCGGCCCGGCTGGTAGATCTGATCGAAGACGCCCCCGTCCGCGAAGTGGGCCGCGTTCGCTTTGTGCCAGTCTCCGGCCACATCCGAAAGGGTGAACAGCTCCACCGTGGGAAACTGGTCCTTGTACTTCTCAGCGGCGGAGGCCAGCCGGGGCCGGTAGTAGTGCTTCGCCTCGATATGCTGCCCTTCCTCCGAATAGAGGTACTCCAGATAGGCCCGGGCCACCTCCAGGGTGCGGTGCCTCTTCGCCACTTTGTCCACCACGCTCACCACCGGCTCGCAGAGGATGCTGGTGGGGGGCACCACGATGTCGAACCGGTCCCGGCCCATCTCCCGCGCGCAGAGGAGCACCTCGTTCTCCCAGTTGATCAGGACGTCCCCGATCCCCCGCTCCACGAAGGTCGTGGTGGCCCCCCTTGCCCCGGAATCCAGCACCGGCACGTTCTTGAAGAGGCGGTTGATGAACTCCCTGGCCCGGACCTCGTCACCGCCCCACTTCTTCAGGGCGTAGCCCCAGGCGGCCATGTAGTTCCACCGGGCCACCCCGGAGGTCTTCGGGTTGGGGGTGATCACCGAGATCCCCGGCCGCGCAAGGTCCTCCCAGTCCTTGATCTTTTTCGGATTTCCCTTCCGCACCAGGAAGATGATGGTGGAGGTGTAGGGGGAGCTGTCGTTGGGGAGCCGGCCCTGCCAGTTCCTGGGAAGGAGCTGCGACCTCTCGGCGATGGCGTCGATGTCGTAGGCGAGGGCCAGGGTCACGACGTCGGCTTCCAGGCCGTCGATCACGGCCCGGGCCTGTTTGCTCGATCCTCCGTGGGACTGCTGGATGCTCAGCGACTGACCGGTCTTCTCCTTCCAGTGCCGCGCGAAGGCGGCGTTGAACTCCTTGTAGAGCTCCCGAGTCGGATCGTAGGAGACATTCAGAAGGGTGACGTCGGCCGCCGCGGCCGGCAGGATCGTCCCCGCCGCGGCCGCGGCCGCGGCGAGCAGGATGACTTGAAAGAGTTTTCTCAGCCGCATGATGGGATTCCCCTTATGCAAGAAGTCCACGGCGCCTCCGTTTCGGCAGACCTCAGAAGGCAATCTGGAACCGGCTCTGGAGCACCTTCTCGTCCGGGCGATCGCCGCCCGATGCGGCGCCTCCCTCGAACGACGTCCGGCTGTAGTCCAGCGTCACCTTCACGATCCGGTTCAGGTACCAGTTCACGCCGGCGGCCTTCTCGGTGGCCTCCCGGGCCGACTTGGCCGGATCGGCGTAAACCGGAAAGGCGCCCCGGTCCACGCTCAGGCGGCCGTATCGGGCCGTGATCTCGATCCCGCCCGCGGTCCCCTCGGAGGGCAGGAAGTTCTTCCTGGGTGCAGCCGGCTTGTAGGAGGCATCGTCCCGCGTCAGAAAGAAGGAGGCCGACACCTGCCAGGACTCGTTCCGGATCGTCTCTTCGTGCATCGTGAAGGTCCCCGCCGGATCCTCGACCTCGATCTGCACATCCTGAGACGCGCGGACACGCTCGCCCATCAGTCCGAACCGCCCGACGTAGTAATAGAGCTGGGGGGAGAGCCGGTAGCGGCGGCCGTCGGCCACCACGGTGTTCAACGCCGTCGGCGAGGAGTCCGCCAGGTAACTGAAGAACGTCTGCTGCCCCGCCGTTTTGTAGGAGGCCAGGCCGGTGGCCGTGGGCTTCCCGCGGTTGATTCCGTGCGTCACCCCCAGGCCGATCCCGAGTCCCTGCAGTCCCGGCAGGGAGGTCTTCCTGAACGGCCGGGCGAAGACCCGGGCCGCCGCATCCTTGCCGTCGTTGATGTCGGCGTCGCCGCTGCTTCCGTCCGGGACCCCGTTGAAGACCCCGCCGGCGTAGGCGAGGACGCCGTCCAGGATCTCTCCGTAGACCATGATCCCGAGGTCCCGGTTCGGGACCAGGTTCGTGGTGAGGGCCCGCGACACGAACATCAGGTCGGTCTCCGACTGGAGCCGCTCCAGGCCGAAGGGGGTCTTGAACTTGCCGGCCCGCACCTTGGCCGCGGGGTGGAAACGGGCGTCCAGGGTGACGTCCTGCAGGACGGTCTTCCCCTGCCCGAAGTCGGGAACGATCTTGAACTCGTAGATCTTGTAGGCCGTGGCCTCCACCATGGGACGGGCGCTGTTGACCTGGAAGGTGTCGGTGGCGGCGTTGGCCTCGTCGCCCTGGAAGAAACTGCCGTCGAATTGCAGAAGACCCCGCAGCCTCAGGATGAAATTGCCGCCGGACGACTGCACTGTGAAGCCGTCCTTCCCGGCGCTGACCGTGACGGTCTCCTTCGCCTTCTCCGCCGCCTTCTCCTCCTCGATCTCCCGGAGCCGCTCTAGAATCTTGACTCTCTGCTCCAGGTCGTCCATCTTCCGCTCTTCCGTCTGCGTCTGAGCCGTTGGCTGGGTCTGCTGGGCGACGGCGGGATGGATCGACCCCAGAGGGCCTCCCGCCAGCGCGATCCCGACCAGTCCCGCCGCCAGAACTCCGGGCCTCCTCATCTCTTCTCCCCCGGCCTGCCTCCGGTCGTCCGGTTGGGGCCGTCCGCATCCTTCCTCAAGCTCTCTTCGTGGTTTTCGTTCACGACCGCGCCACCGTTCTCACGGCAATCTCCTCAGGGACGCACGGCCGCCGGCTGGGACCGGACGATGAGGACGGGCCGATCTCCCGTGCGCTCCATCAGGCGGCGCACCATCCCCCCCAGGGTGATCCGGCCGTCCCGTCCCGGCGGGGGCGTCCCGAGCACCAGCATCTCGTGCCCGCCCGCCTCCATTTCAAGCAGGATCTTCTCGGCGACGTCCCCCTTCCGGAGCGCCGTCATGACGGGGACGCGCATCAGGGACATCGTCCGGGCGCCCGCGGCCAGGAAGCGGCCGGCCCGATCGGTCTCCTCCTCGCCCGAGTTTTCCGCGATCACGGTCAGGAGGGTGGTCTCGGTCCCCACGTGGCGGAGCAGACGGGCCGCGAACTGGACGCACTCCTTTCCCGGCTCTCCCACCGAGACGCTGACCAGGGCCCGGGCCGGAATCTCCCTCTCGGCCGGCACCAGCAGCAGGTGGTGTTCCCCCGTCCGGAGCAGCCGCTCCGCGGTCTCGACCCTTCCCGTCTCCGGCAGCGCCCGGACCACGAGGTCATAGGATCCTCGTGCCGCCTCGCCCGCCAGGGCCTCGTCGGAAACGTTCAGGATCGAGCGGGATTCCACCGCCGCGAGACCGCTGCCGATCTCCTCCCTGAGGATCCGGAGGCGCTCTTCCGCCCTGCCGTCCTCCGGAGGCCCCTGCGCCACCAGCGTCACCCGGGCGTGCGCCTGCCGGGCGATCCGGCTCCCCAGCGCCAGCGCCGCCTTCGAGCGGGCTGTTCCATCGGTCGCCAGCAGGAAGCTCAACCCCGGGTGGGTCAGGGCATGGATCCGGCGGACGCCCACCCAGGTCGTCTCGCCGGGGAGCAGGGGGAACCGTCGCGCCTGGTGCTGGGAGCGGCTCGCCTCGATCCGGACGAAGTCCCCTCCGAAGGGGGCCGGGGGCGAGATCGCCCGGACTCCCGGGATGGGAGGCAGCCGCAGGCGCAGCCTCTCGACGGGGCCCACGAACTCGCTCTCCTCCACGATGGCCTTCCCGAACAGGGGCCAGGCGAGGGCGTCCGGCGAGTCCTTGACCGCCACGTCTTCCGGCCGGAAAAGGACCTGGACGCGGCGCGGTCCCCCTTCGCCGCCGGACTGGGTTCCCAGGGGAATCTCGATGGGTCCCAGGCGCACCCCGCTTCCGGTGCGCTCTCCCACCATGAGGTTGGCCGTCCCCAGGAAAGTGGCGACGAACTCGGTCTGAGGCCGTAGATAGAGCTCCTCCGGCACTCCCACCTCCAGGAGGCGCCCGAAGTTCATCACGCCCAGGCGATCGGCCAGCTCGAAGGCCTCCTCCTGGTCGTGGGTCACGAAAATCGTGGCGATCCCCAGCTCCCTCTGGATGCCGCGCACCGTCCTGCGCAGGTCGGCGCGGATCTTCGCGTCGAGGGCCCCGAAGGGCTCGTCCAGGAGCAGGACCTCGGGACGGTGCGCCAGCGCCCGGGCCAGGGCGACGCGCTGCTGCTGGCCTCCGGAGAGCTGCTGCGGGTAGCGCCCGTGGTACCCCACCAGGCCGACCAGCTCCAGAAGCTCGTCCCGGCGGCGTCTCCTCTCGACGGAGGAGACCTTCCGGATGCGGAGCGAAAACTCGATGTTCTCGCCCACGGTCATGTGGCGGAAGAGGGCGTAGTGCTGAAAGACGAAGCCGACCTTGCGGAGCTGGGGTGGGGTGGCGGTCACGTCGCGGCCGTGCAGAAGAATGCGTCCGCTGTCGAGATCGGTCAGCCCCGCGATCATCCGGAGCACCGTGCTCTTCCCGCTCCCGCTGGGCCCGAGCAGGACGAAGAGCTCCCCGTCGGCCACCTCCAGGGAGACCTGGTTGACCACGGGGGTGCCGCCGTAAGACTTCACGATGTCCTGGAGGACGATGGACATGGGGGCTCGCGTGGTTCCAGAACGGTTCCAGGGAGGCTCCGGGGACCTCCGGGACGTCGGTCCCCTCCCCGGCGGGTCAAGGCCGCCGGACTGCAGGATCGACCGGTCGCTTTCCCCCCGGCGGGGTCCCGGCAGGCCCGCAACCGGGTCCGGGCGCTCCGTCCCCGGCTCCCCTGCGGACCCCCTGAATGTACCGTTCGGGGGTTACGGTGTCAGTTCAAGGGCGGTGACGGCGCCGGCGACGGGTGGCGTGGCCGCGGAACCTCACCAGGTCATCGCGGTCGCCGGTCATTTCTCATCTTCTCCGGCCTGGGTCCGGCGGATGGTGACCACGGGGATGGTCACGGCGTGCCGGACCGAGGAGATGGTCTCTCCCTTCATCATGTCGCCCAGGAGGCGGTGCCCGTGCCCGCCGAGGACGAGCAGGTCGAGCCGGTTCTCCTTCGCGATCTCGACCAGGGCGGCGGAGGGGACCCCGAATCCCAGGATGCTGCGGACCTTGATCCCCTGGGCGCTCAGGTCGGTGCACAGGGCCTCCAGATAGCCCCGGGCCTCCCGGGTCTCCCGGTCCCCCACATCGCTGCCGTAGACCTGCGCGCCGATTCCCGCCACGACGTGCACCAGGACCAGCTCCGTCTCCCGGTCCCGGGCCAGCCCGAGACCGTAGGAGAGCACCGCCCTGTCATTCAGGGACCGGTCCAGGGCGAGGCCGGCCCTCCGGACCGCCGGCACCACAAGCCCGCTGAGGACCTCCGAGGCCTCCAGCGGCGCCGGCACTCTCTCCACGGGACGGACCGGGATGAAGGGCCGCACGGTGATCCAGGCCAGCAGGAGGAGGCACCCCGCCGCCACCGGCACCGCCACGAACCAGGCCAGCGTGGACGCGGGGGGCGGCAGCGCCACCC